>Ga0075421_100014027_pt1 | contig 9999 bp, 5 predicted proteins | sample SoiMetdeltSBSDD5_FD_75292 | JGI IMG/M metagenome (GOLD analysis project Ga0075421, IMG submission 75292) | Bulk soil microbial communities from a Populus tree surrounding site in Tennessee, USA - Soil MetaG P. deltoides SBSDD5 | ecosystem: Environmental > Terrestrial > Soil > Tree plantation... | reverse complement strand
TTCAGCGGCGCGGGACTGAACTTCCAGAATCCCTACCAGGGCCGCGAGTATCCCCAGCCGGACACGTTCGTGCGGCCGTCCACGGTATTCGCGCTCGACGTCGACGCGAAGCCGCCGTACACCCAGCACTGGAACGCCGGCGTCCAGCGTTCGCTCTTCAATCGCTACGTCGTCGAAGTGCGCTACGTCGGCGCGATGGGCCGGCGCCTGCCTCGCAACGTCGAAGCGAACCCGGCGGTGTTCGGTCCCGGCGCGACGGCGCAGAACGCCGATCGGCGGCGTCTCTATGCCAACTGTCCGGCCGATGGCGGCACCTGCGACTTCTCGACGATCGCGATGCTGCGCAACATCACGAAGTCGAACTACAACGCCGGTCAGGTGAGCGTGACGCGGCGGTACGCGGGCGGTCTCGGGTTGAACGTGTCCTACTGGTACTCGAAATCGCTCGATCACCTGTCGGCGATGAACCTGTCGGGCGCGGCGGCGAAGCCCTTGGCGGGCGAGAACGACCTCGCGCAGAACCCGTTCGATCTGAACGCCGAGTACGGCCCGTCGCTCTTCGACGCGCGGCACCGCCTGGTCGGGAGCGCGACGTGGTCGCCGGGCGTGCCGTCCGGCATCACGGGCACGTGGCGGCGCGTGCTCGACGGGTGGCAGGTCAGCGTCATCGCCACGCACACGTCGGGCACGCCGTTCACGGTGTCCGATTCCGCCAACGTGTCGCTCCAGGCGAACAGCCCGCCGATCTCCGGCTTCGCCGCGAGCCGGCCGAATGTCGTCGGCGATCCGAACGGCGGGCCGCGCACGGTGGACGCGTGGCTGAGCCGTTCGGCGTTCCAGCGGCTCGATCCCCTGACGCAAGCCGGGCAGTTCGGCAACGCCGGCCGGAACATCGCCCGCGGCCCGGCCTACACGAACGTCGACGTGGCGCTCGTGCGGACGTTCACGCTGAACGGGCAGGTTCGGCTGCAGGTGAGGGCCGAGTCGTTCAACCTCGCCAACCACGCCAACTTCGGGCTGCCGGTGGCGGATCTCAACTCGGCGAATTTCGGCCGGATTCTCTCGGCGGGGCCGCCGCGGCTGCTGCAGTTCGCGATCAAGCTCGTGTTCTGACGCCTTGAGCCGCGACCGCGGGGGCGCTAGGCTACGAGAGGTGTCGAACCAGCAGCCCCGCTCCGGGCGCCGTTCTCCGGCGCGCACGCTGACGATCGGTCTCGGCGTCGCGCTGCTCGCCATTGCCGCGGCCGGTGCCTACACGATCGGCGAGATCCGCCGGCTGCGCGACGATCAGACCGCGATCGGCGAGCGCAACCGCAAGGGCTCGCTCCAGCTGCTGCGGATCCAGAACGATCTCGCGTCGCTGGCCGTGCTCATGCGCGACATGGCGGATCGGGCCGAGCCGTATCCGCTCGACGGCTACCAACCCGCGGTCGATCGGGTTCGCCACGATCTGAGCGAAGCGACCGCGCTCGAGCAGACGCTGGCGCCCGCGGCGCGGGACGCCGCCCAGCAGCGGCGGTTGATCGACACGATGGACCGCTACGGCCGCGATTTCGATCGGATGTTCGATCTGGGCCGATCCGACGAGGACGCCGCGCGGCGGATGATTCGCACCGCGCTCGTGCCGCAGCATCGCGAGCTCGATGGCCTGGTCGCGCAGTTCCTCATCGCCAACAACCGCATGCTGGAAGAAGCCTCCCAGGCGAACCGCGCCGTCTACGATCGGGTGGCGCGCGACATTCTCGTGCTCGTTTCCGCGCTCCTGGCGGTGACGGCGATCGCCGGCGCCTGGATGGTGAGGTCGAATCGCCGGGCGTTCGACGAGGTGGCCGGCATCAGCGCGCAGCTGCGCACGCTGTCGTGGCGCAGCCTGCGCGTCCAGGAAGACCTGCAGCGGTCGATCGCGCGCGAGCTGCACGACGATTTCGGCCAGATCCTCACCGCCATCGGCACGCTGCTCGGCCGCGCCCGGAAGCGCGCCGTCGATCCCGACGCGCTCGCCGCCGAACTGGACACGGTCCGCGGCGTGGCGCAGCAGTCGCTCGATCGCATCCGCACGCGGTCGCGCTGGCTGTATCCCGGCGTGCTGGACGATTTCGGCCTGGTCAAGGCGCTCGAGCACTTCGCCCGCGAGTTCGAGCAGCAATCGGGCATCCGCGTGCACATGACCGCGACCGGATCGATCGACGGCGTCGGCGACGATTGCGCGATTCACGTCTATCGCATCGCCCAGGAAGCACTGAGCAACGTCGGCCGCCACTCGCGCTCCACCGAGGCCTGGGTGCGCCTGACGCGATCGGATGCCGCGCTCGCGCTCGAGGTCGAAGATCGCGGCGTCGGCATGCCGGCCGCGCCGGAGGCGCGCTTCGACCGCGGCATGGGGCTCGTGAGCATGCGCGAGCGCGCCGAGTTGATGGGCGGCGAGCTGCAGGTCGAGCGGCCCGCCGCAGGCGGCGTGCTGCTCCGCGTCCGCATTCCCGCGCCGGCGGCCGCCGGCGAAGCCAGCGCCAAGCTGCACGGCGCGCCGGAGGTGGCGTGATGGCGGCGCCGATTCGCGTCCTGCTCGCCGACGATCACGCGCTCGTCCGCCAGGGCTTCCGCCGCATCCTCGAGGACGAATCCGACCTCGTCGTCGCCGGCGAGGCCGGCGGGGGCGCGGAAGCGATCGAGCTGACCGAGCGCCTCGATCCCGACGTCGTGGTGCTGGATCTCGGCATGCCCGAGATCAACGGCCTGCACGCGGCGATCGAGATCCTGAGGCGGCAGCCGCGCCGGCAGATTCTCATGTTGAGCATGTATTCGGATCCGCAGTACGTCCGCAACGCGCTCGACGCCGGCGTCCGGGGCTACATCCTCAAGAACGCCCTCGAGACCGATCTCATCGCCGCGGTGAGAACTGTCGCCGGCGGCGGCCGATTCGTGAGCGCCGAGCTGGCGAAGGCGCTGGCCGAGTCGCGGAACGGCGCCCCCGATCCCGAGGACGAAGCGTTTTCGAGGCTCAGCGCCCGCGAGATCCAGGTGCTGCGTTTGATTGCGATGGGGCGCTCCAACAAGGAGATTGCGGCCCTGCTCGGGGTGAGCGCGAACACCGTGGCCGTGCACCGCACCAATCTCATGGCGACGCTCAATCTGCACAAGGCCACCGAGCTGGTGCTGCTGGCGGTCAAGAAGGGGCTGGTGAATCCGCAATGATCCGCGCGCGCATCGCGGTGGCGGGTGCGTCGATAGCGTCGGCCTTCGCGCTGGGCGCTTCGGCGCAACAGGCCGGGAGCGGCGCCGGTTTCACCTTTGCCGATGCGACGGCGAGCGCGCGGCTGCACTTCTCGCACTTCACCGGCGCGTTCGGCAGGAAGTATCTGCCCGAGACGCTGGGATCCGGCGTCGCCGTCTTCGACGCCGACGGCGACGGCCGCCAGGACGTGCTCCTGGTCAGCGGCACGGCGTGGCCCGATCAACCGCGGCGTCCCGACGCCACCGCGCGGCTCTTCATCAATCAGGGGCCCGGCCGCGGCGGCCTCACGTTCGAGGACGCGACCGCGCGCTCGGGTCTCGGCATCCCGATGTACGGCATGGGTGCGGCCGCGGCCGACTACGACAACGACGGCCGCCAGGACCTGTTGATCACGGCCATCGGTCAGAGCCGGTTGTTCAGGAACGGCGGCGACGGCAAGTTCGCCGACGTCACCGAACGCGCCGGCCTGGGCGGGCACAGCGCGTTCAGCACGTCGGCCTTGTGGGTCGACTACGATCGCGACGGCGATCTCGACCTCGTCATCTGCAACTACGTGCGATGGACGCCGGAGACCGACGTCTTCTGCAGCACCGACGGCAAGACCAAGTCGTACTGCACGCCGCAGGCGTATGCCGGCACGACGTCGTGGCTGTTCCGCAATCGCGGCAACGGCACCTTCGAGGACGTCACCGCATCCTCCGGTCTGTTCGATCCGACGTCCAAGGCGCTCGGCGTCGCCATGCTCGACTATGACGTCGACGGCTGGCCCGATCTGTTCGTGGCCAACGACACCCAGCCGAACAAGCTCTATCGCAACCAGCAGAACGGCACGTTCGTCGAGAGCGCGGTGCAGGCCGGGCTCGCGTTCAGCGATGACGGCCGGGCGCGCGCCGGCATGGGCACCGATGCCGCCGACTTCGACAACAGCGGCCTGCCGTCGATCGCGGTCACGAATTTCTCCGGCGAAGGCCTCGGCCTCTACAGTCCGCTTCGCCGCGGCGTCTACGCCGACCGGGCCGTCGGATCCGAGATCGGCCGCGCCACAAGGCTGACGCTCGGCTTCGGCTGCTTCTTCTTCGACGCCGACCTCGACGGACTGCTCGATCTCCTCGTCGTCAACGGCCACATCGACGACACCGTTTCGAAATCCGAAGCCCGTGTCGGCTACGCCGAGCCGCCGCACCTCTTTCACAACCGCGGCAGCGGCCGCTTCGTCGACGTCGCGCGCGATCTCGGCGCCGCCTTCGCCGAGCCGAAAGTCGGGCGCGGCGCCGCGTTCGGCGATCTCGATCTCGACGGCGATCTCGACGTGCTCGTCACCACCAACGGCGGCCAGCCCCGGCTCTATCGCAACGACCTCGGCACGGCGCATGGCAGCGTCCGCGTGATGCTGCGCGGCGTCCGCTCGAACCGCGACGGCATTGGCGCGCGCATCCGCGCCAGGACAGGGACGACGTGGCTCACGCGGCTCGTGCGCACCGGCTCGAGCTATCTCTCCCAGTCGGAGCTGGCGGTGACGATCGGCCTCGGGGCGCGCGAGCGGCTGGATGAAGCGGTCGTCGAATGGCCGAGCGGCGAGCGCGACAATCTCGGCACCCTGCGCGCGGGCCGCGCTTACGTCGTCACCGAAGGCAAGGGCATCGCCAGCGAACGGCCGATCAAGGCCGGCGCCTCGATGTAAGGGTGTCCGAAGGACGAAGTCCTAGCGTCAAGAAAAGCAACGTGCAGCCCGATGATCGCCCGACGCGCGCGAGCGAAGCGAAGCGCGCCACGCGAACGGAGCGAGCCGACGAAGCGGCGAGCGAAGAGCGTGTAAGGGGTCCGGGGGACGAAGTCCCCCGGATAGGATGGGACGAAGTCCCCCGGCCAGGATCACTGCCACGCCGCGGGATAGGTGACGTACGACGGATCGAGCTGTGACGCCGCCGGACAGCCGAGCAGCTTCATCGTCCGGATGACGTCGCTCCGCAGGATCTGGATGGCGCGGTTCACGCCGGCTTCGCCGCCGGCGCCAAGTCCGTAGGCATATGCGCGTCCCACCAGCACCGCGCGCGCGCCCAGGCACAGCGCCTTGACGATGTCCGAGCCGCGGCGGATGCCGCTGTCGAGCAGCACTTCGGCCTGGCCGTTGACCGCGGCGAGCACCTCGGGCAGCAACCGCAAGGTCGGATAGACGCCATCGAGCTGGCGGCCGCCGTGGTTCGAGATGATGATGCCGTCGACGCCCTCGTCCACTGCCCGCCGTGCGTCTTCGCCGATCTGCACACCCTTGACCGCGAGCGGCCCCTTCCACAGATCGCGAATCCACCGCAGGTCGTCCCAGCAGACCGTCGACTGCTCGAGGGCCGCGCCGACGTCGGCATAGGCCATCGGACCATCCTGGAGGACAACGTTGGGGAAGTTCATCAGCCCGCCGTCCTTGAGGAACGCCGCCAGCCATGACGGCCGCGCGAGGAACTGATGGATGAAGGGCAGCATCGCCAGCGCGTTGCGCGTCAGCAGCGCCTTGGTGCCGTTGCGGAAGTCGCGTTCGCGCAGGCCGGCGACGGCGGTATCGATGGTGACGACCAGCGCCGTGCAGCCGCACGCTTTGGCCCGCTCGATGCCCGCGGTCGCGACATCCCGGCCGCCGACCAGGTAGAGCTGATACCAGAGCGGTCCCCTGGTGCCGGCCCTGACCTCGTCGACGCGGCAGCCGGATAGCGTCGACAAGGTGTACGCCGTCCCGGCCGCGCCGGCACAGCGCGCCGCCACCACCTCGCCGCGCGGGTAGAACATGCGGCTGCTGCCCACCGGCGCGAGGATGAACGGCAGCGCCAGCTCGGTACCGAACACCGTCGTCCGCAGATCGATCGAACCGATGGACACCGCGCTGCGCGGCCGAAACAGGACGTCGTCGAAGATGCGCGAGTTCTCGCGCAGCGTGAGCTCGGCATCGGCGCCGCCGTCGATGTAGTCGAACACCACGCGCGGCAGCCGCCGCTCCGCCAGCCGGCGGAGATCGGCAATGTTCACAACCTGAGGGGAATCAACTGAGCTCGGCATAATCGAAGAGACGACTTTACTGCAGAACCTAGACTTTTTTGTCCTTCCATTTCCCCCGCCGGAAGAGGAGCGCGCTGACGACGGCGAGGGACGAGTAGGCGATGGTCAGGGCGATGAAGACGCCGCGGGCGCCGAGGTCGAGGCTGACCGACAGCCACCACGCCAGCGGCAGCTCCCACAGCCAGAACACGAACAGGTTGATGACCGTCGGCGTCCACGTATCCCCGGCACCGTTGAACGACTGCGTCAGCACCATGCCGGCGGCGTAGAACACGAACCCGAGGCTGACGATCCGCAGACAGCTCGACGCGAACGGCTGCACCGCGGGATCGGTGGAGAAGAGCCCGGTGATCGCGTCGGCGCCGGCCAGGAAGATCAGGCCGATCACGCCGAGGAAGATCATGTTGTAGCGCGTCGCCGTCCACACCGCCGACTCGGCGCGATCGGGCTTTCCGGCGCCGAGGTTCTGGCCCACCATCGTCGCCGCGGCGTTGCTGATGCCGTACGCCGGCAGCAGCGCGAAGATGATGATGCGGATCCCGATCGTGTAGCCGGCGAGCGCGGCGCTGCCGAAGATCGAGATGATCCGCACCAGCCCGACGTAGCTCGCCGTGCCGATGAGAATCTGAATCGTGCCCGAGCCCGACAGCCTGAGCACCGCCTTCATGATCGAGAGGTCGAGCCGCAGGTCGCGCAGGTGGAGCCGCACGCGTCCCTTTCCTCCGACCAGGACCGCGAGCTGATAGAGCACCGCGGTGCCGCGGCCGATGTTGGTGGCGGTCGCGGCCCCGGCGACGCCCATCTCCGGGAATGGTCCGAGACCGAAGATGAAGCACGGACCGAGCACGATGTTGAGCGCGTTGCCGAGGACGAGGACGCGCATCGCGATCGCCGCGTCGCCAGAGCCGCGGAACACCGCATTCAGCAGGAACAGCATCACGATCGTGATGTTGCCGCCGAGCATGATGCGCGTGAAGGTCGCGCCGGTGTCGATGACGTCCGGCGTGGCGCCCATGACGCGCAGCAGGGCGGGCGCGGCGGGCGCGCAGATGCCGGCGATTGCCGCGGCGAGCAGGATGCCGAGAATGATCGACTGGCCGGCGGCGCGCGCGGCGCCCGCGGCATCCCCTTCGCCCATGCGGCGCGCCACCAGCGCCGTCGCGCCGATCGACAGCCCCATCGCGACGGTGTAGATCATGGTCAGCATCGACTCGGTCAGGCCGACCGTGGCGACGGCGTTGGCGCCGAGATGCGCGACCCAGAAGACGTCGGCGACGGCGAAGATCGACTCCATCGCCATCTCCACTACCATCGGGACGGCGAGCATGATCACGGCGCGGCCGACCGGCGCGGTGGTGAAGTCGATGGGCGTGCCGCGCACGGCCTCGCGCAGCATCGGCCAGATGCCCGAGGGCCCGTCCGCCGCGCGGGTGTCGCCGACCGTGGATTGATCGTGGAAGCTCTGCGACATTACAGAATGGTGAGGCGCTGACCGAATTGTGGCCCGCGTTCGCGCGGAGCGCAAGGAATGCCGCGAATTCACGCACGTTTGCAGCCGTGCGCAGCGGTCCCGGAGTTGCAACGCTTTTGCAACTCTCCCACGCGCCGATGGAGTTTCGCGACTACGCCGCCAAGGAAACGTCCGCCCTGCTCGCCAAGCTGCGAACCAGCCAGGCCGAGACTGCTCTGTCCCAGTTCCGCACACTGCAGGAGGCGCTCGATGCCGCCCTGCGCAGCGTCGAAAGCACCGCCGCCAGCACCGAGGTCGAACAGGAGATCCAGGAGCTGGTCCGCCGCCTGAACACGGCGGCGAGCGCGGCGGCGCGTGCGGCCTCGCAGAAGGTCCAGAAGGATGCCCAGGCGGCGCTCGATGCCGTCAACGAGGAGCTGAAGGCGCAGCGCGAGCACAACGACAGGCTCGCGGCGGCCTCGGCCGAGGCGCGCGCGCAGGCGGACTCCGAAGCGTCCTCGCTGCGCGCCGAGCTGCAGAAGGAGAAGGACCGGGCCGACGCCGCGGACCGCGATCTCGATGCCGCGATCGAAGCGCACGCGCAAGTGGACAAGGCGCGCGTCGAAGCCGAGGCCGGGCTGCGCCAGCAGACGCAGGCGCGGTCGTCGGCGGAAAAGGATCTGATCGAGGTTCGCGCCCTCCTCGATCAGACCGTGGCCGACGCGGCGCGGTCGGCCGGCGACCTCGACAAGGCCCACCACGAGATCTCGTCGCTGACCTCGGCGCTCGACGCGGCGCGCAACGACGCCGAGAAGACGCGGCAGGACGGACTGCTGGCGCTCGATTCCGCCAAGCGCGCGCTCGAGAGCGAGCGCGAGCAGAACGAGCAGCTCGCCAACAGCCTCGCCGAAGCCCAGGCGCAGGCCGAGATGAGCCGTGCCGACGTCGTCGATGCGCAGGCGCAGATCGAATCCCTCAAGACCCTCCTCGCCAAGGAATCCGAACGGGCCGAAGCGGCCGATCGCGATCTCGACGCGGCGATCGAAGCGCACTCGGCTGTCGACGCGCAGCGGGTCGAAGCCGAGGCTTCCGCCCGGCGCGAAGCCCAGGCGCGGGCCGCGATCGAGACCGAGCTCGCGGAAGCGCGCCGCCTCCTCGACGCCTCGGTGGCGCAGGTCGCGCGGCTGGGCCTGGATCTCGAGAACGCCGCCTCCGAGGCGCGCACTGCCACCGCCGATCTGAACGCGGCGCGGGCCGAGATCGAAGCGGCGCACAAGCAGCGCGAAGCCGTCTCGGCGCAGCTCGAAGCCAGCCGGCTCCGCCTGCAGTCGCTCGAGCGTAACCAGGCGTCGCACGAAGAGACGATCCGGCGGCTCGAGAGCAGCCTGAACGATTCGATCCAGTCCGAGGCGAGCGCGCGCGAGCTGGCGGCGGGCACCGACGCCGACGTCGCCCGCGCGCAGGCCGACCTGGCGGCGCTGCGCGGCGAAGTCGAGCGGATGGGGTCCCTGCTCGACGCCTCGATCCTCTCGATCGACGAGCTGTCGTCGAACGCGAGCATCACCGACCTGCTGGCGTCGCTGGTCCGCCAGCTGTCGGTCGAGTTCGCGCGGGTCGCGCTCTTCCGCGTCAAGGGCAACCGTCTCGAAGGCGAGTATCAGATCGGCTTCGACGACACCACCGACATCACCAAGCTCGTGCTGCCGCTCAGCGTCGATTCGCTGATTACCCGCGCGGCCGGCTCGGGTCTCGTCGAGCAGCTCAGGGGACACGAGCTCGACGACAGCAGCCGCGCGCCGTTCGGCGGATCGCCGGCGTCGGCCATTGCCCTGCCGGTCGCCTTCCAGGGCGACACGATCGCCGTCGTCTACGCCGACTCGGATCAGATCGAAGGGCAGACCTTCGACGCGGGCGGCGCGTTCGCGCGGCTCATGGTCAAGGCCACGAGCGTCCTGCTGATGCGGCTGTCGCAGGAGCTGAGGACCCTCAACGAGCTGCGCGAGTACGCGGCGATGCTGCTCCAGGAAGCGGAGCAGATGTATTCCGCCGATCAGGAGACCGATCGCAGCGACGACGAGCGCCGCTCACGCCTGCAGGACACCGTCGACTGCGCGCGCCAGCTCTACGCGCAGCGCGCCGCGCTCGAAGGTCCGGCGGCGACGACGCTGCTCGACGATCGCATCGCCGCCCTGATCGACGGCGAACAGACGACGCCCTTCGCCCGCGACCTCGCCGCGATCGTCGGCCGCGAGGGGCTGGGCGATTCCCGGCG
>Ga0075421_100014026_pt1 | contig 9999 bp, 8 predicted proteins | sample SoiMetdeltSBSDD5_FD_75292 | JGI IMG/M metagenome (GOLD analysis project Ga0075421, IMG submission 75292) | Bulk soil microbial communities from a Populus tree surrounding site in Tennessee, USA - Soil MetaG P. deltoides SBSDD5 | ecosystem: Environmental > Terrestrial > Soil > Tree plantation... | reverse complement strand
GGTTCTCGGGGTTCTCAGGGTTCTCAAGGTTCTCGGCAACCCACCTCGTCGTTTTTGTGCCGCAACCGGGCCGCGTGGTGAGCGACAATGACGTCGGCTACGGGCGAAGAGGGAGGAAGGCCGACATGGACTGCAGAATCACGTTGGCGCTACTGCTTGCTGGAACGCTTCTCCTCCCTGCAACTGTTGTGTCCGAGCAAGCACCTCCTGCTGGAAGCGCGAACATCCAATCCGACGGAACGCTGCCCAAGGACGTCTACGCGGATTCCCGCAGCCGTTTGCCGTTGATCAAGCGTGAAGACCTGAACGAGCAGGGCAAGAAGGCCTACGACGCCGCAGTAGCGGGCTCTTCGAACGGGCGGCTGGAAGGCGTCGCGGCGATTCGACTGCACCGATCGGGCGTTGACGTCCGCTGGGATTCACCGGTTGGACGGCGGCTCACCGAACTGGCGATCATCACGACCGCGCGCGAGCACGACCAACCGTACGAATGGTCCCTTCACGAGATGGAAGCGCTCTCGGTCGGGCTCGAGCCGTCAGTGGCCGACCTCGTTCGCCACCGCCGGCCTCTCACCGGACTCGGCGACAAAGAAGCGGCCATCATCCAGTTCGGACGGGAACTCGGCGATCACAAGGTCAGCTCCGAGACATACGCCCGCGCGTTGAAGCTGTTTGGCAAAGTCGATCTCGTCGACATCGTCGACTTGATGGCGCAGTACGCGAGCACTGCCGCGAACCTGACGGCGGCCAACCAGTGGATGCCGCCTCAGATGAAGCAGTTCCTGCCGCTGCCCTTTACGCCGCCGAACGACATTCTCCCGGATTCCAGAAGCCGCATTCCGGTCGTCAACCCAAACGCTTCCGCACAAGCGCAGGGTCAGAATCAGCAGCCAGCCGGAATGTACCGGCGGACGCTGGCGCCTCCTCCGACCGGACCGGGCTCGATGGGTCGTTTTGCCGCCGGTCTCAAGTCGTTGGAATCCAGTCAGGGGCGGGCACTCATGGCGCTCGCGGTTCTGGTCACGGCCCGTGAACACAATCAACAGTACGACTGGACGCTCAACGAGCCCGTGGCACGCAAGGACGGACTCGGCCCCGCCACCATCGACGTCGTCCGGATGCGCAGGCCAGTGACAGGGTTGCCGGAGAAAGAGGCGGCGATCATTCAATTCGGCCGCGAGCTATTCGGCAAGCACAACGTCACGGCGGAAACCTACGCGCGCGCGAAGCAGCTGTTCGGGCAACGCGATCTGTCGGATTTCGTCGTTGGCATCATGGCGCCGCATGCACGGGATGCGGCGCTGCTCACCGCGTTCGATCAGCACCTCGCTACGGGCCAGAAGCCACTGCTGACGATGCCTTGATTCGCAGGTACATTGCGCGATGGCATCGCGCGCAGGCCTGGTCCTTCCGCCTCCGCTCGCTCTGAGAATCTAGCGAGCTTCGGCGAGACTCGCCGAAGCGCAAAGCGCGACCGACGTAATCTCGCAACGAGTCGATGGGAGCCCATATGCATGGCCCGAGTCGATGGATGCTGACCTGCACGATCGTCGCAGCCATTCTTCCAGCGGCCACGGGCGAGAGGCGCGCACGAGCAGCGCAGGCTCAACCGAGCACCTCAGCACGTGAAGCATATGCGGACCTTCCGGGACTTCGCATTTGGTATGGCGATACCGGCGGCAACGGCGTGCCTGTCGTGTTCCTGCACGCGGCCACCGGGAGCGTCCGCGTCTGGGAACACCAGATTCCTGTGGTGGCCAAGGCTGGCTACCGGTTCGTTGCGTACGACCGGCGGGGATTTGGACGAACGGTCGTCGATTCCTCAGCGCCGCCGGGCACTGGCGCCGACGATCTGTTGTCGCTGATGAATCATCTTGGCATCGATCGTTTTCATCTCGTGGGGACTGCCGCCGGCGCGTTCGTCGCGATCGATTTTGCGTTGTCTTTTCCTCAGCGGCTTCGGACGCTCGTTGTCGCCAACAGCATCGGCGGCGTTCAGGACGACGATTACCTGGCGATGGGACGCCGGATGCGGCCGCCTGAATTCAACGCCTTGCCGCCGGAGTTCCGGGAGCTCGGGCCGTCGTATCGCGCCTCGAATCCCTCAGGCACGGAGCGTTGGATGCAATTGGAAAGAATCAGCCGCGCTGCAGGACCGTCGCCGCCGGCGCAGACACTGCGCAATCGAATCACGTTCTCAGCCCTGGAGAGCATGAAGGTTCCGACGCTCCTGCTGACAGGCGACGCCGATCTGTATGCACCGCCCGCGGTGCTCCGGCTGTTCGCCGTTCGAATCAAGGGTTCGGAATCGATCGTGGTGCCGGAAAGTGGCCACTCGGCCTATTGGGAACAGCCGGAAGTCTTCAATCGAGCGGTCCTCGAGTTCCTGCGCAAACACCCGTAACACACGGTCCACCTGAAGGTGGACACTACGAAGTCCTCGACTATCTGAAGGCCGGAACCCTACGCGGTCCCGGCCTTCCCCATGCTGTTACGCCCGGCCCGTCGTCGACGGCGCGAGCGCCTTCGCCGGGGCTTTTTCCGCCGCGGCCCTGGCCACGGCGTGCGGCGTGGGATGGTAACCGTGAATCACGTACTCCGGATAGGCGGGCATCCCGTGTTCGTGGATGTCCAGACCCTCGATCTCGCCTTCGCGCGACACGCGAAGCGTTCCGGTGGCTTTCACCGCGTACATTAGCGCGAACGAGACGGCGAGCATCCTCGCGGTAGCGGTATCAAGATCGACGCCAGGCGCGCCGCAGAGTGGTTGCAATTGATTCGCCGTTTTCCTGAGGAATTCGCGATGTGACCGCGCCATCGCGAAAAGACCGCCGGACAAGTCCGTATGGTGCTCGATAGCGCTGGACATTTTTGTAGCCCCAGCCCATGCCGGAGGGTGGGCCGCGACCGGTCAGGGAGTCGGACGGCGATTGTCGCTGCCGACTCGACAAGGGGGGCCGGAAGCCTGCGTCGGCGGCGACAGAATTGCGCCTCCTCGTCCAAACGCCGACAGAAATGTAGCGATGGTCCTTGCCGGCGCCGCTGCGCGCGTGACGAATAATTCAGAAACTCTTCAGAGGGCGTCATGTACTCTTCACGCCCGATTCTGGAGAACCATGTTAGGTTACATTTGGCTATGCCTCGTATTTCGCTGTTCGCCACGTTTGGGAGCCTGTTCCTCCTCGCGCTCTTCTCTTCCTGTTCAAGACAGGCCGCGGCACCAGACCCGAAACTCTGGGGAGACCCCGAGGCGATTGTCTCCGTCAAGGAACTGATGAAGCACATGATCGATCCGATCGCCGACAATATCTTCGAATCGGTCAAGATCGTGGTCGATGCCAGCGGAACCGTGGAAACGGAGCCGCGGACGGAAGAGGATTGGGAGCGGGTGCGAATCGGCGGCGTGGCAATTGCCGAAAGCGCCCAACTGTTGAAGATTCCACGTCCGTTCGCACCAGCCGGAGACGAAAACAACAGCACCGGGCCCGACGCCTCGGAGTTGTCGCCTGCTCAGATCAAGGCGAAGCGCGACAAGGACCCTGTGCTGTGGAACGCGAAGATCCAGGCGCTCCGCAACGTCGGCCTCGAGGTTCTCGAGATCGTCAAAGAGAAGAACGCGCAAAAACTCTGGGACGCGGGCGAAGACCTTGATAATGCGTGTGAGGGCTGCCACATCGAGTACTGGTATCCAGGGGACAGCGCCCTCCTCGCAAGACTCGATCGCCGCCTCGAAGAGCTCTACGGACCACGCGCCGATCGGCTCCGCATCGGCATGACTCCTCCAAAGCCGAAAGACCAGACTCGCTAAGCCAGCCGCCCAGCTCAACCGATAACTGACTTGCGGGCGCTTGCGCCGGTTGCGTGAGTGCAGCCGCGCGCGGAATCGCGCCGTCGTGTGCAGGCGCCTGCGGCAATGCCGCTCTACAAGCGTGTCAGCGCTTGTAGACAACGGCATCAGCGAGCGGGGGTGGGGCCCCGCCGCGAGAAGGTAAATGTGGAGCGTGCCATGACTCCTGATAACGATCTTCAGCTCGAGCGCGCAGAATTCGGTGAGGGCGAGGCTCGAACGAGTTGCGCCATGTGCGCGCGGCCGCTCGAGCGACGCTACTTCCAGGTGAACGGACAGAGCGTCTGTACGCTTTGTTGCGGACGCGTCAAAGCGCAGCAGGGTGCCGGTTCCCCGATGAAGCGCGGTTTTCTCGCGCTCCTCGCCGGTCTTGGCGCAGCGGCCGTTGGTTCGATCTTGTACTACGCCATCCTGGCGCTGACCGGCTACGAGTTCGCGCTGATCGCGATTGTCGTCGGTCTGCTGGTTGGAAAAGCCGTCAATTGGGGCGCGAACGGCCGCGGCGGCTGGCTCTATCAGACGATGGCGATCGCGTTGACTTATCTGTCGATCGTCAGCGCCTACGTGCCGCTGATCATCGCCGAGGTCCGCAAAGGCGCTGCGATTGAGCAGGCCCAGACCGACTCGCCGCCGGAGCCGCCCGACGCCGCCCAGCCCCAGTCGCCCGCCGTGCCGGTGAGCAACGCCGCCGCCGATCCGGACGCGGCAGCGCCGGACGTCAATGTGACCGTTGAGAGGATTTCAATCGGACGCGTGTTCCTTGCGGTCGGCGTCCTCATCGCACTCGTCCTGGCCGCGCCGTTTTTGGGCGGGCTCGAGAACATCATCGGCCTGATCATCATCGGGATCGGACTGCTTCAGGCGTGGAAGATGAATCGCCGCCAGGAAGTCGTGATCACCGGACCGCACGCCATCGCTTCGCCGGTTGCCGCCGTTGCACCGGCGCAATGAACGTCGAGACGGCGCCCGCAGTCACTCGCTGCAGTGACTGCGGCACCGAAATCGCCGAGAGCTGTCTCGCATGCCCAGGCTGCCATCGTCTCGTTCACGCACGGACGCTGGCGCGTCTGAGGACTGAGGCCGAGAGCGCCGCGGCGCGCGGCGATCACCAGGCGGAGATTGCGGCGTGGCGCACCGCATCGGTGCTGGTCCCGGTTGGTTCCCGGCAGCAGGCCGTGATTGCCGATCGGATCGCGGCGCTCGCCGAATCAGCCTCGGGAACACCGGCGCCACCCGTTCCGACGACAGGGCCCTGGAAGTGGCTCGGAGGCCTCGGCTCGTTTGGCGTTGTCCTCTGGAAATTCAAATTCCTGCTGATCGCGCTGCTCGGTAAGGGCAAGCTCCTGCTGCTCGGCCTCACCAAAGCGAGCACGTTCTTCTCGATGTTTCTCGCCTTCGGCGTGTACTGGACGGCGTGGGGCATGTGGTTCGCGCTCGGCTTCGTCCTGTCGATCTACGTACACGAGATGGGGCACATTGCGGCGCTGCGCCGATTCGGCCTCGAGGCGACCGCGCCGATGTTCGTGCCGGGGCTCGGCGCGTTCATCCGCCTGAAGGGGCGCGTGCTCGCGCCGTATGAAAACGCGCGGATTGGACTGGCGGGTCCGCTCTGGGGTCTTGGGGCGGCGCTCGCCGCATTCGCCGCGTCGCGGCTCGGCGGCGGTCCGATGTGGTCGGCGATTGCCAGCACCGGCGCGTGGCTGAACCTCTTCAACCTGATGCCTGTGTGGCAGCTTGACGGCAGTCGCGGCTTTGCGGCGCTGTCGAAACTGCAGCGCCTGGTCGTCGCGCTGTCGTTCCTGGTGGCGTGGGCCGTGACGGCCGACGGTCTGTTGATTCTTTTGGGCCTCGTCGCGACTGCCCGCACTTTCGACACACACGCCCCTGCGACGCCCGATCACGGCGCGCTCGGCCAGTTCGTGTTTCTCGTGCTGGCATTGGCCGCCGTTTTTCACACCGCGCGCGTCTAACTTCACGTAGGGCTCCGCCCCACGCCCCGGCTCGGTCGCTTGCGGGGGCCCCGACGCCCCGCGCCGCTCCCTCGCAGGCGCACCGAAGGTGCGCCTCTGCCGACACTTCGGTTCGTGATGGCAGTTCATTTCCGTGACCCCGGGAGTTGGCTGCCGACTGCGGCACGCCGGGTATGATGAACAGCTCGAGAGACGTGCTGAAACCCGCCATCATTTCGGCCCTTGCGGCTGTCACCCTCGCCTCGTTCCCGTGTGCCGCCGTCGCGCAGAATGGCCAGAGCTTCGTGCTCAGCGCGACCGAGCCGGCGGCTTCATCGAAGGAAGGCAAAGTGCTTCGGGCGATGCGTCTCGAGGGCGACCCGCCACGAATCGACGGCGTGCTCGACGACGAAGTGTGGAGCGCTGCGGAAGTCGCCGAGGGCCTCGTGCAATGGGAGCCGGACAATATGGAGCCGCTCACGGAGCGGACCCGGATCCAGGTGGCGTACGACAACCGGTTCATCTACGTCGCCGTGCGCTGCGACGATCGAACGCCCGATCTGATCGCGGCCGGGCTTGGCCGACGCGACGAGCCGCCGCCGACCGACAACGTCGGTATTGGGTTCGACCCGCGCCATGACCACCAGACCGGCTACGTGTTCAACACGAATCCCTCCGGGGTGCAGCAGGACATTTTCTTTTACGACGACGAGAACGTTGACAGGGACTTCAACGCGGTGTGGGAGGTTCGCACGGCGATCACACCGAGTGGGTGGGTGGCCGAGTACCGCATTCCGTTTTCGCAGATGCGATTCTCGACGTCGCCGCAGGTCGGGCAGGTGTGGGGTTTTGGCGTTCGGCGCAACATCCGCCGGCGGGCCGAAACGGGTGAGTGGACCGCCCGGCCGCGCGGCGAGCGCGGCGAGGTGTCGCGGTGGGGACATCTCGTCTTCGACGAGCCAATCCGGCCGCCGCGGCGGATCGAGTGGCAGCCCTACGCGTTGTCGGGCGGCACGCGTCTGCCGTCCGGGTCGACCAGCGGCACGGCGAGAGCAGGGCTCGACATGCGCATCGGTCTCGGGACGTCGGCGACGCTGTCGGGGACGATCAATCCCGACTTCGCGCAGGTCGAACAGGATCCGGCCGTGCTCAACCTGACGGTGTTCGAAACCTTCTTTCCCGAGAAGCGCCCGTTCTTCCTCGAAGACAGCCGCACGTTCGTGCCGCCGTACGGTCTGTTTCAGTTGTTTCACCCGCGCCGCATCGGGCGCAGTCCGGATCGGCTGGCGATCCGGTCGGACGACACGCTCGTCGATCGCCCCGACCAGACGACGATCATTGGCGCCGCGAAGGTCACGGGCAAAGGCTCGGGTTGGACCTACGGCGCGCTGACAGCGCTCACCGATCGCGCGCATGCGACGGTCACGACGGCGGCCGGCGGCGAGGTGGAGCGGGTGATCGAGCCGCTCACGTCGTACAACGTCGCTCGAATCCAGCGGGACATCCGGAAAGGGTCATCGAACATCGGCGCGATCGCGACCGCAGCGGTTCGTGAGAACGACGCCGACGCGTACACGGGCGGCGTCGATTACAACCTGCGGTGGGATCGCAACCGCGTGTCGTGGAACGGGCATTGGGTGGCGACGCATACGCTCGTGTCCGACGCGATGAAGAGCGGCGGCGGCGGCGTGACGAACTTCAATGTCTCGCGCAAGCACTTCGGTGCGTATACGCATTTCGACCATTTCAGCCGGTCGTTCCGCGTCGACGACCTCGGATTCTTCCGCACGCGCGCCGACCGCACCGATCTGGACGGCGGCATCAGCCTGGACCAGCCGGATCCGTGGAAAGCGTTCCGGCGGATCCAGGCCTTCTTCTCGCTCGGTCAGGCCTGGAACAGCGATCGCCTGGTGTTCCAGCGCTTCGTGAACCCCGGCATGTTCGTGCAGTTCCGGAATTTCTGGAGCGTCGAGGGCGGCCTGAACAGAAATCCTCGAGTGCTGGACGATCTGGACACGCGGGGCGGGCCGCCAATCGTGACTCCCGCCAGCACGTCTTTCTTCGGCAGCGTCGGCAGCGACAGCCGGAAGCGGTGGCGGCTCAACGTGTTTGGCAACGGCCAGCGCGATGAGGAAGGCGGCTGGATGGTCCGGATCGGACCAGGCCTCAACCTGCAGCCGTCCGGGCGGCTGCAGGCCTCCGTGAGCACGAACGTGACCGCCGCCCGTGACATCGCCCAGTGGATCCGCAATCAGGACGTCACCGGCGATGCGGTGATCGACCACGTCTACGGCACGCTCGATCGCCACGTGGTGGACGTCACGTTTCGCACCACGTATGCGCTTCAGCGCGATCTGACGCTGCAGCTGTTCCTGCAACCGTTCGTGGCGGTGGGCGATTACAGCCACATCCGGCGCCTCGCAAGACCTCGCTCCTTCGAGTTCGAGCCGGTCACGCTCGCCGACGATCCCGACTTCAACCGCAAGTCGCTCCGCGGCAACGTCGTGCTCCGCTGGGAGTACATCCGCGGCAGCACGCTGTTCGTCGCCTGGAACCTCTCGGCATCCGATTCGTCGCGTCCGGGTGTGTTCAGCCCCCTCCGCGATCTGGGCGACGCCTTCCGCGCCGACGGCACCCACGCGCTGCTGGTGAAGGTCAGTTACTGGCTCAGTCGATAGGTCGCATTCCTGAGGGGGCCTGGCTGCATTTCTGAGGGAGGGGGCTGGCGGCATCTCTGAGGGGGCTGGCGGCATTCCCGAGGGGGTCGGTTGACAGGCGTACTGATATTTCTGTATATTCTGTTTAGACAGAAATTATGGAAATAACGGACAAAGCCGCCGCGCACCCCCTCTCGCCGGTCCAGCAGAAATTCATCCTCCACTGGGGCGAGATGGGAACGCGCTGGGGCGTCAACCGCACCGTCGCCCAGATCCACGCCTTCCTCTACATCTCGCCCAGGCCGCTCAACGCCGATGACCTCGTCGAGACCCTCGGCGTCGCGCGATCCAACGTCAGCACCAGCCTCAAGGAATTGCAGGGCTGGGGCATCGTCAAGCTCGTTCACGTCCTCGGCGACAAGCGCGATCACTTCGAGAGCATGAAGGACGTCTGGGAGATGTTCCGCGTCGTGATGGACGAGCGCAAGAAGCGCGAGTTCGATCCGACGATGCGGATGCTCCAGGAGTGCATGGCGGAGGCCGAGAAGGGCAAGGCGACCGACCACTACACCGAGGAACGCCTCCGCGAGCTGTTCCAGTTCTTCGAGACGACCACCGCGTGGTACGCGCACGTCCGCCGCTGGCCGACCGCCGCGCTGCTCAAGTTCATGAAAGCCGGAGACAGAGTGCTGAAGGTGCTGCGGGCATGACGAACTGGGGCTTCATGTGGGCGATGGCGTTTGCGCTCTACGCGGGGTGCAAGTGGCTCACGTATCGCGACGCGCGGAGGCGCGGCGGGGCGATCGATCGATGGCGCGCGCTCGGCTACCTGTTCGCCTGGCCGGGGATGGATGCGCGCGCGTTTCTGTTTGGGAGCGATCCCGTTCAGCGGCCGTCAGCGTCGGAATGGCTCGTGGCGCTCCTCAAGACGCTGCTCGGCGCGGCGCTCACAGGGGTTGCGGTTCGTATGAAGTCTTCGGACCATCCGTTCGTGGCCGCCTGGATCGGGATGATCGGTGTCGTGTTCGTGCTGCACTTCGGCGTCTTTCACTTGATGTCGCTCGGGTGGCGGCGCCTCGGCGTGAACGCGATGCCGATCATGCGTAACCCGCTCCGCTCGGTTTCGCTTGGAGAGTTCTGGGGCCGGCGCTGGAACACGGCGTTTCACGAGCTCGCCGCCCGATTCACGTTCGCTCCGCTGCGGCCGATTGTCGGTCCGACGCGAGCGACGCTGCTGGTGTTTGTCGTCTCTGGTCTGATTCACGAGCTGGTGATTTCCGTACCGGCGCACGGCGGCTACGGGCTGCCGACCGGGTACTTCGTTCTCCAGGGGCTCGGCGTTGCGGGAGAACGCACCTGGCCGGGCCGGCGGATCGGCCTCGGACGCGGATGGCGCGGCCGATTGTTCACCATGCTCGTCGCGGCAGGACCGGCGTTCTGGCTCTTTCCGCCGCCGTTTGTGCGAAACGTCATCCTGCCGATGCTGTCCGTGATGAGCGCGAGGACCATATGACGATCGAACTGCCACTGTTGCTGCGAGTCGCTG
>Ga0075421_100014025_pt1 | contig 9999 bp, 11 predicted proteins | sample SoiMetdeltSBSDD5_FD_75292 | JGI IMG/M metagenome (GOLD analysis project Ga0075421, IMG submission 75292) | Bulk soil microbial communities from a Populus tree surrounding site in Tennessee, USA - Soil MetaG P. deltoides SBSDD5 | ecosystem: Environmental > Terrestrial > Soil > Tree plantation... | reverse complement strand
TTCGCTGCCGCGTCATAGTCCCCGCGTGACTGGATCACGTGCGCAGCGAGGTTCTTATCCAGATCATCGTGAATGAGAGGAGCATCCGCCTTGAGCGCATCTTCTAATCCGACTACCGCATCAAGCGGTTCAATATCAACGAAGATGTCTTCAACAGCATCCTCCGCGATATAACGGCTCTCCGCAATCACCAGCACAATGGCCTCACCCACATGCCGAACTTTATCTTTGGCAAGCGACCATTGGCAGCGCTCGTTGAAGGTCAGGCGCTCGATAGGCGGAGGCGAAACCAGCAACGGGCCGGGTTTCCAATAGTCGCCTAGATCGTCGGCAGTGATCACCGCAACGACTCCGGGACGCTCTTTCGCCGCCGAGGTATCGATGCTCAAGATGCGCCCATGCGCATAGGGGCTGCGTACGAACGCTGCATGCAGCATCCCCGGCAGATGCACGTCATCGACAAATAACGCCTGACCGGTTAGCAGGCGGGGGTCTTCATTGCGCGTGATTGGTTTTCCGATATAGCGGGTTTCCATATTAATACCTCAGGAGGAAACAGGCATACTGAATACGATGGTGAATGCTTTGCCTGATGTCTATCTGTGTAGTACAAGGCCAAATTATAACGATGGTTTTCGTATTCTGTGTTCGCGCGATAGTTACTCCCTACCTCGCTGCATGGCAAGTTTTACGAGTTCGCGCACCGCAGGCTTGTTGATGTCTTGCTCCGCACGCACCTTGATGTGCCGGAGCCGTTTGCCATCACCCTCTAACAGTCGTTCGGGATCAGGCAGTTCGCCGCCGTAGTAAAATCCGAGCCGCGCCCAGTCTTTCGGTAGGGCGATGTATACCAGCGCGTCCCGGTTCATGTTGGTTCCGTATCCATAGCCCGCTACCCTATCCTTGAGCACCAATATCTCGGTGGCCTCCGGCGCGACATCGAGGATCAGAGCGCGGATTTTCCATGCGAGTTCTGCGATCTCTGGCGTAGATTGATGCAGAATGTCTTCAAATGTCACAGGGGTTTCACTCATGACATTCTTCCTCCATGCGCTGTCCAATGTAGCGGGTTCCCATACGACGGTCCTTAAAGGTTAATTCTCATCTAGATCGATATCGAACACACCCGCTAAGGCCCGTTTAATGCGGAGCATGTCTTCCTGCGAAAGTTCGCCCACATGCTCAATAAATCGTTCAACAGATGCAGAACGCACTTGGAAAGCATCAGCAGCAGAAACTTTACTAAGGCCATTGGATTGATCTGGAGATAGACGTACCATCCACTCCCGATCTATAAATGTATCTTTCCAATCGGTAATTGGAACAATTACCTTCAACGGCAAGATTCCAATGGCATCAAGACTGACGATAACAGCAGGGCGTATTTTCTTGATCTCTGCTCCGATGGTTGGATCAAAATTGACTCGCCATATTTCATTCATCTTCATAGTCATAATCGTCCATCGTATCAGGAAGTTCTAAGTCACCGCCCGGCAAATAATCTGGGAGCGCCTTTTCAGCAGCAGCAGCCCACCGTCGATCTCGTTCTTCCTTGCTTGATTTGCCCCGCTTGTCGTGAGCTAATTCTTTCTGAACCGAAATAAGCAAATCTTGAGCAAGCGCCAAGCGCTCCGACACAGGCAGAGATTCCACTTCTTTCAAAAAATGCTGGCGATCCATTTTCGATCCTCGATCAACTTACTATATTGACTCAATTGTACTTGATCTAGTTTGAAGCGAAGATCTCTGGGTGGCCTAAAAGCCAGAAAACTAAGGCGATCATTGAGACCAAACCAATCGGCATAAGGAATCTGTTCCACCAGACCCAGATGGGAAGTTCCAACCACACAAGATCATCCCTACGCTGATACTCAAAGGTGGGAAGAACCGGACTCTCGTAAATCCTCTGGGCGGACTCAGCACGCAGTCTATCGATATCTTTCCATGCCATGTATGAGCTATAAGCCGCGTCGTATATGCCCATGCCCAGCAAAATAAGCACTCCAACATACTCAAAACTTTCAATGTGAGTTATCACCCCTACTATGGCAGGTATAGATAGGGCAAGTGTTATGTACCACTTTGGGAGAGGATTCCAACTCTGCCTTTCAGCCATATCAGATTCCTGTTTATCGAGCGGTAAAATCCGAGGTTTGCGCTTTTGCTGCCATCTTCTCACTCGCCAGTTTGACCGCCTCGACAATGTGCTGATACCCCGTACACCTGCACAGGTTCCCGCTCAACGCCTCGCGGATCTGCTCGTCGGTCGGACTGGGATTCTCTTGCAAGTAGGGAACGAGCGTCATCAGGAAGCCGGGCGTACAGAACCCACACTGTAAGCCATGCGTTTCCCAGAACGCCTGCTGAATAGGATGAAGTAAGTCAGGCGTCCCTAGCGCCTCGACCGTCTCAACCTCATGACCATCTGCCTGCACCGCAAACATGATGCATGACCGCGCTGCTGCGCCATCGAACAGGATCGTACACGCGCCGCAGACTCCGTGCTCACAGCCCACATGTGTCCCCGTTAATCCTAGCTCGTGGCGCAGAAAATCGGAGAGCAGCAGCCGGGTTTCGATAGTGCGTTCGTATTCAACTCCGTTTACGGTCACGCGAACTGTCATCGTCTGGCTCATAGTTCGATCCTCCGGCCTGCTCGCGCTGTCGCTTGCTCTAATACTTGTTCCCCAATCACACTCACCAGATGCCGCCGGAAGTCTGCTGAGGCATGAATATCACTGGTCGGATCAACATCACTCTGAGCCGCATTTGCGGCTGCGCCGATTGCATCAGCGCTCGGCGTCTGCCCAATCAGTGCAGCCTCTGCCGATTTGGCTTCGACCGGGCCGTCGCCTACGCCGAGGTATACCAACTTGGCTCTCTCGATCTTCCCGCTTCCATCTAGTGAGATCACCGCCGCCGCGCCTGTCAAAGCATAATCGCCGTGACGCCTTGCGACTTCTTTGAACGCCCATCCCGTCCGAGCGGGCAGCGCCGGTAGCATAATCTCGACCAGCATCTCTCCCGGCTCAATAGCTGTTGTAAAGAGAGCCACGAAAAATTCGCTGGCAGGGATGATACGTTCCCCGGATAGGCCCTTTAGGCGAATTTCGGCATCGAGCGCTACCGCGACGGCGGGAAGCTCGGCGGCGGGATCGGCATGGGCAAGACTCCCACCGAAGGTACTCCGATTGCGTATCTGTGGGTGGGCAATGTCAGGTATCGTTTCGTGGATCAGGGGGAGGCGCTCGGCTATGATCGGGTCGCGCTCGATCTGAGCCAGCCGAGTCATCGCCCCGATCCGCATCCCGCGCCCATTTGCTTCATCCATGTGAATGTAGAACAAATCCGCGATGTTATTCAGATCGACCAGCACAGAAGGACGCGCCAGCCGGAAGTTCATTGCAGGGATCAGGCTTTGACCACCCGCAAGCGGCTTGGCTTCATCGCCGTGCTCGGCAAGCAAGGCCAGCGCCTCATCGATGCTTCGCGGCGCGTAATAATCAAAGGGCGGGGGTTTCATGAGATGTCTCTTTCAGACCATCAGATGCGCTCCTGAGGCGCAGATCGCGGATGAGTAATACGATGAGAGGAATCTGTGCAACTCCGTAAACAACGTGCATCAAGTAGTGTTGCAGCGATTGTTCTGGGTAGAACGGCAGAAAACTAAATGGAATCACCGAGACAATCGCGCCGCCGATCAGGTTCAGCAGCGCCCATCCGAGCAGCAGAATCCCGCCCCACCGCTTCGATACCTTCCACCAGACTAGAAATAATCCGAAGCTAATTAATCCGGTGGCGCTGTATTCCGGGCTGAGCAAACTAAGTTGCGGAAGCTCTATCCTATTGTGGATGACCTCACCCAACCAGGAGAGCAGAACGAAAGCAGCCATCCACCTGAAGTCAACTGCGGTAAATTTACGCATCACTATTCGGTGAAGGCAACTGCGCGGCAGAATGCCGCTTCGCCGCCAGCGAACTTCCATGGGAATGCGCCGAGCACAATCCGCTTGTTGTGCAGCGCTGGATTCCCAATCTCCTCACCGAGGTTCTCAACGTGAACGCAATCATGCGGGAAGAGGGCATTGTGTGTTAGCTGGTAGGCTTCTTCCGGGAACAAGGTATCGACATTCTCCGCACCGAACTTCTGCTCCACCCTGCGGCGCACTTTCTGCCAGTGTTCCAAGCCACCTTTGCCGAGGAAGCGACCGATGGGCAGGTTCATCGGGTGGTCGGTGCTGATCATATCCACGCCCCACAGATGAATCTTCTTGTCCAACAGCCAATCGACCAGAGAGTGATGCGGCCCCGGATGGCGGTGAATATACTTTTCCTCGTCGGGTGTCTCGCCCCACTGAGCGAATCGATGCCACCCGGTATGCAGAAACAGAATGTCCCCTTCACGCACATCAGCCCGCGCATCGATGTCGGCGGGGCGGAATACATCCAACTCGTCCAGCATATCGCTCAAATCGACAATTACGCCGGGGCCATAGAGCCATTGCAATGGAAGCTGATCGATGGTCTTGCCACCCGTGACGAAGTGCCGAGGCGCATCAAGATGAGTGCCCATATGATTCGAGGTCATGATGTACTGTGCATTGACGCCCTGCTCGGCCTTGCGCTTGATGTACTTGACCTCGAAGGGCGGATAAAACGGCCAGAAAGGAGCATCGGCATTGAGCGGCTGCGATAGGTCATGAATCTGCATGAATGTTCTCCTGTTGGCGTAGACAATCAGCAATTAGCTTTGTTAATTGAGATGCGCTTCCACCTTACTACTTAAAAGCCATACTGATCGGCAAACGCGATCAGCGCTTCCTCGAAGATTGCCATCGGCGGGCGCACCAGACCCGCTCCGACCTGCCCTACACCCGCCTCTTTGTGCGCGATCCCGGTATTGACGCGCGGCGTAATGCCTGTCTCAACCACCTTGCGAATGTCGATGCCAACTGGTGTACCCCGGAAATCTAGCTGCGGAATCGTAAACGCCATGTGCTCCGATGCAGTGATCTCGTACATCTCCATCGTGGCGTTGAGCGCATCGCGTGGTGTGCCGCTTACAAAGGTCACAATCGCGGGGGCTGCCGCCATCGCAAACGCGCCGATCCCCGCCGTCTCGGTGATCGTGCTGTCGCCAATATCCGGGTTAGCGTCGGCATTGCTGAATCCGGGGAAGTACAATCCATCGGGAATCTGTGCCGGGGCGGTGAACCACCGATCCCCCATCCCACTGATGCGGATGCCGAAATCTGTTCCGTTGCGGGCCATCGTGGTGACTAATGTGCTTCCCTCGACACCGTGCGCCGCATCTGCCATCGCCTTGCAGGACGCCATCACCGGGTTAAGCACCGCCAGCGCATTATCGCCGATGGCCTTGAGCACATCTGCCGCCACATCGGAAGTTCGGGCACAGCGCGCGATCAGTGGGGCCAGCGCCTTGAGGAACAGAATCGATCCAGCTTTGTTGCGGTTATGACCTTCGTCACCCATGTGGAGAGCTTCTGCGAGCAGCGTTCTCATATCAATGCCACCGCCAGTGGCTTCCAGTGCATCGCTGAGTGTCGGAGCCAAGACTGAGTTCATCCAGCGCAGCCGTTCCTGCACGGAGTCATCGAATGCGCCATAGCGCAGGACTTTGCCGTATCCCTCATTCAGATTTGAGTAAGCACGGTTGGCATGCTCGGTATTCACGATGATGTAAACCGCCATCGAAGGCGAGATCACACCCGCCATCGGGCCGACGGTGCTGTGATGGTGATTCGGCTCGAACGTTACTTCGCCTGCTTTGACGATGGCTTCCGCGTCGGTCTCATTCTTTGCCCGCCCCTCGAAGATCAGCGCGCCGACCACTGCGCCGCGCATCGGGCCAGACATCCGCTCCCACTCAATCGGTGGCCCAGCGTGGAGAAGCAGGTCATCGCGCATACCAGGGATCACATCCCGCGCGGTGGCAACCCCAATCAGGACAGGGTGCGCATCGATTATGCGCTTGACGGCCTCGGCATTCGCCTGATCAATGTTCACTGGCATAAAGACTCTTTTCCGAATTTGCTCCTGGCTGCACAGGTCTTCGAGAAGAGTTTACTGCTTCATCCTCTCAAGAATCCCCATCAACCGCTCACTACCGCCCGCCGGAGGCTTCCACCGCACATGGATCACCTGCCCTTCTTGTGCGCGCAGACTCTCGGTGAATGATTCCAGCCCCACGTTCAGCGCAGCGAGGGGAGCATCTAAATCCACGTTCAGGGTGTTCACACGGGCGTTTTGCATATTGCCCTTACTATAGATGGGCTGCACCATTCCACCCGCCAACCGCACCGCCGACTCATTGCTTGTCTCTACAATTGCCCCCGCCGCTTGCAGCCGCTCGATCTGGGAAGCCATATCCTGCGGGTCTTCGTCCGTGCCAACTACGACTGCAGTCACTTCCAGCGTTCTGTCTGCCTGCTGCGCTTCCGATTTTGCCCGTTCAATTGCTGGGGCAAGTTCCGATGTCGGATCGGGGTGAGCGCCGTAGCCAAGCACCACGTCGAGCAAAATCACTGCAACTTCAGGATCGGCGGCCTCCTGCATCAAGCGCTGAATCCGCAGGGTATGATCCATCATCGGGTGCAGTCGGCCCACTGTGAACTCGTCTTCACCCAAATCGAGAATAGTATGCTCCTGGCTGTGCAGCGAATTCGCCAGCTTGTAGCGCTTATCAATTGGAATATTCGAGTACACACCAGGGAGAAGTTCGCTCAAGATCAACAGAGCTTCGTAAGCTAGAGTTCCGCCGCTAAACAACCCGCGCAGATACTTCTGGCCTGCTGCAAAGGATGGCTGATAGTTCGGAGATGGAACACTAGCATCCTGATTTGCCAGTCGTACCGCCTGCTCCGCCGCATCGTCGAGCGTACGGGCGAAGGTAATGGGGCCGTCCTGCCTGCGATCCGCTTGATAGCCGACGAAGTCCACCACCACAGGCTTCCCCGCCGATCTCGCACGTTCCAGCAGTCTTTCGGCAACGGCGGGTGAAGGCGGCTTGCTGATCAGCACAATGACTTTGGTCTGGTGATCGTGTGCCAGCAGATCAAGCGCCTGCATCGCGGTGATTGCGCCGCACTCCTCTTTCAGATCGCGCCCGCCTGTGCCGAGTGCGTGGCTCACCCCGCCGCCAAGCTGGTGAATCCGCGCGGTGACCTGCTGCAAGCCTGTCCCCGATGCACCCACCAGTCCAATCGGGCCGCGCCGCACGCGGTTCGCAAAACCGAGTCCCACCCCGTTGACGATTGCCGTACCGCAGTCCGGCCCCATGACCAGCAGGCCCTTCTGCGCAGCTTCCTGTTTCAACTGGATTTCGTCTTCAAGGGAAACATTGTCGCTGTAGAGAAACACATTCTTGCCAAGCCGCAGCGCATCGCGGGCGACTCCGGCAGCATAGCGTCCCGGCACGCTGATCAGCACCCAGTGCGCGTCGGGGAGCATCTTAGCGGCAGTTTCCAAACTCTGGGGGACGTATTCGTCGCCGTCGAGGGTCGATGTGCGTCGTGCCAGCAGCACATCTACTTGAGCAAGCGCTGCCTTTGCCGCGTGTGCATCCTGCCCTTTAATTATGATGATTAGATCATCGGGGACAGCTTGATCGATACCCTCAGCCAGCAGACCGCTCTGAGCCAGCAAGTCCTTGTTAGCAGGGGTTCCCATCACCACCCCGGCATCGATCACACCGGGCAGCTTGGCAAGTGACGCTTGAAGTTGCATCAGCACCACCGAATCGTAATACGTGCCCCGCCGGATATTCAATTGAGTTGCGGACATAGTGATCTCAGCTACTGGATGATCATGCCACGAATTTCGAGTGAGATAAATTCTACTGTAGCACAAACACGATGTGAGGAAAAATTATTGACTGCGCGCCGAGGAAATGAACAATGAGCGCACAATCTGCCAGCGAAACCGAACCCCGCGCGCTACTCAAATAGAAATTGCTGTTGTTGCTTTTAGCTGAAATGCTGACTTGCCGAGGCGCTAACCTGCTTCTGCGGTGGCTTCATGAACCTATATTTCATCGCCACACGCAGCGTGTCAGTAATCGTCTTCACCACACGCATTTTCGTTTCGGTTGGCTTGAGATCATAGCGGAGCACAAAGGGGACTTCCGCGAATTTAGTATCTCCGAGGCGGCTGAGTTGGAACAAAATCTCCACCATGCAGGCGAATCCCCGCTCGGTGATAAACGTATCGCCATAGGTCGCATACGCCTGCTGAAGCGTCCCGGCGCGGTACGCCCGGAACCCGCACGAATAATCGCGCACACCACGCACTGGAAAGGCTAACTGAAACAAGAGGCTCATAACGCGGCTGTAGACCCGCCGCATCCCAGGCACGCCGTGAACCTCCGCCCCCTTTTGGAATCGTGATGCAACCACGACATCGACCTTGCGCTGGTCGATCAGCGTCGCCATGTCGGGGGTGATCTCTGGCGGCTGGGTGTTATCCGCATCCAGCGTTACCACGATGTCATCCGGCTTCGCGTCGCGGAGTGCCGCTTTGAACCCGGATTGGATCGCTCCGCTCAACCCCTGATTGCGCTCGTGCTGGATCAGTTGAATCCACCCTGACTTAGCGGATCGCTGCGCAACAACTGTCGGGGTGGAATCGGCGCTGCCATCGTCCACCACGAATACCCGTAGGTCGGGCAGATAGCATTCCTTCACATACTCAATGGAATCGAGCAGAGGGGGTAGGGCTTCTTCTTCATTGTAAGCAGGCAGGATAATGGTGATCAATTTGCAATCAAACTCTTCTCTTGAGGCAGTAGATGGCAAGTATACCACGCTGCGGCATCACAGGCCGAATGGGAGAGGAGTGCTATTTACCGCAACAACTGGCTCCTTCATAATAAGAGTAAGTAAGTGTGATTTACTGATGTTGGTGTTTTACTGGTATTGAGAATTAGGTAGTGAGTTGGTATATAAGGATATTCACGCTGCGTGGATTATCCAGAGGCAGACCGCCATACCAATCGGGTGGTCTGTTCTTTTTTGATGGGAGCTGCTAATTCATCAACTTGTTTCTTTCATCCATTGACGATTTCATAAGCACTGTGTTATACTGAGCGCCTAGATTTGACTTTCCCATCCGGCCTGCTATAAACTCAAATGAAGAGTCATAGCGCACCCTCAAACAAGAGGCCCGGCGCGTTAGCAGTTTAGCTCCACTCATTAGCACGCAGAGAAAGCAAGTTGTCTTCACCACCCGCCTACGTGCGTGGGTTGTTCCAATTCAAGGTAACTTCATCGTTTAATGTGTCGGATGCTTCGTATTTCTGCGAGCGGAAAAAGGTCAGCTTAATAAGCTAGCCTGGTGTTCCGTGAGCCTACTCTTTAGCGAACCACCGTGAATGAACGGGAGCCAGAATCACCAAACCCAAATATCTTCGTCTTTCAGTTGCCGACCTCATCTGTCCGGCAGTTGCAAATGGCGAAATTTACGATCCCCCAAAGCAGCACTTATCCCTCAAGAAAAGACAATATAGGACGGTTGGACAATGGGCATTAATATCGCAGATTTAGAAGGAATGACGCTGACGGAGCTTCGCGACCGCGCACGGGAAGCAGGCATTGATCGATACAGCCGCATGAAGAAAACCGATCTCATCGTTGCGATGCTCCGCCACAAGGCTGAGCAGCAGGGCCATGAGCTTCGCGGCGGTGTGCTGGAAGTCATCGAAGATGGGATAGGCTTCCTACGCTCGGATCACTTCCTCCCCGGCCCCGATGACATCTACGTCAGCCAGACGCAGATCAAGCGCTTCGATCTTCGAACGGGTGACATGGTGATCGGGCAGGTGCGCCCGCCGAAGGATACAGAAAAGTATTACGGCTTGCTGCGCGTCGAAGCGGTTAACGCACTCGACCCGGAGATCGCCAAGCGCCGCCCCTCCTTCGAGCAGCTAACACCCATTTTCCCGGAGCAGCGCTTCGATCTTGAAACCAACCCGCGCATCCTATC
>Ga0075421_100014022_pt1 | contig 10000 bp, 7 predicted proteins | sample SoiMetdeltSBSDD5_FD_75292 | JGI IMG/M metagenome (GOLD analysis project Ga0075421, IMG submission 75292) | Bulk soil microbial communities from a Populus tree surrounding site in Tennessee, USA - Soil MetaG P. deltoides SBSDD5 | ecosystem: Environmental > Terrestrial > Soil > Tree plantation... | reverse complement strand
GCGAAGTAGAGGTTCATGAACGGGATGACCAGGCCCGCCCCGGCGCCGATGAGGAAGGCATTGACGCCGATCGGGACCAGCTTGCCGCGCTCCGCCGGGGTCGCGCCGACGCCGGCCCGCGCGATCGCCGGCTCCGCCAGCCGGCCGAGCCTCAGGAGCGGCAGGCACGCCGCGACGTTCAGGAGCGCGCCGGTCCAGAGCGCGGCCCGGAAGGCGTGCAGCGGGTCCGCGTGGAGCGGGCCGGTCAGGCGCCCCAGCAGATCCGGGATCCACCCGCCCAGCATGCTGCCGATGACGCCCGCGATCAGCGTGGCCGCGAAGAACGTCGAGAACAGATGGGTGCGCTCGCGCGGCGTCGAGTGCTCGGTCATGAACGGCGCGGCGGCGATCGCGAGCAGGGCCTGACCGACTCCGGCCACGAAGCTGCCGGCGAGGATGATCTCGGGAGCGAGGAACGTGGCTCGCGCGAACTGGGCCACCGCGTCGAGGACGGCGCCGAGGATCAGGCAGCGTCGCCGTCCCCAGCGGTCCGCGAGCAGTCCGGCCGGGAGCGAGGCGAGCGCCATCCCGAGGCCGTTGAGCGAGATCGCCTGCCCGACGAACGACTCGCGGAACCCCCCCTCGAGCAGGTAGAGGTTGAACGCGACCGCGAAGATGCCGTGGCAGATCCATGCCAGCAGCTCGGTGACGAGCAGCAGCCGGGCCGGACGTGAGAAGAGGCTGACCGCCTCGCGGTAGTCGATCCACGCCGCCCGCAGCGCGCTCACGTGGACCTGGGGGCCGCGACGGCCACCGGGGGCCGCCGCGGGAATGGCCGGGTCGGGGAACCCGCGCGGCTCAGGTCCGCGCGTCCGCCATCTGCGGCACGTCGGTCACGGTGGTCCCGTTCACCTTCGCGCCCCGGGCCATCGGCTCGTAGGCGGCAGGCGTCATGGCGATCAGCACCCGGGCGGAGTTCGTGCCCCGGTTCTCGATCGAGTGCGGCAGCCGGCCGTCGAAGTGACACGAATCGCCGGAGGCCAGCTCGAAGACGTGCTCGCCCAGGTTGAGACGGACCTGACCCTCGACGCACAGCAGACATTGTTCCCCGTGATGATAGTGGCGGTGATCTCCGGCCTCGAGACCGGCGGGCAGCTCGAGCTGGATCAGCTCGAGGTTGCGCTTGGGTTGGGCCGAGAGGACCTCGACACAGGAAGCGTTCCCGCCGACGGGCACCCGAGAGCGCTGGCTTGCCCGGACCACGTACGGCACCTGGTCCTCTTCCACCACGAGATAGCCGGCCGAGGTATCCAGCGCGCGCGCGAGATCGTGGAGGGTCGCCAGCGAAGGGGAGGTGCGGTGGTTCTCGACCTGACTGATGAAGCCCTTGGACAGTCCGGTCGCGCCGGCCAGCTGCTGGACGGTGAGACCACGGCGTAGCCTGAGATCGCGAATCTTCTTACCCAGCTGCATGGGGGGCCTCCGCGGGGTGTAGGGTCTGGGAAGGGCTCGCGCAGACAATCAGGTTATGCCAACTCTATACGGGTGTCAACGATTTGTGAATGGAGGAGTTCCCCATCCCGGGCCGGGGTTCCCGGGAGGGAGTCGGAGGGGCGGGAGCGGCTCATGAACTGGAGCCGGTAGAGGCGATAGTAGATCCCCCGCCGGGCGATCAGCTCGGCATGGGTTCCGGTCTCCCGGACCCGTCCGTGGTGCAGGACCACGATACGGTCCACGTCCTGGATGGTGGAGAGCCGGTGAGCGATCACCAGGCACGAGCGGCGCCACATCAGGCGCCGGACGGCCTCCTGCACCTGCAGTTCGGTCTTGGTATCCACGCTCGAGGTCGCCTCGTCCAGGATCAGCAGCCGGGGATCGCGCGCCAGCGCCCGCGCGAACGCCAGGAGCTGGCGCTGGCCGGCCGCGAGGGTGGCACCACGCTCGTGCACGGCGGACTGGTAGCCGCCCGGGAGCCGGGTGATGAAATCGTCGGCGCCCACCTCGCGGGCCGCGCGCTCGAGGTCCTGGTCGGTCAGCCGGTTGTCGCCCAGGCGCAGGTTCCCGGCGATGGTGCCGGAAAAGAGGAAGACGTCCTGCAGGACGAGCCCCATGTGGCGGCGGAGCGCCGCGAGGTCCCAGTCGGCGAGCGGCCGGCCGTCCACGCGGATCGTGCCCGCCTGGGGGGCGTAGAAGCCCATGAGCAGGCTCGCCAGGGTCGTCTTGCCCGAGCCCGTGGCGCCCACCAGGGCGACGCGCTCGCCCGGCGCGAGGGTCAGCGACACGTCGCGCAGCACCCAGTCCTCGCCCGAGTAGGCGAACCAAACTCGGTCGAACTCGACCCGCCCCTGGAAATCGCGCAGGGTCGGCGACTCCGCCCCCTCCGCCCCCTCCGGTCCCACCGCCGGGCCGTTCACGCCGGGCGCGACCGCCGGCGTCGCCGAGCGGGGCCCGGCGTCCGTGTCGAGCAGATCGAAGATCCGCTCGGAGGACGCCATCGCCTGCTGGAGGATGTTGTACTTCTCGCTCAGGTCCGAGATCGGGCGGAAGAAGCGCTGGGTGTACTGGATGAAGGCCACCAGGGTGCCGAGCGTGATGCCGGTCCACATGACCTGGCGTCCGCCGTACCAGACGATGAGCGACACCGCCACCGCGCCGACCAACTCGAGCGTCGGGAAGAACATCGCGTGATAGAACACGGTCTTCAGGTGGGCGTCCCGGTGGTTCGCGTTGATGGCGCTGAACTGGTCGAAATTGCGGCGCTCCCGGTTGAGGATCTGCACCGTGCTCATGCCGGTCAGGTTCTCGTTCAGGAAGGCGTTGAGTCGCGCGAGCCGGGTGCGGATCTCGCGGAACGACCGGCGCACTTTCGTCCGGAAGGTGAGGGTGACGATGAGGATGAGCGGCAGCACCGAGAACGCCACCCCCATCAGCTCGGCATTGATCCGCGACATCGCGATCAGGATGCCGAGCAGTGTGAGGAGGTCCCCGAAGATCGCCACCACGCCGGCGGTGAACAGCTCGTTGAGCACGTCGACGTCGTGGGTCACGCGGGTCAGCAGCCGTCCCACCGGGTTGCGGTCGAAGAACGCGACCGGGAGGCGCTGGAGGTGGCGGAAGAGCGCCATGCGCAGGTCCATCATGACCTGCTGGCCGACCCGCTGCATGATCTGGGTGTGGAGGTAGCCGAGCCCGAACGAGACGAGCAGGACGGCGAAATAGAGCACGGCCACCCGATCGAGATAGTAGAGATCCTTGTGGCGGATCCCGTTGTCGATCGCCTTCATGGTGAGCCACGGCCCGGCGAGCTGGGCGACGACGTCCAGCACCACGACGGCGACGGCGGCGACCACCCGAGCGCGATAGGGGCGCAGGTAGCCCAGCAGCCGGCGCATCAGCCGGTGGTCATAGGCGCGTCCGAGGTCGTCCTCTTCCCCGGGGCTCACGACGCTTCCAGCTCCTCCTCGAGCTCCTGCTGCCGGCACAGTTCCGCGTAGCGCCCGTCCAGGGCCAGCAGGGACTCGTGGGTGCCGCGCTCGACGGCAACACCGTGCTCGAGCACGACGATGAGGTCGGCGTCCCGCACGGCGCTGATCCGGTGCGAGACGATGAGGGCCGTGCGCCGGAGCATCTCGGCCCGGAGCCCGTGAAGGATGGCTTCCTCGGTCTGCGTGTCGACGCTCGACAGGCAGTCGTCCAGGAGCAGCACCGGGCAATCGCGCAGCAGGGCGCGTGCGATCGCCGCGCGCTGCCGCTGTCCGCCCGAGAGGGTGATGCCCCGCTCGCCGACCAGGGTGTCGTACCCGGACGGAAAGCGGTGCGCGTCCTGATCGAGGCGCGCGATCCGCGCGACCTGCTCCATCGCCTCGCGCGGGGCGCGGTCCACGCCATAGCCGATGTTCTCGGCCACGGTGGCGGAAAAGAGGAAGGTCTCCTGGGGCACGATCGCGAGCCGGGAGCGGAGCGCTCCCAGGTCCCACTCCCGCACGTCCACCCCGTCGAGGAGCACCGCACCCGGCGGCGGATCGAAGAGCCGCGGGATGAGCGCCAGCAGCGTGCTCTTGCCCGCCCCCGTGCGCCCGACCAGCGCCACGGTCTGGCCCGGCTCCACGCGCAGCGAGAGGTCGCGCAGCGCCGGCGTGGAAGCGCCCGGGTAGGTGAACGTGAGGCCGCGGAACTCGATCGCGCCGCCCCGCGCTTCACCGTCCGCGGGGCGATGCGCGTGCGCGGGGCTCTGGATCGTGGGCGTGACGTCGAGGATCTCGGTCAGGCGCCGGAACGACGCCATCCCGCGCTGGAACAGGTTGATGACCCAGCCCAGCGCCACGACCGGCCAGTTGAGCATCGCCAGGTAGACGGTGAACGCCACGAACGATCCGAGGCTGATGTGTCCGCGCACGACTTCGCGTCCGCCCAGATAGAGGGCGAGCAGCGCCGCCAGCCCGGACAGGAATCCCAGCAGCGGGTGGAACACCCCCCACACGCGGATGAGGCCCCGGTTGCGCTCCACGTACTCGCGATTCATGTCACCGAAAGCTTCGACCTCGCCCGCCTCGCGGGTGAAGGCCCGGATGACGCGCACGCCCGAGAGGTTCTCCTGGACGAGCGCGGAGAGATCGGCGAACTGGGCCTGGACGCGCTCGAAGCGGCGATGGATGCGGTCGCCGAAGAACCACACGGTCAGCGAAACCAGCGGGAGGGGCAGCAGACTGTAGAAGGTGAGACGCGGACTGATCACCACCATGCAGGCGATCGAGACGGCCGCCACGGTGACCGTGTTCACCATGTACATGATGCCGGGGCCCAGCATCATCCGAACCGCCGAGAGATCGTTGGTCGCGCGCGACATGATCTCCCCGGTGCGCGTCCGCTGGTAGTACTCGAGGGGCAGGCGCTCGAGGTGGGCGAACAGGTCGTTGCGGAGCTCGAACTCCAGGTGGCGTGAGATGCCGATCACGAAGTGGCGCATCAGGTACTTGAACACGCCGCCGGCCGCGGCGATGCCGAGGAGGATGAGGGCGTAGCGGGCGAGCTTGGCCGACGTGACGCCGCGGTAGAGGTCGTCGACGGCCAGACGGAGGACGTGCGGCTGCGTGAGCGCGATCGTGTTGGTGAGCACGATGCACGCGATGCCCAGGCCCAGGCGGCGCCGATGCCGGGCCAGGTAGGGCAGGAGTCGGGCGATCAGGTCGCGGATGGGTTCACCTCCCCGAGACCCGGCGCGGCCGGTCAGGACCGGGTGCCCGTTCTACGGAGCCTGCGTGCCGCCCAGGAATCCCTGCAGCCGATTGAGCTTGTTCCGGTGGAACGCGAGCCCGAGGTAGACCTGGTCGTAATGGAGCGTGTGCTTGCCCGTGGCCGTGGTCCAGGAGCCGGCGAACAGGTCGAGCCGGTCGTCCAGCCGGTAGAGCAGGATCGGGCCCGCGAGGTGCACGTCCGTCTTCGGGGCGAGCACGCCGTTCGAGATCGTCTTGAGCCCGCGATAGCGCCCACCCGCGAGCACCGAGGAGCCGAGCCAGATTCCGACGTCGGCGCTCGCGTGCAGGCGGTCGGACCACAGGTACTTCGCCGAGCCCGGCTGGCCCGGGACAAAGGCGCCCTTGTCGCGCTTTCCGAAGCCGAGGAAGCGATAGCCGTACCCGAGCGAGCCCTGGAAGAACCCACGCCCGCCGATGGCGCTGCCGAAATCCACCCGGGCGCTCAGCTCCTGGAGCCCGTCCCCCAGGCGGAAGCCGAGCGTGTCGAGGTGCCGGTTGTATCCCGCGGGGCCGTCCCAGGAGAGCTGGACCGCCGCCGCGCTGGACCCGTTCATCAGGTTGTAGCGCATCCCGAATCGAAGATCCTGGAATCCGGTCGTGGTGCCCTGGATGCGGGCGTCGCGTCGCGTCACGCTGAGGACGGGCATGCCGAACTCGAGCGTGACCTTCTTCCAGCCCACCTCGACGACGGTGCGGATGGCCCGCTCCTCGACCACGAGACCGGTGTCCGCGCGGCCGCCATCGGGATGGAAGGTGTTGGCGGTGAACGTGCTGCCTTCGAGATTCGCGTACCACTCGCCCGGGGCGAGCCCCCAGGGGCCGGCCGCGGCCGGCCGGTCCAGCGTGAGTGCCGCGAAGACGGCAAGAACCAGCGTCGGCAACGCGATGCGCGCGCTCATATGCGAATGGAAGTCTCCGTGTAGGGGGTTGCGCCCGGAAAAGGTCGCGTCAGACTAGCGATGGGGTCCTGCACTTGCAAACCCTATTCGGGACGGGCGACGGAGCCCGCTCGGATGCGGCGTCGAACCGCACGTCCGGCCGATGTCTTCGCCGCGGTCGGGCCCTGTGGCACCATGCCCGCGTGGGCTCTCTGCGCGTGCTCGAGTTCGTCCGCTACGAGGACGGCGTCTGGAACCTCCCGCGGGTCCACGTGGATGCGCTGGCGGCGGAGTTCACGTCGGTGCGCTTCGACTCGCCGCCGGACCGGGCCGCGGCGGACCGGCTCCTGCCCGAGGCCGACGTGGTTCTGGGGTGGGGCGTGCGCCGGGCGAACTTCGCGAGCGCCACGCGGCTGCGGTGGATCCAGCTCACGGCGGCCGGCGTGGGCGGCCTGTTGTTCCCGGAGATGGTCGAGAGTCCGGTCATCGTCACGAATGCGCGGGGCCTCCATGCCGTCTCGATGGCGGAGCACGCGCTCGGCGTGATGCTCATGTTCGCCCGCAAGCTGCACCTGGCGCGCGATGCCCAGGGTCGCCGTCACTGGTCGCAGGACGAGCAGTGGGGGGAGCCACCGCCGTTCGCTCAGCTCGCCGGGAGCACGCTCGGCATCGTCGGCCTGGGCGCCGTCGGAAGGGCGCTGGCCGAGCGCGCCCGCGCCCTCGGACTCCGCGTGCTCGCGGTGCGTCGGCGCCCCGCCGGCGATCCCGCCCCGGCTCACGAGCAATGGGGCCCCGAGCGCCTGCCCGATCTCCTCCAACGCTCCGACTGGCTGGTGCTCGCCGCCCCGCTCACGCCCGCGACCCGGGGACTCATCGGCGCGGCGGAGCTCGCGCTCATGCGGGCGCACGCGATCCTGGTCAACCTCGGGCGCGGCGCCCTGGTGGACGAGGCGGCCCTGACCGAAGCACTCGCCGCCGGGCGCATCGCGGGGGCGGCGCTCGACGTGTTCCAGGAGGAACCGCTGCCCGAGGCGAGCCCGCTCTGGGCCATGCCGCAGGTCATCGCGACCCCGCACGTCTCCGGCTTCGGGCCACGCTTCTGGGAGCGAACGTGCGAGCTGTTCGCCCGCAATCTCCGCCGGTATCTCGCGGGCGAGCCGCTGGAGAACGTGGTGGACAAGCGGGCGGGCTATTGAGGTGGCGGCGACGCTCGGGGTGCTGGTCGCCGGGGGCGCCGGCTCGCGCCTCGCGCTCGGGATCCCGAAGGCCCTGGTGCGCCTGGGCGGCGTCACGCTGCTGGAGCGGGGCATCGCGATTCTGGCGCCGGTCTGCGACGAGATCGTCGTGAGCGCTCCGGCGGCCCTCGCGCTGCCCCTGTCCCACGCTTCGCGGTCGGCGCGCGGAGGGCGGCCCCTGCATCGCGCGGACGATCCGGCCGGAACGGTGGGTCCGCTGGCGGGCATGGTCGCCGGACTTTCGCGGGTCGCATTCGAGCGGGCGATCGTCCTGGGGGTGGACCTTCCCTTCATGCGTCGCGCGGCGCTGGAGGCGCTGATCGGCCGATTGCCCGGCCACCAGGCGGTGATCCCGGTGGCGGGAGGATTCCCGCAGCCGCTCGCCGCGGCGTATGCTCCGGCCGCGGGGCCGATCCTCGCGTCGCGCCTCGCCGCCGGCGAGCGATCGCCGACGCGCGCGCTCGAAGCGCTCGATGTGCTGATGCTCGAGGACACGGATCTGGCGCTCCTGCCCGGCGGACTCGGGAGCTTCTTCAACCTCAACACGCCAGATGACCTCGCCGAGGCGGCGGTGCGGATGGCCGGGGAGGAGGCGTCGTCATGAAGGTGGTGGAGGGGATCACTCGCGAGGGCGGCGTGCTCGCGCTCGGCGGCGTGCCGCTGGACCGCGCGCTCGAAGCACTCCGGCGGCGGGAGCCGGCCGCTTCGGCCTGCTGGGTCTACGACCTCGACCAGGTCGAAGCGCGCGCGGCACGATTCAAGGCCGCGTTCGCCCCGCTCGGCGTCCACGCCGGCTACGCGCTCAAGGCCAACGCGCTGCCCGCGGTCCTCCGACGCGTGCGCGCCGCCGGACTCGCCGCCGAGGCCGGCTCGCTCGGAGAGCTGATCGCGGCACGGCGCGAAGGGTTCGTCGCGGGCGAGCGGATCCTGAACGGCAACGGCCGCACGCCCGAGGAGGCCGAGTTCGCCGCCCGCGAGGGCGTCCACTCGGTCAACGCCGACCACATCGACGAGCTGGACCTGCTCCAGCACCACGCGGCGCGCGCCGGGACGTCGGTCCGCGTGGCGCTGCGCGTGAACCCCGGGATCGACACCCACGGCCACGCCTACGTCGCCACCGGCCACGACGCGGCGAAGTTCGGCGTCGCGCCCGCCGAGGCGCTCGAGGCGTGGTCCGCGCGCGCGCGCTGGCCGAGCCTCCGCCTGGATGGCGTTCACCTGCACGTGGGGTCCCAGATCCTGGATCCCGGTCCGCTCGAAGCCGCGGCCGACACCGCGCGCGAGCTGGCGGAGGAGTCCGCGCGACGCGGAGCACCGCTCGGCCTCGTCAACCTCGGAGGCGGCTTCGGCGTGGACTATTCGGGCGCCGGGCCCGAGTTCCCACTCGAGGCCCACGCCGCGCGCCTGGCGCGGAAGCTGGCCGCACTCCGGGTCGCGTGGGTGATGGAGCCCGGCCGCTGGCTGGTCGCGCCAGCGGGCGTGCTGCTGGCCGAGGTCCTGTGGGTCAAACGTCGCGGAGGCACGAGCGACGCGGGCTCTCGGCGCTTCGTCGTGCTCGCCGCCGGGATGAACGATCTCCTCCGGCCCGCGCTCTACGGCGCGCGCCATCGCATCGTCCCGGTGCGGGCGCGCGCGGGGAAGGAGGAGCCGGCCACCGTGGTGGGTCCGGTGTGCGAGAGCGCCGATGTTTTCGAGCGCGAGGCCCTGTTGCCGCCGCTCGAGCGCGGCGACCTGGTGGCCGTGCTCGATGCCGGCGCGTACGGCGCCGTCATGTCCTCCAACTACAACGGCCGCGGCCGGCTGGCGGAGCTGGTGGTGGACGGCGGACGGCTGAGCCGGGCGCGGGCGGGAGAGGATGCGGCGACGCTCGGCGCCCGCGACGTGGACGAGGCGCTGGAGGGCTGACCCAGGCTCGTCGCACCACGCCATCAGCCGCCGCCCCTTCGGCTTGACACTCCATGAGCCAGGCGCGAGACTGCCTCGGCTTCTTCCGCGAGCGCGCCCGGCGTCCAGGCCCGCGCATGGCTGTCGGTCACCTTGTGAAACTTGGCGCAAGCCGGGCTCCCGGCCGGCCACGCGAGTGAGGTGGGTGGGTGCTGCAGGTCGTCTGCATCAAGCAGGTCGCGGATACCGAGACCCGGGTCAAGGTGGCGGCGGACGGCCGCACGCTCGACCCCGCCGGCGTGACCTGGATCCTCAACCCGTACGACGAGTTCGCGCTGGAGCAGGCGCTGCGCATCCGTGAAGCGGCCGGTGCGGGCGAGGTCGTCGTGCTCTCCCTCGGCGGGGCGGGCGTCCAGACGACGATCCGCAACGCGCTCGCCCTGGGCGCCGACCGCGCCGTCCACCTCAAGACCGACACCGCCCAACCCGACTCGCTCCAGGTCGCCCGAGCGCTCGCGGCCGAGCTCCAGACGCCGGCACTGCAGCCCGCCCAGATCATCTGGTTCGGCAAGCAGGCGGTGGACGACGACGCGGCCCAGGTGGGGCCGATGGTGGCCGAGCTGCTCGGCCACCCGTGCGTCACGGTGGTGGCAGCGATGGAGCTTCAGGGCGCACAGGCGGTCGTGGAACGCGAGGTCGAGGGCGGCCGCGAGGTGGTCGAGGTGACGCTGCCGGCGGTGCTGGCGGCCGACAAGGGGCTGAACGAGCC
>Ga0075421_100014021_pt1 | contig 10001 bp, 16 predicted proteins | sample SoiMetdeltSBSDD5_FD_75292 | JGI IMG/M metagenome (GOLD analysis project Ga0075421, IMG submission 75292) | Bulk soil microbial communities from a Populus tree surrounding site in Tennessee, USA - Soil MetaG P. deltoides SBSDD5 | ecosystem: Environmental > Terrestrial > Soil > Tree plantation... | reverse complement strand
CCAGGGGTTACCCCCTGGTACCCCCTTCGTTCCGAAGGGGGTACCCAACCCGCTTCGCGTCGTGGTCCTGAAAGGACCGCGCCGCTTCGCGGGTTGCCGGGGGTAACCCCTGGCCGGCCAGGACTCCGTCCCTCTTCTTCCCCGTGCCCATTCGAATCCGATCCCGCGTGCTCGAAAAAATGCACTTGCCAACGGTGCCTCTTCTGGAGTATGGGGCTTCCCTCGCAGCGAAACGCTCGGAGCGGTTCAGCCCTTGCGCACTGTGTACACGGTGTGCACTGTCTACATTATGCGAATCGCCAAGACGTACCGGGTTGGCAACGGGGTTGTTCTGTGCATCCCCTCCGACATCCGGCGCGGCTGGAAGCTCGCCGGAGGCGAGCACATGGTGATCGAAATGACCGAGCCCGGCCGCTTCACGGTGCGGCCGCTGGAGGTGGTGCCCTATGGAGAGTCCGAACGTAACCCGAGTAGCGGTGGACGCACTCGACGACCCGATTAACGGCTCGCGCGACAGCATCGACCCGGAGAAGCTGGGCGAGCTGGCGGACGACATGGCCGCGAACGGCCTGCTGCAACCCATCGGCGTGCGGCGCATCTTCGGCAATGACCGCTTCGAGGTGATATGGGGCCACCGACGCACGGCGGCCGCGCGCCTGCTCCAATGGCCGCTCATCGACGCGAAGGTGTACCCCGCGGACACCGACCCGGTCCGCGCGCGCCTGGCCGAGAACCTGGCCCGCGAACAGCTCACGCCGACCGAGGAGGCGCGCGCCTGCGCGGAGCTGCATGATCGTGGCTGGCCGGAGCCGAACATTGCGCGCGCGATGCGTCGCTCCGTGCCGTGGGTCCGCACGCGTCTCGCGCTCCACGCGGCACCTGAGGACGTGAAGAAGGCGGTTGGCGCGGGCCTCGTCAGCATCAGCGCGGGCGCGATGCTGGCCGACATCCGGCACGACGGCTACCGCGCCACGCTCGTGGAGGAAGCCGCGCGCACCGGGGCGACGGCGCGGACCATCTCCGTCTGGCTCGCCCACTACAACGAGGACCGCGAGCGCATCGAGGCGAATCACGAGACGGTGCAGCAGATGCTCACGCGCCGCGAGGAGTACGTGGTCCGGCTGCTCTGCGATGCCTGCCGGTCCCAGGTCGACAGCCGGGACACGGCGCTCCTGCGGGTGTGCGCGGGGTGCCTGCGGGAGATGCGCGACGCGCAGCGCGCCGCGGGCCTTGAGGGGAGCCCCGTCGAGGTCGGCAACGCGCCCCCCGTGGCGCGCTCGGACATGGCGCCGAACGCCTAGCAGCACCCCCCCCCGCAGTTTCTGCGCACTCTACAGGCATGGGGTTATCCACACCCGTGGATAACTCGGTGGATAACCGGTGGATAACCGGTGGATAAGTCCTTTTCAGGGCATTTCGCCCGGTTTGCCAATCGGGCTGGGATCTCGCGCGCTTGGCTGGCGGGAAGCAAGTCCCATGCCCCCCCAGACCCCCTAGAATCTACGTCAAGATCAAAGACAGTAACAGAGGGGCCCGCGTTCGCGGGTTCATCCGAGAACCCTCACGCCGCGCGCCGGCAAAAGGCGCCGGCACGCGGCGTGACGACTGGGATTCGGCTGGGGCACCTGGGGGGCTCCGCCCCCCGGCGTGCCGCCCCCCCCGAGAACCCGGAGGGGAGGAGCGGAGGAGCGGGGCAATTGGGAGGCCAACCCGGTCGCCCGAGCTGACCCCCCGGTGAGCCTCAGCGCAGCGGCGGACGAACGGGGAAGGGTTCCGCGGGCGCGACCGCGTGGACGCGTGCCCGGTGCTCCAGTTCGCTGGCCGCCTGGTGGAGCGCCACGTTGCCGGAGACGCCGCGGCGCCACAGCTCGAGCCCGAGTTGAGAGAGCACCACCGCCAGCTCCGCGTTCGTCACCCGAGGGAGATAGCTCGCGAGATTGTCACGTAGCGTGGCCTCGTCCATCACGTCGTGAACCTCCGATCGGGGTACTTGCGAAGGTGCGCGGCAACGCACTCGGTGAGGTGCCGCGATCCTGCGTCGCGTACGAGCTTGCGCATTGTGCCGTTCGTCGTCGCGGTCCACGAGCCCCAAAGGATCTGGAGCGCAGCTTCACGCCGCATGACCCACCAGAGCCCGTGGAAGCTGACGCTGCGATACCGAGGGCGGCGGCGACCCCGCATCGTGGGGGTCATGAGCTTTGATCGGTGAGCGCGACGAGGCGGAAACGATCCTCGCCGACGCGGCCGAGGTTCAACCGTGCGAGGAGCGACCCGACGAGGAGCTGCGCTTCGTGATCGTCCCGCACGTCCAGCGTGGCCTCCATCGTGATCGAGCCTAGGCCATTCGCGAAGCACACGCGGTAGCGCATCAGCGCAGCTCAGCGACCGCGGAAAGCGTCCAGTCGCGGACCCTGGGGTAATCGCTTGTGTGGAGCGCGGCGTCGAGCTTCGCCGCGCGCACCGCGCTCTCCGCGCTCTCCGCGTTCAGCATTCGCTGCCAGACCGCTTGCCCATCAACCGTCGCGACGGTCACCGTGTAGAGCGTCATCGTCCTTGCCCCCTGGGCTTGCGCCGCGTGGTCCACCGAGCGCAGCCATCCGAGAAAAGAGCAAGGCGGATGCCACTGCGACAGCTAGTGATATCAGCACGATAGCCGACACACGGAGATTCACGTTGACAACTCCTGTCAGTCCGAGTGACGTTCTGCGGCAATGCCAACCCCCGCCCTTGCTCCCTCGACCCCTTCCCCGGCCGTGCTCGAGCGGGGAGCGGGGCGTCGGGGCGGCGAGCCCCTGGCCCCCCACTCTGACCTAGCCACCATGCCGAAGGCCAGCGTCGTTTGCTGGCGCGAGGGATGGGGCCGGAGGTTCTAGCAATGCCGACGCCTCTCGTGAAGTCCGTTTCGATGGCCGGTGCTCGCTTCGCGCGCCGCGCTGGCTCGGCCGGCGAGGACTACCGCGAGGGCGTCGAGAAAACCGGCCGCTCGTGGAGCAGCGCGACCAAGGCGGCCAAGGCGAGCTACATCGCGGGCGTGCAGGAAGCGGCGGGCCGCAACGCCTTCGAAAAGGGCGTCGAGGCGGCAGGAGACAGCAAGTGGCGCGAGCGCGCGATGAAGCTGGGGCCGGGCCGGTTCGCCGAGGGCGTCGCCGCCGGGCAGTCGGAGTACGAGAAGAACGTTCAGCCGTTCCTCGACGTGATCTCGCGGACGGATCTTCCGCTCCGCGGGCCGACGGGCAGCGAGGGCAACTACCAGCGTTCGGCGCTCCTGGGCCGCGCGCTGCGCGCCGCCAAGACGGGCAAGCGGTAGCGCTCGCCATGCCCGCGTGGGGAGCCGTCGTCCTGCAGCACGCGCCCGCGATTCTCGCGGAGCTGGAAGCCTGGCACAAGCGCAAGGAGCGCCAGCGCGAAGTGCTGGAGAAGAACGCAACCGAGGCCGAGCAGGCGGGCGACACCGTGCGCGCTGAGCAGTTGCGCACGGGCGCCATGCTGCTGTCGGAGCGAATCGACCTGATCCGCGAACGGCTCGCGTCTCTGCGCGAGCGTGCCGCGCGCGACTAGGAGGCGGCGACCGTGGGCAAGCGATTCCTCCGTTCCATCGTGCAAGAGCAGACCAACGTTGCCGCGCCGGCGACGGTCGCAGTTGACCTCCCGGTCAACCCGTTGACGTTCCTCGCGCTGACGATTTGGCTGGAGCGTGCCGACGAGGACGCCACCAGCGCGCACCGCTACGTGTCCGACTGCTTCACCGGCATCAGCGATATCCAGGTCACGCACAAGGGCGAGCAGATCATTCAGGGCTCGCTGGCGGACCTCACGATGATGGCCGCCTGTCTCACCGGCTACACGCCGCACGGCGCCTTTCTCGCTGGGCTCGGCCAGCGTCAGGCACTCACGTTCCTTCTGCCCTTCACGCGGCAGCCGTACTGGCCCGACGAGGGCTTTCCGGCGACCAGCCGCGGCAACCTCCGCTTCTCGATGGTCGTCGCCGACGAGTCGCCGGGAACCGCGACCGCGATGGATTGGGCCCTCGAGGCGGTGGAGCTGATCGAGAGCGACCCGTCGCGGTACATGAAGTACACCACGAACACGCGGGCACTCGCGGCCACCGGCCGCCAGCGTGTGCCCCTGCCCATCGGGAACGAGATCGCGGGCGTCCTGCTGTTCTCGCCCGCGACCGAGATCACGGCCACCGAACAAAGCTCGTGGGGCCAGACAAAGGTACTGATCGACAACGTCGAGCAGTACTACGCGAATAGCAACTGGGAGGCGCTGCGCGCTGATCTCGGGATGCGCGTCCACGGTGCTCACGTGCGGTTCGGCCACATGCACGCGAGCGACGGGACGGCGGTCCCGACCGGCGACGAGCTGCTGGACCTCAACCGCCCGCCGCTGCAGTACGGGTGGCTGGAGTTCGACCCGCTCAAGGACGGCGCCTATCTGCTGGAGACGCAGGGGCACGCCAACGTCGAACTGGACATGAACTCGGACGTGAGCAGCGGCACGGCGCGCTACCTGCCGGCCGAGCTGGTGACGGTGCGGTAGCGGGCCATGCCGCAACAGGCGACGTGGCCGAAGGCGGACGCGAAGCGGGTGCAACTGCGCCCGCTTCCGCTCATGGTCGCCTATGAGCGCGCCGAGGCGTCCGCCGTGTTCACGTGCTCGAACACCGATCAGAGGTTGATTACGTTCTCGGGGACCGTCGACGCGGTGACGTTGACGGCCACCGCGTTCGGAGCGATCTTCACGCTTCTCGATGGGATCGGCCGCACCATCTGCGAGTACACCGTGGACGAGTTCTCGTCCCATGACGCGCATATCCGCTGTCGCGCGATCTTGGTGCGGAATCTGACGGCCGGGAGCAACGCTATCGTCCAGGTCGTCGGCAAGTGGGCGGAGCGCGGCGAAGCCGCGAACGGCAACCCGTAAGCCTTCCGGGGCGTCCGTGCCGAGCGCACCAGGCTTTCCCGCTCCGCTCCTAAGTCGCGAAGGGCCACCGCCCGCAGGAAGCGGAGGCCTCACCGGCAGCGTCCGCTTGCCCCGTACCGGGGTGTTCCAGTGGACGCTCAACTTCGGCGGGGCGATTGGCCGCTACACGGTCAGCTCGCGTCGCCTGGTGGGTCCGGTGGTGCTCGGCGATGCGCAATGGTGGTGGGGTGGTGCCATCGACCCGCCGGCACTCTCGCTGGAATTCGGGTGGTCGACCAGCCCCGTGACCGAGGTCGGCGTCGCGGTCACCACGGCGAAGAACTGGAACACGTTTCACAGCGACGCGCAGAGCGGCCCGACCTTGCAGAACGCGGCGCTGACGAGCTTCAAGCACCACACGACGCGGGGCATTCCGTACTTTATCCCGGTCGCGCTGAATCAGCTTATCGGCGTCGATGAGTGCTTCCTGGTGGTCTCCGCGATCCAGACCGGCGGCGCCGCCGTCACCAACTACGGCAGCGTCGCGTTCACCGAGGACGTCGACCGAGACTCGCTCCGCTCTTTCCGCTGAGCCCGGCAGGGCCGGGCGCGGAGATCGGCGCGGCCCAGTTCCAGCCCGGAAGCTTCCCCAGCTCCGTCCCGGACCCAGCCCGTGGCCCGCGCGCGCGCGTGGCGCGCAGGGCGCGCCGCGCCCCGCGCAAGCGCAACGCGCACAAGCGCGCGCGGCGGCGCAGCGCGCGGGCGCGCCGCGGGCGCGCCTATCGCCAGGGCAGGCCATGCGTCGGCATGAAGCCAGCCGGACAGGACAACGTAACCGGCTGGTTCGTGTACAAGTGCGGTAAGGGCGTGCTGCTCACCCCGACCTACAAGTGCGTCTTGCCCCGCGGGTGCTCGTCGGGTGGCGGCACTGGAGGAGGGCTCGGCTTTGGCGGAGATATCGGCGCAGGCTTTGGCGGTAGCTATGCTGCTTCTCGCCGCGCTGGTGTGCTCACAGCGGCGACCGGGGTAGAAGTCGGCAAGGCGCTCGGCGTGCTCGAGGGGCTCCGCCAGGACGGCGCGATCAATTCCGATTACGCCGCGGCCGCGGGCCGCGCCATCGCGCGGCAGCCCGACAAGTACATCGGGAAAACCGCGACCGGCGAGGAGATGGCCGGGTGGCTCGCGACCCCGGCGCCCTACGCGCTCGCGCGCTCGACGGCCGGCGCGTCGCCGATCGCTGGCGTGCACCTCGCGACGCCGGCCAAGGGCTGCGACTGCAAGCGCGTCCCCTGCGATATCTACGCCTCGTTCTGTATCTACCGATGCAAAACCGGCTTGTTCTACACGGGCGGGCCGTGGTGCTATCGCCCGTGCGAGGCCGGCTCGCCCGGCTGGTGGGGCGAGACGTGGCGGAGCGTGACCGCGCTGTTTCGGACGCCGAGTGTGCCGCCGCCCGCGGACCCCGCCAAGAAGGCACTGGAAGGGCTCGGCGCCATCAAGGCGACCGCGGCGACCAAGGGCACCACGCATGATCCCTGCGTGCCCGACATCGTGCTCGCGCGCGATGAGGGACTCTATGGCTCCGGCTGGTTTTGGGTGATCCGCAACGGGCAAAAGCTCTTTGTGCCCAACCCGAAGACGTGTCCCTGAGCGATGCCGGTCTATCCGGTCGAGTGGTTGCCGATCCGCGCGGGCGCGAAGTACCCGCATATGTCGAAGCACGACTCCGCGATCTGGGATCGGTTTCTCGATGCCTACGGCGGCGAGTTCGACGCCGTGTGCTACGACGTGGCCCTTGGGGGCCGCGTCACCATGGACCCCGAGGCCACCGAGGCGGAGCGGCTCGGCTGGCAGTACGATACGGCCAAGAAGATTGACGCCGCGGTCGCGGCGCCGGAGGAAGTCTGGATTTGTGAAGTCCGACCGAGCGCCGGCCTGGCGGCCGTGGGCTCGGTGCTCGGTTACGCGATCCTCTCCGACGTGGACAAGTGGACGGATAAGGCGCTCGTCATGACCATCGTCACGGACAACATGGACGATGACACCAAGCTCGTGTGCCAGGAGCTAGAGATTCAGGTACTCGAGCTGCCGGAGCCGCGGCCGACCGAGGCCGATCTCGGCAACCTGCCACAGCTCGAGGTGAACCTCGACGACGTGCTGCGCGAGCGCCCGTGAGTCTCTACACCGACGCGTACGAAGCGATGGGTAGGCTCATGTATCACTTCGCCCACTGCGAGCGGTGCGCGGACGGTCAGGCGGGCATCGACGCCTGGTCCGAGTACTGCCGCACGGGACGGGAGCTGACAGTGGCTCAGCGCCGCGCGCAGCGCGCGGCGGACGCGGCAGCAGATCGCAGGATAAGGAGAAAGCGATGGCTGGCGACCCCCTGAATCGTTCCCCGTACTCGGACGGGTTTCGCACCCCGACCCCAGCGCGTCCCACCAGGTGGCCGTTCGAGGGCGAGACGGAACCCGACCCGCACATGACCTCGAGCGAGCAGCACCTTCGGACCGGCGATCACGCGCCGTTTAAGAAGGTGCCGCGCCTGTTCCGCTTCTTTCGGACGCCGGACATGAAGGCCGCGTATGTGGGCCTTCCGGACCAGCGGCGCACCAGCGGGCACCTCCTGCACTCCGGCACGGCGTGGGGACGCGACCCCAAGGACGGCCACCGGCCGCTCGCGCCGCCGATCCAGAAGCCGGCCTAGCGCGCCCCGCCGGGCCAGTGCCGGATTCCTTCGGTCCCGTCGCCTGGCTCGGCGGGCAATATCAGAAGTTCATCGACGGCGCGGACCGCCTCATTGATCCCAACGCCTCAGAGATCGCCCGTCAGTCGACGGCGATCCAGGCAGGGACGGCCTACACGCCGACGATCAACACCCCGAATTTCTCGGACGTGGCGCGGCGCGGGCCGCCCGTGCCCGTCACGCCGCAAGATCGTCGGACGCAAGCCGCCTTTGAGCGAGCGGGCTTGCCGTCGCCGCTCGCGCCCGAGGTTCAGGCACAGATAGCCAAGAACCGGGACACCGCCGAGCGCATTCGAAGCTCGGCGATCCCCGACTTTGCGCAAGCCATGGCCCAGGTCATGACCGCGGTCGACAACGTGCAGGACGCGGCGATTACGGTCGCGGTCGGCGGCCGGATGGCGCTCTCAGCGCTGGCCGCGGCCGGGGATCGCTTAATCCCGGGCCTCGTGGGCGCCGCGCTCGATGCCTTCGCGGCGGCCGCCGGGCGCGCGGCCGCCGAGGCGGCCGGGGCGCTGTACGCCGATGCCCTGACCGACCTGGCCGCCGCGGCGGCTCGCGGTGAGGCTGGCGCCGCGGCGCGGCTCGCGGCGACCACGGCCGCCCGCGACGCCGCGATGGCCGCGGCGGAGGGCGCCGCGGTCCGCGCGGCACTCGCCCGCGGTGCGCTCGGGCTCGGCACGCGCGTCGGGTTGCGCCTGCTTCCGGTGATCGGGACGGCGATGCTGATTGCGGATTTGCTGAACCTCCTGAACATGGCGCTCGCCTGGTTCGGCGCCGCGTATGGCTTCGCCTGCGGCGGGGCCAAGTACGGCGTCCCCGCGGGGGTCTCGGCCGCGCTGATGGGTAACCCGTTCGCGCGGATGTCCAAGCTCAGCCCGCGGAAGGCCGGTATCCCGGTTCCGCTCCCGGGTGGCCGCGCGAAGGGCGCGCGCGGCTCCGCGCTGTTCGGCCAGCACGGCGGCCGACGCGCCCGGGCCGGCTCGATCCCGACCTTCGGGAAGTCGCTGCCCAACTTCTCGGAGGCCGTGCAGATGGCGCAGACGAGCGCCGACACGATCGGCTACGGCGTGGCGCTCGGCTCGCTGATGGGCTACATGGGCGAGTCGCTGTACGGCGCCGCACGCGTCGCCGCCGGCGAGAAGGTCCAGGTCCGCTCGCCCAGCATCAATCACGAACTCGTCCAGCGGCTCGGCCCGCATGTCTTCGGGCTCAGCAAGGGCGCGCTGTGGCACCGCGAGCTGATGACGCGCGCCGCCTCGACGGCGTGGATCGTACTGCTGTACCCCGAGGTCTTCGGGGATGAGCTGTACGTGTGGGCCTGGATTGTGCTCTATGCGGGCCTGGAGCCGCTGAGCTGGGACTGGCAATTCACGGACTGGCGCGGGCTGCTGCACTTACTTCCCGAGGCGAAGTACACGGGGTATGACCACCGGGCCGAGTGGGTCCGCGACGAGCTGGAGCGCGCGGGCTTCAATCCGCAGGACGCAGGACCGTGGCCGCTTCCCGGTCTGCCCCTCGAGCTGAGCGCCGAGCGCTTGCTGGTGGAGGTCGGCCCGCGCATTCGGGATGCGCTCGAGCGCTGGTTGGCGGTCGATCCCCAGGACCCGCAGCGTATCGTGATCTCGTATCTCGCCATGCAGTACGCGGAGCGAGTCTGGATCCTCGCCGAGGGTCGGGCAGACTTCTGGAAATGGGAGCTGGCGCCGGCCGCGGCGATCACCGAGGCGATGCTACTCGCGAACCGCTGGCCCGCGGCCGGGGATGACCCCGAGCAACTGATGGCCGCCTGGCGGGCGACGGAGCTCGCGATGCACCAGCGCGGGCGCAAGCAGCTCACGGCCGCCGAGCTCGACCGGATCTGGGAAGCCTGCGGGACACCCCTGATCCGCCTGGTGCCCAACGCCAAGGGGATGCCCGAGGAGTGGTTGCGCCCGTGGGACACCGAGAGCGGCGTCTCGGTGGGCTTCACGGTCGACGACATTCGGGCTCGAGCGGAAAAGAACCTACTCGAGCAGTATCGCCAGCTCGAGGCCGCGGGCCTCGACAAGCACGGCCTACCGTCGCCAGGGAGTACCCCTGGAAAGCGACCGGTCAACCCCTCTGGAGCGACCTGACCGACGACGGGGCGGCCCCTGGACGGGGCTTGACCGGGTAGGGTCCGAGGGTAGGTAGCGCCCCCCCCCGAGAAGTCGCCTCCTGGCGCCTCCTAGGCGGCTGCGGACTTTCAGAGTTTTTGAAACGCTGGAGGTGTGCACGCGGGATCGGATTCGAATGGGCACGGGGAAGCTTCACCCAACAGGGTGAAGGGTAATCACGAAGTGATTACCAAGAGGGACGGAGTCCTGGCCGG
>Ga0075421_100014020_pt1 | contig 10001 bp, 6 predicted proteins | sample SoiMetdeltSBSDD5_FD_75292 | JGI IMG/M metagenome (GOLD analysis project Ga0075421, IMG submission 75292) | Bulk soil microbial communities from a Populus tree surrounding site in Tennessee, USA - Soil MetaG P. deltoides SBSDD5 | ecosystem: Environmental > Terrestrial > Soil > Tree plantation... | reverse complement strand
GCAATACTTCGAGATCATGGGCAGCCGCGCCATTTACAATGACGGCTGGATGGCGTCGGCATTCGGCCCGCGCACGCCCTGGATCCCGGCGCGCCGCCCGGCCTCAGAGAATGGACCCCCGACAAGGACCAGTGGGAGCTCTACAACCTCGAGCAGGATTGGTCGCAGGCGAACGATCTCGCCGCGAAGATGCCGGCGAGGCTCGAAGACCTGAAGCAGCTCTTCCTGATCGAGGCGACAAAGAACAAGGAAGGATCGATGAGGTGAGAGTGAAGTATCTGAGCGGCGGCGCGGGCTCGCGGGCACTGCAGTGAGTAACTCAGTCGGATGTGGGTCACGTTTGCTCGTCGCAATGGAGCCTCGTCCACGGAGTAATGGTACCAGACGGCTGAAAGTAGAGGACGGAGTTGGAACACGTCAGGTGTCCGCCGGACTTGCTCCGGCATTTGGCTCGTGCACTTCAGGAGACCTCGAGCCACATTCAGGCTCGCGCGGTGCAGTAAGCTCGTGCAATCGTTGCGGATCTGCCAGCAATAGTTGGCGAGCCGTGTCGATGCATTTCGGCCTACCGGGCTTGACCCGCATCTGAAAACAAGGCGCGTATAACTTGGGCCGGATCGAAAGGCTTCTCGTAGCGTGCCACATCTTTGTATCGGTCCGGGATCGCCTGCTCGTTGTATCCGGTCGTGAGAACGAAAGGCACGCCGCGCGCCCGGAGCGCCTCGGCAACCGGGAAGACCATTCCATCGCGCAGCTTGATGTCGAGCACCGCGCCATCCAGATGGCCACCGTGCTCCACCAGGTCGAGCGCACGCTCGACGGTGCCGGCTGGACCGATTGTCTCCACACCAATCTTGGCAAATGCGCGCACCATCTTCGTGGCGAGCAAATACTCATCCTCCGCCACGAGGACGCGGCGCCCGGCGCCTCCAGCTGAAGAGGCCATCATGGTTTCCTGTGCTCGTCATCGTGCCACGGAATGACAGCCGAAAAGCGGATGCCATCCTGGGCGACATCGAGCTTGGTGGTAGCATCAAGCTGATAGGGTAGAGCGTGCTCGAGCAATTCCCGGCCAAAGCCACGGCGCAAGGAGCTCGCCCCAGGCTCGTCGAGTTCGACGCCGCTCTCCACCCATGTCATCTCCAAACGAGGAGTGTCCGTTGGATAGAGCATCTGCCACCTCACGTCGACTCGTCCGCGAGACTCTTTCAGGGCCCCATACTTGAGCGCGTTGGTAGCGAGCTCGTGAAGTGCGAGCGCGAGCAGCTGCATAGCCTGGTGAGGAAGCGTCACCAGCGGGCCGTCAACGACGACGCGCTCACTGCCGGGCATGACGCCGATGGCAGCCAGTTCCCCTTGCACAAGCTCTCTGAGGGTGAGAGCGCGGCCATCGCCGCGGGACAGGAGTCCCTGCACGCGCGCAAGCGCCTGGAGCCGATCGTTGAACTCGGCATTGTAGTCCGCGAGCGAGCCGGCTTTCGCAAGCGTGGTGTCGGAAATCGATTGCACGACGGCAAGTAGATTGCGGGTACGGTGCTGGAGCTCGTCGATGAACAGCTCCCTGGTCCGTTGCGCACGCTTGTTGGCAGTGATGTCCGTAAACGTGATCACGACGCCGTCGATGACATTGTGGATGGTGCGGTAGGGCCTGATGCGCATAAGGAAACTTGCAGTGCCCCCCTTGAGGTCAAGCTCCCGCTCGACAACACGAAGCGAGCGCTGCACATCCTGCACATCGGTTCGTAGCTCATCATACGCCAGCTGGCTGACGACATCGCTGATGGGGCGGCCGCGGTCCGCCTCGCGCAGCGGAAACAATTCCTCCATCGCCGGCGTGTAGTGATTGATGCGCAGGGCTTCGTCGAGGAACACGGTCGCGATATGCGTGCTGTCCAGCAAGTTCTTCAGGTCGCTGTTGAGGCGCTCCATCGCGTCGTTCTTGCTCTGCAGCTCGCCATTGATCGTCTGCAGTTCTTCGTTGACCGATTGCAGCTCCTCCTTGGCGGTCTCGAGTTCTTCGTTGGAGGACTGCAGCTCTTCAGTAACGGCCTGATACCCCTCCGTTGTGGATTTCATGTCCTCGATATAGGCCTCGAGTTGATCAGTGGCGGCCTGCAGCTGCGCCTTGGTTGCGCGCAGCTCCTCGTCCAGGCCGGGCGCGCTCGCCGCATCGGCCGCCGGCGCTGCCCCAGGCACCGCGGCGCGCACGAGCGGGGAGGTGTCGCGAAAGGCGACCACGCACAGATTGCTGGCGCCATTGCTCAAGATCGGCTCAACGATCAACACTAGCGGCCTGCGCTTGCCATCGATTGGAATCGTCAAATCGTCGTTGACCACCGGCTTTTGGGTGGCAAATGCTTGCTCCACTGCCGCCCTGACCGCGGGTCTCATCGTCTTTTGCAGCAAGCTGAACAAGTGCAGGTTGGCAACCCCGGGAGAGGGTTCGAGATAGTGCCGCGCCTCGCTTCCCGAGAAGCGCAGGATCTGGTGTTGCCTGTCGATCACGAAATAGGCGGGTGCGTATTGCTCCATCACGCGCCGCACGCTCTTCTCGATACGATCTTCATCACAACGTGTCGGCCGAGGTAGGGGCATTGGTGCCAACGCTGCAGCGGACGGCTTCGGGAAAGGCAGCGACACCTCACCTGTGTCGCTTCTCCGAAAGATGCGGTGCCCATCATCAACGATCGCAAAATGCCTAGCGTGGCGCGTGATCCTCTCTGACGCACCTAGAAACAGAAAGCCGCCGGGGTTCAGGGCGTAGTGGCATGTCTGCACCGCCCTGTCCTGCAGCTCCTTGTCGAGGTAGATCAGGGCATTGCGGCAGGAGATCAAATCGAGCCGCGAGAAGGGAGGGTCTTTGACGATGCTGTGCACGGAGAAGGCGCACAGCTGGCGGATCTCAGGCCGCAGACGATAATCGTTGCCCTCCTTGGCAAACCACCGCTCCAGGCGCTCGGGCGAGACGCCTGTCACGGGTTGCCGGTAGCTGCCGCTTCTGGCGATCGCGACTGCCCCATCATCGATGTCCGTCCCGAAGATCTTGATATCGTTACCTTTCGCGCGATGGCTGTCGGTCAGGCACTCGCTCAGGAGGATGGCAATGGAGTAGACCTCCTCCCCGGTTGCGCAGCCGGGCACCCAGATGCGGATCGGCTCGCCGGCTGCTTTGGAGGAGATCAAAGGCTCAAGCGCAGTGTTCTTGAGAGCTTCGAACGCATCGGGATCACGGAAGAACTGGGTCACGCCGATGAGGAGCTCGTGAAACAGCGCCTGCAGCTCGCCGCGATCCGCCTTGAGGCGCTCGACGTAGCTGGGGACATCGTCGATACGCAGAACCTGCATGCGGCGCTGGATGCGCCGGGTCAGGGTGCCTTCCTTGTATCCGCTGAAATCGTGGCCGGTGCCAGCGCGCAGTAGGACTGCAATCGTCGCCGGGTGCTGCCCCATGTCCTTCCGGGCGCCATTGCCGTCTTTGTGTTTGGCAACCGCGCCCAAGTGGCGTTGATGGTCGACGAGCAAGCCCGGCATGGCCTCGACCGGCACGACATGATCGACCATGCCAGTGTCGGCTGCACTCCGCGGCATGCCGCCCTGAGCCACGTGATCGGACTCGGCCTGGGCCAGCGTCAGCCCGCTATGCTCCTTGATTTTGCGCACGCCGAGCGCCCCGTCACTCCCGACGCCCGACAAGACGATGCCGACGGCTTTGTCGCCGCAGTCCTCCGCAAGCGAGGAGAAGAACGTGTCTATGGGGCGGCGAGACTCGCGCGGAGGGGCCGGACTGACCACTCTGAGCATGCCATCCTTGATCGTGAGGGTGGCATCGGGCGGGATGACGAAAACGCAGTCCTTGCGTATGGTGACGCCGTCTGCGGCCTCGACGACCGGAATAGGGGCACCGGCACCGAGCAACTCGACCAGCAGACTCCTGTGATGCGGGTCGAGGTGCTGGACCAGTATGAAGGCCATGCCGGTATCGGCCGGCGCATTGGCGAGGAACGTCTTGAAAGCCGCGAGCCCACCGGCCGAGGCACCAATGCCGACGACAAGCCCGCCACCCAACACATCTCTGGACCATGTCTCGGAAGTCACTGCTATTCCAGGCCCCTTCGAGAAACGCTGGTTGCCAATTGCCAGTTGATCCGAGTCAACGGCACGGTGATGATCCCCCGATGCGGCAACCCCGTGCTCGACATTGATCGCTGGCGGCAGGGCGGCTGGTGCTTGGCTGGCTGTCCACGCCTCAAGGTCTCGCAGCGACACCTCATCAACACGCCCGCCACCTTCAGATCGCAACTTGCGCTTGTGACGGCATCGTTGGCGTCACTGCAGCGGATCGAGCCGGCGACCGAAGCATGCCCATCATTGTGCGATGCACATTCAAAACCGTGCAGTGCTCGGTCCTGTCACCTGCCCGCCCCACACACCGTTGGAACGTCCCTGCACCGGGGCACTCCTATCAAATCGCCATCGCCTCTTTCCTCACGACTTCCATCAGTCCGCGTGGACATTTCTCGTCAACGCAGCGTTCCGACAAACTGCGCAGACTCGGAAGTGGCAGGGTCGGCATGTCTAGGCTGACGTCCATACGGCAAGGCCTGGGACCCCAAACAGATTTCGTGATTGCAACTCTTCCGTCGCGCAGATCAAATAGGGGAATACCCTGAATGTCGGTGGGGGTCTCGGCTCCGACGTGACGCACCATTGAGGCGAGCTCGGTATCCAGGTGCAGGAGACTCATCATGAATTCTCGAAGTTTCTTCACGCGGCCACTCTATCTGCAATTGCGCGATGCCCTGGCCAGCCGTGTCGCTAGCGGTCAATGGAAGCCGGGGCTGGCAATTCCCAACGAAAGCGATCTGGCGCGAGAGTTCGGCGTCAGCGCCGGCACCACGCGCAAAGCGCTCGACTTAATGGAAGCAGAGCGTCTCGTCACCCGGCGGCAAGGACGCGGAACATTCGTGAACGATCAGACGGCCAATGACCTTGCCTTCCGCTTCTGCAACATCCGGACTCTGGACGGCAGACGTGTCCCGGGTCAATTCATGGAAGTAAGGATTGCAGAAGCCCAGGCCAACGAGGCGGAGTGCGGGCGTCTGAGCTTGGGAGAGAACGATCGCGTCCATCGCATCCACCGCCTGCGGATGGACGGCGTTAGGCCGCTGATCGTGGAGGAGGTCTCTCTGCCTGCGGCACTTTTTCCCAACCTCTCTGACAAGATCACTCACATCGTCGCCTTGGCGCATCAGCATGGCATAATCCTCGGCCGGGCCGAAGAACGGATTTGGACCGGAGTGGCTGCGCCGACGGTGGCGAAGCGGCTGAGTATCCCAAGCAACTCCCCGATCTTGAGGCTGGATCGGGTAACGCACGCCCTTGATGGGCGCCGAGTCGAATGGCGGATCGGCCATTGCTACTTGGGCGATGAATATATGTATCTCACCGAGATCAAATGATGCGTGGCTGGGTCGACCTCCATCGTCCAGGGGTTTTCGATCGCTGGCACCGGCCCCACAACGAAACAGCCGAGCCGTTCTTCGGCCCACGAAGTCCACGGGCGCTGCGACTTGTAATTCCGTTTGGCAGCCAGCGCGTCGGAAGGGTGCGGGATCGTCCCAATGGGAAAAATGCAACAACTCGTGGTTGGCCTCGGCGCATCTGCCGGCGGCCTCGACGCCTTCAAGGCCTTTTTCTCGCATATGCCGCCGACCAGCGGTATGGCGTTCATCCTGGTGCAGCACCTGTCGCCGGACCACAAGAGCATGCTCGTCGAGCTCGTGCGAACGAGCACGTCGATGCCTGTCGAAGAAGCGACGGACAGCGCTCGCGTGCGGCCCGATCATGTCTACGTCATCCCGCCCGACGCCACGCTCACCATCCGAGACGGCGCTTTACAGGTGCTGAAGCCGGCGCCTGCCCGGGAGCATAGGCGCCCAATCGATTCGCTGTTTGCGTCGCTTGCCGAGGATCAGGGGGAGCGCGCGGTGTGCATCATTCTCTCGGGCGCAGGCAGCGACGGAACGCTGGGACTGCGCAGCATCAAGGAACACGGTGGTTTCAGCCTGGCGCAGGCCGAATTCGACGAGTCGGCGCTGCCCGGCATGCCGCGGAGCGCGGCGGCGACGGGCCTCGTCGATTTCGTGATGCCGGTCGAGAAGATGCCCGAGAAGTTGCTGCAGTATCGACAGCATCTCGACGATGTCAGCGAGCGCAAGGGCAGCGATGGCAGCCGGGCGGACGTCGAGGAGAAGCTCGGCGAAGTTTGCGGGGTGCTTCACAGACATCTCGGCCATGATTTCGCACAGTACAAGAGCAAGACCCTGGTCCGGCGTGTGCAGCGGCGCATGCAGCTCTTGCAGATCAATGACGTCGCCAGATACCTTGATCGGCTGCGCAAAGAGGCGCACGAGCGCACCCTGCTCGATCATGACTTCCTCATCGGGGTGACCGAGTTTTTTCGCGATCCGAACGCCTTCGCGGCCCTGGCGCGCCAAGTGATTCCCAAGATTCTCAGCGACAGGACAGCGGACGAGGTGGTTCGCGTCTGGGTGGCCGGTTGCGCCACCGGCGAGGAGGCGTACACCATCGCCATCCTGCTCAGGGAGGAGGTCAGCCGTCGCGAGGTCTGGCCCCAGATCCAGATCTTCGCCACCGATCTGGACAAGCAGGCCATCAGCATTGCGCGCAGCGGCAAGTGCCGCCCGTCGATCTCGGAGGCGCTCACACCGACGCGCCTCGAGCAATGGTTCATCAGAGAGGGGGAGGACTACTCGGTCGCCAAGTCGATCCGCGAAATGTGCATCTTCTCAGTGCACAATGTACTGAAAGACCCGCCGTTCTCTAGGTTGGACCTGATCTCATGCCGCAATCTGCTGATCTATCTGAACCCGGCGGCGCAGACCCGTGCGCTTCAGGCTTTTCATTATGCGCTGCGGCCCGGCGGCCACTTGTTTCTCGGCTCCTCCGAAAGCATCACCCGTCAACCCGATCTCTTCACCGTGTTGGACAAGAGGAGCCGGATCTTTCAGCGCGGCAGTGGCAGCGGTGCCCTGCCGCCGCCGCTGCCTTCCAGTTCCGGCGCGCTGGCGGCCGAGGCTACTGCACCGAATACGCCCTGCACCGAGCGTGCTTTGGACAGGCTGGCATCGCGCATCGTCGGCAAATATGCCCCGGCATACCTGCTGATCGACAGAAACAATCAGATCGTCCGGTTCTTCGGCCAGACTGGAAAGTACCTGGAGCCCACCTCGGGACCGGCGACGTTCGATTTGTTCCACATCTTGCGCCAGGAGTTGCGGTCGCCGGCGCGGCTAGCGATCCAGCAGGCTCGCACCACGCATCGCGTAGCCGAGCAGGATCTCGTCATCGACGTGAACGAGTCCAGTGTGTTCCTCAAGCTGCTGGTCGAGCCGCTCGCCGACGTTCTCTCGGATGACATGATGGGAGTTTGTGTCGTGCTCTTTCAAGAGCAAGCAGCCGGACCGGCCACGACGGCGGAGCCCGCTGACATTACAGGGCAGCAGCCGCCGGAGGGCGCGCGGCTTCAGCGCGAGCTCGACGCCCTCCGTCAGCAACTGCATGCGACCGTGCTGGAGCTGGAGACCTCGAACGAGGAGCTCAAGTCGTCCAACGAGGAGTTTCAATCGATCAATGAGGAACTGCAGTCGGCCAACGAGGAGCTGGAGACTGCCAAGGAGGAGCTGCAATCGGTCAACGAGGAGCTGCAGACGGTCAATACGGAGCTGAGCTCGCGCAACGAGTCGCTCGGGCGGCTCAACAGCGATCTCAGGAACTTTCTCGACAGCACCGAAATCGCCATGCTCTTCCTGGACGCCGAGCTGCGCATCCGGGCATTTACTCCGGCCATGACCGGGTTGTTGCGGCTACGAGAGGGTGATCGCGGCCGGCCCGTCACCGATCTCGTCACGCGGCTCGCCTACGATGATCTGGCGTCCGACGCCGGCACGGTCTTGCGGGACCTGGTGCCGGTTGAGCGCGAGGTGCGCATTCCGGGGAGCGGGCCGCGCTTCTTGTTGCGCATTCGCCCCTACCGCACCGTCGACAACATCATCGACGGCGTTGTCATGACGTTCTTTGCCGATGTAACGGGGCGGAAGCCTCGGGGCAAGTCGCTCAAGAAGTGATCCGGCTGAAGTCCGGTCAAAAATGCCGCCCCAGATGCAGGGCTCCCAAGGATTCCCTCAAGCTTCGCGACTTGGCCAGCAAGGCCCGCGATCGAGCCAGGACCTCCCGCTTCTGTGCCGTCAATTCCCTCTTTCGAGCGATCGCGCTCCTGGATGCGCATAAGGCGTTGACCATGAGCTGGCACCCGGCCACCGGCGCCACTTCAGATGCGCCAGACTCCGGCCGTCGAGCCTTAGCTCGAAAGGGTATCACCTTGCGCGCGCCCGTTGTGCCGGCTGGCTCATGCGCGCCGCGGCCTGCCAGCTGCGCTATGATCCTGGATGGCTCAGCCGAGGGGACAAACTGCGCCGCGCCTCTCCCCGGCAGCCTCAACATTTCGGCCGCAACTGCAGTCGATGCCAATGGTGGCATGGCGGGCTGCTGTGGCGTGATCGCCTTGGTCTTCCTTACCAGCGCAATGAGCTGGGCCGCGTCCTCGGCCGCGAGCTGCTCGGACTGCTGCAAATACGTCTTCGTGGTCATGATCGCGGCAAGCATGCTAACGAGCAGCTCTCGCAGCGCACAAACGGTATCGTGATCGCCGTCTGATGCCTCCAATGCCGAGGCGATCGTGTTGTGAAGACCCGTGATGGTCTCCTGCCCAAGAAGGTTCTGTATGTCCCCGAACTTCATGGTCGCCGGTCCTGAATTTGTAGAGGTTCGATCTGGCCTACCTTGGGAAGGGCCTTCCTCCACCAATATAGGAACAAGCGGGAACGCGCGAGCGGTTCCAGGATCGCGGCAGGGAGGGAGCCCGACGGGCGCTGCTAACGCGACCGGGCTCCTTCCTTGGGGATCTGACGTCGATGGCGGTGACAGAGTGTAGTACCTTGATTGCGAGCAATCGGTGCGGCAGGTGAACGCGGCACGCGACGGAACGTCGTCTGGCCGCGCCGCTTGAGATCGTTGCCGGGGCTGGAGCCGCTGGCTGTTGCAGCATCGCCCCACAGCGTGCGAGTGGGCAGCGTGTTCTAAAATGGCTCACGTTTGCTCGTCGCAGTGTAGCGACCTCGACGGAGCAATAGCGCCCGACAACTGCCAGTCGGCGAGCGCACCGGGAACGACTTCAGGTTTGCAGCCGCTTTGCTCCGGTCATTGCTCCGTTGGCGTCCGGAGGCCCAGTGCCACTTTCAGAAGTCCACGGGCTGTCCGCGGGATCGAGGTTCCCCCGGACACCACAGTAGCCTTTCGGGCAGATGTGGCCTGTCACGCGCCAAGTTGGCCGCCGAAGGCCACTTGGGCTCCGCACCCGAGATTGGCGGACTTCTTTTCGCTTTCTCGTGATCGAGGGCAGGGGCCGCCACGCTGAGCATTGAAGCTACTGACGCGCCATTGCCGCCTTGGCATGAGCATTCGCCTCGGCCTCGGTGTCCTGGATCATCTTGCCGGACACATCAGCAGTGACCTTGAAGATTCGCCCCGTGAATGCGAACGGCGGCTCATAGATCGATGCGACGGCGGAGCCGGGGTTGTGTCCAACCGAAAGTCCGCCGCCTAGTCCGAGCAGCAGAGGCACGGTAACGGAGATATCCCCTTTCCCGACCAATTTGCCGTTGAAGTAGAGCTCGGCGCGGCTGGGCGCACCCTTACCCTTGGCGACGTCAGGCTTGCCGGTGGGCTCGAACTCGAACCGCAGCTTGCACTTGCCCTTCGGCACTTCCTGCGTGGACTCGACATGGAATTCCTGTGCGCCCACGTAGTTGTGGACGTAGTGCAGTTTTCCATCCTTCACGAAAAGGCTGTAGCCGCCCGCATTGCTGCCATGACAGAAGATCACCCCCTCCGCCCCGTCCTTCGGGATTTCGACCTCGGCG
>Ga0075421_100014019_pt1 | contig 10001 bp, 10 predicted proteins | sample SoiMetdeltSBSDD5_FD_75292 | JGI IMG/M metagenome (GOLD analysis project Ga0075421, IMG submission 75292) | Bulk soil microbial communities from a Populus tree surrounding site in Tennessee, USA - Soil MetaG P. deltoides SBSDD5 | ecosystem: Environmental > Terrestrial > Soil > Tree plantation... | reverse complement strand
TGCGGGGATCAATGCCGGCGCGGCGACGCTGTACGCGACGGTTCCGCACGCGCCGACGAAGCCGAGCAGTCCGAGCAGCGACACCGTCAGGCCGCCGACCTGCGCCAGCACCAGCACCGCGGCCAGCGCCAGCGCGCGCAAGGCCTCGGCGGACGCCATCACGCGACGGCGCGACGTGCGATCGGCGAGCACGCCGGCCGGAATCGAGAGGACCAGGAACGGCAGCGTCTGCGCGGTCTGCAGCAGGCCCGTCTCGCCGGCGCCCGCGCCCAGCGCGATCACCGCGACGATCGGCGCTGCCGCCAACGCGATCTGCTCGGCGGACTGCGCCGCCAGATTCGACCACGCCAGGCGACTGAAGCCGGCCGGCAACGAAGCTCGAGCGAGCATGCGGAGAGCGTACGAACGGCCGCGCCCGCGCCGCACTCCGTCTCTTGCTGCCGAATTTCCGCGCGCCGGCTTTGCCGGCGCGAGCTCCTCAGCGCACGTCGAGTGTTTCGCGCAGCCCGTCACCGACGAGATTGACGGCGAGGACGGTCAGCGCGAGGAACAGGCCGGGGAAGAGAATGATCCAGAAGGCCAGCTGCACATACGTCTTGCCCTCGGCCATGATGTTGCCCCACGACGGGATGTGCGGCGGCGTGCCGGCGCCGAGGAAGGACAGGTACGCCTCGAACAGGATCGCGGACGCGCAAATGTAGGTGGCCTGCACGATGAGCGGCGCCACCAGCGCGGGCAGCATGTAGCGCGCGAGAATGCGCGGCGTGCGCGCCCCAAGCGCGCGCGCACCCTCGACCATCGTGTGCTCCCGCAGCGAGAGCACCGAGGCGCGGACGACGCGGATCACGCGCGGGATCTCCGGGATCACGAGCGCGACGATGACGTTGCGGACGCTGGCCTTCATGAGCGCCATCAGCGCCAGCGCGAGCAGGATCGCCGGGATGGCCATCAGCCCGTCCATCACGCGCATCATGACGGCGTCGAGACGCCGATAGAAGCCGATGACGAGACCGAGCGTCGTGCCGAGCACGAGGCTCGCAATGGCGACGGTGGCCCCGACGATGAGCGACACGCGCGTGCCGTAGATCGTGCGCGTGTAGACGTCGCGGCCGAAATTGTCGGTGCCGAACCAGTGGCCGGGCGCCGGGCCGGTGAGCCGCTCGGCGGGGCGCATCTCGAGCGGATCGCCGGTCCACCACGCCGGCGCAAACGCGCCGCCGATCACGATGATGGCGAGCACGGCGACGCCGAGGACGAGCGTCGGCTGGCGCCGCACGAACCGCGCGACGCGGGCCCCGGCGGAGAGTCGCTCGGCGGTCGCCTCCGGGGCCGCGGCGATCGGCGGCCGTGGGCCGGGGACGTCGGCGCCGAGCACGTGGGTCGACGACGACATGCGCGCGCTCAATAGCGGATCCTCGGATCGAGGACGACGTAGAGGAGATCGACGACGAGGTTGATCAGCACGTAGACCCCGGAGACGACCAGGATCACGCCCTGGATGACCGGATAGTCGCGGCGGATGATCGCGTCGACGGTGAGGCGGCCGAGGCCCGGCAGCGCGAAGACGCTCTCGGTGACGACGGCGCCGCCGATGAGCAGCGCGAACCCGATGCCGATGATCGTCACGATGGGCAGCGACGCGTTCTTGAGCGCGTGGCGGACGAGCACCCATCGCGGCGCGAGCCCCTTGGCGAACGCCGTCCGGATGTAGTCCTCGTTGAGGACGCCCAGCATGGAGGCGCGCGTCATGCGCGCGATCAGCGCCATGTACACGAGCGACAGCGTCACCGCGGGCAGGATCAGATGGCGCAGGAACGGCCAGGCGCCGCGCTCGATCGGCTGGAATCCCTGCACGGGCAGCCAGTGAAAGGACACGGCGAAGACATAGACGAGCACGAAGCCCAGCCAGAAGGTGGGCATCGAGAAGCCGGAGACCGCGAACACCATGACCGCGCGATCCACGAGCGAGCCCTTTCGCCAGGCGGCAAGCACGCCGAGCGGGACCGCCACGCTGACGCTGATGATCATCGCGAACAGCGTGAGCGCGATCGTCGCCTCCGCGCGCTGGCCGATCAGGGTCGCCACCGGCAATCCCGAGTAGATCGAGGTGCCGAGATCGCCGCGCACGATGCGGCCGAGCCAGATGGTGACTTGTGTCAGAAACGGCTGGTCGAGACCGAGCTTGGCGCGGATCTTCGCGATGTCCTCGGCGGTCGCGTAGTCGCCGGCGATGATGACGGCCGGATCACCGGGTGTGACGTGCAGCAGCGCGAAGACCGCGATGGCCACCACACCCATGACGGGAATGGTGGCCACCAGGCGGCGGGCGATCTGCGGCAGCACGATCAGGTGATCGCGACGTTCCAGAACAGCGGCGCCGGGAACTGGAGCACGCCGCCCACCGATTTGCGGTACGCCGTGGGCAGCACCCACTGACCGAACGGCACGTACAGCACCTCGTCATACGCGATCTTCTGGATCTCTTCGGCGAGCTGCTTCTGTCGTGCCTTGTCCGTAGCGCGCACCCACTGCACCTTCAGCTCCTCGATGCGGCCGTTCTCGGGCCACCCGAACCACGCCGCGTCGCCCGCGCCCGAGATTCCCGGATGCACGGCGGGATTGATGAGATCGGAGGCGATCCACCACGTGAAGAGCATGTTCCAGCCGCCCTGCTGCGGCGGATCCTTCTTCGCGCGCCGCGCGACCACCGACGACCAGTCCATCGCCTGCAGATCGACGTTGAAGCCAATCTGAGTGAGCAGCTCGCGCGTCACCAGGGCGGCGCCGTGGGTCAGCGCGATGTCATTGGGGTCGAGCACGACGACCGGTCGGCCGTCATAGCCCGATTCCTTCACGAGCGCCTTGGCCCGGTCGAGGTCCGGCTTGCCCGGCGCGCCGGCCGCCGACTCGAACGGTCCGCCGCACGTGAACAGCGCTGGGCACGGCTTGTAGTACTTCTCGACGCCGATGGCCGCCTTCAGGTACTTGGACTGATCGACGATATAAAGGAGGGCCTGCCGCGCCTTCTTGCTGTCGAAGGGCGGGTGCTTGTGGTTGGGACGGATCCAGCCCTGGGTGCCGCGCGGGTCGGTGATGAAGGTGGCCAGCGCCGGATTCGCCTCGATCTTCGGAAAGAAGTCGATCGGCGGATTCTCCCACCAGTCGATCTCGCCGGCGTCGAGGGCGGCGCTGGCGGTGGCCGCATCGGGAATGTAGCGCCAGATCACTCGATCCACGCTCACCACCTTGCCGCCGGTCGAGCCGCTCGGTTTCTCCTGACGAGGAACGTAGTCGGCATTCTTCACGTAGACCACCTGATTGCCCGGCTGCCACTCGTCCTTGCTGAACTTGAACGGGCCCGACCCGATCGTCTCCTTGATCGGCTCGTTCTCCGACGTCGCCGCGATCCGCGCCGGCATGATGAACGGCACGTTCGAGGACGGCTTCCCCAACGCCTCCAGCACGAGACCGAACGGTCGCGACAGCTCGAGCGTGAACGTCTTTTTGTCCACGGGCGCGAGCTTCGCGGTGTGCGCGGCGAGCAGCCGGCCGAGCGGGTCCTTCTTGGACCATCGCTTGAGCGATTGCACGGCGTCCTCGGCGGTCACCGCGGCGCCGTCGTGGAACTTCAACCGGTCGCGCAGCGTGAACGTCCACTTCAGCCCCTTGTTGGTGGACGCGTACTTGTCGACCATCTGTGGCTTGATGGCGAGGTGCTCGTCGGTCCCGAACAGCGTGTCGTAGATGAGGTAGGCGTGGTTGCGCGTGATGTACGCGGTGGTCGCGATCGGATCGACCACCTTCAGATCGGCGTGCGGGATGAACCGGATCGCCCCGCCCTTCTTCTGCGCGTGCACGTGCGGCGCGCGCAGTGTGCTCGCCGCCGCGGCGGCCGCGGCGCCGGCAAGGAACCCGCGGCGGCTGAGCGCACGCATGATCTACTTCTTCTCCTGCGCGACGGCCGCCTCGGCCGCCTGGAAGCCGACCTTGCTGTGCGTGCCGTCGCAGAACGGCTTGGTGACCGAGCCGCCGCACCGGCACAGCGCGATGCGCGGCCCGCGGGCGCTCGTGTCGATCTTGGCGCCGTTGACGTCGATCAGCTCGTAATCGCCCTCAACCAGGTAGGGGCCGTTCGGACGAATCGTGATCTTGGTCGGCATCGGGAGCGTCCTCCTCGGATTGGAATTGCGGTCAACGATAGCACGGCGCGCAGCGTAGACTGGCCCCATGACCGGCCCCGGCGAGATCCTTCTCATCGCCTGCTACGAGCTTGGGCACCAGCCCTTGTCCGTGGCGTGGCCGGCGGCGTTTCTCGAGCGTGCGGGCTACCGTCCGGCGGTGATGGATCTCTCCGTCGAGCCGTTCGACGCGGACAAAGTCCGGCGCGCGCGGCTCGTCGCGGTGGCCGTCCCGATGCACACCGCGCTGCGTCTGGGCGTCGCCGCGGCGGCGCGCGTGCGCGCCGCGAATCCCGCGGCCCACATCTGCTTCTACGGTCACTACGCCGCGCTCAACGTCGAGCATCTCACCTCGCAGGGCCACGCCGACTCCGTCCTGGCCGGCGAGCTGGAAGACGCTCTGATCGCGCTGGCGCGCCGGCTCGATGCGGGCGCGGTGCCGCGGGTGAGTCTCGACAAGCTCGACTTCCCGGTGCCCGCGCGCGCCGCGCTGCCGAGTCTCAAGAAGTACACGCATCTCGACCGTGAGGGCGCTCCGCACCTCGTCGGCTACGTGGAAGCCAGCCGCGGCTGCAAGCACGGCTGCCGTCACTGTCCGATCCCGCCCGTCTACGGGCGCCGGTTCTTCGTCGTCCCGCGCGACGTCGTGCTGGCCGATGTCCGCCAGCAAGTCGCCGCGGGCGCCGCGCACGTGACGTTCGGCGATCCGGATTTCCTCAACGGCCCCCGCCACGCGCTCGCCGTCGCCCGCGCGCTGCACGCCGAATTCCCTCGGCTGACGTTCGACTTCACCGCGAAGATCGAGCACCTTCTGGTACAGCGTGAGCACCTTCCCGCGCTCGCCGTGCTCGGCGCGCTCTTCGTCGTCTCGGCGGCGGAGTCGCTCGACGACCGCGTGCTCGGGATCCTCGACAAGGGCCACACGCGCGCGGACATCGAGACCGCCCTCGCGCTGACGCGCGCGGCCGGCCTGTCGCTCCGTCCCACGTGGGTCGCGTTCACGCCGTGGACGACGCTCGACGCGTACCGCGCGTGGCTCGCTTTCATCGCCGCCGAAGGGCTCGTCGACGCGACCGATCCCGTGCAGTACGCGCTGCGGTTGCTGGTGCCGCCGGGATCGTGGCTGCTGGAGCACCCCGCGATGCGCGTGCACCTCGGCCGACTGGTGGCCGAGGGATTCCACTACGAGTGGACGCATCCCGATCCGCGCATGGACACGCTGCAGGCGGCGGTCGCGGCCGCCGTGGCCACCGCCGCCGAAGGCCGCGAGGACGTGGCGGTCACGTTCGATCGCGTGCGCGGGCTGGCCGCGAAGGCCGCGGGCGTGCCGGCGCCGGGCCCCATCGGCCTGGCGCCGGATCGACAGCGACCGCCGCGGCTGAGCGAGCCGTGGTTCTGCTGAGCGGAGCCGACAGAGGGCCAGTTGGCCCTCGCCGGGAACGAGCGTAAAGTACCTGTTTGAGACCGGGGAGCGCGAGGGGGGTTACGACATGACAGAAGCGGCAACGCCCGATCTGAAAGCCCGCGTCCAGGACCTGATCGACACGATGATCAATCCGGCCGTGGCGGGTCATGGGGGCTTCGTCGAGCTGATCGACGTCCAGGACAACCGCGTCTACCTGACCATGGGCGGCGGCTGCCAGGGCTGCGGCGCCGCGGACGTCACGCTCAAGGCCGGAATCGAGCGGTTGATCAAGGAAGAGATTCCCGAGGTCGTCGAGGTGCTCGACACGACCGACCATTCGCAGGGGACGAACCCCTACTACACCGCCGGCAAGTCCTGATTCGCTCGCCGTGAGTACCGTGGGCGGGCAGGCGCGTCTCCTCTTGCTCCTGCCCACCCGTACCTATCGCACCGAAGACTTCGTCGACGCCGCGCACACGCTCGGCGTCGATCTCGTCTGCGCCTCCGAGAAGCCGAGCACGCTCGAAGCGCTCGCCCCCGACGGTCTGCTGACGCTCGACTTCAGCGATCCCGCCGACGCCGCCGCGCGCGTCGCGGCGTGGACCAGGCAGCGTCCGCTCGCGGCCGTGGTCGGCGTCGACGACGTGACGGCCGCCACGGCCGCGGCCATCGCCGAGCGACTCGGTCTCCGGGCCAGCGCGCCGGCCGCCGTCGCCGCCGCGCGTGACAAATACCAGATGCGCCAGTGCCTGGCCGCCGCCGGCGTGCCGGTCCCGCGCTTTCGGCGCATTGCGCTGAGCGAGAACCCGGTGCTCGCCGCGCGCGGCGTGGAGTTTCCTTGCGTGCTCAAACCGCTCAGTCTTTCGGCGAGCCGCGGCGTCATTCGCGCCAACACCACCGAGCAGTTCGTCGTCGCGTTCAAGCGGATCGCCGCGCTGCTGGCGCGCGACGACGTCACGGTCAGCGGCGACGCCGCGCGCTATCTGCTGGCCGAGGAGTACGTGCCGGGGCTGGAGGTCGCGCTCGAAGGGCTCCTCATCCAGGGCCGCCTGCACGTCCTGGCACTCTTCGACAAGCCCGATCCGCTCGAGGGCCCGTTCTTCGAGGAGACGATCTACGTCACGCCGTCACGGCTGCCCGAGCGCGTGCAGGGCGCGATCCGCGAGACGGCGAGCACCGCCTGCGCGGCGCTCGGGCTCACCGAAGGGCCGGTCCACGCCGAGCTGCGCGTGAACGACGACGGCCCCTGGGTGCTCGAGGTCGCCGCGCGCTCGATCGGCGGTCTGTGCTCACGCACGCTGCGCTTCGGGACGGGCATGACGCTGGAGGAGATCATCCTGCGACACGCGCTGGGGTGGTCCATCGCGACGCTCGAGCGCGAGCGTCCGGCGGCGGGCGTCATGATGATCCCGATCCCACGGGCCGGCATCTTGAGGAAAGTCGACGGTCTGGACGACGCCAGGGCGACGCGGCACGTCGAGGATGTGGTCATCAGCGGTCATGTCGGCCAGGAGCTCGTCCCGCTGCCGGAGGGATGGCAGTACCTCGGCTTCGTCTTCGCCCGGGCCGACGCGCCTGCCGACGTCGAGGACGCGCTGCGGATCGCGCACGCACGATTGCGCTTCGTCGTCGACTGAAAGCGGCAGAGACGGCTGAGACCGGGAGAGACGGTCGCCCGCCTCCCCCGGCGTCGATTCAGACCGGATCAGGCGTGCGAGTACGCTCCGTTGATCGCCGGAGAGTGCACGGTCTGCAGCCGACGATGCACTTCGGTCAGCGGCTTCTGCAGATCGCTCAGCTGACCGAGCACCGCGGCAAACGCCTCCGCAGTGGCCGCCTGCTCGTTGCGATGATGCTGAAGCTCGGCGACGAGGCTCGCGACCTCGCGACGCAGGCCCTCGACCTCGTGGCGGAGCCGGTCACAATCGGCCTCGGAACCGAGCAGGCGCGACTTCAGGCGCTCACGGTCGTCGAGGTACCCGGGGATCAATCGCCCCAGCAGGTACTGGCTCTCCTCGAGCCAGCGGTCGAGGCGTTGCCGATCCTCGAGATCTACTTCGTTCATCATCTGCCTCCTGTCATCGAATCGTGAAGAGACGCTGCTGCGGGTGAGTGGCTGCACAAGGACGCCGAGACGAACGACGGTGACATCATGAAACAGCACGACGGCGCGGGGGGACAGCCGCGGCCTCTTGCGGCGCTCGACGAGAACCGAGGTGGCAGGATCACCCTTGAAGCACTGCTCGAGATACTCGAAGAGCGCGGGATCGGCGGCGGGCACGACGACGAGATATGCTCCACGCATCGGCGTCTCGTCCATCCGCCACGTCGGACACGGCGCCACTCTACCAACGACCTCTCGCGCGCTGCAAGCCAAATTGCGAGGCGCGGTCGCCGAAACGTGACTCCGGCTATGATTCGCGACACATGAACTCGCGTTGGGTCGCCCTGGCGCTCATCTTCATCACGCGCGTGTCCATGGGTTTCCAGTTTCAATCGATCGGCTCCGTCGGACCGCTGCTGGTCGCCGACCTTGGTCTCACCTATGCGCAGCTGGGAACGCTGATCGGGCTGTACCTGCTGCCGGGCGTCGCGCTCGCGCTGGTCGGCGGCGTGATCGGTCAGCGGATCGGCGACCGCCGCGCGGTCGTGGGAAGCCTCGCCGTCATGGTCGTCGGCGGCCTGCTCACCGCGTGGAGCGACGGATTCGCCGCCGCCGCGTCCGGCCGATTGCTCAGCGGCGCCGGCGCCGTGCTCATGAACATTCTGCTCGTGAAGATCACCGCCGACTGGTTTTCCGGTCGGGAGATGGCGACGGCCATGGCGGTGATGCTCACCGCGTGGCCGGTCGGTCTCGGTCTCGCCACCGCCACCCTCGGTCTGCTGGCGACGGCCACGTCGTGGCGGACGTCGCTCGCCGTCGCCGCCGCCACGGCCGCGCTCGGCCTCGTCATCATGGCGACGCTGTTCCGCGACGCGCCGGTGCGCGCCGCGCCGGGCACGCGCAGCGCGCTCGGCGCGCGCGACGTCGGGCTCGCCGTCACGAGCGGTGTCGCCTGGGGCGCGTTCAACGCGAGCCTCGTCGCCGTGATCGCCTTCGGGCCGGCGATGCTCGTCTCGCGTGGCGTCTCGCTCGGTCAGGCGGGCTTCGAAGTGAGTCTCGCCATCTGGGTGACGATCACCTCGGTGCCGCTCGGCGGTGTGCTCAGCGATCGCATTCGCCGTCCGGATCTGTTCATCGTCGTCGGCGCCGCCGCGGGTGGCGCGCTGCTCTTCGCGTTGCCGACGATACCCGGCGCCGCGCTTGGTCTCCTCCTCGTCGGCGTGCTGATCGGCGGCCCGCCGGGCCCGCTGACGTCATTGCTGCCGCGCGCGCTGGCGTCCGAGCGGCTCGCCACCGGCCTCGGCGTGTCGTACACCGCGTACTACCTCGTGATGGCGATCGTGCAACCGCTCGCCGGATGGCTGCGCGACGTGACGGCGGATCCCGCGACGCCGATACGCTTCGCCGGCGCCGCGATGCTGGTCACGATCGTCGCCCTCGTCGCCTTTCGACTCATCGAGCGACGCACCGTGGTCACGCCACCCGCCGCGACGCCATGAGCCGGCGGTTGGGGGGCCTGGATATTGCTTAGTGCCTCCCGCGGAGCGGATCTCTCTGACTCGGACCGCAAGGAGGAATGGAATGAAGAAGATGCTCACCCTGCTCTTGATCGGGATGATCACGTTGGCGCCGGCGCTCGTTGCGGCGCAGACCGGCGGTGGCAGTGGCAGCAGCTCCGGCGCGGCCGGCTCCAGCAGCGGTGCAGGCGGCTCCGGCACCAGCAAGGGCGGTAGTACTGGCGCCACCGGGTCGGGCTCGAGCAGCGGCTCGATGTCGGCGCCGTCCTCGTCCGGTACGGCGCCTTCGGCAAGCCCGCCTGGCTCCTCCAGCGACAGCTCGCTGTCGAAGATCACCAACCAGGCCGACTGCAAGGCCGCGGGCGGCGATTGGCAGGCGTCGACCGGCATGTGCCGCGCGAAGACGAAGTAACGAAGTCGTCGCACGGGTCGCCCTCTCGTCATGCGTTTCGCGGCGCATGCCGGCGTCGTGCAGCGTGTGACGACAGCGGCCCGTGACACTCGGTGCGTCGTGCGCTATCGTCGTGGCGGACGCTCAACGATGCCACGCGCTCGCCGCGCTGATCTCACCGACCTCCGCGACGCGCTCGCGACGATTCGCGCGCTGCCCGGCCTGGTCGAGCGGGCTCCGGGCGTGTTCTGGCTTCATCGCGTTGCATTCATGCACTTCCACACCGAACGGCCGCCCCGCCGCGTGCACGCCAAGAAGGGGACGGACTGGGGCCCCGAGATCATCCTTCCGATGGACGCCGACCGGGCTGCGCGGGCGGCGTTCGTGAAGGAAATCCGCGCCCGCT
>Ga0075421_100014016_pt1 | contig 10002 bp, 5 predicted proteins | sample SoiMetdeltSBSDD5_FD_75292 | JGI IMG/M metagenome (GOLD analysis project Ga0075421, IMG submission 75292) | Bulk soil microbial communities from a Populus tree surrounding site in Tennessee, USA - Soil MetaG P. deltoides SBSDD5 | ecosystem: Environmental > Terrestrial > Soil > Tree plantation... | reverse complement strand
GGTTGCTCTTCGAGCGTCGCGTTCGACGCCGTGCTCAGACGGCGTTGCACGAGAGCGAAGCGCGCGCGGAGATCGCCGGCGTCTCGCTGGGAGTCGGGTTCTGGACGTGGGAACCCGCTCACGACCGCGTGTGGACCTCGGGGCAGTGCGCTCGGTTGCTGGGATTGGAGCGTGGAAGCCAGCCGACGCTCGCCCGTTTCCTGGAGGCGGTGCGGCCGCGCACCGGCGGACCGCTGGATACTGAGTTCGAGCAGGCGATTCGGAGTGACACCCCGTTCGATGGCGAATGGGCCATCGTGGGGCCCAGGGGCGGGACGCGCTGGCTCGCCGTGGCCATTCGTGCGACCGACGACGCAGGTGCCAAACGTGGCGTAACCGGCGCACTAATCGACGTGACGGAGCGGCGATCCGCCGAACGGCTCGCGGAAGAGCAACGCCGCGAGCTTTCCCACCTCGGGCGGGTCGCGGTCGTTGGCGAGCTATCGGCCGCCCTGGCCCACGAGCTCAATCAGCCCCTTGCGGCAATCCTCGCGAACGCCCGTGCCGCGCGCCGCATGCTCGAGAACGACGGAATTGAAAAAGCCGAGTTGCGTGCCATTCTCGAGGACATCGAGGCGGACGACCGACGCGCGGGAGCAGTGATCAAGCGCGTACGCGGTCTCGTGAAGAAGGACGAAGGCGAGCTCCAGCTTCTGGGCATCAACGACATTGTCCAGGAGTCGCTGGAACTGGCGCACAGCGACCTGATCCGCCGCGGAATGACGGTGCACACTCGCTTGTCGGGAACGCTACCGGTGGTTTACGCCGATCGCGTGCAGCTCCAGCAGGTTCTCCTGAACCTCGTCATGAACGCGTGCGACGCGATGAGCGACACGCCGCCCGGTGAACGCACGCTCATCATCTCGAGTTCGGTACATGACGGTACGGCGCGGATCTCCGTGCGCGATCAGGGCAGCGGGATCGCGCCCGACTCGTTGGAGTCGGTGTTCGAGCCCTTCATGACGACGAAGCGAAACGGATTGGGGCTCGGGCTCGCCATTTGTCGCTCGATTGTCGCATCGCACGCGGGCAACATGTGGGCGATCAACAACCCGGATGGCGGGGCGACGTTCATGGTCTCGTTGCCGCTCGTGGCGCAAACGGGACCGGTGGCGACGGAACACCGGTTGCCGTCTCCGGCGATTGGCGAGCCGCGCGAATCGGTGTCGCATCTCACGCAGTGAGCCTGGCGAGCTTCCCATAGCTGGCCAACGCGCGCGCGTGCACACATCGTTCTGCAAGTGCGTTGCGCGCGATGTGTTCGCGCCGGCCTCCAACATGTTGACTGCGGCTCTCGAGCAGTCCCACCAGTCACGAGCTCTCGACCATGCGAACCGCCAACCCGGCGCTGAAAGAAAAAACATTCACTGGCCTACGTGCCGCCGCCGGCGAGCCCGCGATGTCGCTACAGGGCACAGCGACGAAATCGTTCGTGCTCGTGCTCCTCACCGTCTTCGCGGCGAGCTTTACCTGGAATGCGGTAGCGAGCGGGAACGTCGGCATCCTCATGCCCGCGACGATGGTCGGCGGTATTGGCGGCTTCATTGTGGCGCTCATCACCGTGTTCAAGCCCAAGGCGTCGCCGTACACGGCGCCGATCTACGCGGTGCTCGAAGGGCTCCTCCTTGGTGGCGTGTCCGCCCTCTACAACGCGCGGTTCGCAGGGCTTCCAGCCCAGGCGGTCGCGCTCACGTTCGGCGTATTCATCGCGCTCCTGATCGTGTATCGCACGGGACTGATCAAGGCCACCGAGAACTTCCGGCTCGGCGTCGTCGCGGCCACCGGCGGAATCATGATCATGTATCTCCTCAGCTTCGTGCTGGGGTTCTTCGGTGTGACGATGCCGTACCTTCACGACTCGAGCCCGCTGTCGATCGGGATCAGCCTCGTGATCGTCGTCGTGGCTGCGCTCAACCTCGTGCTCGATTTCGACTTCATCGAGCGCGGCGTCGCGAACCGCGCGCCGAAGTTTCTCGAGTGGTACGCGGCGTTCGGCCTGCTCGTGACGCTCGTGTGGCTGTACCTCGAGATGTTGCGGCTGCTGTCCAAGCTCCAGAGCCGCAGCCGGTAACGGCGGAGAAGCCCTATCGTCGTCGCCGCCGAGTGTTGTCATCCTGAGCCTTCGGCTCAGGATGACAACACTGCAGCCCACCGAACTATGTCGAGAACGCGCGATCGGCTCCGACTCCTTTACAAGAGCGCCGCGCGGACCGCTCGCGGCGCCAGACCCGACAGAGGAGACGACCCATGCGGTACATGCTGATGATGCACGCCCCGCGTGCTACCGGAGACTGGCAGGTTATGAACTGGTCTCCGGAGGACCTGAAGGCTCACATCGGCTTCATGCACACCCTCAACAAGGAGTTACGCGACGCCGGCGAGCTCGTGGGCGCCGAAGGGCTCGCGGCGCCCGGGGAGGCGCGAATCGTCCGGGCGGGGAAGAACGGCGTGCCCGCCGTGACTGATGGCCCGTTTGCCGAATCGAAGGAGTTCCTGGCCGGCTACTGGATCGTGGAGGTCGACACCACGGATCGCGCCTACGAGATCGCGGCCAAGGCGTCCGCCGCGCCCGGGCCTGGCGGGAAGCCGCTGATCATCCCGATCGAGGTGCGCCAGGTCATGAGCGCGCCTCCCGTGGACGTGTGACGGCGGAGTCCACACCCAACTCGATCGCGTCCAACATCGGGCACCTCCTGCGCGACCTCGCGCCGCAGGTGCTCGCCGCCGTGACGAGACGGCACCGCGATTTCGCCGCGGCGGAGGACGCGGTGCAGGAAGCGCTCATTGCGGCGGCAAACCAGTGGCCGACGGACGGCATCCCGGATAACCCACGTGGCTGGCTCTTTCACGTGGCCGTGCGGCGTCTGACGGACTACCTCCGCAGCGAGCTGGCGCGGCGGCGTCGTGAGGACGTCATCGTGAGCGAGCAGTGGGTGGGGGCGACGTTCGCACCGCCACCAGACGTTGCGATCGACGGCGAGCGAGACGACACGCTCGCTTTGCTCTTCATGTGCTGTCATCCCGCCCTCACTCCAACCTCCGCCATCGCGCTCACGCTTCGCGCCGTAGGCGGTCTCGCCACAGCAGAGATCGCGAACGCGTTCCTCGTGCCCGAGGCGACAATGGCGCAGCGGATAAGCCGGGCGAAGCAGACCATCAAAGCGTCGAAGGTGCCGTTCACCATGCCGACGGAGGCGGAGCGGGTGGAGCGGCTGAGCGCGGTGCTGCAAGTGCTGTATCTGATCTTCAACGAAGGGTACGCGAGCAGCATCGGCGCGGACGTACATCGCAGCGATCTGTCCAACGAGGCGATCAGGCTCACGCGCGCGGCGCACGCTCTCATGCCTAACGACGGCGAAGTGGCGGGGCTGCTCGCGCTGATGCTGCTGACCGACGCCCGCCGCGCCGCGCGGACGGGGCCGAGCGGCGAGCTGATCCCGCTCGACGAGCAGGATCGCACACTGTGGAACCGGGAGCAAATCGCCGAGGGCGTAGCGCTGATCTCGGAGACGCTGTCGAAGGGGTCGGTGGGCGCCTATCAGCTTCAGGCGGCGATCGCGGCCGTCCACGATGAGGCCGCGCGGGTCGAGGACACCGACTGGCCGCAGATCCTGGCGCTGTACTCGGTCCTGAAGCGCATGTCCGACAACCCGATGGTGACGCTCAGCCACGCCATCGCCGCGGCGATGGTGTACGGGCCCGCCACGGGGTTGAGTCGGCTCGAGGCGCTCGACTCGGACCCGCGCATGCAGGGGCATTACCGGTTGGATGCGGTTCGGGCACACCTGTACGAGCGGGCCGGCGATCCGGACCGGGCGCTGGCGCATTATCGGTGTGCGGCGGAGCGTACGATGAGCCTTCCCGAGAGGGATTACCTCCTCCTGAAGGCCTCCCGCCTCTCGGGCCCCAGGACCTGACATCGCGACGTGGGTCGAGTGGTGTGACCGGTCCAGCATCTCGTCCGGGTTATGCGGATGCAGCGGATCGGCCAGATCGGAGCGGATTGTTCTGTCGACCGGACGTGCCATCTCGCAACGAGCGGGAATGAAGGGGAACAGCCGCCCGGGACGCTCCCGACTCGTGATTGTCGGCGATCGACTCCTCACGGGGCGTCCCGAGCGGCAGTTCCCCTCAAACGGACTCGTTGCGAGAGGAGTCGTCCCGGGCTGGGAGCTATCGGCTTCGATCCGGCCGATCCGCTGAATCCGTATAGCTCAGCGCCGATGCCGGACCGGCACCAGACGCCTCGCACCCAAGCCCGTTCTTACCACTGCCAGCAATCCGACATCCGCCGAACGGGATCGAGCATATCGGTTGTCAAAGAGATCGTGCAACGCCCGGGGCTCCTTGACCGTTCCGTACACGACCCCCATGCTCGCCGTTGTGTCCCCCACCATTGCCCCGGTCCTCCCGCCGGCAAGCTCGCGTATCCCCAGAGCGATCACCGCGCTCATCGCAATGATCGCGGTCCTGGCATTTGCCGGCGCGCCCGCTGCGCTCGCGGCCCAGACCGACGTGATCCGCGGCCGCGTGACGAACAGCGAAGGGCTCCCCCTCGCCGGCGTGCGTGTCACCGCGACCTCGATCCCCGGTAACGTCACGCGCGAAGTACGCACGAGCGACCGCGGACTCTACCAGATCGCGTTCCAGGGCGGCACCGGCGATTACATGATGGGCTTCGCGATGATCGGCTACGTCTTCCGCCAGTTTCAGATCAAGCGACTGGCAGACGAGGAGGTGCTGATCGCCGACGCGCGGCTCGCGGTCATCCAGCTCGATACGATCTCCGTCGTCGCGCCCGTCCAGCAGCGCGTCGGACGCAACTCGCAAACGCCGGACGTGGGCGGAACGGAGCGGCCGATCAGCCCCGCGAACGTTGCGATTGACCAGCAGGGGGACATCGCAGCCATGGCTGCGTCGCTGCCGGGCGTGCTCCTCGTTCCGGGGATCGATGGAGGGCCCGATGGGTTTTCGGTTCTCGGACTGGGCGCTGATCAGAACAGCGTCACGCTCAACGGAATGGAGCTCGGCGCGAACGGCCTGCCGCGGGACGCAGTGGTCTCGAGCACAATGTCCACGTCGCCGTACGATGCGTCTCGCGGCGGCTTCAGCGGCGCGAACTTCAACATCCGGTCCAGCTCCGGCTCCAACTTCCGCAGCAGGGGGCTGAGCTTCGTCGTCAGTGCGCCGCAGATGCAGTGGACCGACCCCGCGGCCCAGGCGCTCGGCACCGAGTACACGAACCTGTCGCTCGGCGGACTCATGTCGGGCCCCATCAAGTTGAACAAGGCGTTCTACAACGTCTCGTTCCAGCTCGGGCGACAATCTCGCGACAACCAGACACTGCTCGGCGCAGGGGCAGTGGGGCTCCAGACCGCAGGTGTCGCGATCGACTCCGTGACGCGCTTCCTCGACATCCTCGAGCAGCGCGGCGTGCCGGCGATCAACGATCGCTACAGCACCGAGCGACTGACTGACAACGGGTCGGTGTTCGGCAGCATCGACATCTCGCCTCCGAACTCGTCGTCGGGGCAGTCGTTTGGCTTCAACTTCAACGGAAGCTGGGGACGGCAGAGTCCCATGGGTAGCGGTGTGACCCAGTTGCCGTCGTCAAGCGGTGACCGCACGAACTGGAGTGGTGGGCTGCAGGGGCGCCACAATGGGTATTTTGGGCTGATCCTCAGCGAGACGTCCTTGGGGCTCAACATGTCGCGCGACCACGGCGATCCGTACCTCACCCTGCCGGCTGGTCGCGTGCGCGTGAACTCCACGTTCGAGGACGGCTTGAGTGGCGTCTCGACGCTCACGTTCGGCGGGAACCAGGGGCTCAGCTCCAGCTCGCGTTCGATCACCAGCACCGTCACCAACACGCTCTCCTGGTTCGACGACGCGAACCGGCACCGCATCAAGCTGACGACGGAGCTCCAGTACAGCGGCAACACGCAGGACGAGTCGAACAATCTGTTAGGCAGCTTCTTCTTCAACTCGCTCGAGGATCTCGAGGCGGGCATCCCGGCGTCCTACAGCCGTACGCTCTCCACTCGAAGTCGTTCGACGGGTCGAGTCACCGGGTCGGTTGCGCTGGGGGACTCCTGGCGGAAGACGGAGGATCTGCAGATCCAATACGGCATCCGTATCGACGCGAGCCGCTTCACGAACACGCCGACGTTCAACCCCGCAGTCGAGAGCACCTTCGGGCGTCGGAACGACGAAGTCCCGAACCCGATCAGCGTGAGCCCGCGCGTCGGGTTCTCGTGGACGGTGGGGCAGGTGGACGAGATCGCCGCGTTCACCGGCGCGGCGCGGCGACCGCGGGCGGTCGTGCGCGGCGGCATCGGCATATTCACGAACGCCGCGAATGCCGGCCAGATCGGCGCGGCACTCGACAACACGGGGCTTCCGAGCGGCGCGCAGCAGATCCTCTGCGTTGGCCCGGCCGTCCCGATTCCGGACTGGACGCTCTACGCGACGGACGCGTCGGACGTGCCGGAGCGCTGCGCCGACGGCACGACCGGCAGCCTGTTCTCGAACCCGTCACCTAACGTCACACTCTTCTCGCCGAGCTTCCGGCCGCAGCGGACGGTCAGATCCAATCTGTCCTGGAACGGCAACCTGCTCGACGGGCGTTTCTCGACGAGCGTGGAGGCGACGTATTCCGTGAATTTCAGCCAGCAGCGCTCGGTAGATCTGAACTTCAATCCGGCGCAGCGGTTCTCGCTGCAGGACGAGGGGCGGCCGGTCTACGTCGAGCCGACGAGCATCGTCACGTCAACGGGGAGCATTGCCTCGCGCGATGCGCGGGTCTCGCAGTCGTTCGCCCGAGTCTCCGAGGTGCGCTCCGATCTCCAGTCACGCACGACGCAGCTCAGCTTCAGGCTGTCGCCCATTCCTCGTGGGCCGACCCGCTTTTCGTGGAGCGCGGCGTACACGTATTCGTACATCCGCGAGCAGGTCTCCGGGTTCTCGAGCACGGCTGGCGACCCGTTAGGCGTCGAATGGGCGCGCTCGGGGCAGGGCCCGCATCAGATCAACTATACCCTGCGCTATAACTTCCTGGACGCGGTTCAGATCAATCTGAACGGGTCATTCCGGTCGGGGAGCGCGTTTACTCCGACGGTTGCCGGTGACATCAACGGCGATGGCTACTCGAACGACCGCGCGTTCATCTACGCACCCACGAGCGCCGGTGATCCCGGTCTGGCGGCGGACATGGCCCGGCTCCTCACCACGACCTCCGATGCCGCCCGGTCGTGCCTCGAGGGGCAGCTCGGCCGCATTGCATCGCGGAACAGTTGCCGTGGTCCGTGGACGTCGACTGCGGCGCTCAACATCACGCTCGACCGGGCGAAGTTCCGGTTGCCCCATCGGTCGAGCATCTCGTTCTCCATTTCCAACCCGCTCGGCGCGGCGGATTTGCTCGTCAACGGGTCCGGCAACCTCCATGGGTGGGGGCAGACCATCTCGCCCGACCAGTCGCTGTTGTACGTGCGCGGCTTCGATCCCGAGACGCGACGCTACAAATACGAGGTGAACCAGCGGTTCGGTGCGGTGCGCCCGCAGTTCCTCGTGCTCCGGAACCCGGCGACGCTCACGGCCAGCGTGCGATACGACCTCGGTCCGATGCGGGAGCGGCAGAGCCTGCAGATGCAGTTGGGCAACGGACGGACACAACCCGGGTCGCGCATGCCGGAGCAGTCATTCCGGGCCATGGGTTCGAATAGCGTCCCGAACCCGATGGCCGCGATCCTCCGTCAGCAGGATTCGCTGCGACTCACGTCGCGTCAGGCGGACAGCATCGCAGCGATGAACCGGCGGTACACGTACCGAACGGATTCGATTTGGGCGCCGGTTGCCCGGTACTTTGCCGGACTTCCGACGCGGTTCGACAAGGAGGCGGTGTACGACCGGTACCTCGACGCGCGCCGAGCGCAGGTCGACATGCTGATGCAGATGGTTCCGGCGATCCGTGAGTTGCTGACGGCGGAGCAACGTCGGCGGTTGCCGGGTCAGATCGTCAACGTGCTCGATCCGCGGTATCTGCTGTCGGTGCGGAACGGGACGGGGACGTACGTGGGTGGCTCGGGGCAGCAGTTCGGCGGTGGGCCGCAGGTCACCGAGGTGTCCCGATGACGTTGTCATTCCGAGCGCAGCGAGGAATCGCAGTCGTCCCGGTAGAGGGCCCCTCTTTCGGGAGGAGCGCGATTCCTCGACTGCGGCGCCTGACGGCGCCTGCGCTCGGAATGACATTCTTGCTCGGCTTGATACCGTTCATTCCGGCCGTCCTCCTGGCACAGACCGCCGACTCCGCGCGCGGGCCCGCCGTCGGTCCACCCGTTAGGCGTATCGCCACCGCGAGCGCCCTGTCCACGGAGCAGATCGCGTCCATCACCAGTGTGCGCGAGCTCCCAGGAGGGCGGCTGCTCCTCAACGACGGCGCTCGCCGGCGGCTCGTGCTCATGGATACGACGCTCAAGACGATCGACGTCGTGCTCGACTCGCTCACCGAAGTGGAGAACAGCTACGGCACCCGCGCTGGCGCACTCATTTCGTACCTGGGCGACTCGACCTTGTTCATCGACCCCGCGTCGTTCGCGATGCTGGTGATCGACCCGTCGGGAAAGGTCGCGCGCGTGCGATCGGTGCCGAGGGTGGCAGATGCGGGCCGGTTCGGGGGTGGCGAGGGCGCCCTACGATCCGGGATCGACGCGCGTGGTCGTCTCGTGTACCGCATCCCAGCCCGGCCGGGCCTGCCGCTCGTTCCGCCACCGCGCGGCGTCCCGTATTTCCCGCCCGATCCCGACTCGGCCTTCATCGTGGCGATCGATCTGGAGACGCGGAAGATCGACACGTTAGGCGCGATTCGCATCCCCAAGTCGGTGTCGACCGTGCGACGGTCGGCCACCGGCGGGTTCAACTTCTACGAGGTCACCAACCCGCTCCCCACCACCGACGAGTGGGCCGTGCTGTCCGACGGCACGGTCGCGTTCGTGCGGGTCATCGATTATCGGATCGAGTACCGGAACGCCGATGGGACGTGGACGTCATCCGCGAAGTTGCCCTACGAGTGGCAGCGCGTGACCGAGGATGACAAGCAGCGGATGATCGACTCGGTGAAGGCGCAGCAGCGTCGCTCGGCAATGAACTCGTACGTGACGTCGATGATGCGGTGGGTGAATCAGTACGGAAAATCGTACCCGGATAGCTTCAAGGCCCCTGAGGGTTATCGACTGCAGAACGGGCTCTCACGGGATTGGAAGCTTCCTTCCGGGCTGCAGTTCCCTGCGAACTACATTTTCGCCTGCCGTCCGGGTGAGTCGCCGACCATGATGCCGGCGCCCGAGCGCGCTGCGGACGGAGCGAGCTCGGATCGCCCACGTGGCGAGCGACCGCTTGGCGAACGCCTGGGCGCTCCGCGAGGAGGCCGCCTTGGTGCGCCTGGCCCCGGCGCCCTCGGCGCGCCGCCGGGCGAGCAGGAAGGCATTCCGTCATGCATTCCAACGCCCGTTTCCGTGAGCGGCGGCAACGCGCCACCGCCGCCCACCATTCGGGAGACCGGTGTAATGTCGGCGTCGGACCTTCCCGACTACCGTCCGCCGTTCACGAGCGGCGCGGTGCGTGCCGACGCCGACGGCAACCTCTGGGTCCGCACGGTTCAGCCGCGGCCGATCCCGGGCGGCGCGATCTACGACATCGTCAGCCGGCAGGGCGAGCTCGTCGATCGCCTTCAGCTTCCGCAGGGCTACTCCCTCGTCGGATTCGGCAAGGGCAAGGTGGTATACCTGTCGATGCGTGACGCGACCGGGATTCATCTCGCCCGCGTTCTCTGGCGGTGACCGCGGTAAGCTGACCGTGGCCCGCGGTCAGGACGATCCACTGTGGGCGCGGAGGATCTGCACGATCTCGCCGTGACCGAAGTGCTCTGCCCAGCCTAGCGCGTCGGAGTCGTGCATGCTGTCCCGGATG
>Ga0075421_100014015_pt1 | contig 10002 bp, 13 predicted proteins | sample SoiMetdeltSBSDD5_FD_75292 | JGI IMG/M metagenome (GOLD analysis project Ga0075421, IMG submission 75292) | Bulk soil microbial communities from a Populus tree surrounding site in Tennessee, USA - Soil MetaG P. deltoides SBSDD5 | ecosystem: Environmental > Terrestrial > Soil > Tree plantation... | reverse complement strand
CAAACAGGGTGGAGGATCAAAAAACTCCGCCACACGGACGGAGGTCTGAGGTAACAAGAAACTATTGTACCCCGCCCTTTGACGATACGCAAATTGCGCCGATAGGAGTCTGCGCCTATTATCGAGGCACGTTCAGATAAATTCAAGGCAAAGCAGAAATGTTGACCCAGTATATACAGGCTGCGATGGGCCTCGCGCATTATGAACTGCTAGACGATGGCACGTTCTATGGCGAGATTCCGCCTTGTCCCGGAGTCTATGCTACGGGTAGGACACTGGAAGAGTGTCGGATTGAATTGCAAGAGATACTTGAAGGTTGGATCGTACTGGGGCTTAAATTAGGACACAAGATCCCGCCGATTAATCGCATAGACCTCGAAATTGAAGAATCTGCCGCCTAATGCCCCCTTGAAACCCATCAAACGAAAAGAATTGATCAAGCGGCTGAAAGAACTCGGATTCGCTGGATTCGCTGGGCCATACTCTGGTGGCAAACATCAGTATATGACGAAGGGCGATCTCCGACTCGCCATACCGAATCCTCACAAAACTGACATCAGCGCCGATTTGCTCATGCGAATTCTCCGGCAAGCGGGCGTAAGTCGTGAGGAGTGGGATAAAACCTAAATCATGGCGATACAACAAAAAACTCCGCCACATGGACGGAGTTCTGAGGTAACAAGGAACCATTATACCCCGCCCGCGATGGATGTCAAATTTTGATCCACGCCTCGAAACTGTAACATCTTCAATGGCAGTTCCCGTTATAAAATGAATCAGATTTCTCTTTATCCGCAATAGTGCCAAAGGGGGATACCATCAATGTTCGTCAAGGAATGGGAAGTCTTGCTTGTAGACGATGAGCCTGACGTTTTGACCGTTTCTAAGCTCGCCATGAGAAACATCGAGGTCGATGGGGCAACGCTTCGGCTTCATACTGCTCAGAGTAAAGCGGAGGCCGTCCAGAAACTGGATACGGAGTTTTCGTTACAAGGTGGCATGACTTCACTCGCCGTTGCGTTCGTCGATATTGTGATGGAGACGGATACGGCGGGGTTGGAACTGTGCCAGTACATCCGCGACAAGCACGGTTATTATCCACAAATCTATGTTCGGACGGGTCAGCCCGGTGTCGCGCCGGAGCGGGCCGTCATCGATAAGTATGAGATCAACGGCTATTTCACGAAGGTCGAGATGACCGAAGATAAACTCTACTCGCTGGTCAAAAGCGGTATCCGCCAGTACGACTACATGAGTTCCAGCTTCGCGCTCTCCGGCGTGTTAGCGGCGCTGATTGAGAACCGCCAGTCCCGCGACGTAATGTCCTACATTCTGAATGAATTCATACAGGGCCTGGAAATCAACGCCGAGGGAGCCACTAAGGAGACTCATCGGGTCGATGCGTGCCTGCTGGTAGGCGACGATCTGATTGCAGGCCGAGAGATCGGGCGGGCCGCGAAGGAGCGCCTGCAATCCCGCGAGGGGATTGCCATGCACGAAGCTGGTGACAAGATTGTCATCGACGGCAACCAACTGTTGATTCTCGTTCCGGAAACCGAAGAGACAGCCGCCATGTCTCTTGCCGTTGACAGCTATTCGCCGCCCCCTCCGGCACAGATGCCCATGTTCTGGACGTTTACACGATCACTGGCTTCGCTCTGGAAGAACGCTAACTAGACACTCCGATACTTGACTACATTCTCTTATAGGGCGGATCGGTTGATCCGCCCTATAATTGTTCCTCGACAATTATCCCCACAACGGCGGCTTCGTCACCATGAGGAACACGATGGTAACTGCGATCACCGCTAGCACAATGCCGAGAATCGTGCCGCGCCGTGCCATCGCCTGATACGCGGCGCTCTGTGGGCCATCACTTTCCGCCAGCGCAATCTGCTTGCGAAGCGTCGGCGTGTAGCCAAACAAGCCAATCACGAACAGAACACCATACAGGATCAGCCCGCTTAGAATCCAGGGAGTTGTGATCGGGAAGGGCACAGTAAAGACCATTGCCAGCCCGGTGATCAGCAGCAGGGCATACGCTGGATTCGCCATTCGGTCATCGATCAGCTTGACCGTTCGCAGCGTGAAGGGCAGATTGGCGGCATCTCGGCTTGCGCGCGCCAGCCAGATGCCATACGTCGCATTCGCCCCGACTGCGATAATCGCTGATAGAACGTGTAGCCATTTCAGAATTTGGAACAGCGTCATCTCAAACTCCTCTCGATGCACGTATATGTGATTACTTATATATGATTAGTCTTATATGAGTAGAGAATAACATTATCGCTGCGGCGTGTCAAGCGGTGGCAATAAAAAACTCCGTCGCATGGACGGAGTTCTGGGTAACAAGGAATCATTATAGCTCGGTGCTGAATCATGTGCAAATTTTGATCGGTGGTATCTTATGAGGGTAATTCGATCATACGGCTCACGCTCAGGGAGAATGTATGGAAACCGTGAAGCTCACAACTCACATTGGCAGCGATGGTATCCTGAAGCTGGAAACTCCGGTCACTGTGCGCAACACCGATGCGGATATTCTTGTGGTAATCGTGCCCCGCAAGCCGATCACTCGCGAGGAATGGGCGTCCTTCCTGGAGCAAACTTATGCATCGCTGTCACATGATAGTGATTGAGCGCAGTCAACAGCGGAGAAACGGAGAACGACAGTAGCTATGTTGTTAATAGGACATCAATCATGCAAGGGAAACCAGGGTTGATACGCTGAACATTTGGATTTAGTGGGCGGCCCTGATCCTCTCCTCATACATCTCGATTACCGCGTGTAGAGCATCTGTCACGTTAGGAGCTACATCATTGACCGTATCGGCCTCAGTGATGAGTTCGGGGAGCAGTGGGCAGGTAATCGTCCAGCCACCTTCGGGCTGCGGGTCGAGTATCAACCGGAGTTTGTAGATTTGCTGCATTATTCCTCTCCGCCTCTGAGCACTTCAAGAAACTTCAGCGCATTTACAATCTGAATACCCTTATAAGGATTCAATACCAACAAGTCTTTATCTTCTGAGGCGATATAGTGTGCTTCGCCATTAACAGCGGTTGCCAGAAAAATATCATCTTTCGGATCACGCCCTACTGCCGGAACATCAGGAAGAAGAACCCACTCTGCATCTTCGAGCCTCACAATAATCCGATTAACTAGCTCGTCGCTTAAATCAGGAAACTTAGCACGTATTGTAGGCCGATTCAGGACATCTTTGATCTCATCGGCAATTGGCAGGGACATAATCAAATCATAACGATCCACCATCTCAAGAATCAGCTTTGCGGGCAGCGACCGGAGATTGATTGCTGCCCGCAAAAATAGCTGAGTATCAATCACTACTCTTGGCTTGTCGCTCACGCCTGACCTCGGCAATCGCCTGATCGATTACCTCGTTGATCTCGTCCTCGGTCATCTCGGCGGCAGCACGTTCGGCAATGGGCCGCATGATTTCCCGTATCTCCACAAGATTTTCAGGGGGGACAACCCACCATGCAAACATAGATCGGTTGCGTGCCTGCATGTGCTTCCAAAGCCGGACATAATCCTCTGGCGGCAGTGCATCGACAGCATTGAACAATCCCTGTAAATCCATTGGTAACCTCCCAATCAACTATAATAAATTATAGCAGAGGTCGGGTTCCGTTATTCGAGAGGGATGGGCAGAAAGTTATATTGCAAATTCGGCAGCAACCGGGAATAACAAGTCGGGGCCGACAGGTGAGTCGGCCCTATGATTTGGCATCACGCATGGCGTGTTTGCTCGCGCTGCGACGCAACCCACAGGAAAATCACGCCGAGCACCTCGAATACCACCGCACTGATCCACCCAACTGTGGTCGGCCTGCCAAGACCAATTCCCATCATGCCGAGAATCGACAGCGCGGCGAAGAAGCCACAAATCGCCGGAGCGATGTACCAATCATTGTGATCAGTTGCTCCATACCAGATCGCGGCCATCAATATGAATACTCCTGCCAAACCCGTGATGCCGAGGAAAATTGGGTTTCCCATCGGGGTATCCTCCTTGATAAGAGTCAGTCAGGCGGTCAGCCATTCAGGCGTAGGTCAAACTGCGCTGTGACCGTCTTCTTTTGTTAAAGGTAGCATTGGAGTATCAGAACAACGTTATTTCAGAACGGAGAACACTTCGCTGACCGGCACACTGAACCCTGGCAGAACATCGCCGCCGTCAAGCACACCATCGGAGTCAATAGTACGTGATCCATAGGGAGTGTGAACAACAGCAGTACGGGGCTTAGGGTAAAACACCCAAACCATACGAGTGCCAGCACGAAGAAAATCGGATACACGTTCAATTATCTCGGTTGCAGTATCGTATTCCGAAACCACCTCAACTGCGAGATCAGGTGCGAGGGGAATATATCCTTTAAGCATTTCAGAGGACAAGCGACCCGCAGCAATAAAGCCTACATCTGGCGCTCGAACAGTATCTTTACCAATCGGATTCTTCTGAAGCAGAAACCCCGTCTCTGCTCCAGTAGTCTCACCAAGTTGATTCTGTTCGGCGAAAACTCCAATCAAACGATCTAATTTCGATACGACCAAGCCATGCCCACCTGCGGCTGGATTCATTTCAATGATCTCCCCTTCGACGAGTTCGAGGCGCTTATCCGCATACTCTGGCAGGTGAGACATCTCCCACAGATCGGCGGCGGTGTAGAGCTTCTGTTCGACGGCCATATTTCCGCTCCATAACGGTTATAACTATAATTCTCCACAAAGATTATACAGCAGGGCTGATTCAACACCGCGATCCACAACCTGCCCGCCGATGTTCTTACTGAATACTAAGCACTCGGAACTGAGCACCCTCATGAAAATCGGCCTCCAACTGAATCACTACAACGTACCCGGCGGCCCCAAAGAGATGCGCCGAGCATTGGCCCGCGTTGCAAGTGAGGCCGACGACTGCGGCATCGACAGCCTGTGGGTGCTCGATCACTTCTTCCAGATGGAAGGCGCTGGCCCCATCGAAGAACCGATGTTGGAAGCGTACACGGTGCTGGCTTATCTGGCGGCGCTCACCGAGCGGATAACCCTCGGAGTCACTGTAACAGGCGTGATCTACCGCCCGCCCGGTTTGCTGATCAAGATGATTTCCACGCTCGACGTGCTCTCCGGGGGGCGGGCATGGCTCGGCATTGGCGCGGGGTGGTACGAACGCGAAGCGCGCGCACTCGGCTTCCCCTTCCCCAGCATGGCAGAGCGCTTCGAGTGGCTGGAAGAAACCCTGCAAATCGCGCACCGGATGTGGTCAGAGAGCCGTGAGCCGTTTGAGGGGAAGCATTTCACGCTGGATGATCCGCTCGACAGCCCTGCCCCAATCCAGCAGCCGCACCCGCCGATCCTCGTCGGCGGCATGGGCGAAAAGAAAACGCTGCGGCTGGTCGCTCAGTACGCCGATGCCTGCAACTTCGACTTCCCGATTGGCGTCAAGGCGCTCAAGCACAAACTCGACGTGCTGCGCAAACACTGTGAGGCAGTGGGCCGCGATTATGACAGCATCGAGAAGACGACGCACGGCAGCATGGAGGGGATGACCGGGCAGGAGATCGTGAAGTTATGCCGCAAGCTGCGTAAGCTGGGCTTCGATCACGTGATCTTCAATTCGCCGCACATCTACGATCTCACCCCCATCGAGATGTTAGAGCGGGAAGTCATCGCGGCGGTGCGGGAGTTATAGTTTAGAACCTGGAGCGCTGATTCCAGCCACTCTTCCTGTTTGGCTTTTTGGTGAACTCGCTTCTAGTGAAAAGGAGGTTGACCTTGTATTTTATAATTGTCGAAACTCACAGTTACTGGCGACTCAGAGCCTCCCGTACCTACAAATAATCCAACTGCACCAGTAGGGTTTGTAGTGTCTTCTACATAACCTACCTTCTCACCGTTGATGAACAGAGTGAAGTGTCCATTTATTACATGAACCTTAAGCTGGTTTGTATCTTTGACATGGATAGCTGCACTTTGCGACTGGTCTAGGTCAGTGAAATGATGATCTCTACTAACTCTACTAAAGAACCAGAAACCGTCGTCATAGAAGCCAAAAGCATACGAACCATTAGCCGTGCTGTTTAGAACAAGTCCAAATTCTATTGCACCGGAATCTCCTTCAACCAATTCTGTCTCGACTGAAATCAAATAATTCCGCAACCTTACATGTTCTAAAGGCCCAAATACCCACCAGCTATTCGGCTTCTCAGTATCGACAGTCCAAAAATACTTGTTGTCGCGGATGTTCCACACCATGATTTCGCCTTCTGAATGATCATCCTGACCCTCTTCCCAATGATTAATGTTAGCTTCGAAATTGTCCTCAATATGCCCAGTCCAGCCGCTTGGAGATGTTAGAACCAGCGAATCAGCTTGCTGCCTTTCTCGTGATCCAATGACAGTGGTTGAAACCGAAGGAGAAGGAGTGCTGATACTGCCCTTGATGCCGCCACGTACACTGGCAATAGGTAAGGCAAAATTCGTACTGTTTGTTAGAGGCCGACAAAGCATGAATACGAACCACGCAAGTGGTAATAATCTAACGAGAGCGAAGGCGCGATACCTTTGGTCTTCCGCTGCTTTGGCCTGCTGGCGAACTTGTTCCTCGTGTCTACGTCGTGCTTCAGCTTCTCTTTGAGCGCGTTCTGCTGCTGCTCGCCACGCCTCAGCCGCCCGCTCTCTCTGCCATTGTTCTTGTACAGTTTGTGTTGGGCCTGAATAGGCTCGGCGCATTCGATCATAACGAGCGCGGCGAAGAGGATCACTGAGTACTTCGTAAGCTTCATTGATCTCTTGCATGCGCCGCGTCGCGTCAGCAGATTTGTTTACATCTGGATGATACTTGCGGGCTAATCGCCTGTAGGCAGCCCTGATAACCTTGACCTCAGCAGGGGGATCAACTTGAAGAATCGTGTAATAGTTCTTTTGAGGCGTTGGCATACAGGCGTACTTCTCGTAACGTTATCATCGGATCAGCATCATATCTTTACTCAGACAGTCAGGTGCGCTTTGCTCTCCTGCTTTTAGCTGATGGCTGAAATGCTGAGACGCTGGCCTGCTATTCCCTCGTCCGCTTCTCATAAACCGTGACCAGCCACTTCTCATCATCGGAGAAGAATTGGACAGTGTATTGGGCTTGATAAGGCCCTTTGAAGGCGAATTCCGGTTTTTCCGCGCTGCCGCAGAATACCCGCCCATCCCGATCAATGACGGCAGAAACGCTGGCTTGCGTGGTGCTTTGGAATGTAGGTTGGTCGATGGTGATGCTCCGATGGTCATAAACCCAATTGCAGTTCCCCGCCTGCTGCAAAATACTGATGGCGTCCAGCCGGTCATTCAGTGCATTGCCACGTGACACGCTGCTTAATCGGGTAGTGTCCAGCGTTTCCAGCGCATGGCGCACTTCCCTATCATAATTCCTGACCGCGTTCTGCACGTCGTGGATCGCCTGCTGCATGGCGGCAGTTGCCGTCGCTGCATCCCTACCGTTCACATCTTCGGTAGGCGCGTGAGTGGCGGTCTCGGTTGGCTGGTGAGTCTGCTCGTGGATTGGTTCATCCGTATCAGAAGGCCCAATCTTCGCGGAGGTCGGTGTCACCCCTGTCAGGTCGGGTTGAGTCGGCTCAGGTGATCCCATGTTCCCCCCGACCGCCCGTGCCGCCGCGAGGATCACGATCACCATCAGCACGCCCACGCCGATCATGCTGGCGGGCGAACTGTACTTCTTCCACAGAGTTTGCAGGGTAGCCTCAAACGAGGTGGGTGGTGCGGCACGTGCTGCGCCCGGCTTCGTGCCAGCCGATTCCGGCGTTCGTTCTTTGGGCTTGATCATCCCCTTGATGGCTTTAGTTTCCTGAGTCGCGGTTGTCCGCTTGGCGAGGAAGTCCTTGATTGCCGCACGAACATCCTCGTTGGATTCGGTTTTCTCTAATTCGACCAGCCTCTGCTGTGCCAACAGTGCGAGGTCGAGATCGGATTGCGTCTGCGACATGTTGATCAGATCGGCCACAGCGCCGAGCCGCGTGTTGGTCAGACTGGAACCCAGCGCTTCTTCCAGGTCGGCGGGCAGGCGAGTGCCTGTTGAGATAGCGAAGACGAGATCGCCGCCCTGACTGCCGCGTAGATGCCCGAACTGCGGAATCTGGGTCTGGTTGCTGTCGGCAGCGATGTTCTGCTGCAAGTACAATCCCAACTCGCTGAAGGTGATCAGCCCGTCCTCATTGGCCGCCCCGGATTTGATCGCCTCGATCAGGGACTCGGTCATCGAGTGAAAATCGGAGACAGTTTGATCCCCTGCCCCAGCGCTCAACACCTGATACGCGCGGCGTTCGGTGTACTTCTCGGCGGCAACTGCCGGAGCGCGGGTCAGACCAAGTGCCTGCCCACTGAAGCACGCATCGAAGATGAAGCCAATATGCTTGGCCTGTGTGTGGCGAATCAGTTCGGTGACTTCATCCATCTCCAGCGCGGTGAAATCCTGCTCCGGGACGGTATCAGCGGCGGCGAGGTAGCCCGTTTCATTATTGAGGCGGTCGCTGAGGGTGTAGCCATGCCCCGCGAAGTACACAATGATGCGGTCATTGAGTTCAGCCTTACGCAGCTTGAACAACGCTTCGAGTATTTCTTTGCGCGTGGCCTTCGAGCCGAGCAGCGTCGTCACCTCGAATTTGTACGGCGGGATGCTGATCAATGCCGCAAACGCGGCGGCATCTTCTTCCGCATTGCCGAGCGTCACAAAGCGGGGATCGGTATAGGAGTTGATCCCGATCACCAGCGCGTAGGAATGAATGTACCCTGCCTGAATTTCTGCCATCTCGCCTCACCCCTGAATGCCTACTGAGAGCAAACAGTATAGCCGAGAGTGCGTCAAAGGCAATTATGGATTTAAGAATTACGTTCTGATTCCTGAAAATAGATATAGATCAGGGGCCACGTTATTCGGTATCTGCTCTCTCTTTGACGCGCTTAACCGACTCCTCGATCAGCGTTTTCAGCGTGGGCAGATCAACATCGTCGAGGCGCTTGATGTAAAGACAGCCCTTGCCGGTGGTGTGTTTGCCTAATTTCTTGAGCAGGTCGTCGGACTCTTCAAAGCCGCCCATGTTGTAAATGGTCAAAGCCTGCTTGCGAGGCGAGAACCCGGCAAGGATCGCGTCTCCCTCGCGCCCACTGTCATACTTGTAGTGATAGCTGCCGAACCCTACAATGCTTGTGCCCCACATCTTGGGTTCCATTCCGGTGACCTGCTTCATGAGTTCCAATATCGTGAAGCTGTCTTTACGCTTCTGCTCATCTTCGACAGCGTTGAGGAACTGTTCAACACTCTCGTCGTTAGCGGTGGTTTTATTTCCTGTCATCACGACCTCCTTGTACACCATAAACCTGTTTTGAGGTCAGGATAATACAGGTGTTCTATTTTGTCCAATCTCGGTGACAAGCTGGTTTTCGATCTGCTAATTGCCTGGCATAATGGGGAAGTTACCCACTTTGTAAATGAAACAAACCTCTGCTAGAATACCTCACATGATTTACTTCGGCGCATCAGGCATCCTATCCCGCTCCAAGATTTCGTCCATCCAGGGCGCACAGTGGGAGAAGTGCGCCTAGTGACCGCCTTGTAATACGTGCTGTAATTATAACTCCGTAAGGAAACGGCCACAGCAGTGCGCTGTGGCCGTTTTGATTCTTTTTCCGAGGTGAAGCATGCACATTATTCAGTTAGATCACATCACCATTAACCATGCAGGGCGGGTCATCTTCCGCGACTTGACCTGGGCCATTGACGACCGCGAGCGGGTGGGTCTGGTCGGCCCAAACGGCGCGGGCAAGTCCAGCCTGCTCAAAGCGATCACGGGTGAGCTTCTGCTTGCCGAGGGTTCGGTCGTACGGCAGCGCGGAGTCACGTTGGGGATTCTGCCGCAGGAGGTTGTCCTGACGCGGGGCCACACCCTGATCGAGGAAGCGCTGGCCCTGCCCCCTGACCT
>Ga0075421_100014012_pt1 | contig 10005 bp, 7 predicted proteins | sample SoiMetdeltSBSDD5_FD_75292 | JGI IMG/M metagenome (GOLD analysis project Ga0075421, IMG submission 75292) | Bulk soil microbial communities from a Populus tree surrounding site in Tennessee, USA - Soil MetaG P. deltoides SBSDD5 | ecosystem: Environmental > Terrestrial > Soil > Tree plantation... | reverse complement strand
CTTGTAGGCCATCGACTCGTGCACATACGGCGCGATGAGTTCCTGGAACTTGGTCGAGGACGCGGTGGTGAACGTGAGTACGTTCTTCTGGGCCGAGCCCGCTCGCCTCAGCCGAGTCTCGATCCCGTAGGTGTCCCGCAGGTACTCCACCAACCGCTCACGAGTGCCCTCGGACATCGCCTCCACACAGATCTCGATGCGGCCACTACCGCCCTCGGTGCGTGCCTGCAGAGCCTTGGAACGGAGCGCGAAGCTCCCGTCGTCCATGTACCAGACGGCCAGAGCTAGCGGCGTCAACGCTTTGAGGTAATCCCAGCTCAGGTGCTTCTTGCCATCCCCGAGGTAGACCGCCAGCTGCAGCTCGCCCAGCTCGGGCAGCGGCGTGAAGTCTGCGAACGCCGCTCCACGCTCGTCAACGCGACGGCTGACGTCGATGTTGCCGAGCAGCGAGACCTTCCAGTCGAGGTAGGACACCTGCTGCGCACCGTGACCTAGCCGGAACCGCACGCCGGACCGGTCCCGTCGGTTGGGCGAGAGGTTCCCGTCGCCCATGAGCGATCCGAGCACGACCTGCCACTGCTGCTCGCTCAGGCGGTGCGTCTCCGCGATCATCACCCGGTCGCCCGTGACCAGTTCTCCCGCCGGAATCCAGCCGCCCGGTGTCCGCACCAGGTGGTTCGGAGTAGCGGCGAACTGCGCTCTGCCGTTGCCGCCGGACTTCGCCACCGTGAACTGCAGGAAATGATCGGCATTTCCGTTATCAAACCAACCGACGATGCGCCGCGGCTCCAAGCGATCGGTCGTCGGGTTGTACGAGAGCACCTCAACGTCCATCTTTTGATTGACGATCTTACCGATCTTCTCCTGCGTTCCATCGGCGAGCGTCACTCGAGTGCCATACTGCATGCACCCGAACATGACGCCGATTTTTTCACGTAGCTGATTAATGAAGATCGCCGTTGTGTTGGAGGTGTTCAGGGCACCGGTGATCTTCCGCAGGGCCTGGCTCATCAGGCGGGCCTGCAGGCCGACGTGGCTGTCACCCATCTCGCCCTCGATCTCGGCCTTGGGCACGAGCGCGGCCACCGAGTCGATGACGATGATGTCCAGCGCACCCGAGCGGATGAGCATGTCGGCGATCTCCAGCGCCTGCTCACCGGTGTCGGGCTGCGAGACAAGCAGCGCGTCGGTGTCAACGCCGAGCGCCTGGGCGTAGTCGGGGTCGAGCGCGTGCTCCGCGTCGATGAACGCGGCGATGCCGCCCATCCCCTGCGCGTTGGCCACGGCGTGCAGGGCCACGGTGGTCTTGCCGGACGACTCAGGACCGTAGATCTCCACAACCCGGCCCCGGGGCAGCCCGCCGATGCCCAGCGCGACGTCGAGGGCGATCGACCCGGTCGGGATCACCGCCATCGGCACATCAGGACGCTCGCCCAGGCGCATCACGGAACCACGACCGAACTGCTTGTCGATCTGCGCGAGGGCGAGTCCCAGCGCCTTCTCCTTGTCGGGCGTCTGTGCCGCCATGTCTGCCACTCCTGCGTCTGAGGCTCTCACCGGTAACTTGCGGGCTCACGCTAGGCCCAGAGACCGACAGATTCGAGGACGCGCGCCGAATCTGTGGATAACCGGCCTTCCAGGCCTGTGGATAACCAGCCGATTTTCACCCTAGACGTACAGGCGTACGACGGCAACGACCGACACGCGGACCGCGTGTCACCTGCGCTAACGCAGCCGCGCGGGCACCCGATCGGGGTACGCGGCCACGACGGCGCGCCAGATTTCGTGCACCTCGAGTTGGTCGGCGAGCGCCTGCTCGATGGTCCGGCCGCCGAGCTGCGACAGCACGTGATCGTGGGCCACGCTGGCGGCGTAGCCGGGCCCGAACGTCTGCTCCAGCCGGTACCACAACTCGGTCAATCTCACCTGTATCCCCCGAACAGTCATGACGCCGCCTCCGCGGAGGAGAGTGCGTCGGCGGTCAGCCCGCGCGCAACGCGACGGCCGTCGGGCGCAGCACGGCGGCGAGCAGCGGGATGGTCGCCACGCCCGCGACCACGGTCAGCGTCGCGTAGGACGACAGCGCAACGACCAGGCCGGCGAGGGCACCGGCGGTCGCCCCACCCAACCCGGTGACCAGGTCGGCCAACCCCTGGGCCGACGCCCGGTTGGCCAGGCCGACCGACTCCGTAAGCAGGGTCGAGCCCGACACCATGGTGGCGGACCAGCCCATGCCGAGCAGCCCGAGACCCACGGTCAGCCCACCCGTGTGATGTCCGGAGAGGCCGGCCACGACACACGCGGCGATGAGCAGCCCGATGCCGCCGAGGATCACGCCGCGGCGGCCGACGCGGTCGGTGAGCCACCCGACGATCGGGGAGAGGGCGTACATCCCGGCGATGTGGACGCTGATCACGAGGCCGACGATGCGCAGCGTGTCGGGATGCCCCTCCTGCTCGATGTGCACCGGCGTCATGGTCATCACGCTGATCATCACCAGGTGCCCGACCGCCATGGCGGCGAGGCCCAGGCGGGCGGCCGGGGAGGCGGCGACCTCGTGCGCCGCGGCCCGTAGTCCGCGCGATTTCGTACGGCGGCCGTCCGCGGTCGCCGACTTCTCGGGTGCCGCGACGCGCACGGCCGCGGGCTGGTCCACCACCGGCGTATCGGTCAAGACCGGCGGGTCGGCCGCCGGGGACGGGTCGGCCGCCATAGGCGGGTCGACGGCGCGCGCGCTTCGGGCGTTATCCAGGGCGCGAGCGGTCAGCAGCGGGTCGGGGCGCAGGGCGACGAAGACGACCACCGCGGCGAGCACGTAGACCACGGCACTGGCCAGGAATGGCCCGGAGTACTCGACCAGGCCACGCCGTTGCAGCAGGTCGTCGACGATCGGGGCCAGGTTGGGGCCGCCGATCGAACCGAGGGCCGTGGCCCAGAACACGAAGGAGAGCTGCCGACCCCGGCGGGATGGTTCGGCGAGGTCGACCGCGGCGTACCGCGACTGCAGGTTCGCCGTACTGCCGGCGCCGAAGAGGAACAGCCCGACCAGCAGCAGCGGCACGCTGCGCCACGCGGCCGCGGCCAGAACGAGCACCGCACCGAGCGCGCCGACCAGATAGGCCAGGCTGAGCCCGGGCCGCCGGCCTCGTCGCGTCATGAGCCGCGTGATGGGGATAGCGAAGAGCGCGGTCCCGACGACGAGCGCGCTCTGGGTCAGGCCGGCGTAGCCAGGGCCGGACATCCGCGTGGCGAGCAGGGCGCCGACCGCGATGCCGAGCGCGATCCCGGCGCCCCCGATCACCTGGGTCGCGGCCAGGACGCCCAACGTCCGGCGTTGCAGCCGGCGCACCGCGGCCGGGTCAGTGCCGACCGCGACCCCCTCTTCAACGGTCGTGCTCATCGGACCATTCTGCACGGGCAGGAAGGCGTCGCCGACGCGAGCTTGCGAGCGGCGCCAGCATTACTCCTGGGCACCAGGCGTCAGGAGGGAGTCCTTCCTGGCACAAAACCCCCGAACAGCGCGGCCTATACAGTGACCGGGCCGGCACCGGCACTCCCCGCCGGCGACACCACTGCGGTCGCCACCGCGTCGGCGACTCGGTCCACATCGGACAATTCGAGGGCACCGAGACTGATCCGGAAGCCGGCCGGCGAGGCGAGCCGGTAGAGCGACCCGGGCGCGACCGCATAGCCCAGGTCCCGCATGGCCGCCACCGCGCCGGACTCGTCCGATGTGGACACCCAGACGTTGATGCCGCTGCGCCCCCGGGCGGAGACCCCGCGCCGGGCCAGGGCCGCCAGCAGAGCGGCGCGGCGCCGGCCGTACTCCTGGCGGGCCCCGGCAACGGCGGCCGTGACCCGCTCGTCGTGCCAGAGCTGGACCACGAGTCGCTGCAGCACCGTCGAGACCCAGCCTGAGCCCAGGCGCATGCGACCCTGCACCCGGGCGATGGTCGCCGGGTCGCCGGCGACCAGGGCGATCCTGAGGTCCGGACCGTACGGCTTGGAGAGCGAGCGCACCAGCGCCCACGGCCGACCCGGACCGGCCAGAGTGGAGAGTCCCTCCTCGGCGAGCTCGGCGGCGTGGTCGTCCTCGACCACGAGGACCTCCGTCCCGGCGAGGACCCGACGCAGCCGGGCGGCGCGATCGGCGCTGATGCTGGCGCCGGTGGGGTTCTGAGCGCGGCTGGTCACCACCACGGTGGTGACGCCGGCACCCAGGGCGCGGCGCAGACCCTCCACAGTCGGCCCCTCGTCGTCGACCGGTACCGGCACCGGGTGCAGTCCTAATGCCGCCACGAGGTCGATGAGGTTGGCCCACGCGGGATCCTCGATGCCGACCCGGTCCCCCGGGCGAAGCCGGCTGGCGAGGAGGCGCTCGACGGCGTCGAGCGTGCCCGACGTAACGGTGATGGCATCGCCAGTGACCGGCACGCCGTCGGCGGCGAACCGCTCCCGCGCCAGCTCGACCAGCTCGGGCCAGGGACCAGCACTGGCGTAGCCGACCGGCTCGGCGGCCTCGACGGCCAGGCGCCGCAACGCCGGACCGAGCGTCGGCAGCAGATTCCGGCCGGGCTCACCCGTCGAGAGATCGAGTGTGCCCGGGGGCGCGGGCACCCGCCGGGCGACCCGCGATGCGACCGGGGGCCGCGGGCGGACGCGGGTCCCGTTGCGGCCGGCCGTCTCCACGACACCGCGCTCCCGCAACCCCTTGTAGGCCGCGGCAACCGTGGCCGTGGCGACCCCGAGCCGCTGCGCCAGAGCCCGGACCGGTGGCAGGGCATCTCCCGGCGCCAGCGCCGCGGACCGTACGCCCGCCTCCACGCTGGCCGCAATCTCGGCGGCGCTGCGGCCCATGACCTGATAACGTGCTGGCACAATCTGAAGATTGTACTAGAACAAATGAGGTGACGCGATGACGTTCCCCACGACACCCCGGACCACCCCGAGCCGCAAGCGGGAACGGGTGGGTTATGAACGCGTGACGGCCTACGCCATCATCGACGAGGCGCTCTACTGCCACGTCGGCTTCGTGGTCGACGGCTCTCCCCGCGTCCTGCCGACGCTGCATGTCCGGACCAACGAGACGCTCTACCTGCACGGCTCCACCGGGGCCGCGGCGATGCTCGCGGCCCGGGGCGAAGGGCTGCCGATCTGCGTGACGGTTACGCACATCGACGCATTGGTGTATGCGCGCTCCTGGGCTCATCACAGCGCCAACTACCGCTGCGTCGTGGCCCACGGTCGCGCACACCTGGTCACCTCCGACCAGGAGAAGTGGCGCGTCCTTCAGGCGCTGGTCGACAAGGTCGGGGACGGCCGGTCCGCCGACTCCCGGCCGCCGACCGCCAAGGAGCTCACCGAGACGGCGGTGCTCGCGCTGACCCTGCGCGAGGTGTCGGTCAAGGCCCGGGTCGGCGGGGCGATTGACGACGAGGCGGACCTCTCCCTGCCGCACTGGGCCGGCGTCGTCCCGTTGCGGCTGACCCCGGGGCGGGCCGAGCCCGCTCAGGGCGTGCACGCGCCTGTTCCGCCCTACCTGCCGGCGGCTGACCACCTCGCGCCGGCGAGAGTGTGACACCTGGGCAGTAGTGAGCTACTGCCCGCTACGCGACAGCCTGCTAGTTGTTGGTCCGGCCCCATCGGCGCACTCACTCCGGTGAACCACCACACCGGAGGGAGAGAGACGATGGCACGATCGATGCGGTGCCGCGGTCTGGCGACGCTGGGGACCACCGCACTGCTCGTCGGTCTTGGGGCCGCCGCCTGCAGCGAGGCGATCGAGAACTGGCCGGTCCACGGCGAGGGAGCGCCGGGTATCGACGGTTCGATCGACGGAGAGGTCCTGACGTTCCTGGCCGACACCGGAGCGCCCGGGGCGACGGTCGCGGTTACCCGCCACGGGCGGCTCGTCTGGTCCAAGGGGTACGGCTGGGCGAACGAGGCTGAGCAGATCCGCATGCAGCCATGGCACCGCAGCCGGATCGGAAGCGTTTCGAAGGTCATCACTACTATCGGTGTCCTGCAGATGATCGAACCCGACGCCTCGAGCCCGGACAGCATCGCGATCGGGCCGAGCTCACTCGAGTCCAAGCTGCGGTGGAAGCTCTACGGGCATCCGGGTGCGGACTTCGAGAGTGCGGCATGGCCGGAGGTGACCGAACCGACCCTGCTGGACGATCCGGAGACCTACTGGGAGGCGATCCGTGAAGGGGTGCAGAACTTCTACCCCGACACGTACGAGACCGACATGGCCCGGATGGTCGACTGGGCGAGCCGGATCGAGCTGGGCCACCTGCTCAGCCACACCTCCGGGCTGCAACGCGGCGCCACCACCGCGGGCGCCGACTACTTCGGCGTGGACGCGGATGACCTGACGTATCTACAGCAGCACATCGGCACGCTGCTCGGGCTGGCGCGGGGTCGCGAGAACAGCGACGACATCAAGTGCTACAAGCCAGAGCTCTATGTCCACGAGGACGACCCGGACTACACCGGGCAGACCTACCCGCTGCCGCCGCTACTCTTCGAGCCCGGCACCAAGCGCTGCTACTCCAACCAGGCGTTCAGCCTGCTCGGCCAGATCGTCGACCAGCGCAGTGGACCGGGGCCGGACGACACGTACCGCGGGGTCATCGAGCACACCATCCTGCAGCCGTTGGGGCTGACCGACGTGGTGCCGAACAACGTCGATATCAGTGAGCTCGATGCCTGGCCGGACGGCTCCTCGCTGGATCCGGAGAGTCCGAGCGTGAACGGGATCGCCTCCGGTGGCTGGTCCGCGACGGGCCAGGACATGGTCCGGATCCTGTGTGGGGTGGACCGAGAGAGTAACCACCTGCGCCTGCTCCAGCCGGCGACAGTGTCCACAATGGAGTCAATCGCCTACCCCGCCGCCGACACCAACCAGCCGCTGGGCTGGGACTGGCGCGACGACGAGCTGATGCACAAGAGCGGCGCGCTCAGGGGCGGGCGGGCGGTCATCCGCAAGTACCTTCCGGGCGCGTTCGACGCGGCCCCGGACGACGAGATCAACCTCGCGTTCAACGTCAACGGTGGGCACACGCCGCCCAACTCGCTGCTGCACAGCATCGCGAGCACGGTGGCCGAGGCTGACATCCCCGAGGAGTACGACCTCTTCGATCCGGCGTACGCCTGCGTGGTCGAACCCGAACTCGGCGTGACCCTGCCGACCATTGCGCCAACCGCCGCGACGACGACTCTCCCGGCGCCGGGCGAGACCCTGGTCGCCCCGACGCTGCCACCGACGCCGGCCCTCGCCCCGCCCGGGCCGACGCGCAGCGGCACCCCGCCACCGACCCAAACCGTCACGCCGCCACCCACCCGGGCACCCGCGCCACCCACGGTAGCCATCCGGGAGCCCCGACCCGGGCAGACAGTCGGCATCGGCGCTGCGCAGGTATACAGCGCCCTGGCGCGGGACGGGAACGGGGCGATCATTCCCGGCACCAGGTACCGGTGGACCGCCGTACAGAGCTCGACGCGCGCCGTGCTCTGCACCGGCTCGGACCTCATGCCGACGCCGCCCACCGCCGCCGTCGACTGCACCAGGGTCACCGCGATGCTGGCCGACCCGTTCCGGGCCGGGCTGGTCACGATCCAGGTCGAGGCCCGCGACCACGCCGGCGTCGTCGGCATCGCGGAGGTGACCATCGCCCTCGCCAACCCGCCCGTCCGCTGATCCGGGCCGGATCACGGGAGTCCGGGTGGTGCGATCCTCGTCACCCGGCTCCCGTTCTGTGGTAACCCGCTTTCCGGTACGGCCCGAACGCCACGAGGATGGTGGCCATGCTCGGCGTCACCGACCTCACCACGTTCGTCCTCGGCACCATCGCGATCGTCCTCCTGCCTGGACCGAACTCGCTCTTCGTCCTCACCACGGCGGCCCGGCATGGCGTGCGGGCCGGCTACCGCGGGGCGGCCGGGGTGTTCCTCGGCGACAGCGTGCTCATGCTCGCCGCCGCGCTCGGTGCCGCGTCGCTCCTGCGCGCCTACCCACCGCTGTTCCTCGTGGTGAAGTACGCGGGTGCGGCCTACCTCGCGTGGGTCGGCATCTCGATGGCCGTGGGCGCCGTCCGGCGCGCGCGCCGCCGGGCGATTGAGCCGGCCGACCCACCCGAGGAGCAGGCCGTACGGTCCGCGTCCCCGGATGAACTGGCCGTACGGCCTGCGGACCCGGCGCCCCAACCGTTCCGCCGCGCCGCGGTGATCTCCCTGCTGAACCCGAAGGCGATCCTGTTCTTCATCAGCTTCTTCGTGCAGTTCCTCGACCCGACCTATCAGTACCCGGCGCTGTCGTTCCTGCTGCTCGCCGCGATCGTGCAGGTGTGCAGCGCGCTCTACCTGACCGTACTGATCTTCAGCGGCACCTACCTCGCGAGCCAGTTCCGGCGTCGGCGCCGGCTCTCGGCCGGGCTCACCGCCGGCGTCGGCGCGCTCTTCGTCGGCTTCGGGGTACGCCTGGCGACTGCGTCCCTCGGCTGACCCCGGATGGGTCACGATGGGCAGATGCCTGACGACTCGCACCCCAAGACACCTGACCCGACGGACCAAGCGCCGGTAACGGTGCAACGCAACGAAGCCCACCACCGGTACGAGGCACACCTGGATGGCACGCTCGCGGGCTTCCTGACCTACCGCGAACGTGACGGCGAGATCGTCCTGATCCACACCGAGACCCTGGACGGGTTCGAGGGGCGGGGCGTCGGCAGCGCGGTGGCCCGGTTCGCGATGGACGACGTGCGCTCCCGCGGCAAGCAGGCGGTGGTCCTGTGCCCGTTCCTGCGCAGGTGGCTGGGCAAGCACCCCGAGTACGGCGACATCGTCGCGCACGCGAACTGACGGCCGCTGTGCAGGCGGTGTCAGGAGGGTGCCCTTCCTGACACCTGGCGTCTAGGAGGGTGCCCTTCCTGACATCGCAGCCGTGGCGGCCCTGACATCGCGGGCGCGCTCGCGGCGGGATGTCGGGGGATCGGGGCAGTATGGGGGCGTGGCTGACAGCGAGGCTGTGCTGGAGCGGTTCGGGGAGGCGACCCGGGCCTGGTTCACGGCCGCGTTCGCGGCACCGACCGCCGCTCAGGCCGGTGCGTGGTCGGCGATCAGCGCGGGGCGTCACGCGCTCGTGGTCGCGCCGACCGGCTCGGGCAAGACCCTCGCCGCGTTCCTGTGGGCGCTGGACCGCCTCGCCCGCGAGCCCGCGCCCGCCGAGCTGCCTGGGCGGGCTGCGCAGACTGGGCGGGCTGCGCAGACTGGGCGGGCTGCGCAGACTGGGCGGGCTGCGCACACTGGGCCGGCGGAGCGGGCGTCGGCGGAGCGGGCGAAACGGTGCCGGGTCCTCTACGTCAGCCCCCTCAAGGCCCTCGCCGTCGACGTGGAGCGCAACCTGCGTGCCCCGCTCGCGGGCATCCGGCATGCGGCGGCCCGGCTCGGCCAGCCGCTCCCCGACGTCACGGTCGGCATGCGCACCGGCGACACCCCCACGGACGAACGCCGCGCCTTCGCCCGCACCCCGACCGACATCCTCATCACCACGCCCGAGTCGCTGTTCCTGCTGCTCACGTCATCCACTCGGGAGGTGCTGCGCTCGATCGAGACCGTGATCGTCGACGAGGTGCACGCCATCGCCGCGACCAAGCGGGGCGCGCACCTCGCTCTGTCGCTGGAGCGGCTCGACACGTTGCTGTCCCGCCCGGCTCAGCGCATCGGGCTCTCCGCGACCGTCCGGCCGCTGGAGGAGGTGGCGCGCTTCCTCGGCGGCGCCGCCCCCGTTGAGGTGGTGAATCCGCCGGCACACAAGACCATCGAGATCACAGTCGAGGTGCCGGTCGAGGACATGACGCGCCTGGACGAGGAGCAGCCGCCGGCCGACGACGGGCCGCTCGGCGGTGACGCCTTCGGCCAGGGGACGTACGGCCGCGGGCCCGGCGACGCGCGCCTCGGAGGCGGTCGACAGGCGTCGATCTGGCCGGCGGTGGAGGAGCGGGT
>Ga0075421_100014010_pt1 | contig 10006 bp, 6 predicted proteins | sample SoiMetdeltSBSDD5_FD_75292 | JGI IMG/M metagenome (GOLD analysis project Ga0075421, IMG submission 75292) | Bulk soil microbial communities from a Populus tree surrounding site in Tennessee, USA - Soil MetaG P. deltoides SBSDD5 | ecosystem: Environmental > Terrestrial > Soil > Tree plantation... | reverse complement strand
GATCCACACCTCCGCGATCACGGTGGCCGTCCTCCCGGAGGCCGAAGAGGTCGACGTCAAGATCGAGCCGAAGGACCTGCGCGTCGACACCTTCTGCTCGTCCGGCCCCGGCGGCCAGAGCGTCAACACCACCTACTCGGCGGTGCGCATCACGCACCTGCCCACGAACACGGTCGTCTCCTGCCAGGACGAGAAGAGCCAGATCAAGAACCGCGAGAAGGCGATGAAGGTGCTGCGCTCGCGGCTCTACGAGATGGCGCTCGAGGAGCAGCAGAAGAAGATCGCGAGCGATCGCAAGGGCCAGGTCGGCAGCGGCGACCGCTCGGAGAAGATCCGCACCTACAACTTCCAGCAGGCCCGCGTCAGCGACCACCGCATCGGGCTCACGATCCACCGGCTGCAGGAAGTGCTCGACGGCGACCTCGACGAGATCGTGGCCGGGCTGATCGCCCACTACCAGGCCGAGAAGCTCAAGGCCCCCGCGGCCCGCTGAGCCGCTCGACACGGCCATGACCGTCGCGCAGCTCCTCGCGCAGGCCGCGCGCGAGCTGCGTGACGCCGGGGTGGAGTCGCCCGACTGGGACGCCGAGCGCCTGATCCGCCACGTCCTGGGCTGGGACCGCGCCGCGCTTGTTGCTTTGCCCGAGGCAGAGGTCGCTCCCGACCGCGAGGCGGAGCTTCGCCGGCTCGTCCGTGAGCGCGCGCGCCGCGTTCCGCTCCAGCACCTGACCGGCACCCAGGCCTTCTGGAAGCAGGAGCTGCGCGTGACGCCCGACGTGCTGATCCCCCGCCCGGAGACGGAGCTCCTGGTCGAGGCCGCGCTCGAGCTGCTGCGCGGAGCGGCGCGTCCGGTGATCGCCGACGTCGGTACTGGCAGCGGCTGCATCGCGCTGGCGCTCGCCGCGGAGCGAGAGGACGCGGAGCTCCATGCCACGGACCTCTCCGAAGCCGCGCTCGCCGTGGCGCGCGACAACGAACGCCGGCTCGGGCTCGAGGGCCGCGTCGCCTGGCAGCTCGGCGACCTGCTCGACCCGGTGGCGGCCGCCATCCGGGGGCGCGGAGATCTCGTCGTCAGCAACCCGCCGTACGTCGACCAGGCCGAACGCGAGTCGCTCGCTCCGGAGGTGAGAGACCACGAGCCGGAGCTCGCGCTCTTCCCGCCGGGCGACGCCCTCTCGGTCTACCGGCGCCTCGTGCCCGCGGCCGCCGACGTCCTGAAGCCAGGCGGCGCGCTGGTGGTCGAGATCGCGCCTGCGCTCGACCGGGCCGTGGCCGGCCTGCTCGATGCCGCCGGGTTCGAGGGGATCGAGGTCCGTCCGGACCTCGCGGCGCGCCCGCGCGCGGTGCTCGGGCGGCGGCCGCTCCGTCCTCGCTCGCGCGTCGGGTAGACTCGCCCCGTGGCTGAGCCGGCGCGCCCGGACGGGGACAAGGCCGCGCTCCGCCGCACGCTGCTTGCCTGGTACGACCGCAACCGCCGCGACCTGCCCTGGCGGCGCACCACGGACCCCTACCACATCTGGGTCTCCGAGGTGATGCTGCAGCAGACGACCGTCAAGACGGTGCTGCCGTACTACCAGGCCTTCCTGAAGCGCTTCCCGACCGTGGTGGCTCTCGCCGAGGAGCCCGAGGACGAGGTGCTCGCCGCGTGGTCGGGGCTCGGCTATTACCACCGCGCCCGCAACCTGCACCGCGGCGCCCAGCACCTGGCGGAGCGCCACGCGGGCCGCTTCCCGCGCACGCTCGAGACGGCGCTCGGCGTGCCCGGTGTCGGCCTCTACACGGCGAGCGCCGTGCTGTCGATCGCCCACGGCCTGGCGCTGCCGGTCGTCGACGGCAACGTGCGGCGCGTGCTCGCGCGCCTGCTCGCGCTGCGCGGTCCCGCGTTCCGCAAGGACGGTCCCTACTACAACCGCGCGGAGGAGTTGCTCGACCCGAAGCGGCCCGGCGACTGGAACCAGGCGCTGATGGAGCTCGGCGCCACGATCTGCCTGCCGCGCAAGCCCGCCTGCCCCGCGTGCCCGCTGCGCCAGCGGTGCCAGGCGCGCGCCCGCGGCCTCGTGGAGGAGCTGCCCGAGAGCCGCGCGCGCCGGGCTCCCGTCGACGTGACCGTGGCCGCGGCGCTCGTCGAGCGCGACGGCCGCGTGCTGCTGGTGCGCCGCCCCGAGGGCCGGCTGATGGGCCGCATGTGGGAAGTGCCGCAGACGTCGCTCGAGGCCCGCGGCCGTCCCGACCTCGCGCGTGAGATCGAGGAGCGCCACGGCATTCGCGTCGTGCCCGGGCCGCTGGCAGTGCGCGCGCGCCACGCCGTGACCTACCGCCGCATCACGCTCGAGGGCTACAGCGCGCGGCTGCGGGCGCCCTTTCCCGAGGACCCCGAGCGCTTCCTGTGGGCCCGGCCCGACGAGGTGGCCCGACTGCCCGTCGCGTCCTCGACCCGCAAGCTGCTGCGGGGCCTGAGCTTGCCCCAGCTTCCGCTCGAGCTCGGCTGACCGCGCGCTGGACACGCGCCGGTGCCGCCGGTCGAGGTAAACTGTCCCGCCGATGGCCTGCGTCTTCTGCCAGATCGTCGAGGGGAAGATTCCCGCCAAAGTGGCGGCATCCGACGACCGCTTGCTCGCCTTCCACGACCTCAACCCGCAGGCCCCGACTCACCTGCTCGTGATCCCCCGGCGGCACGTCGAGAGCCTCACAGCGCTCGAAGCGGGCGACGACGACCTCGTGGGCGCGATGGTGAGGAAGGCCCGCGATCTCGCCCGCGAGCTGGGGCTCGGCGAGCGCGGCTTCCGCCTCGTCTTCAATTGCGGCGACGACGCAGGCTACAGCGTCTACCACATCCACTTGCACCTGCTGGGCGGACGCAAGCTGGGCTGGCCGCCCGGCTAGGAGAGCGAAAGACGTGAGCTCAGCCAAACCCGCAACCCCCGACCCGACGGAGATCGCCGATCGCTACGTGATCGAGAAGAAGCTCGGTGCGGGCGCTTTCGGAACCGTCTACAAGGCCAGGGACAAGAAGCTGCGCCGGCTGGTCGCGATCAAGACGATCCGGCTCGAAGGCCTCGCGGCCTCGAGCGTCGCGCTCGAGGACCTGCTGAAGCGCTTCGAGCAGGAGGCGCACGTCGCAGCGCGGGTGCAGCACCCGAACATCGTCGCTCTCTGGGACATCGGCACCTGGGAGGGCCTGAGCTACATCTCGATGGAGTTCGTCGACGGCGTCGGGCTGGAAAAGGTGATCCACGCTTCCGGCAAGATGGCGGTCGAGCGCGCGGCCGCGATCGGCGCGCAAATCGCCGAGGCGCTTTCCGTCGCCCACCAGGCGGGCGTCATCCACCGCGACATCAAGCCCGCGAACATCATGATCCTGCCCGGCGACCGCGTGAAGGTCACCGACTTCGGGATCGCCAAGGTCACCGATTCCGCGGAGCACCTGACGGTGACGGGCAGCCTGCTCGGCACCCCGTCCTACATGAGCCCGGAGCAGGCGCGCGGCGGCAACATCGACGGCCGCAGCGACCTATTCTCCGTCGGCTGCATCCTCTACGAGATGGTCGCGGGCCAGCGCGCGTTTCGCGGCGAGTCGATCACCGCGCTGCTGTTCAAGATCATCACCGAGGAGCCGCCGTCGCTGCGCGAGCTCGACCCGACCGTCTCCGACGCCATGCTGCGCATCATCGGCAAGGCGCTCTCGAAGGCGCCGGAGACCCGTTACCAGAGCGGCCGCGAACTCGCCGACGACCTGATCGCGATCACGCACCCCGGCTTCATCCCGACGCTGCGGGCGAAGGAGGTCGCGACCACGCTGCTCCCGCCGGACACTCCGCCGGCCCACGTGCCCACGCTGCAATCGCCGCCGACGGCGCAGCAGGAGCCGACGATCGCGTCGCAGGCCACCAGGGGCGCCGCGCAGACCCCCACGGTTGTTCCGCCGATCCCGCCGCCGGTGGCGCCGACCGTGCTCACGCCGGCCCCGGCGCGCGCCACGCCGCCTCCGCTCCCGAGGGCGCCGGCCGCTGCGCCGGCCGCGCGAGCGCAGGCCGAAGCAACGGCTCGCCGCAAGGGCGGCGGCGCGGGCCTCGTGATCGGGCTCGCCATCGCCGGCGTGCTGCTCGTCGGGATCGTCGCAGTCGGCGCCTTCTTCCTGCTGCGCAAGCCGGCGGCCGACACGCCGCAGACCGCGGACGTGACGCCGACGACTCTCGCCACGACGCCCACGACGATGGCCTCGCAGACCTCTCCCACGACGACGGCGGAGGCCACGCCAGCGCCTCAGTCCGCGACACCGCCGCCCGCGGGCCCACCCGCGACGCAGCCGGCTACGCGCGTGGCCGCGAGCTCCGCGCCGCCTTCCACCACCGCACGGACGGTCGCTCCGCCGCCCACTCAGCCCACGAGCTCGACGGCGGCCCAGGCCGAGCCCCCCGGCGGGGACTTTTCGCACCTCGACGCGTTCCCGGGCGACGAAGGCGGCGACGGCCGCGCCGCGGGGGACGCGCTGGCGTCGAAGTACCGCTCGGACGGCCAGAGCTCGTACACCACGGGAAGGTACAAGGCGCGCCCGAACGTGCCGCGCGGCATCACGATCCAGGAGCGCCCCGCGGTGGCCACGCTGCTCCACCTGAACTCGGTCGAGCAGGCCTACCACGGCCGCAGCGGCAAGTGGGGCACGCTCAAGGAGCTGCACGACGCGGGGCTGCTCGTGCTCGACGTACCGATGGACGCCACCGGCTTCAAGCGCGCGCGCTACGCCTTCCGCCTCACGGTCGAGTCCGACGGCTTCCGCGCGGAGGCCGTGCCCCAGGCTCCGGTCGGGCGGCCGTTCGTCGTCGACGACACCGGCAAGGTCCGCTTCATCGACTAGGCGTGGGGGCGTCGCGCAGCTTGCGCTCGAAGAGCGCGAGCACGCGCTTGTACTCGTCGGTCCAGCTCGAGGCCTCGACGAAGCCGTGGTTCTCCACCGGGTAGGCCGCGAGCTCCCAGTCGTCCTTGCCGAGCTCGATCAGGCGCTGGGCGAGCCGCACCGAGTCCTGGAAGTGCACGTTGGTGTCCACCATGCCGTGGCAGATCAACAGCGCGCCCTTCAGCCCGTCGGCAAAGTAGATCGGCGAGCTCTTGCGGTAGGCCTCGGCGTCCTTGGGCGGCTGGCCGAGGATGTTCGAGGTGTAGGGATGGTTGTAGTGCGCCCAGTCGGTCACCGGCCGCAGCGCCGCGCCCGCGGCGAAGGTGTCCGGCGACGTGAAGAGCGCCATCAGCGTCAGGAAGCCGCCGTAGCTGCCGCCGTAGACGCCGATCCGCTTCGGGTCGACTTTGTGCTCGGCCACCAGCCAGGCGGCCGCGTCCACGACGTCGTCGAGGTCCTTGCCGCCCATGCGGCCGGCCACAGCCGTGCGCCAGTCGCGGCCGTAGCCCGCGCTGCCGCGGTAGTCGACGTCCAGCACGACGTAGCCAAGCGAGGCCAGCACGTGGTGGAACATGTACTCGCGAGAGTAGGTCGACCAGTAGCGGTGCGCGTTCTGGAGATAGCCGGCGCCGTGGATGAAGATCACGGCGGGCCGCCGCGGATCGGGCGAGGCACCGCGCGACTGCGGCGTGTAGAGCCGTGCGGGCACCTTCACGCCGTCGCGCGCCGCGAACGTGACGACCGGGGGCCTGGTCCACGCGAAGCTTCGAAACGCCGGCCGTGTCGAGGTCGTGACCTGCCGCCCGGATCCCGTCCCGCGCGCGGGCACGAGCTGGATCTCCGGCGGGTTGGCGGCGTCCGAGAAGAGGTCGGCGAACGTCGCCTCGTCGGGTGAGACCTCGACCAGGTGGGCGCCCGGCCGCGTCGTGAGGCGCGTCCGCTCCCCGCCAGAGGCGGCTACGCGGTAGAGGTGGCGCTCTGCCGCGTCCGGCTCGCTCGTCGTCAGGTAGAACGAGTCGCGCCTCGGGGAGAGCCTGACCTCCAGGACCTCCCACGCGCCGGAGGTGACGGCCTTCGGGGCCGCGGTTTCCGCCGCGGCGTCGAGCGTGTAGAGGTGGGAGTATCCCGTGGCTTCCGACAGGAACCAGAGCGTCCGGTCGTCCACCCAGCCGAAGCCGGTTCCGGCTCCGGGGAAGCCGGGCTCGCGCACCCAGGCGTCGTCGTGCTGCCGGTCGAGCACGCGCCCTTTCCCGCTGGCCGGATCGACGAGGACGAGCCAGCGGTCCCGGCTGTCGGCCGCCCGAACCGCCGCGACCGCGCGGGTTCCCTCGGGGGAGAGCACGGGAAGGCTCCAGCGCACCTCGCGCCTCTGCTTCTTGCCCGCATCCTCTTTCTTGGGCTCCTCCGGGGAGGGCTGCTTTCCCGGCGCGGCCTCGGGGGTCGCGTCCTCTTTCTTCACGGGCTCCGGCTCGGTGACGCCGTCGACGTAGGCCCACACGCTCTTGCGGTCCTTGAGGTCCATCACCGCCAGGCGCCGGGTCTCCTGCCTGTCGCCCACGTTCGTGCGCGTGGGAATCGCCTCGACGTAGGCCGACTCGGTCACGTAGTTCGGCACGTCGGCCGTCTTCGCGCCCTCGGCCTTCTGCGCCACCAGCAAGAACGCGAAGCGCCCGTCGCCGCTCGTCAGGGCCTCGGAGACCGACTGGCCCTCCGCGATCTCGAAGCGCGGCGGCGCCTGCCTCTCCTTGCGCTCCTCTCCGCGCTTGCGGCGCGCTGCCGCCTCGTCGACCTGCTTCAGCAGCTTGCGCTCCTCGTCCTTCAGGAACTGCTGGCTGTCGGTGAGCTTCGGCTCCTTCTTCTTCGGCGCCACGTCCGTCAGCTGGACGAGCACGTCGCCGTCGCCGGCCAGCGCCACCCGGAACAGGTTGTTGTCGCGCACGTAGGTCGCCGCGCTCTCGCGCATGGCGAAGCGGGGGCTCGACTCGCTGCCGGTCGAGCCCGCCAGCACCCGCCGCGTGCGCGCCACCGTGTCGACGAGGACGACGTCGCCGTCCTGGATCGCGAGGCAGCGCCGCTGCGCCTTGTCCCACTCGCACGAGGCGGAGGGAGCGAGCTTCCTCTCCTCCTCCGAGAGCCGCCGCGGCTCGCCGCCGGCGCGCGGCACGACATAGGTAGCGGCCTCGTCGTCCTCTGGCTGGCGCCACTCGAAGAAGAGCTCCTTCGAGTCGCCCGACCAGCGCAGGTCGGAGGGCGGGTAGCCCACCAGCTCGGGACCGCGCATGACGCTCGCGACCGTCAGCGGGAAGGGCTTCGCCTCGTCCGCGACGAGTGCGATGCGGTCGCCGCGCGGGCTCGCGGCGAGCCGCGTGACGTTCTGGAGCTCCCGCTCGCCGAAGCGCACCAGCTCGCGGAACTCCGTCGCTCCGGGGCGCAGCTCGAGCAGCCGCGCCCCCTGCCCCACCAGCAGGCGACCATCCGGCAGCCAGGCGTAGTCCTCGACGCCCTCGGGAAGCCGCGCGATGCGCGCCGTGGCCCGCGTCTTCGGCTCGAGCGCCTCGAGCCACCACTCGCCCTTCGCGACCTTCCGCACGAAGCTGACCGTCGTGCGTCCGGGCACCGGCCGCACGCAACGGCCGACCTGCCTGGCGACGACGTCGGCCTTGCCGGTGCGGCGATCGGCGATCTGGAGCGTGATGGGGTCGCCGAGCACCACGAGCACGAGCGTCTCGGCGTCGGCCCAGGCGTGATAGGCCACCGGCTTGACGTCCGGAACCAACGGCTCCGCGGCGCCCCCCTCCTCGAGCTTCCAAAGCCGCTGCGTCCCGTCGGCTTCGAAGCGCACCACGGACAAGCCGCCTCCGGGAGCAGGCGTCGGCGAGAACTCGCTCTCCTTCGTCTTTGCCCACGCTTGGACCTGGCGAGTGCCGAGGTCGTAGCGCTGAACGTCGGTCTGGTCTCCGATGCGGGACGTGAAGTAGAGGGAACGGCCGTCGGGAGAGAAGGCCGGCTGGTTGTCGTAGCCCTCGTGCTCGGTGACCCGCTGGGGACGTCCGAGCGCGAGGACTCCCCCGCGCAGCGTCAGATCGAGGAGGAAGATGTCGGTGGCCGGGGCCTGCGCCGCGGGCGACGGCCGCGGAGTCGAGGCGGGCGCCGGCGCCTGCGCGCGGAGGGACGCGCCGGAAGCGAGGGCGAGGGTCAGGGCGAAGAACGCCAGCGCCACGGTGCCGCGGCGAGAACGCATCGAGCCTCCTTGGGTATCTAGTAGCCGGGGGGGCGCGCTTCGGCCAGGAACGGCGCGATCCCGTCGAAAACCTCCTGCGCGTGGCGCAGGTCCGTCGCGGTGAAGTCGGCTCCGGCGTCGCGGATCGTCTCGCCCTTGCGGCTGATCTCCGCGACGCCCACGGGCTGGCCCTTCACGACCAGGGGCGTCGTCACCATCTTCTGGATCGGCACCGGCTTGTCGCGAAGCTTGATGCTCTCGAAGAAGGTGACGTGCTTCACCAGCGGCACGTTGTTGATCACCTCGCCGGTGCGGCGTGCGAGCACGTTCACCGCGATCGAGTCCCGCTTGTTGGTCGGGATCGAGCCGAGCTCGGCGAAACGGCGCGGCGCGACGAAGCGCAGGTGGCGGCCGTCGAACGACAAGAGCAGGATCCCCACCTCGTCCTGCTTGCAGCCGAACTCCGCGCTCACCGCCTTCACCACGCGCTCGGCCATGTCCAGCAGCAGCTCCTGCCGGTTCTTGATCTTGTCCTTCTGCGCGAGCATCGCCTGCAAGATCTCTTGGAGCTCTCGCATCAGTCCCACCTGAGAGGCCGGCATTATACCCTCTGCCTCCTAGTCGTCCGTCGTCCCGCGCGCGCGACCCGTTCGCAGCAGCGCCGACAGCTCGACCGCCACCCGCTCGAGGTCGAACGCGAAGAACCCCACCCGCACGCGCAGCAGCGCCAGCACGCGCAGCAGGTGCTTGCCGAGCCGCCGGCCCGGCGGCCGCTGCGCCTCGGCGAAGAAGAACGCCCGCCGCGCCAGCCGCCGCTCGGCCTTGTGATTCGCCCAGGGCTCCTTGTCGAGGGCAGCCCAGGCCTCGAGCGGGCGCCCCGCCGCGGGGGCGGGCTCGGGAGGATCACGATGGCGGCGGAACGGCGTCTCGAAGCGGCTGTCCATCGCGCAGATCGCGCGCGCAACTGCCACGGTGGCGTCGAGCCCGCCGCCAGTCGCCGCGGCTTCGTTCACGTCGAACACGAACCTCCCGCCGATGCCGGCCGCCCGCAGGCGCGTCGCCACTTCGAGGAGTCCGCCGCGAGCCGTGCCGTTGGACACCACCTGCAGGCCGCGGCACCCGCTCTCGAAGAGGCGCTCCAGGGCGCCCGGCTTCGCCTCGAGCACGTCTCGCGGCCGTGCCTCCGCCCGCCACGCGAACGGCGCGCCGGTCTCGACGAGCCCGTCCGCGATCTCGAGGACGCGCTGCTCGTCGGCGAAGAAGTCCTCGTCCTTGAACGTGAGCTCCGTCGCCCGGTAGCGCTCCGCGAGCTCGACCGTCTCCGCCACGACGCGCTCGGCGCGCAGGCCGAGCCAGTCGGGATCCTCGCGCAGGCCCCGGCTCGCGCAGTAGTCGAGCCGGCGCACGCCGCGCACCTCGAAGTAGCGCTCGGTGTCGAGCAGCGCGTAGTCCGCGCGCGGCCAGAGATGCGTCGGCGGCCGCGCGGGAGGAATTGCCCCGCCGCCCGGCACCATCACGCCCGCCGCCGTCGCGAGCGGACGCTCCGAGCGCGCCGCCTCCACTGCGGCTTCGAGAGGCTCCTCGCCGGCGCCCGCCACGCAGCCGTCGACGACGCCCGTTGCGAAGCACGACTCCGGGTCGACCGCGGCGTGTGAGCCGCCCCACACGATCGGCAGCCTCGGGCTTGTCCCTCGAGCGGCCCGGCTCACGCGCAGCGCCTCGCGCAGGGGCTCGCCCGTGCGCGAGCTGACGTAGAAGAGGAGGGCGTGCTTCGCGAGTTCGACGACGCGCGCCTCGGGCGCGAGCTCGAAACGGCCGTCCACGATCACGACGTGACGGCCCTCGAGCCACGAGCCGAGCGCGAGCAGTCCGAGCGGCATCGCCGCCCCCCC
>Ga0075421_100014009_pt1 | contig 10006 bp, 8 predicted proteins | sample SoiMetdeltSBSDD5_FD_75292 | JGI IMG/M metagenome (GOLD analysis project Ga0075421, IMG submission 75292) | Bulk soil microbial communities from a Populus tree surrounding site in Tennessee, USA - Soil MetaG P. deltoides SBSDD5 | ecosystem: Environmental > Terrestrial > Soil > Tree plantation... | reverse complement strand
CTCGATGAACTGGTCGATTTCCTTGGCGGCGGCGGCGGCCTGCCCGCGCTGGATGCGGATCAGCGACTCCTTGTGCTCCCGATAGGAGAACACGATCTCGAACACGCCGTTGGTGACCAGCGCGATGCAGACCACGGCGATGAACAGCGCGACGTATTTGCGGAACAGGGGCCCGCTGATCTGCCGCCAGCCGGACTTGCCCGCGGCGGTCGTCAGAGCCTGTCCAAGGCCTTCTTTCATCCGATCACCTGGCCGGCACGCGTAGCCCGCATGGAGCGAAGCGAAATGCGGGGATGGCTGTCCCGGATGTCGCCATAGCGCGTCAAAGACGGGCGTGAACGCGCTCGCGGCTTCATGCAGACTACACGTGCTTTGGGACTCTTGCCCGGACATATTGCCGCCAGAGGGCGACTATCGGCAATACTGGCGCCATGGGGCATCGAGCCGCCGCGGCCGGCCATTTCCCGCGATGGCACCGGCGCGGAGCGTAGCCACCGAAAAACGCTCATTCGATCACCCCGTCGGCGCGGGCGAGCAGCGTCGGCGGCAGGTCGAGGGCGAGCGCCTTGGCGGCCTTGAGATTGATCACCAACTCGAACTTGGTCGGCGCCTGGACCGGCAGTTCGGCCGGCTTCTCGCCCTTGAGGATGCGATCGACATAGCCGGCGGCGTGGCGGAACTGGTCGACGAAATCGGGCCCATAGGAAATCAGGCCGCCGCTGACGGCATATAAGCGGTTGTTGTAGACCGCGGGCAAGCGATGCCGCGCCGCCAGCGAAACGATCAGCTCGCGATGGACGACCGCGGCCGGGCTCCCGGTCACGATCAGACCGCCCTTGGAGCCGTGCGCGAACGCCTCGATGGCGCGCTCGATCTCGCCGGCATCCCGCACGTCGACCGGGCGCAACTCGACGCCAAACGATGGCGCCACGGCCTGGAGTGCGCCGAACTGGCCGGGCCCGGCCGCTATCGCCGATTCTCGAAGCACCGCCGCCCGCGTCACATGGGGTGCGATGTCCTTGAGCAGCTCCAGCCATTTACCGGCCATGCCATATTCGAAGTTGATGAAGCCGGTAGCGTTGCCGCCCGGGCGCGCCAGCCCTTCGACGTAGCCGGCGCCGACCGGATCGGCGACAACGGTGAACACGATCGGGATGGTACGCGTCGCTTGCAGCAATGGCGCGACGGCCCCGCTGGAATGGGCGAGGATGACGTCCGGGGCAAGCGCAACCAATTCCACAGCATGCTTGCGCATGACGTCGGTATTGCCGCCACCCCATCGGTAATCGACATGGACGTTCTGGCCGATGGTCCAACCCAGTTGTTGGAGAGCCTGCGCAAACGCGGCAATGCGCGCTTGCGACTCCGGATCGCCGGCCGTGATGTTCAGGAGCACGCCGATGCGCCGCACCGCGCCGCCTTGCTGCGCGCGCGCGGCCAGCGGCCAGCCGCCCGCGGCGGCGGCCGCGCCGCCGAGCAGCGATATGAACGTGCGCCGCCTCATTCGACCACCTCATCGGCCAGCGCGAGCAGCGTGGGCGGCAGCGTCAAGCCGAGTGCGGTCGCGGTCTTGAGGTTGACGGCGAGCTCGAACTTGGCCGGCGCTTGCGCCGGCAGCTCGCCCGGATTCGCGCCCTTCAAGACGCGATCGACATAGGCGGCCGAGCGCCGGAAGATGTCCGCGGTTTCCGGCCCGTACGACATCAGGCCGCCTTCCTTGACGTGCTGGCGGTACGAATAGATGACGGGGACGCGGTGCTGCGCCGCCGCTTTCATGATCAGCTCGCGGTGAACCAGCGTATAGGTGTCGGGCGGCACGATCAGGCCACCAACCGGCGCGGCCGCCAGGCCGCCGACCGCCGCGTCGATCTCGGCGTCGCTGCGCACGCGCGCGGCCGTCGCCGCGACCGCGTGCCGGCGCGCATCATCCTCGAATGCGGGCAGGAACTGGTTGTAGTAAGCCGCGGTCTCGGGATTGAACATGAAGCCGACGCGGGGGATGGCGGGCGCCGCCTGCTTGAGCAGCTCCAGCGACTTTCCGAACATCGAGTACTCGACGAAGGTGAAGCCGGTGATGTTGGCGCCCGGACGCGCCAGGCTCGAGATGAAGCCCTGCCCGACCGGATCGTTGACCACCACGAAGACGACCGGGGTGGTACGCACCGCCTGCTTCACTGCGTCGAGATTCACCGTGCCGTTGGTGATGATGACGTCGGGCGCGGCGCTCGCGAGCTGCGCGGCATAGGCGCGTACATAGGCCCGGTCGGCGCCCGACCAGAACCAGTCGATGCGCAGGTTCTGCCCTTCCATCCAGCCCAGCTCTTGCAGGCCCTGCCGCAAGGCCGCCGCGCGCGACTCGCCTTCCGGATCGCCTTCCGCGTTGCTCATCATCACCGCGATCCGCCGCATGCGGCCGGAAGGCTGCGCGCGCGCCGCGAACGGGTACGCAAGCGCCGCGCCGGCGAGCAGCGTGATGAATTCGCGCCGTTTCATTCGATCACCTCGTCGGCACGCGCGAGCATGAGCGGCGGCACCTCGAGGCCGAGCACCCGCGCGGTCTTGAGGTTGATCACCAGCTCGTACTTCACCGGCGCCTGCACCGGCAGGTCGCCCGGCTTGGCGCCCTTGAGGATACGGTCGACGTAGGAGGCGGCGCGCCGCAGGGCGTCGCCCACGTCGTTGCCGTACGACAAGAGCCCGCCGCTGGTAGCAAAATAACGGAACGGGTAGATCGCGGGCAGCCGATGGCGCGCCGCCAACGCGATGATCAGGTCGCGATTGTTGACCATGCTCGCGTCCGGCAGCACCATGAGGCCGCCGCCGGACTCGCGCGCGAATGCCTCGATCTCGCCCGCGAGCCCTGCGGCGTCGCGCACCGGCATCTGCATCGGTTCCACGGCGAAGCTGCGGGAGGCGGTCGCCACCACCGGCTGCCAAAACAAGGGAGCGAAAGGCGCGGTGTCCGGATTGAAGACGACCGCAACCCGTCGGACGGTGGGCGCGATCTCCTTGAGCGCCTCCAGCCACTTGCTGCCGATGCTGAACTCGACCAGGGTGACGCCGGTGACATGGCCGCCGGGGCGGGCGAAGCTCGGCACGAAGCCGCTGCCGACCGGGTCGGTCACCTGCGCGAACACGACCGGCACGTTGCGGCTCACGGCCAGCAATCCGGTCATTACCGGCGTTCCCACCGCGAGGATTACGTCGGGGGCGAGGCCCACCAGCTCGCTGGCCTGGGCGCGCAGGCGGCTGGCGTCGCCGATCCAACGGTATTCGAGGCGGAGGTTGCGCCCCTCCACCCAGCCATGCTCGCGCAGCCCGGCCTCGAGCGCCCGCGTCCGCAACTGCACTTCCGGATCGCTCGGCGCCAATGTCATGATCACGCCGACGCGGCGCACTTGACCGGACTGCTGCGCGCCGGCGGCGAGCGGCGCCAGCGCCGACGCCACGGCCGCAACGCCGATGAGCGATATGAACTGGCGCCGCCTCATTCGATCACCTCGTCGGCGCGGGCGATGAGCGTCGGCGGCACGCCGAGGCCGAGCACCTTGGCGGTCCGCAGGTTGACGACGAACTCGAACTTGATCGGCGCCTGGACGGGAAGATCGGCCGGCTTCTCGCCCTTGAGAATACGATCGACATAGGGCGCCGCGCGGCGCAGCAGGTCAACCGTATCGACACCGTATGACATCAAGCCGCCTTCGACCGCTTGGTAGCGATAGGGGTAGATTGCCGGCAATCCGTGCCGCGCCGCCAGCAGAATGATCAGCTGACGATGGACGGTGGTAAAGGCGTCCGGCATCACGATCAGGCTGCCGCCGGACTCCTGCGCAACCCCCGTCACGGCGCTCTCGATCTCGGCGGCGTCGTTGACGCTGGCCGCGATCGGTTTCACCGCGAGCGAGCGGGCAATCGACTCGAACGGGTCGAGGAAAAACGAGCCTCCGCCGGGGGCGGTCTTGGGGTTGAATATGACGGCGGCGCGCGCGATGCCCGGCGCGATCTCCTTGAGCAGCTCGAGCCACTTGCCGGTCAGGGACGGCTCGAAATTGGTGAAGCCGGTGCTGCTGCTGCCCGGCCGTGCGATGCTCGTGACGAAGCCGCTGCCCACCGGATCGGACACGCCCACGAACACGACCGGGATGGTGCGTGTCACATTCAGAAGCGCGGCGGTGGCAGGCGTCGAATTGCCGACCAGGACGTCGGGCCGCAGGGCGACCAGCTCTTTGGCGAAAAGCTGCGCCTGATCGGGGCTGGCAGGCGCAAAGCGGTAGTCGATGTGCACGTTGCGGCCTTCCCTCCAGCCGAGGTGGTCGAGCCCTTGCCGGAATGCCGCGAGACGGGCTTGCGTCTCCGGATCGTTCTCGGCGTAGCCGATGAGCATTCCGATGCGCCGGATCTGGGCCGGCTGCTGCGCCGCGCTGAGCCGCGGCGGCAAGGCGAGGGCGGCGCCGAGCAGCGTCAGGAATCGGCGCCGGCTCATTCGATCACCTCGTCGGCAAGCGCGAGCAGCTTCTCCGGCACGTCGAGGCCAAGCGCCTTCGCAGTCCTGAGGTTGATGATCAGCTCGAACTTGCTCGGCTGCGTGACCGGCAGGTCCGCCGGCTTGGCGCCCTTGAGGATGCGGCCGGCATAGGCGCCGGCCAGGCGATATTGCTCGGTGAGGCTCGTCCCCCAGACCATCAGGCCGCCGGCGGTGGCGAACTCGCGAGTGGTGTAGATCGCCGGCAAGGCGTGGCGCGCCGCGAGCGCAATGATTTTCTCGCGGTGGAGGGTAAACAGCGTGTCGGGGCCGACGATCAGCGCCTGCGCCTTCTGTTGGGCGAGGGTGGTAAAGGCGTCGTCGACCTCGCGCTCCGTTCGCGCATTGAGGATCTGGCGGCGCAGCCCGAACGCGCGAACGCCCGCTTCCAGATCGCGCAGGAACGGCTCCTGGTTCGGTTGCTCGGGATGCACGAGCGCCGCAACCATCGTCATTCCCGGAACCAGGTCGTGGAGGAATTCCACGCGCTTGGCCGCGCGCGCCGAGGTCAGATAGCTCACGCCCGTGGCATTGCCGCCCGGGCGCGCGAGACTTTTGACCAGACCATGCTCGACCGGATCGCCGGCGGCCACGAACACGATCGGGATCGTGGACGTCGCCGCCTTCGCCGCCAGCGCCGCCGTGGAGGCGCTGCCGATGATCACCGACAGCGGGCGGCGGGCGAGCCCGGCGGCGAGCGCCGACAATCGGTCGGGGCGATCGTCCGCCCAGTGAAATTCGATGGTGACGTTCTGGCCCTCGATGAGGCCGGCCTCGCGCAAACCCTGGCGGAACGCGGCCACCAGGTGGGCGGCGCCCTCGGCCGAACCGCTGCGCAGGAACGCGACCACCGGCAGCGCCGGCTGCTGCGCGCGCACGGCCCGCGGCCAAAGCATCGCGGGTGCCGCCGCCGCGCCGCCGAGGAGTGATAGGAACTCGCGCCGCTTCATGGGAACCACCGCCTATGCTCGCGCGAACGGGGGCGCCGCCCGCGCCGCGGCGTTCCCGGCCTGCTGCAATCGAGCCTCTCCATGATGCACGCGATCGCCAACCGCGAATTCCCGTGTTGCCGGTCCGGGGAGCGGCGGTTGTGCGCGACAAATTCTAGCGCGAATTTATCACGTCGTGCCACGCGCCGTGGCCAGCGAGGCGCCCGCGAGCGGGGAGATCGAGGAAGCGCCTCGATTCCCTCGAGCGGTCCCGGACGGTCGCTGGAGCCCGAGGTTTCCCACCTCTGTGGGGGCACGACTTTAGCCTGCCGGCCGGATTTTCCTGTATGAAATAGGTCACATAGCTCCGCAAATTATTCCAAATCATTGTTTTCTTACGATAATCCCGTCATGACCTTGATCGGGGCGGCGGCTGAGGAAATACTCAGGCCGCATCTGACAACGCCGGCGCGGAAACCGCGGCGCGCCGGCGCCCGCTTCGGCTAAGCTTTCGCGCTCGGCATCCAAGATGGTGGTCTCCCCTTCACTGCCGCAAACGGCGCGGCGCCCGCGCGCGGGTAGCGCGGACCTAGCGCTGCTGCGCGGCCATCCGGTGTTCGGCGCGCTTGAGCCCGAGCAGCTCGAACAGCTGGTGTCCTATGCCCGGACCCGGCGCGTGGCCGCCGGAACCACGCTGTTCAGCAAGGGCGACCCCGGCACCGAGCTGTTCGCGGTCAGCACCGGCACGGTGAAGATTTCGGTGCCGGCGCCCGACGGCCGCGAGGCGATGTTCAACCTGCTGCATCCGGGCGAGATTTTCGGCGAGATCGCGCTGCTCGACGGCCGGCCGCGCACCGCCGATGCGATGGCGATGACGGATTGCGAGCTCACCGTGATCGAGCGGCGGGATTTCCTGGCATTCGTGCACGGCGAGCCGAACGTGGCCCTGCAGCTCATCGCGCTGCTGTGCGAGCGGCTGCGCATCGCCAGCGAGCACTACGAGGAAGTGGTGTTCCTGGATCTTCCGACGCGCCTGGCCCGCATCCTGCTGCAGCTCGCGGACCAGCACGAGGCCGGCGCCGGGGACCCGAAGCTCAAGATCACGCAACGCGAGATCAGCCAGATGCTGGGATCGACGCGGGAAAGCGTCAACAAGCAGCTGCGGACCTGGTCCAAGCGCGGCCTCATCGCGCTCGAACGCGGCGGCATCGTCGTGTATCGGCTGGCGGCGCTCGCCGCCATCGCCGGCGGCGTGGGCAAGCGGGACACGTAGTCCTAAGCGAATGGCGAACGGCGCGTAGCGAATAGTTCTACACGTTCGCTGCTCCCTACTCGCTATTCGCTCCTCGCCTCCGGTACGGCCGATAGACCGGCGTCCACATCTTGGACTGGATGCGCGCCTCGAGCGCGTCGCGGGTGGTCGGTTGCGCGAGCCCTTCCGCTTGCGCCGCCAGCGCGACCGCGACCGCCACGCCGTAGGACACGCGGCGCAGCTCGTCGACCGGCGGCAGCAGGTTGGCGCTGGCATCGTGCCGCGCCGGCGAGGCGTCGGCGAGCGCGCGGGCCGCGGCCATCAGCATGCCGTCGCTCACGCGCCGCGCCTGCGCGGCGATCGCACCCAGCCCGAGGCCGGGAAACACGTAGGCATTGTTGGTCTGGTCCACCGGCTGCGGGCGGCCTTTGCGCAGCACCGGCGGAAACGGGCTGCCGGTGCCGATGACCGCCCGCCCGTCGGTCCAGTCGATGAGATCGGCGGGCGTCGCTTCGCTGCGCGAGGTCGGGTTGGAGAGCGGGAAGATCACCGGCCGCTCGGTGAGCTGCGCCATCGTGCGCACCACCTCCTGGGTGAATGCGCCGGGCTGGCCGGACACCCCGATCAGCACAGTCGGCTTTGCGTTGCGCACAACGTCGAGGAGATCGATCCGATCGGGCTGGTGGAGCCGCCAATCCGCCACCGCCGACCGCGCCTGCACGAAGCGCTCCTGGAACGGCAGGATTCCGCGCATTCCCTCGACCAGCAGGCCTTCGCGGTCGACCAGGAAGAAGCGTTTCCTCGCCTCGGACTCCGGCAGTCCGTCGGCGACCATGGCGCGAAGCAGGAGCGAGCTGATCCCCGATCCGGCGGAGCCGGCGCCGAGCACCACGATGCGGTGGTCCTTGAACGGGACGCCGGTGACATTGACGGCTGCCAACAGAGCTCCGGTCGCGACCGCGGCGGTGCCCTGGATGTCGTCGTTGAAGGTGCACAATCGGTCGCGATAGCGCTCGAGCAGCCGGGTGGCGTTGTCGCGGGCGAAATCCTCCCATTGCAGCAGGACATGCGGCCAGCGCGCGATGACCGCCGACACGAAGGCTTCCACGAACTCGTCATAGGCAGCGCCGCGAACGCGCGCGTGATGCCATCCGATATAGAGCGGGTCCGCCAGGCAGCCGGGATTGTCGGTCCCGACATCGAGCATGATCGGCAAGGTGCTGGCCGGATGCAGGCCGCCGCAGCCGGTATAGAGCGCAAGCTTGCCGATCGGAATTCCCATGCCGCCAGCGCCCTGGTCGCCGAGGCCGAGAATGCGCTCGCCGTCGGTGACGACGATCGTTTCGACATTGTCGAAATGCGGGTTGGCCAGGATGCTGCCGATGCGCTCGCGATGCGGGATGCTCAGAAACAGGCCGCGCGGCTTGCGGAAAACGTGGCTGAAGCGCTGGCAGCCGAGCCCGACGGCCGGGGTGTACACGACGGGAAGCGTTTCGCTCAGATTGCGCACCAGCAGGGCATAGAACAGGACCTCGTTGCTGTCCTGCAGCCCGCGCAGAAACACGTAGCGTGCGAGATCGGTCGGCAACTGGCGCAGCGCCTGCAGCCGGCGGCCGACCTGCTCGTCGAGGCTGGCGACGTTCGGCGGCAGCAGGCCGTGCAGCCCGAAAATCTCCCGCTCCTGCTCGCTGAACGCCGTCCCCTTGTTGAGCAGCGGATCGTTGAGCAGCTCGTAACCCTGCAGCTCGGTCTCGATGACGGGTCCGTCCGGCGATCCGGCTTCCGCTGCGACGCTCATGCGCGCTCACCCCAACGTCCGAAGCCGGGTCGGCGCCAGCGCGCCGACGCCGCCACCCAGAGACCCGGCCGGACAATGGAAGCCCGATTTTTGAGCGATTGCCAATATGCGTGCTCGGCCGCATGTCGCCGAGCCCGACCCGGCCGTCACCGCCCGCGGCGTCGCACGGGCAATGACGGATTGACCGCTACTGGGTGCCGACGGCACCCGCGGCCTTGAGGATCGGGGTCCAGCGCGCCACCTCTTTCCTGACCAGCTCGGCGAGGGCCTCGGGCGAGCGCTCGTTGCCTTCCGGAAGCACGCTGCCGAGATCGAGCAGCCGCTTGCGCGTGGCCGGGTCGTCGAGCGCCTTCACCAGCGTCTGGTTGAGCTTGGTGACGATGTCTTTCGGGGTGTTTTTCGGCGCGAACAGCGCGTTCCAGGCGCTCACCTCGTACTCCGGAAACCCGGCTTCCTTGCTGGTGGGCACGTCCGGCAGCGCCGGCGAGCGCTCGGCGGTCGCGATCGCATAGGCCTTGATGGCGCCGCCTTTCACCTGCTCGACCAGATTGACGATCTGGTCGCACATATAGTCGACCTGCCCCCCGACCATGTCGTTGAGCGCCGGTCCGGTGCCGCGATAGGCCACGACGCGGTGGTGCTTGGCGCCGAGTTGCGAGGTCAGCAGCGTGCAGGTGGTGAACGACACCGAGCCGACGCCGGCATGCGCCTGGCTGAGCCGGGTGCTGGTATCTTTCGCCTTGGTGATGAACTCCTTGAGGTCCTTGGCCGGGAAATCCTTGCGCGCCACGATCAGGATCGGCGTGCCCGCCACCATCCCGATCGGCTCGAAGCCTTTGACCGGGTCATATCTGAGATTGGGATAGAGGGCGGGCGCCGCGCCGTGTGTGCCCATATGGCCCATCATGATGGTGTAGCCGTCGGGCTTGGCCTGGGCACCGCGGGCGATGCCGGTGGTACCGCCGGCGCCGGCGATGTTCTCGACGATGAACTGCTGGCCCAGCGTCTTCGAGAAATACTCGCCGACGATGCGGGCGACGATGTCGGTCGGTCCGCCGGCGGCAAACGGCACGATGATGGTAACCGGACGGGTGGGGTAGTTCTGGGCCAAGGCGGACGGCGCCGCCAGCACCAGCGCCGCCCAGGCGGCGACAACAAGGCGTTTCATCGATCTCTCCCAAGTTACTGTTTTCTCGTTTCATTATGCAGCAGCCGGTGGGCGGCCACCGGGTCAACGCCAAGACCTAGCTGCGGTTGCACGACCGGGCCTTGATCAGGTCAATAAAACCAACGCCGGAAGCCGAGGCCTATTCCTGAAACGCCTCCTCGCGGCCCTTGCGCACCGCCGGCAGCACCGCGATCACGATCACGACCAATGCCAGTACGAGCAGCACGGCGGAGACCGGCCGCTCGATGAAGGTCATGAAGCTCCCTTCAGAAAGGGCGAGCGCCTGGCGGAGCTTCTCCTCCATCAGCCGTCCCAGCACGAAGCCGAGCAGCATGGG
>Ga0075421_100014008_pt1 | contig 10006 bp, 8 predicted proteins | sample SoiMetdeltSBSDD5_FD_75292 | JGI IMG/M metagenome (GOLD analysis project Ga0075421, IMG submission 75292) | Bulk soil microbial communities from a Populus tree surrounding site in Tennessee, USA - Soil MetaG P. deltoides SBSDD5 | ecosystem: Environmental > Terrestrial > Soil > Tree plantation... | reverse complement strand
CGGCGGATCCTGGGGGCTACTGCTTGCGAAGAACACGTCTAATGGAGCATAGCCAGCCGTGGGGCTGGCGGAGGCTTTGGCTGTCGGTCCGCTGAAACGAATACGGCTACCTCTCCGCTCAGGATCGCCACGTAATACAGGAGACCGTCAGGCCCGAGTTCAATATCTACAGGCCCAGGGATGTTCTCAGCAAATGGTAATACATCCAGCACATTCCCATTGGCATCAAAAACCATGCGGTTGATCCAACCACGAACATAGTCTCCAAAAAAGAAATTCCCCTGGTATTGCTCGGGATACTGCCCATCTATAATGAAAGCCCCGCCAACAACTGCAGCACCTGGAGGACTAGGGTATGTATAGAGTGGCGCAGTCACGTCGCTGGCCGGAAGTTGCTGGCATTCCACAAATGCGTCCTGATACTCCGGCTGTGGGGCACTGCCCTCGTAGCAGGGCCAGCCGAAGTTCGCGCCCCGACCCCGGACGACCCTTTCCCATGCATCCCAACCAACGTCACCGATATGCGGCTCTCCGTTCTTGGGGCTCAGTGCAAAGCGAAAGGGGTTGCGCAGGCCATAGGCCCAAACTTTTGAGCGAATCGAATTCGTTCCGTCATCGAACGGGTTATCACCTGGAGCGCTGCCGTCCGGGTTGATCCGCAGAATTTTCCCGGAGTAGCTGTCCAAATTTTGGGCACGCAGGGCATTCGCGTTTGCGAAACTGAAGAAAGCTCCATCGCCATTACTGACAAAGAGAGTCCCATCCGGAGCGAAGCGAACGGTGCCGATCGTGTGCGAAAGCTCATCATCGGGAATGCAATCAGAACCTGCGGGATAGCTGTCACAAGGCGGGATCCCGATGCTCCCTAAAAGCACGACCTCGCTGTCTGGTAGAGACACATCCGGGTCGGATGGATCAGCCGTCACCCGCGTCAGGCGAGCAGTCTTAGGGCCAGAATCGTTCGGGTTTTCCCCCTCTTCGAATGTGTACAGGAGATAGACGTAGCCATTGGACGAGAAATTGACATCAATGGCTAATCCCAGCAGACCCCGATCCAGTACCTGATTGACCCGAGAGGAGATGTCAATAAAGGGTGTTGCAAGCAGTTCACTGTTCTTAACTATACGCACCACTCCGCTCTTCTCCCAAATAAACATACGGCCGTCGGGCGCAAAGGCTAAACCGACCGCTGTGAAGGGCGGGAGGTGGACCACAGTTTCCGCAATGAATCCTGGGTCGGCAAACGTACCCTGCGCGTGAACGCACGGGATAGTCACGCCAGTCATGAGCAGGGGAACGGCAAGAACAAGGTGAAGGAAGCGGCGATACATGTACATTCTCCTGAGACCAAATGGCCTGGAACCACGAGAGGGGGTGTCACAGCTCTCGCTTTGTTATTCTTCTATCAATGATTTAAGCACCCTATAGACACTCATAGCCACATCTGGAACCCTACCAATACACTATCACGACTGCTCGATCACCCTGCGAGGTACGCGCCGTGTTGAGAGAAGGATATTGGCGAGAAACTTCCTATCATTGCAGGTCATCCCAACAAAAAAGGCGCACCCAACCCCCCTTTTTTGGTATAAGGAAGGTCCGAGTACGCCTTCTCCCAGTAATAGACGTTGTCTTCCGCTGGGGAGACACATTATAATGTGACACATCATGAGCATACGCCTCGTGGAGGGGGCTAGCGATGGTTGCCGGCCAAAGCTGCATCGCTGGCCCTTCAGTTTGTCTGCCCTCATTCTGTCCTTGACGTTTCTGCCGGCCTGCCTTGCTCCAGCCTAGGGAACACAAGAGGCACCGGTCGACACATACCGCGGCAGATCGCTGTGGTCGTGTATACCAGCTATACTCGTACCCTTGTCAAGAATTTTTGCAGTCTATAGTACGCGAGTCGCGTGCAGCAAGCAAGGCTTTTTCTTGTTTTCAGCGCCCTGGGCTGGCGTGTTTCCTGCCCATCCTTGCACCAACCCGCATGTACCCCTGATATTGCCTACTTTCCGAAGATACATGATACGATCTTGCATAGCAAAGGGGTATCAGTCGAACTGATCGTATGCGCGCTGATGCAGTGTGTGTACATGGCTTGCTGTGAGAGTCTCGTCGCAGTTTAGAGGAGCACGGTGACAACAGAAGGCCCCTCTGGTCTACGTCATGAGGCCGCTGCGACAGGCAACGGAGGAACCTGAGCTATTTATCCGCATCGCGCAGATATGCTACCGCATTTTGACGCACCCGCGATCTACCGCACAGGTCTTACCCTGGCTTTAGCGTTAGCTGTATGAGTCTGTCGGCGCGATCTTGGTGATCGAGGTCGCGGCAGGTCGCAATGATAGCTTCGAATTGTGCCGCCGGGATCGGCAGGCCAGGAATGACGTCGCGAATACGGCGGGCCTCCTCGTTGAAGTCCCACATGAACTCGCGCCCCGTGGACTGCTTGGTATAGCTCTGGCCATCCTTGGTGTAGATCGTGATGCGCGGACCGAAGAGCGTCATCTGGTGCGACGGAATGATCGTCACACGCTGCATCAGTTCCAGCACCTCGGGCGGGTCATCCGTGTCAGCTGGAGTAGTTCCCTGGCCACGCAATACGGGAAAGCCGCGTTTGACGACGCCATACGCCGTGTAGTACGGCGTGCTCCCGGGCCGTGGTGTTGCATCTTCCCGGCGGCTCGGGAAGGCCGGGCTAGGATACTGCGTCTCGAGCCAGTTCACCACTGCCTCGACACGCTCAACGTCCTCATAGCGGATATTGTGCTCGGCGCAGAGCTGCGCGGTGACATCAACGTGTGCGATGTTGTAGCCGGCCGTCGAATAGATGCGGTAGAGCGTCTCGCGGAACAGCCATGCCTGCCCCAGATTGGCTGTAATCTTGTCCAGGCTGGTCTGAGTGTCACCGACAAAGCTGTAGGTGAGCTGCCCCTTGTTGTTGCCGGCATAGGCGTGATAGAAGCCAGCGGGGCCTTCCAGGACCGTCTCGCCGCCCACGTGCCCCTGCTGCGCCAGAGCCACCGCCAGCATGGCATTGCGCACCGCGGCGCCCTCGCGTAGGGCACGGCCACCGCTCCGGGGCCCTTCGAGGTTGCTGCTCGCCAGGCTTACGCAAAGCGCAATCGTGCTGTTTACCTGATCCTCAGTAAGCTGCAGAATCTTGGCGGCGGCGACGGCAGGACCAAAGATACCGAATACCGGACCGGCGTGGAAACCACGTGCCATTACCGTCGGAATGAAATCGGCCGCCAGCCGCTCCATGACCTCGTAGCCGGCCACGAGGCCGGTAAGCAAATCTCTACCGGAGACGCCGGCAGTCTCCGCCGCGACGAAGGCGCCCGGGACGATGCTCGTGCCGGGGTGAGTGAGCATACGGAAGGAGTCCAGCTTGCCGCCAGCCATCGCCATCTCCGCGTTGGCAAAGGCGGCCCCGCCCTTCGTCACTTTTGTGCCATGCACCATGATGCTGGCACCGCGGTGCACTCCAGCTTCTTCTGCAGTGATAAGCTGCACGGCCTGCTGGCCATCCCGCGACTGCGAGCCGAGAAGCACAGACGCAAGGCTATGGAGCGTGACACCCTTGGCGCGATCGACCACCTCAGGAGGGAGATCTTCATAGCGTAGACCAACCACCCACTGCGCGAGCTGCCGGCTAAGAGATGCCATACTTTCCTCCTCCTTCGTTACATGCGGGGATGGCTGTTCGTCCCGGCATCATGTATACGCTCCAAAGCTGCGCCTTCTTACACCTTCGGCATGTCGCCCCTGAGACGGGCCAAACGGTCGCACCAGCGATCTTGCCCTATGCGGGGCGCTGCGTCAACTCCCTCTGTGACCCTGGGACGATGATAACAATGCGGGGCGCCAATCCTCTACTCATGGGAGTGCCCATAAGCCGGCCCGCTCCTTGCGCGACCAGGCTGTGCAAGAGAAGGCATTCTCTGAAGAAGCCCTCCGTGTTCGGCAAGAATCTGCCAAGGCACGCTTTCTCGCGGCGCTCACTGATACACAGCTGCAATGGCTGAAGCAGGAGGCAAAGCGGCGTGTCGATACCCAATCCCGTCCACGGTTGCTCACTTCGCGCTATCCGCTCTATAAGGCAGAGAAAGAGCAGCTCGTCTACGAGTGGATGGACCGTGTGGATTATGGTGAAAGGAGTCCACATACCACATCTGAGGGCGCGTTGCCCGGCGTGCTGCCAACAAGGTACGGCCTGATCGTAACAAGCGGCCTCGACATAGTGGTGCGCAACAAGTTCCGGATGCGTCGCGGCAGTCTCAGGGAATTGTTCGGTGAGAACGCGAGCCGCGCGTTGATAGTAGTATTGTCGGGTGCTGCACATGAGAATTGCGGCAGAACCCGTGCTCGTCCCACGATAATGGGCCACAGGAAGTTTATGGTATTGCCTTGTGACCAGATCTCTCACAGTGAGCGGCACAACTCTCAAATTGAGAGAAACAATTATACTCTTTTGGCGGGGTCTGTACCGAGCGTGCTCTGTCATTACAGACCAGTCGGTATCCCTGGAGCACTCCTGTACAGGTGACTCGGCGCGTGTTTAAAAGGTGTACGACAGTCGCTATGACAGTATTGTCTTCGTCTGGGCTGAGATCTGCATTGAGAGTAGCCACCATATCATACAAAGTTGTCTGAATTTTCGCGACTTGCTCCATAACCGTGTCTGCCACGTTCTGTAACAGAATTTCCACACTAAACCCTTTACATATCGATATTTGTTCAACAACAAATGAGCCATGAGGCCTCATTCGTGCCCTGATATGCCCTTTAAAAAGGAATTCCCATTAGGATAAAACTCCTAAGATAGAGGAATAAAGCAATATCCATGCCAAATATAGTAAGACAAATGTAGTTCTGTGGTTTACTCTCTCAGCTATCATGGCGCGCATTGCCATATCACAGCTGTATGGTTATAGTGGGCCAGCCAGCTTTGGTATAAATCTTGCTCTTCGCTTAGGGCGTTCCTTGCGGGAAGATACGTTAAGAGTATGCCGAGTTGTAGCCCTGCAACACCGCGGCGCTCTGCTCCTCCCCGCTCGCTGTCACGGCCGCCATAGCAAGGAGAAGGAATTCCAATGCGCTTAGACATTGAGGGCAAGCACATCACGCTGGCCCCGCATCTGATGGGGTGGATTGCCGAGCGACTGGAGGACCTCAACACGTCATATGACGACATCTGTGAGGCGCGTGTCACCTTTGTGCAACAAGGACGGCGTGATGCCGTATGTATTGAACTCTTACTCGCCGGAAAGAACCTCCACGTGACCCGGCGTGGCGCTACGCCGGATGCGGCCGTGGATGCGGCATTCCAGATGCTCCAGCGGGAGTTGCACGACGTCCGTACGAGGCGGCGGGCTCGAACCCCCGTAGGCGTTGCCCAGGAGACCTGGCGGGCTCCTGTGTCGATTGTCAGGAGAGATGCCACACGCCCCGCACCCCAGGTTTAAACGGGGCAGATACAGCATCGACCCCTACTTGTGCGAAGGAAAACATGTATGGCGACGAAACGCACGATTCATGTAGTAGGCACCGGAACCATTGGCGAGCCGTTATTGGGGTTGCTCCTGCATACCCAAGCAGCACTGGAAGTCGATGAGATTACGTTTCACAAGCACAGTCCTCGACTGGGAGACCGGGCCAAAATTACTAATCTGATGCGCCGTGGGGCTCAACTGGCCGTTGATGCAGAAAAACGTACCGACTTCGAAAAGTTGGGCTTGCAACCTGCTTACACGACCGAGGAGGCCCTGGCCCAAGCCACGGTAGTGATCGATTGTACCTCAGATGGCTTGGGACTCACCCACAAACGTGACTGGTACGAGCATTTACCCAGTGTGCAGGGCTTTATTGCCCAGGGCAGCGAGACTGGCTTTGGCAAGATGTACGCCCGCGGCATCAATGATGAGACGCTGGTACCGGGTGAGGATCGCTTCGTGCAAGTGGTCAGTTGCAATACCCATAATCTGGCTGTCTTAATTGAAACCTTGGCCTTGCACGACGAGGCGCCCGATAACCTCCTTGAAGGGCGTTTTGTCTGCATGCGGCGTTCGAGTGATATCAGCCAGGAGAAGAGTTTTATTGCGGCGCCCGAGGCTGGCTCTCATAAGGATGCACAATTTGGTACCCACCACGCCCGCGATGCGTGGCATCTCTTCCACACGCGCGGCTTCGACCTGAATCTGTTTTCGTCCGTAATTAAACTCAATACCCAGTATATGCACAGTATCTGGTTCAACCTCCGTGTGCAGCGCTCCACGACTCTTGATGATGTTATCGAGAAATTGTCGGCAAACCCTTATGTGGCCCTGACCCATAAAATCATGGCGGGGCCGATTTTCTCCTTCGGGCGCGATCATGGCTATTTCGGACGTTTGCTCAACCAGACGGTGGTATCCATTCCGACGCTCACCGTGCGCGACGGGCATGAGATCACAGGCTTTTGTTTCACCCCACAGGACGGTAATTCGCTCCTGAGCAGTGTCGCGGCGGCCGCGTGGCTGCTTGATCCTCACACCTACGATGAGCGCCTGAACACCCTTAGGCCGTATCTCTTTAAGGAAGTCTGACATTGGTCTCAATAGCGTTGGCGCCAACCTCCACAACTTTAGTACACGCCGCTAGGGCGTGACGACCAGGGTATGGTAAGGTAGTCTAGTGTCTCAAACACCCCGTGGCGTGGCTGGAGGCCTCGCATCTCGATCTCAAGCCGCGTCGACAATGGCGTGAGGAGGAGAAAGTGAAAACCGCGCAGGGGTGGCCCATCGAAGCAATCGTCGAAGTGGCGCCGCCGCCAGTCTGTGTAGACCTTGCTCCGTGCGCCACCGCCTCCAGTTACCAGGAACGTCTTCTCGGCGCGGGTGAAACGCTCGTAGCTATGCACATGTCCAGAAATCATAGCCATGGTTTTACGGGCCTGCATAAAGAGTGGTACAAAGGCGCGCTGGACTGCGAGATTGTCCGACACCAGGATACTATTGGTATAAGGGGGATGGTGCAGCAGGACGAGGACACCGCAGATGTCGGGCCTCTGTTCAAAGCGCTGAAGCTCCTGCTTATACCAGCGGATCTGTTTGCGCCATTGGGCCACTGGTAGCCGACGCGCGTTCGAATCGAGAAAAATGAGCCCCAGCGGCCCGTAGGTTCTCGAGAACCAGTGGCACCTCTCGAGGTGAGGAAAGCGTGTAAAGAAGTGCCTCAGAGCCGCTTGCCGCACAATTCCATAGTCATGGTTTCCCAAGAGTGGGAAGACCGGTACATATGCATCATACAGGGGTGTGGCCAGGGTGTCGAAAGCGGTCCAGTTCGCGGCTGAGGAACCACAGAAGACCAGGTCTCCCACAATCGCCAGAAAGTCCGGAACCTCCATGGTGATCTGTTGGATGAGTTGCACGCGCTCCTGGGCATTCGACTTACGCCAGAACTCCACCTTTGAGGTAGGCTGCACATCACCGATAATGGCGAAGCGACCCTTGTTGTAGGGAATGCTCTCACACTGTTGAGGCGGTTCTGCACGAGCCTCTCCGAACCGCTGCTTGAGCATAGCCAGCATGCTGCCGGGTGGGGTCAGGTGTCGAGGGAAGCTCCTGCGTTGAGTCATCTTTGCCTGCATATACTTTCCTGCTGCGTCAGATCGTCTGTCATCGCCGTGTACAAGCACAACCAGCGCTTACCCATACGCCTCGCTGCCTCCGCACCCTAGTCGGTGCTGGCACGGCAGGCCGTACTGCCCCTGCCCACGCACCAGGGCATGACGACGCAAGACATCATAATATGGTACCCCAAGAACCTCTGCTCTGTCGCTAGTTATTCGGCTTTATTCAGTTCTCAGCGGCTGGAGTCTCTGTACGCCCTACGCCATCCGGCCGTGGCGCAGGACTTGGGCGAGACCTCCCGAAAAGATAGCCCGCAATTGCACCCAGGATGCCCATTGAGGCGGTGAGCTGGTCCTTGTTGTCTGACAAGTTCACGAGCACAATTGTGCCAAACACAATGTAGATAAGCGCGGTGCCGGTCACGACCTCCTCTGGGCTCCTAGTGCCAAGGCGCCAGAGAAGGAGGAAATGGGCTATCAGTGCAGTCGTCACAGTCAGAGGGCAGCTACACATCGATGCGTAACACGCGGCCTGGGAACGCCCCCGTATGCATACCCTGCGCGTACACCTGGATCCCCGCGACAAAGGTGGAGACGATCCCCTCCGCCTGCGAGATTAAGCGACGGCCCTGACGCGGGAAATCTCGTACATACTCTGGAGGTTTGGCTGCCACAGTCTGGGGATCGAACAGCACCAGATCAGCCACGTTGCCTTCGGCCAGCGTGCCGCGGTTGGGAATACCAAACAGGGCGGCTGGGACCGCCGTCAATTTGTGCACGGCCTGTTCGAGGGTCAGTACCTGTCGTTGCCGCACCCAGATATCCAACAGGGCGGTCGCATAGCCGGCATCGCACAACACATCGACATGGGCTCCACCGTCTGAGAGCCCGATAAGAAAGCGCTCATCGCGGATCAAGCGCTCGACGCCTGCCTCATCGTAATTAAACAGAGCGGTCTGGAAGCGCGTCTGCAGCACATCCGCAATGGCGAGGTCTAAATACGCGTCCACAGGACGTTTCCCTTGCAGCGCGGCAATCTCGTGGATGGTCTTGCCCTCGTAGGACGCGAGCGCCGGATTCGTAACCTCAAGCACCCGCGTTTGCTCCCACAGATGCTCGCGTTTCCGGAGGGCAACATCCTCCATAAAGGCTGCACGGAAGGCCGGCTGCTGGTACAGGGTGATCTGCTCGGCCACAGGGCGCTGAAAGGCGGGCTGCCAGGCACGATAGGTTGAATACATTGTCGGATTACGCAAGTCGCCTTGCATGAAGATCGGCCGTGGACTCACTTGCGGGATCGCCCGGGTGAGGAGATCGCCCAATCGGGGGATAGTGTGCGTGTGATGAAAATCTGGCACACCGGGGCGGGCAAAAAGCGCCAGCCAGGTAACCGGGCGGCCACTGGCGCGCGTGAGCAGATGCAGCAATGCCACGTCCGCCTCATCGATGGGGTGCATGCCGGCAGAGTTAAGCACGATTTCGATGGTGCCCCGGCCCACGTCACGTAAGGCCTGGCACACGCCGGCCAGTTCCTCCTGGCTGGCATTGCGGCAGGCCAGGGGCCTACCCCCAGAGCCGGTGTGATTCTGGGACGTTGTCGTACTCAAGCCGAACGCCCCGGCGTGCATGGCCTCGCGGAGCAGGGAGCGCATCGTGGCGGTCTCCTCAGGAGTCGCCGGCCGCTCAAACGAGGCCTCGCCCAGCACATAATGGCGCAATGGCGTCAAGGGGACTAGAGCCGCGACATTGATCCCGAGGCCACGCTGGTCCATGGCATCCAGATACTCGCCATAACTCTCCCATTGCCAATCAATGCCGGCCTGCATGACCTCATACGGGATAGCCTCCACGTTCACCAAGTCGTGTAGGAGGGTATCCCGTATAGCCGGCTTGACAGGCGCTACCCCCACGCCGCAGTTGCCCATGACCACGGTGGTTACCCCGTGCCAGGGGGAACTGGTGAGCAGTGGATCCCAGGCGATCTGGGCGTCGTAGTGCGTATGCGGATCGATAAATCCCGGCGCAAGGACGAGCCCGTCGGCGTCAATGGTCCGCTGGGCGGCCAGCCCCGTGTCGCGGCCAAGGTACGTGATATGGCCGTCGGTGACGCCAAGCGTCCCCACAAAACTGGGATTCCCGGTGCCATCACAGAGACGAGCATGTTGGATGATCAAATCGAACATGGCGCTCTTCCTTCTTAGGAATAGTGTGGCTGACGTTTATGACGAAAGGCCGTTACGCCTTCCGTGAAGTGGGGGCTGGCACGCACACGATCGCCCAGGGACTGGTCTAGGGCCTCACGTGCCAGGGCCTGTTCCGCTAGCGTGGTACTGATCTGCTGTTTCACGGCCTGGACGGCCGTTGGGCTATTGGCGGCAATCGTTGCGGCTGTTGCCA
>Ga0075421_100014006_pt1 | contig 10006 bp, 5 predicted proteins | sample SoiMetdeltSBSDD5_FD_75292 | JGI IMG/M metagenome (GOLD analysis project Ga0075421, IMG submission 75292) | Bulk soil microbial communities from a Populus tree surrounding site in Tennessee, USA - Soil MetaG P. deltoides SBSDD5 | ecosystem: Environmental > Terrestrial > Soil > Tree plantation... | reverse complement strand
CGACGGGTCAGCCGATCTTCAACCCCGGGGACTCGGCTCGTCGTTACATCGGTCCGTCGACCCCGACGCGCGAGGTCGGGTTCTCGAACAACTTCACCTTGTTCCGGTACTTCCGCCTCTACGCGCTGCTCGACTTCAAAGGCGGTCACTACATCTTCAACCAGAAGGAGCGCAGTCGTTGCCAGGCGGCAAATGACAACTGCTGGCGGAACAACGATCCGCGGGCACGCTTCCCGGTTACGGCCGCCGACACGATCCTGAACAAGGAGCTCGCGGTCTATCGTGGCGGGGCGATCTCGCCCGAGTGGATCCAGAAGGCCGACTTCATGAAGCTGCGGGAGGTCTCGCTCACCGTCGATGTTCCGAGCAACTGGGCGCGCCTCGCCCGCGCGTCGTCCGCGAACTTCGTGCTCTCCGCGAGAAACCTCGGGATCTGGAGTGACTACGAGGGGTCGGATCCCGAAGTGAACTCCTACGGGGGTCGCAGCTTCGTCCGCATCGACGCCTACGCTCTCCCGATGGTCCGCCGCCTGTCCGCAGGCTTCAACATCCAGTATTGACCGAGCGAGCCGAGACCATGATGACTACATCTGCTATGCGCAACCGACTGACGCGCCTGATGTCGCTGGGGGTCGTCGCCCTCGCACTCGGTAGCGCGACCGGCTGCGAGAACTTCCTCACCGCCGAGAACCCGGGTGCGGTCGAGGCGACGGACCTGAACAACGCGGCGTACGCGAACCTGCTCGGTGCCCAGGCAATCTTCGGATTCCAGAACGCGTGGGACGACGTCACGTGGTGGAACGGACAGCTCGTCGACGAGATCGTCAACCGCAATAACACCAACCCTTTCATTGAAGAAGGGCAGATCGACCGCCGTGAGCTGTACTCGGACATGAGCTACATCACGGCGTTCATGTACAACCCCATGCAGCAGGCCCGGTTCGCCGCCGAGGATGCCGTCCGCCGGTTGACGGTGATCCTCGGCGACACGGTCGGCCGCGACCTTCGAGTTGCGCGCGCGATCGCCTACGGCGCCTACACCTACATCGCCCTGGGCGAGATGATGTGCACTACGCCGATCGACCGTGGTGTGCCGCAGACGTGGGATCAGATAATGACCACGGCGATCGCGAAGTTCGACTCTGCGGTCACGATCGCGACGGCAGCGAAGGCGTACTTCCAGACGATTACCCCACCGCCGACGCCGTCGATTCAAGGAGCGGACTCGGTGATCGCGTTCGCGCGAGTCGGTGCGGCGCGCGCGTCGCTCAACCTCAACGACAAGACGAAGGCGACGACGTACGCGACGCAGGTGCCGGCGACGTTCGTGTTCTACGCGTACTACACGGACAACACGACCAACCAACGTCACCGCACGTTCGAGCGCATCGGGCCAGGCAACAATGGTACGCTGCAGGGCACGCCGTTCGAAGCGATGTCGGCGGATCCACGCATCCCGCGCTCGACGACGCCCACGGCGCGCGTCGGGACGCCACTCTCGCCGCCGTCGTACAGCTCGTTCAACAACACGGTTGCCGGGGCGGCGTTCGTGCCCGTGATGTCCGTGCGTGTGGCTTCGGGCCTCGAGGCACAGTACATCATCGCCGAGGCCGCAGGCCCGACGCCCGCGACGCTCACGTTCGTGAACGCGCGTCGTGCGGCTGGGCTTCAGGCTCCAGTGACCTTGACCGGTGACGCGTTGATGGCAGAGCTGCGCGATCAGAAAGCGCGCGACTTCTACCTCGACAACCACCGACTCGGCGATCTGCGCCGGTACAAGCGGTTCTACAGTGTCGATCTGTTCCCGAAGGGTCCGTATCCTGGTTCGACGACGGGGCAGATCTACAACGAGTCGATCGATTGCTGGCCGCTCCCGACCAGCGAGCTCGTCGACAATCCAAACATACCAAAGTAGGGAATAGGGAATCGGGAATCGGGAATCGAACCCCCGGGATGCCTCTCTACTAGAGAGAGACTTCCCGGGGGTTTTACGATTCCCGATTCCCGATTCCCTATTCCCGACTCAACGTTCGGACTGCACTGTCTCTCCTGGCCGCGAATCTCGCGTCGCCGCGCTGCCACGCATCCGCGGCCGAGCGCAGGTGAACCGCCGCGCTATCGCGCCGGCCGGCTGCGAGCCACGCCCGACCCAGCTGCTCGTGCAACTCGGTGCGCGTGATGTAGTAGTTCGACGCGTCCAGTGGGCCGCGCAGCGCCGGCTGTAAGACCGCGACGGCCTCCCGTGGACGACCAAGTCGCAGATACAGCTTCCCGAGCTCGTGATTCACACGCGTGAATCCTATCGTGGGTGACCACATGGCCTCGCGCAACTCGGTCACGGCTTCCTCATGTCGCCCGCGCGCTGAGAGCAGCAACCCACGCACGTAATGGTGGAGGCGCTGATCCCGCGCGATATAGCTCCGCGCGCCAACAACCTGCATGGTGTCGATCATCCACCGCAGGGCGGCCGTGTCACCCATTGCATAACGCGCCGTCGCCGCGTGAGCGAGCAGCCAGACGCGCGTCTTCGCCGCGAAGGACTCGAGGTCGGGCGGCTTCGACACGGACGCCATGGAGTCAAAGAGCGCGGCCGACCGCGCGTAGTCGCCACGTTCGAACAGCGTCTGCGCCTCCGCGATCGCGGCGGTCGACACCGCGCCGGGAACTCCATCGACGCCCGGGGATTCGCTCCGAAACTCGCGGGCGCGCTCGAGTGCTTCCTCGAGCCGGCCCTGATTCCGCAAACTGATGACGAGCATCCACAGCATCTCGGACCGTCGATCAGCATCCCTCGAACGGGACACGTCGAGCAGATCTCGATCTGCGTTCGCGAAATCGGCGGCGCGAATGCGGAAGTGTGCCTCCGAAATCGGTTCGTCAGGCACGCTCGAGAAAGCCGTCGAGGTGCGCAGCGCCGCAAGCGCTTCGTCGCTTCGATCCAACAATGCCAGCGAGACGGCCACTTCGCGCCACGATGCCGACGATTTCGGCTCCAGCGCTGCCCAGCGGCGGGCCTCGCGGTACATCACCTGGAGCGAATCCATGGCGTGATACGCCCTCAGCAAGGTCGCCATGGCCTCGCATCCGACGCATCGCGCGCGTTCACTGCCCCGCCCCAGCGAGTCCATCTCGACGACCCGTCGAAGATTCGCGACCGCATCACCGAAGCGAGCCTGCGCCAGCGCGATGATGCCAACGTAGCGATATCCCTCGACGTCGTGCGGGAAGCGCGCGACGAACGAGTCAGCGAGCGCTCGCACGGCTGGCGAGTACGACTGCATCCTGAACTCGAGATCGATCAGCATTCGCTCGCGCTCGGTCGCACGGTTCGCAACCCGGCGCGCCACCGCGAAACGCTGCCACACGGCCGGCCAGTTGCCCAGCTGTAGCGCCGTCCGCGCCGAGTAAAACGCGGCCATTGCGAACGTAGAATCCTCGGTGGTTGCCGCCCGAAAAAGTCGATCGGCCGCGGCAAAGTGGCCGCCCGTGTAAGCGCGCAGCCCCTCCTCGTACAGGCGGTAGGCGACGAGCGAGCGCGTCGACACGTCCGCAACGGAACCGGATGGCGCGTTGGCACCGGCCTGCGCGACGAGTAGCGCGGTCGCACTGTCCACCAGGGCGAAGGGATCGGCGCCTGTGACCGTGTGAGCCACGATCACGTCGCCGTTCGCCAGATCCACTAGACGCAGGTCCAGCCGAAGGCGGGTGTCAGCGAGCTGGAACAACGCGCCGTCCACGAGCCGACCGGCCCCGGCACGACGCGCGGCAGTGACCGTCGCTGTCGAAGTGGTGTCGCCCGCGCGCCTGGCATCCGAGACCAGCTCGTACATGCGCGCCGTACTGAGGACGCGCAGTTCGGGGACGCGAGCGAGGTTCGTCGCCAGCATGTCACCGAGTGGACCGGCAAGCTCCGAAGAGGCAGGCTCGCGGTAGTCGTTTATTCTTCCGACCGCGATCACGGCACGGTCAGTGAAGGACGCGGGAGTGCGAATGAAACGCGTCGCCCAGTTCGGCGCGGTCACGAGTGGAACGAGTGCCGCCACCAGCGCCCAGAGTCCGAACCGACGCGAGCCGCTGGAGGAAGTGCGAGCCTGTGCGGATTGCGGGGCGTGCTCGACAATGGTGAGCATGCCCGATGCAGCGGCGCCAAGGACCGCTCGTTCCACGCAGGCGGACTGCACCTCCGGCGTTGGAAGCGCGTCAGGCGTAGCCGTACCCGTCGCTGTGGCAACCGTGCCCGATGCGGGAGCGATGTCGGACGAGATGGCGTCCGCCGGAACCTGAGGCGCGGCAACCCGAGCCGGGGGAAGCTGAGCCGGGGGCGGCTTGGGACCGCTGGGCGCCGCAGGAGCCTTCGCGTGCTCCTGTCGGAGCCGCTCGGCGAACGCGACCACGTCGCGATCGGGCGGCAGATCGAGTTCCTGCTCGACCAGCGCCTCGTAGACCCGCGCATGGTGCACCGCACCGAGGCGGTCCCCGGCGTCCGTGAGCGAGCGCATGAGACGAAGCGCGTTGCGGGCGTTGAGTGGGTCCTGGGCCGCGAGCTTTCGGAGCCACCGGACGGCGGAGGGGTGGTCGCCACGTTTGCTCTCGGCCGACCCGAGCTTTTCGAGCGCCAGCTCGTAGTCACGCGCGAGTGCATTGCGCTCGGTATCGGCCCACCGCTCGAACTCGCTCGCGGCGTGAAGGCGGAACGCGTCGAGAAACGGCCCCGTGTACAACGTGACCGCCCTCTGGAGGTTGCCCTCCGCGATGGCCGTGTCGAACTCTGCCACGTCGCTCGAGAAGACGTCGGGGTTGAGGCGAAGATCGGCGGCACCGCCGACGATGGCGTCATCCACACAGAGGTCGCGCCGGAGCGCATGGAGCGCCTTGGCGAAGGTTCGGCGCGCCTGGTCCGGCTCGACGTCGGTCCAGAGGATCTCCAGGATCTTGTCTCGCTGGATGCCACGATCGCCTGCGCGCGCGAGGAGGGCCAGGATCGCCAGGCGGCGCGGTTGATTGGCTGCGCCGGTGAGCTCGCCAGCGTCGCTGACCACGCCGAGTGAGCCGAAGGCGTTGATTCGCAACGTGTTAGGGCGCGCCACCGGCTTCTGACGCGACACCGGCTGCCTGCCCCGCGCGGAGACGGGCGTGATCGATGTGCTGCTAGGCCGGGGACGCTCTGCAATACGGCAACGCCACGCGGACGAGCTATGAAAGACGTGGAGTGCGTCGTCCGAAGCGTTCGGTAACTCCATGGTAGTTCTCCTTCCACCTGAACGGGCGAGATCCGAGTCGCGCCGAGACGCGCCGGCCCGAATGGTACGGCCGCCAATTTGGGGGACGGGTCTCACCTGACTTTCACCTGCGGGAGCCGGCCCATCTCCTGAGCATCTCCTGCAGCCGGACTCACGATGCCACCCCACGACGTGGCTTGTAGAGACTGCTCAGCCCTTCCCTCGACGCCCTTTGTGCTGCATGTACCCGAGCCCGACCGTCGCGCGGCTGTCCCAACCACAGCTCAGTCGACTCGCCACCCGGCGCTCAGCCCCCAAGCGGCCCGCTCCCAGCAGCCCCGTGTACCGTCAGCTCGACGACGCCAAGATCATTGAAACGCTGGAGCGGCTGCGTGATCGCATCCGCGAGCGGTTCCCCGGCTCCAGCCTCTCGCGCGTGAGCGAGGAGCTGCTCGGCATCGCACGCGAGTCGGCGTCGCACATCGCCTATCTCTCCCGGCCGAACTGGCCCGTGCGGGTCGGCGTCGGCATCGCGATCGTCGCGATGCTGGGTGCCGTGTTCGTGGCGCTCACCCGCATTCGTCTCCAGGGCGATGTCGGCGGATGGCCCGAGCTGGTTCAGGTCATCGAGTCGGGGGTGAATGACCTCGTCTTTCTCGGCATCGCGGTGTTCTTCCTGCTCACGATCGAGACGCGCCTCAAGCGGCGGCGCGCCTTGCGGGCGCTGCACGAGCTTCGCAGCATCGCGCACGTCGTGGACATGCACCAGCTCACGAAGGACCCCGAGCAGCTCATGTCGGAGGTGCCGGCAACAGCGTCGTCGCCCGTTCGGACAATGAGCCGCGCCGAGTTGGGCCGATACCTCGACTACTGCAGCGAGCTCCTCTCGGTGACGAGCAAGATCGCCGCGCTGTACGTCGAACGGTTCAACGACGACGTGACGTTAGGTGCGGTGAACGAGATCGAGTCGCTGACAGCCGGGCTCTCACGCAAGATCTGGCAGAAGATCACCATGCTCCAGTCGGCCGGCTAGCGCGACCGCCGCGCGGGCGCCTACCGCGGATAACCATCCGTCAGGCGCTGTACGGGTTTCACGACGCGGATGCCGGCCCGCACCTCGGCCGCTGGAGGCGCATTGACCGCCGTCAGCGTCGCCTCGTCGTTAGGTGCCTGACCATCCACGCGCCACTGCCAGATGTACCGACCTTCGCTGAGCGGAAGCTCGACGACCCACGATTCGCCTGACCGGGTCGCCGGAATCGGCCGCGATGCAAAGTTGCCCGCCAGCTCCACCGTCTTCGCCGCCGGCACCGACGATGCCGGGAGCTCAAACCGCACGAGCTCACCGAAGTGCCGCCGGAGAAGGAATCGGCGATCCGGGTCGACGCGCACCGCGGCGACCTGACCAAGGTTGTCGACGCGCACGGTGTCCGCGCGATGAGTGAGCTGAACCGTGCGCCGGACGGTATCGCCCGATGCCGTCGCGAGCGCGAGCTCCAACGGGAGCTGGAACACGACGTCCGGCTGCCGCTGGCTCACGATCACGCGATCGCCCTCGACCAGCGCATCGACATCGGGGATGTACTTGCCCTCGAGCCACGGGAGGATGACGGGCGTCAGGTTCCGTCCCGCTGCGTGTGACATTGCCGCGATGAACTCCCGATGTCCTGCGGGCGCACCCTTCGTGCGCAGTGCGATGTACTCGCGCACCCCGCGGTCGAACGTTGCCTTTCCCAGACCGTGCTCCAGCGAACGCAGTACCCACGATCCCTTGAAGTAGTGGATGCGTCCGTTGTCCGGATTCCCCAGAATGCTCTGACGTCCCTCGAACCCGCCGGTGAATCCCGCGCGATCGACGCCGGTCATGTAGCCCGTGCGCTGTCGCTCCCAGAACGCGTCCTCGACGTCCTTCCCGTGCACGGCACCGAGGACCGCGCCTTCGGCGAACACGGCCCAGCCCTCCTGCAGCATGTTCGCCGCGAAGCCGCTCGCGTTCATCGTCCAGCCGTGCGCGATCTCGTGGGCCACGACGTACGAGGGGCCGAGCACCGGGTCGTCGAGCCGTGTCGCCCCGGACCCGCCGACGACGAGGTTGTTCATCCGCACCGAGAAGCCGCCTCGGCCGACTGCACGGTTCGCGACGAGCGCGACGTAGCGCGTCGGCGCCTGCGGCTCCCCGAAGCGCTCCGCGAGGACGTCATACACTCGGCGCGTCACGTTCACGAGCGAGTCGTGCGTGAAACGGAAGTCCGGCGTGAGGAACGTTTCGACGCGTACCGGTCCGAATGGGGTCGTGATGGTCGACGAGCGGACCTGCCAGTCACGATCGTACGCGAGCGCGAGGAGAAACTGTGGATGCATGCTCCGCGCGACTACTGTGCGCACTCCGGTCGCGACCGTCTCGGTCTGTGGCACGCTCGTCGTCAGCAGGTATGCCTCCGGGACGCGAACCGTCGCGGTGAGCCGCGCGAAGTGATTGCCGCTGTCATAGTTGAAGAACGGATGCCAGGCGTCGGTGTTATGGTAGGCGCCGAACGCCGGTGCAGCGTCGCTCGCGCGAGACGTGTTCGAGTCACGCGACGCGGCGCCGGCAAGTCGGCTCTCGATCAGCGAATAGCGCATCACGAGGCGAGCATTGCGCCGCTGCGGCGATGGGAACCAGAACACGCCGCCCCCGAACTCGTAAGGCACCGGGCGACCCTCGAGCTCCATCGACGCGATGCGCGCCACGTTGTTGAACCGCGCAGCGAAACCGAACGGGCTGCCGATGTCGATCGTCAGCGTATCGGTCACTTCGAGCCCCTGCCCTGGCGTGATCGTGGCGTGAATCGCCTGCGCCCGAATGTAGTTCAAGGTGTCGAGCGGCAGCTGACGAGCGACGCTCCACATACCCTCCGCCTTGACCGCCTCGTACAGCCCTGAGAATCGACGGACGCGATTCGTCTCATCGCTGCCCGCTGCGGCGTCGAGCGGGCGCGGGCGCTCTCGCGCCGGATAGACCGTGCCGGCGAGCAGCAGCACGGCGCGACCATCGCGCCGCCAGACGACGCGCGAGAGATCAGCTCGACGCAGGTTGCGCTGCTGGACGGCGGCTCGCACGACATCCCGGCCGAGCGGATCGGGATACACGCTGTCGAAGGCCTCGGGAGTCGCCGACGCGAAGCGCGTCATCACGAGGCGCGCGAGCGAGTCCGGCGTCGGCGCGCCGGTGAGAGCGCCGGATTGTGCGATGGCGGCAAGCGGCATGGTCGCGACGGCCGCCGTCGCAACGAGGACTCGAAGGATCACAGGTAGGAGAGTTACAGAGGTTTGACCGCGGTGTGGCGTCGGAAGCGCTTCGTATACACGCGCGCGCTCTGGCGGATCTACTACGACCGCTTTGTCATCCCGAGCGAGCGAGGATGGCGACGGGTGAGGTGACCCACACACTCCGCGCGTTGTTGCGCACGCGGTGGTTCGCACGAGCATCACTGCCTTTCGGTGACGTGATCGTGCTTTGCAGCGACGCACATCCGCGCAGTGACGGAGAGGCACGGGTGAGACTCCTATAAGGAAGCACTTCCACGTCGGCGCGCCACTCCGGCGAACCCGACGCACCCGCAGCCTTCGCTCCGTGGACGACAGGAAACTCACGCCGACTGCACTCGCGCGGATCGCCGGCACCAGCGCACCGGCCCGCCCGCGCCCCGGCCGACCCATCCCGTTCGAGCCGCTCCCGCGCCTAACGCCGAGCGCGCCGCCGGCGTGGATCACGCATGAAACGACGAAGCCGTCCGTCGCGGAGCGCCTCGCCCGCGTCGGCGTGTTTGCCCTCCTCGCCGCCGGATGGCTGGTCTTCGCGAGCTGGTGGGTGATCGTGCTCAGCCGCGAGAGCATCGCGTCGCTCGGGCGCGCCGCCGGCCTCCTCGGCGTCATTCTCGTCACGTGCACGGTCCTCATGCTCGCCTGGACGCGCTACAACATGTGGGTGGCGCGCCGCGGCAAGCGCGGACAGTCCAGTCTCTACATCCCGATGGAGTGGAAGCACGACACACTTGGCCGGTCACTCGAGCTTCCCGCAGCAGGGGTCGCGCAGACCGCGAGCGAGCTGCGCGTCGTCATCCGCGATGGTGTGAAAGCGTACGTCGTCGCCCGTGAGGGAACACTATGAGCATGTTCGACGTCGCCAGCATCGTGGAGCTTCTCCGGGCCATCGACGGGTCCGCCGGATATCGCAGTGCGCTCGTGTTCTACGGCGCGTACCCGATCACGATGGCCTGCGTCTGGATCGTGCTGAGCATCGCATTCGCGCGTCGCCGAGAAGCGAGAGCCGGCAACGCCGACGCCGCGCTCGCGCCCGCTATTCCCGACCCGCCGCCGTTCGTCTCGATCATCATCCCTGCCCATAAGGAAGGCGAGACGATCGCGAGGACGCTACAGGCGTTGCTCGCCGTGGACTACGCCGCGTACGAGGTCATCGTCATCAACGACGGATCGCCCGACGACACCGCGGATGTGGTCCGACGCTTCCTCGATACCGGCGTCATCCGCCTGCTCGACAAGACGGTGAACGAAGGCAAGGCGATGGGGCTCAACGACGCCATTCCGCTCTGTCGCGGCGAGATCGTCGTGGTTCTCGACGCCGATATCGTCGTCACGCCGGGCGTGTTGAAGGCACTCGTGCCTCACTTCGCGTCATCGCGGGTCGGCGCGGTGACCGGCAACCCGCGTGTCGCGAATCGCGGCTCGCTCCTCCGCAATCTGCAGACGCTCGAGTTCGCGTCGATCGTCTCGGTGCAGCGACGCGC
>Ga0075421_100014005_pt1 | contig 10007 bp, 10 predicted proteins | sample SoiMetdeltSBSDD5_FD_75292 | JGI IMG/M metagenome (GOLD analysis project Ga0075421, IMG submission 75292) | Bulk soil microbial communities from a Populus tree surrounding site in Tennessee, USA - Soil MetaG P. deltoides SBSDD5 | ecosystem: Environmental > Terrestrial > Soil > Tree plantation... | reverse complement strand
GCCGAGCTGCAGGACTTCTTCCACAGCTACATCGTGCCGCGCTACCGCGGCATCGATCCGGACGATTACCGCCTGCTCCTCATCGAGGCCGGTCAGGAGATCTTGCGCGGCGTGCATCCCACGCTGGCCGAGCGCGCGCGGCGCACGCTTCATCGCGAGGGCATCGAGATTCGTACGGGCACGCGGGTCACGCGCGTGCGGCCGCAGGCCATCGAGGTGAACGGGAACGAAGCAGTGCCGGTCGGGCTGACGGTGTGGGCGGCCGGCGTCACGGGGCATCCCGTGCTCGCGCACGTGGCCGCCGAGCGCGACCGGCTCGGGCGCCTGATCACACGACCGACGATGCAGCTCAAGCAGTACCCGGACGTGTTCGGCGCAGGCGACGCCGTGACGATCGAGGACAACGCCGGCGCCTCCACCCCCATCATCCCCGCCGCGCTCGCGCAGGCGCGCCTGGCCGCGGAAAACATCGTGGCCGAGCTCGAGGGGCGGCCGCTCGCCACGATCCAGTTCGCGCCTCAGGGCATGCTCGTCTCGCTGGGCGAGCGGGACGCGGTGGTCGAGGTCCTCGGCTTTCGCTTCTCCGGATACGCGGCGTGGCTCTTCTGGAACGCGCTGCACCTGTTCAAGCTCGTCGGCTTCCGCAAGCAGCTGCAGGTGGCGCTCGACTGGAGCCTCGCGCAGTTCTTTCCGCGCGACTCGACGATCATGCGGCGCGTCTCGCGTTGTCCGGTGTGCGGCCGGCCGGCGCCGGCGCTGTCGCGCGAGCGGGACGCCGCGTGAGCGCCACCGAGCGGCGCCACGAGCCGCTGGCCGTGGGCGTTCTCGCCTCGGGCCGCGGCAGCAATCTCCAGGCGCTGCTCGATGCGTGCGCGGCGCCGGAGTTCCCGGCCCGCATCGTGGTGGTCATCTCCGACCGCGAGCACGCGCCAGCGCTCGAGCGGGCCCGCGCGGCCGGCGTCGAGGCGGTGTGGCTCAACCCCAAAGACTTCGTCACACGCGAGAGCTTCGACGAAGCACTCGTGCGCGAGCTCGAAAAGCGTCAGGTCGGCCTCATGTGTCACGCGGGCTACATGCGGATCCTGTCGCCGGTGTACATCCGCGCGTTCGCCGGACGCGCGCTCAACATCCATCCATCGCTGCTGCCGGCGTTTCCGGGTCTGCACGCGCAGAGCCAGGCCCTCGAGCACGGCGCGAAGGTGGCCGGCTGCACCGTGCACTTCGCGGACGAGGGTATGGACACGGGGCCGATCGTGCTGCAGGCGGCCGTGCCCGTCGAGCCCGACGACACCGAGGACACGCTCGCCGCCCGCATCCTGAAGGAGGAGCACCGATTGTTTCCGGCCGCTGTCCGCCTCTTCGCGGAGGGGCGTCTGGAAATCGTCGGCCGACGCGTGATCGTCACGCACGCCCGCAAGGAGGGCCGATGAAGATTCGCCGCGCGCTCGTCTCGGTCCACGACAAGACCGGCGTGGTGGAGCTGGCCACTGCGCTGGCGGGCATGGGCGTCGAGATCCTGTCGACGGGCGGCACGGCGAAGCTGCTGCGCGACTCCGGCGTGGCCGTGCGCGACGTGGCGGACGTCACGGGCTTTCCCGAGATGCTGGACGGGCGGGTGAAGACGCTGCACCCCAAGATCCACGGCGGCATCCTGGCGCGCCGCGACGTGCCCGAACACCTGGCGGCGCTGGAACGTCACGGGATCGGGCCGATCGACCTCGTCGTCGTCGCGCTCTATCCCTTCGAGCAGACCGTCGCGCGGCCGGGCGTGACCGCGGCGGAGGCGATCGAGCAGATCGACGTGGGTGGGCCGACGATGATCCGCGCCGCCGCCAAGAACCACGGCGCGGTCGCCGTCGTCACGCATCCCTCGCAGTACGCCGCCGTGCTCGACGAGCTCAAGCGCACCGGCGGCGCCGTCTCCGACGCCACGCGCGAGCGCCTCGCGCATGAGGCGTTCCGGCGGACGGCGCAGTACGACGCGGCGATCGCCGCCTGGATGCGCTCGGCACAGGCGCCCGCCGCCGCGAAGGAGCCCGACGAGTTTCCGCACCCACTGCGGCTCGAGGGCGAGCGGGCGCTGCTGCTCAAGTACGGTGAGAACCCGCATCAGTCGGCGGCGTTCTACCGGCTGACGGGCGGGCCGGAGATCGGCCTCGCCGCGATGAAGCAGCGGCACGGCCCCGAGCTCGGCTACAACAACCTGCTCGATTTTTCGGCGGCGCTCTCGTTGCTGCTGGAGTTCGACGAGCCGGCCGCCGTCGTCATCAAGCACACCAATCCGTGCGGCGCGGCGACCGCACCGAGTGTCGGCGCGGCGATGGAGCGCGCGAAAGCGTCCGATCCCGTGTCGATCTACGGCGGTATCGTCGGCGTCAATCGTCCGCTCGACATGGCGGTCGTCCAGGCGCTCGCCGGGATCTTCGTCGAGATCCTGTTCGCGCCGGCCTACGCCCCCGACGCGCTCGAGGAGCTGGCGCGGACGAAGAAGAAGTGCCGTGTCTTCGAGGTGCCGTGCGACCGGCGCGCGCTGCCGGGACGACTCGAGGAATATCGCAGCGTGCTCGGTGGCTTGCTCGCCCAGAGCGTCGACCAAACGGACCTGGATCCCGTCGCCCTCAAGGTCGTCACGCGGCGCGCGCCGACGCCGGCCGAGATGCGCGCGCTCCGATTTGCCTGGCGCGTGGGCAAGCACGCCAAGTCCAACGCGATCGTGCTGACGACGGCGGAGCAGGTCATCGGCGTCGGCGCCGGTCAGATGAACCGCGTGGACTCGGCGCGCCTGGCCGTCATGCGCGCGCGTGAGGTGGGGCTGGCGACCCAGGGGACCGTGTGCGCCTCCGATGCCTTCTTCCCGTTCCGCGACGGGCTCGACGTCGTCGCCGAGGCGGGCGCCACCGCGGTGATCCAGCCGGGTGGCTCGCTGCGCGACGAGGACGTGATCGCCGGCGCCGACGCGCATGGCATGGCGATGGTCTTCACCGGTCTGCGCCACTTCCGCCACTGATCGTGACCGGGCGCGCCGCATGACCGAGCGCATCTATGGGCTGCGCGAGCTCACACGCATCCTCACGCTGACGCCGCGCCGGGCGGCGCAGCTCAAGCGGCTGAACCTGCTGCACGGTCAGCTACGCTACACGTTCCGCGAGCTGCTGGCGCTGCGCGCGGCGTCGGCGCTGCTGGAGTCGGGCGCCTCGGTGCGTCAGATCCGTCAGGCGCTCGATGCGCTCCGGCGGCGCGATCCCGGTGTGCGGCAGCCGCTCGCCGAGATGCGGATGGTGCTCGACGGCGGTCGCGTGCTCGTGGAATCCGAGCGCGTGCGCTTCGATCCCCGTACCGGCCAGACCGTCCTCGACCTCGATGCGGGGAATCTCGAAAAGACGGCGGAGGCCACGCTCGTCACCGGGCTCGTGCGTCCGCTGGCGCCGCCCTCGGAGCAGGCCGAGACGTGGTTCGAACGGGCCAGCGAGTGGGACGCCGATCCCGCGCAGTGGGACGATGCCATCGACGCGTACCAGCGCGTGGTGGCGATCGATCCGACGTACGCGGCGGCCTGGAACAACCTCGGGCTGCTGCTCCACCGCATGGGGCGGTACGAGGAAGCGCGCGCGTCCTACGACCGCGCGCTCGCCGAGGCCGGCGACTGCGCGGAGGCAGCCTACAACCTCGGCTCCCTGAACGAGGACACCGGTGACGTCGAGGAGGCGATCCGCTGCTATCGGCGCGCGCTGGGCGTCTCGCCCGACTACGCGGACGCGCACTTCAACCTCGCCGGCGCGCTCGCGCGGTCCGGCCGCGGCGACGAGGCGGTCGGGCACTGGCAACGCTACCTCGATCTCGACGCCGGCAGCCCGTGGGCGAAGATCGCGCGTGCGCATCTCGAGGTGGTCGAGACGCACGGGGAGGGCAGCGAATGAACGTGCTGGTCGTGGGCGGCGGCGGCCGCGAGCACGCGCTCTGCTGGAAGCTGGCGCAGAGCAGCCACCTGTCGCGGCTGGTGGCCGCGCCGGGCAATCCGGGCATCGCGCGTCACGCGGCGTGCGTCGCCGTGAGCGTCGACGACCACGACGGCATGCTGCGCCTTGCCGAACGGGAGCGGACGGATCTCGTCGTCGTGGGGCCCGAGGTTCCGCTCGTGGCGGGTCTCGCCGATCGCCTGCGCGACAAGGGGTTCACCGTCTTCGGCCCGGGGGCGGCGGCGGCCGCGCTCGAAGGGAGCAAGGCATTCGCCAAAGAGTTGATGGCACGCGCGGGAATTCCGACCGCGCGCTACGCGACATTCACCGAGCCCGCGCCGGCGCGCGCGTTCTGCCGCGAACTCGGTGCGCCGGTCGTCGTCAAGGCCGACGGCCTGGCAGCCGGCAAGGGTGCCATCGTGTGCACGACGCTGGCCGACGCGGACGAGGCGATTGCCGTCTGCATGGAGCGGCGCCAGTTCGGCGCCGCCGGCGCGACGGTTGTCGTCGAGGAGTTTCTGCGCGGCGAGGAGGCATCGTTCTTCGCCGTGAGCAACGGCACGGATGCTGTGGCCATCGGCGTCGCGCAGGATCACAAGACCGTCTTCGACGGCGACGTCGGGCCCAACACGGGTGGCATGGGCTGCTTCACGCCGGTGGCGTCGGTGGATGCGGCGATGCACGCCCGCATCATGCGGACGATCGTCGAGCCGACCTTCGGCGCGATCGCGCGCGCCGGCGCGCCGTACCGCGGCGTGCTCTACGTGGGACTCATGCTCACGGCGGAAGGCCCCAAGGTGATCGAATACAACGTCCGCTTCGGCGATCCGGAGTGCCAGGCGATCGTCGCCTCCATGGACGGCGACCTGCTGCCCCTCGTCGACGCGGCCGCCCGCGGCTCGACGCTGCCGACGGTGAACGTGTCGCGCCGCGCTGCGGTCTGTGTGGTGGTGGCGTCGGGCGGGTACCCCGAGCACTATGCGACCGGGTTGCCGATCGACGGGATCGGGGAGGCGGAGGCGAAGCCGGGCGTGGTCGTCTTCCACGCCGGCACCGCGCTGCACGATGGCCGGCCGGTGACCGCGGGCGGCCGTGTGCTCGGTGTCACCGCCGTCGCCGACGACGTCGGCAGCGCGATCGATCGCGCGTATGGGGCGGTCGCCCGCATCCGTTTCGAGGGCATGCATTTCCGTAAAGACATCGGGCGGCGCAAGGCCGTCGCCGCGTAGGAGCACCGCGTGACCAATCCCATCCGCGTGGGCATCGTGCTCGGCAGCGATTCCGACCTCGACGTCATGCTCGATGCCGTGAAGGTGCTCGACGCGCTGGAGGTCGGCAGCGAGGTCGTCGTCGCCTCCGCGCATCGCACGCCGAAGAAGACCGAGGAGTATGCCTCGACGGCCGAGGCGCGCGGGCTCGGCGTGCTGATCGGCGCCGCCGGCGGGGCCGCCGCGCTTCCCGGCGTGCTCGCGGCGTCGAGCGCGCTCCCCGTGATCGGCGTGCCGATCGCCGCGACCCCGCTCGGCGGCATGGACGCGTTGCTGTCGATCGTGCAGATGCCCAAAGGTGTGCCGGTGGCGACTGTTGCCATCGGCAGCTGGGGCGCCGCCAACGCCGCGATCCTGGCCGCCCAGATCCTCGCGGTCGGCGACGCGGCGCTGCGACAGCGTCTCGTCGCCTATCGCGCGAAGCTCGCCGCCGAGGTCGAGGACCGCGCCCGGCGGGTTGCCGACAAGCTCAAGTCGCGCGGGTAGCTCTAGCTCAATGGCGACGGAGGTCGTGCGCATCGACCCCGTCGCCCCCGACGAGGCGGCGCTCCGCGAGGCCGCGCGTGTGCTGCGTCGCGGAGGACTCGTGGCGTTTCCGACGGAAACGTTCTACGGGCTCGGCGCCGCCGCGCTGGACGCCGCAGCCGTCCGGCGCGTGTTCGACGTCAAGGGCCGCCCGAGCTCGATGCCGCTGCTCGTCCTCCTCGACGTCGCGTCGCGCCTGCGCGAGGTCGTCGCCGACGTGCCGGAGCGCGCGCGTGTCCTGATGGATCGTCACTGGCCGGGCGCGCTGACGCTCGTGTTTCGCGCCGCCGCGCACCTGCCGCACGAGCTCACGGCGGGGACGGGAACGGTGGGCGTCCGCGTGCCGCAACACGCGGTGCCGCGCGCGCTCGTGGCCCACCTCGGCGTGCCCGTGACGGCTCCGAGCGCGAACCGGACCGGCGCCGATCCGCCGACGACGGCGGACGACGTGCTCGCCCACTTGCGCGACGCCGTGGACCTCGTGCTCGACGCGGGACCGACGGCGGGCGGCGCGCCGTCGACGGTGGTCGACGTCACCGTCGAGCCGCCGCGTGTGATCCGCCAGGGTGCCGTTAGACTGGACGTCTGATGACCGTGCGGGTCGCCTTGAGAGACCGGGCATGAGGATCACCGGCGTCATCCAGGCCGGCGGCCGCAGTACGCGCATGGGCGGTGAGCCGAAAGCGCTGCTCGAGCTCGGCGGCAAGCGCATCGTCGAGCGCGTGGTCGACGCGCTCGCCGCGACGCTGGACGATCTGCTCGTGGTGACCAATACGCCCGAGCGCTACGAGTTCCTGCACCTGCCGATGGTCGGCGACCGTTACCCGGACGGCGGCGCACTCGGCGGGATCTTCACGGGCCTCGCGGCGGCGGCCGGCGACGCGGCGTTCACCGTCGCCTGCGACATGCCGTTCCTCCATCCCGACGTCGTGCGCCTCGTGCTCGCCCGGGCAGGTGAGGGCGACGTCGTCATCCCGCGCGTCGATGGCCAGTACGAGACGATGCACGCGCTCTACGCCAAGGCGTGCCTGGCGCCGATGGAAGCCCGCCTGCGCGCGGGACAGCTGAAGATCACCGGCTTCTTTCCCGACGTGCGCGTGCTCGAGATCGGCGCCGACGCCGTGTCGCGCCACCGCGTCCCGGCAATCGTGTTCATGAACGTCAACACGCCCGACGAGCTCGCGCGCGCGCGGGCGCTCGCGAGCGAGCTCAGCTGATGGTGAGGCTGCGGCCGGTTCTCGTCGTGCACTATCACGAGATCAGCCTCAAGCGGGGCAACCGGCCGCTGTTCCTGCGTCACCTGCGGCGCAACGTCGAGCGCGCGCTCGCCGATACCGGACCGGCCGCGATCGAGCAGCTGTCGGGCCGGGTGCTCGTCGATCTCGACGGTCATCCGGCGCCCGAAGCGGCGCGCGATCGCGTCGCGCAGGTCTTCGGCGTGGCCAGCGTGACGCTGGCGTATCGCGCGCCGTCGACGCTGGACGCGATGAAGGCGCTCCTCGAGCGCCTGCTCGACGGCCGCAGCTTCGCGTCGTTTCGGATCACCGCGCGGCGCGCGTTCAAGACCTATCCCATGACCAGCGTCGAGCTCAATCGGGCGCTCGGCGCCTTCGTCCTCGAGCGCGTGCGGACGCGCGTGGATCTCGAGCACGCCGAGCAGGACATCCACGTCGAGGTGCTGCCGGCGGAGACGTACATCTCGCTCGACCGCATCCAGGGGCCGGGCGGGCTGCCCGTGGGCGCGTCGGGGACGGTGGCGGCGTTGCTGTCGGGCGGCATCGATTCGCCCGTCGCCGCCTGGCGCATGATGAAGCGCGGCTGTCGCGTGCTGTTCGTGCATTTCCACAGCGTGCCCTACCTGCCGCCCACCTCGCAGGCCAAGGCGCGCGCGCTGGTCGAGCGGCTGACGGCCTGGCAGTACGCCTCGCGGCTGCACCTGGTGCCGTTCGGCGAGATCCAGCGCGAGGTCGTGCTCGGCGTTCCGCCACCGCTCCGCGTCGTCGTGTATCGCCGACTGATGCTGCGCATCGCGCAAGCGCTCGCGCGCCGCGCGGGCGCGCAGGCACTGGTGACCGGCGAGAGCCTCGGGCAGGTGGCCTCGCAGACGCTCGAGAACATCGCGTGCATCGACGAAGCCGCCGCGCTGCCCGTGCTGCGTCCGCTGATCGGCATGGACAAGCTCGAGATCACCGCCACGGCGCAGCAGCTCGGCACGTTCGAGATCTCGATCGAGCCGGACGCCGATTGCTGCACGCTGTTCACGCCGCGGCACCCGGCGACGCGCGCGACGCTCGACGAGATCCGCACGGCAGAGGGCACGCTCGATCTCGAGCGCCTCGTGGCCGCCGGCGCCGACGGCGCGACGCTCGAAGCGTTCGCGTTTCCGGGCGCCGGCGCCGCTGCCGTCTCCTGATCGTCCCCGTTCCCCGAGATATGGGGCACCTTGACGCGGAAAGCCACAATCGGTATGGTGCGCGTATGGCGAGCATCGCCATCGGGGCGGACCATGCTGGTTTCACGCTCAAAGAGCGGCTCAAGACGTGGCTCGCCGCGGACGGCCACCGCATCATCGACCACGGCACGCACTCGTCCGAATCCGTCGACTATCCCGACTACGCCGCAGCCGTCGCGGAGGCGGTGCGGGCCGGCGAGGCGGACTGGGGAGTGCTGGTCTGCGGCTCCGGCATCGGCATGGCGATGGCGGCGAACAAGGTGCCCGGCGTCCGCGCGGCCGTGGCGACCGACCCGGTCGTCGCGCGCCTCTCACGCCAGCACAACGACGCCAACGTCCTGGCCCTGGGCGCGCGCCTGACCGGGCCCGCGCACGCGCTCGCCGTGGTGCAGGCGTGGTTGGCCACCCCGTTCGAGGGGGGCCGGCACGCGCGTCGCGTGGACAAGCTCGCGCAGCTGGACGCGGCGCGGAAGGAGCACCCGGTCGATGCAGCGGCTGGCTGATGTCGACCCCGAAGTCGCCAAGGCGGTGCGCGAGGAGGCGCAGCGCCAGAATCGCAACCTGGAGCTGATCGCGTCCGAGAACTTCGTCTCGGAGGCGGTCCTCGAAGCCGCCGGCTCCGTGCTGACCAACAAGTACGCCGAGGGCTACCCGGGTCGGCGCTACTACGGCGGCTGCGAGGTCGTGGACGTCGTCGAGGATCTCGCCATCGCGCGCGCCAAGGAGTTGTTCGGCGCCGAGCACGCCAACGTGCAGCCACACTCGGGCGCGCAAGCCAACATGGCCGTGTACTTCACGCTGCTCAAGCCCGGCGACACCGTGCTCGGGCCGAACCTCTCGCACGGCGGCCACCTCACCGCCGGCAGCCCGGTGAATTACTCGGGGAAGTTCTACTCGATCGTCGCCTACGGCGTTCGCAAGGACACCGAGCGCATCGACCTCGATCAGGTGCGCGACCTCGCGAAGCAGCACCGGCCCAAGCTCATCATCGCGGGCGGCTCCGCCTTCCCGCGCGCCATCGACTTCAAGCCGTTCGGCGACATCGCCAAGGAGGTCGGGGCGGCGCTCATGGCTGATATCGCGCACCCGGCGGGCTTGGTGGCGGCCGGCCTGCACCCGACACCGGTCGGCATCGCCGACTTCGTCACGTCGACGACGCACAAGACGCTGCGCGGCCCGCGCGGCGGCATGGTGCTGTGCGGGGCCGCGCACGCGCAGGCGCTCGACAAGACCGTGATGCCGGGCGTGCAGGGTGGCCCGCTCATGCACGTGATCGCGGCCAAGGCCGTCGCATTCCGCGAGGCGCTGACGCCGGCGTGGCGCGCCTACCAGCGGCAGATCGTCGCCAACGCAAAGGCGCTCGCCGACGCGATGCAGGCGCGCGGCTTCCGGCTCGTCAGCGGCGGCACCGACACGCATCTGATCCTGGTCGACCTCTCGTCGCGCGGAGTCACCGGCAAGGACGCGCAGGAGGCGCTGGACCGCGCGTGGATCACCGTCAACAAGAACACGATCCCGTTCGAGACCAAGAGTCCGATGATCACCAGTGGCATTCGAATCGGCACGCCGGCCGTCACCACGCGCGGGATGAAAGAGCCCGAGATGGCCGAGATCGCCCGGCTGATCGATCGTGTGCTGTCCGATCTCGGCTCCGGCGCGGTCGAGGCCGCCGTGCGGAGCGATGTGCAGGAGCTGACGGCGCGCTTCCCCCTATATCCGGACCGGACCAAGTGAGGGGCACGCCATGAAGTGTCCGTTCTGCGGCCACACGGAGGATCGAGTCGTCGACTCGCGGGTCGGACGCGA
>Ga0075421_100014004_pt1 | contig 10007 bp, 4 predicted proteins | sample SoiMetdeltSBSDD5_FD_75292 | JGI IMG/M metagenome (GOLD analysis project Ga0075421, IMG submission 75292) | Bulk soil microbial communities from a Populus tree surrounding site in Tennessee, USA - Soil MetaG P. deltoides SBSDD5 | ecosystem: Environmental > Terrestrial > Soil > Tree plantation... | reverse complement strand
TTTTTTCATCTGACATCGCTCGATACATTGTGGCGGCAAGATCGGATGGTTTGGGGCTACAACCCCTTTTTCATGGCTGGATTTCCGGCGAATACAATTCAGGATCTGAGCATCAAATTTTTCGAGTTTACCGCTTTGGGGTTATCCGCCGTAGCTCTGACACCGATCCAGTGGTTTAAAATCTTAGTTTTTCTGGCGATGGCGAGCGCGCCATGGACGATGTACTTCGCCGCCCGGAATTTTTTCGATGGCGATCCTTCGAAACACCTTGCCGCCGCGGCAGCGGCGGGCCTAGGCACGATCTACTGGTGGAATTCCCTGCCGCGCGAAATGTTTTTTTACGGCATGATCGGCTTTCCTGCGGCGTCTTATCTCAGCGTGTGGGGAGTGTCGATCTTCTACCGATTGGCCGCCCGTCCGGACAAATTCACTTCGGTGCATTTCGCCTGGTTGATCTTCGCATCGGCGATACTGCCGCTCCACATCCAATCGATAATAGTTTTTCTACCGCCGATGGCCGCACGACTGCTGATTTCTCCAACTCTCTTCCGTGGCAGGTTAAGCGCGTGGATCGCAGCCGCGATTTTACTCTCCTTAGTCGTCAATGGGATTTGGCTCATTCCGGCGATCAACCATCGTGCTGACGATGTTTCAGCGGCAATCGTCAATCAGCTGCCGCTGTTCGCCAGCAGCAATCCGTTTACTTTCATTCTCGACTACCTCGGCCCGCAGGGTTTTTGGACGTTTCGCTCGCCGTTTTTTGAGAAAGGGTTTCGACTCGCGCTACTGTTGTTGGGTGGCATCGGCATCTGGCGAATGATACAGAACAAACATCGAACTTTCGGCATAATCGTGGCAAGCGCTGTGGCTGGTCTTTTCCTTGTCACGTATTTCGGAGCGCTTCTGCTCCTAGTCAAATCCTGGCAGCCGCTTCGCTTTAAAGTCCCGCTGGATCTCTTCCTTGTTATCGGTGCGGCCTATTCCATCGGTCTATGGTCTGGCGCTCGCCGCGCCAGGCCGTCGAAGCTTGTGCCGGTTCTCCTCGCGTGCAGCCTCGTGACCTTCCTAGTTAACCTCGTCCAAACCGAATCCACCGGCAAGCTGCGGCTGCGCGCCGGATTGAATCCGGATTTGCTTGCCGTGTCCGAATGGATCAAGCGGGAAACACCCGTGGAAGCGCGCGTGCTTTTCGAAGAGTCCGGCGACGAAACCGGATTCGTTTATGGGGGTGCCTATCTTTCGTCTTTTTTGCCGCACCAAACCGGCCGCCAGATGATCGGCGGGCCGATCAATCTTTATAACGACCGACACCACTTCGCGGAGTTCCACTCCGGAAAAATGTTCAAGAAAGGCGCGCAGAAGATTTCGGACCAGGAGTTGCGAAACTATCTACGGCTGTACAACGTCGGAGCGGTCGTCGCCTTTCATCCGGCGTCGATCAAGAGACTGCAATCGATTCCCGGCCTGGTAACCCTCGACCAACGCTTTGGCCCCGTGCACTTGATGAAGGTGAACCAGCCATTAACCTGGTTTATCGCGGGGGATGGCAGGGTAACCACGGGGTTTAATCGTCTGGAACTTTCAGAGCTAACGGGTAACGAAGTGATCCTGAAATATCATTGGATTGAAGACTTGACCGCGTCGCCCCCGGTGAAAATCGAACCGGTAAAAATGGCTGATGACCCCATCCCATTCATAAAACTGATCAATCCACCACCGAGAGTTGTCCTGCGAGCCGGCTCTTTCAAGTAGTGTGGTGATTCACAAATTCGTAACATAGTTCTAACGCACTTGTGGATGCCGGTTTTCACCGGCATGACAACAAAAGACGAATGATTTATTGAGCGAATCTGAGTCCGCGCACTATCGAGACAATGGCGCGAGACCTACACCGAGGCGACATTACCAGATTCGCCAGGTCATCGCTGCTTCATCAGTCGACTCGCTTCGCGATAGTGCGCAGCCGCTTCCGTAGTTTTGCCGAGCATGGCTAGGAGCCGCGCCAGGCTCTGGTGCGCCGGCACAAAGTCGGGGTTATTTCGGAGCGCTTGCTGGAAAGCGTCCGCCGCCTCGCCGTAGCGATTCTGCGCGGCATAGACGCTACCCAGATAATAGGCAGCTTCCGGCGAAGCGGGCGTCAGTCGAACCGCTTGTAGGAGCGCGTGAATCGCCTGGTCGAATTTTTCTTGCCTTGCCAGAGCGACGCCGAGATTTAAATGCGCGCGACTCAAGGTCGGGTTCAGTTCGATGGCTCGCGCAAAGTATCGAATACCGGTGTCGAGATCCCCTCGCTCGGCGATGAGCTGGCCATAATTGCTATGCGCATCGGCATAGTTAGGATACAACCGAAGCGCTTCCTCGAAATGACCCTGCGCCAAATCGAATTTTCCCTGTTGAGCGAAGAGATTGCCGAGATTGTAATGCGCCACGCCGTAACCTGGATCGACTTCGATCGCCTTGAGCGCGGTTTGGGTAGCTTCCAGGACTCTTCCTTGCTTTAGATAAGCGTTGGCCAAATTATTGTAACCTGCAGCACCCGGCCCTGAGGCGCCGCCGAGAGGCCAATTCACGATCACGCCAGCGCACAGCGCAGCGATGAAGGCGGTTGCCAACGACGGCCAACTCTTTTCTCTGTAGAGCCTCACGGCCTCTACAACGCCCGCGCCGGCGAACGGAACCAGCAAGGGCACAAGCGGAAAACGATAACGCCCGAAGACATAAAAAACCGCGACGCTTGCCGCCATCGAGAGGATCATGGCGTAGAACAGCCACAGATTCCGCCAGCGAGTATAGGTTAGAACCAGGCCCAAAACAGCGAGTGGTACGAGAATACCGAAATGGCTGATCGCGCCGAGCAATCTAAGCACCCCGGACCAGCTTTGATAAATGTAAAAATCGTCGGAGTCTTCGATCTCGCGCGCATTCCAAACCATCAGCCATTTCAGCCCCAACAAATGGATCCAATCGGCCGGCCGAGTCTTAATATAATCGAGCGCACGATAGAGCCAAAATTCCGAAACTTCGCCGGGTGTGAGCTTTCTGGCCAGAGTTCTTTCTGCCAGCCGTTTGGCGTCCGGTCCTTCGAGCTGAACTTCGTGAATGACTTTTCGCACCGACCCGTAGGTGCCATCGGCCGCGTCGTTGTTGCCAATGAAGAAATTGGGTCCTAACTGGGATGTGGTAAGCTGGAACTCGCCGCCGATGGTTAAGTTGCGCAAGCCTACCGGCAGTAAAACCAGCAGAACGCCGGCCAAAAACAAACCGAGCCATCGGCCGCGCATCGCCCAGGAGCGCCTTGCAAAGTAAACTGCAATCCAAAGCGCAACGACCGGCACGAGGACAAGCGCGTTCTCGCGCGTAAGACCGAGCAAACCCAATAGAGCACCCGCCGCGAACCATTTATTCCATGTTTCGTTGTCGATGAGGCCGAACAAAAAAAACAGCAAACAACTGAGCAGAAAAAGATCGAGAATGCTCTTTTCGACCAGTCCGTCGAAGAAAATCGCCGGCGCGTAGCAGGCAAGTATCAACCCCGCGACCAGTCCAGCGCCATGCGAAAAAAGCTTATCCGCGACTAAAAATAACAGCCCGCAGGAAATCGAACCGAGAAGCACCTGCACGAAACGGATCGCCCAAAGATTGTGCCCGAATAGACTTTGCAATACCGCGAGGAAATACGGGTACAAAGGAGCTTGATAGAAAACTCCCTCGCCCAACCACGCCCCCGCCGCAATCCGCTGCGCCCACTCATCGTACGTCCGGCCGTCACCGGCCAGATGATAAAAAAGTGGGATGGATTCGATCTGCAGCAAGTAAACGAGGCGCAGGACAAACGCAAAAGACACCACCGCGGCAAATCGCAACCATTTAGCGTTTCGTGCAACGTCGCCGCCGGCCGAACCCACCGACTTCGGCAATCCCAGTGCAGCGCTTTGCTTGGATCGGTGCGGCTTTGTTTTCATCTACATTTAGCGGCCATCAAGGTATGCATTGGTAGCAGTGCCCTGCGACCGTGCATACACGAGTCAACTCACTACCCGCCGCCACTCTGGCGGCTTCTCTGTCGATCACGGCAGCGCTGTTGGTTTTCGTGTTTTTAAAATTTTTACGGCTTCCTCTAAGTGTTTCGACGCTTCGTCGGTATGGCCTCTTGAAGCCAGAGCCCGACCCAGACTCTCGTGAATCTCGGCGACACCCGATTGCAGTTGCAAAGCTTGCCTGAAATGGTCGATCGCTTCATCCAACCGTCCTTGCCGAACCAGCACTCGGCCCAAATTGAAGTGTGCTCGAGCATAATTCCGATCGCTTCGGAGCGCCGCTTGAAAGTGCTCGATGGCCTTGTCGTCCTCGCCGCGAGCGGCCAGAACAAGACCCAAATTATTGTGCGTGTCGGGGTCGGCGGGAGCAAGCGCGAGCGCGCGCAGATAGTGATCAATGGCGCCGTCCGTCTCGCCGCGCATGGTCAGAACACGAGCCAAACTATAATGGATCTCCACTGAATCCGAGTCGAGAGCGAGCGCTTGACGATACCCTGCCACCGACTTTTCGAGGTCGCCTTGCTCAGCGAAAGCGTTAGCGAGCCCGGCGTGCGCAGACGCGTAATGTGGATTAAGCGCTAGACTTCTTTGAAAGTGGCCGATCGCTTCCCCGGAGCGTCCCTTGCTCAAGAGCGCTGTCCCGAGAAAATGATGCGCAAAAAATGATTCCTCATTGATTGCCAGCGCATGCCGCCAAAGCGTTTCGGAATCGCGCCAGACTGTGCTTTGCCGCCAAGATAAAAGTCCGAGTCCGGCAACGAGGAACGCCGCCGGCGCGTGCGCCGAAATGAATAGCGGAAATTTCATTCGATCCAACTGGCGGGCGCGCCATAATTTAAGCAACGCCGCTCCCGCGAGAACTGCCCACGCCAAACAGGCGAGATAAGTATAACGATCGGCCGCGATCTGCGGGCCGTTCTGCGCTACTCCGACATACGGCAGCAGGATCACACAGTAATAAACCCAACTGGCGAGTCCCCACGGCCGGCGTCGCCGCAAAATCCACAACAGCACGGTAATAGCGACCAGCAATAGGGCGCTTAAAATAAATCGCCAATCAGATAACGAGAGCGCTTCGATCTCGTAGAGGTTTGATAAATGGATTGGAATCAAGGTCTTCCATAGATAAAAAATTAAGCCGTACGCGGTCTGGACAAGTCGCTCGGCAACGCCGTACTCCTGGAGACCGTACATCAGATTGCTTTGCTGTTTGCCGTACAGCGCGAACAATCCGGCTCCGAGAGCAAGGAGAAAGAACGGAATCTTTTCCAACCACACCTGAATAGCCTGAGATCCGGCCCATTTTCTTACGCCGCCAGCGAGCCGGCGCAGCGGATAAACGTCCAGGACCAGCAAAGCGATAGGCAGGGTCACACCGGCGCCTTTTCCGAGCAGTGACAAGGCATACGATAGCCATGCCCCAACCATCCACTTCCAATAAGAAGTCGACTGACACGCAAACGCGACAGCGCGCAGATAACAGATCAGCGTCAAAATAAACATTGGCCCGGCAACGACATTCTCGCGACCGGAGGCCCAGGCAATCGGTTCGACTCGCAGTGGATGGATGGCGAAGAGCAGAGCCGCGAAGGCGGCGGCGATCTTGATAGCAACATCGTCGCGATCTAACGAAGAGTTCGCTAGCGACAATAGTCGTATGGATAAGACGTAAAAGAGCAAGGCCCCTGCGCAGTGGAGAAATAAACTGGTCAAGTGATAACCGGAGGGATTCATCCCCCAAAACAAGTAATCGGCGCCGAGTGTAATCCAGGTGAGTGGGCGATAAAGGCTGTTGTGAAAGGTCGTAAACATCCATTGCAAATGCGTCCAGCTCAATCCGCGATACGAACGATTATCGAGAAGATTCACCCGATCGTCCCAATTGACAAAGTCGTTTTGCAACACAGGCGCGAACGCCAAACCTGATATCACGACGACGGCAAGGGGAATGAGCCGGCAAAGTACCGCAGAGCCGCGGAGCAGGCTTGCGACTGAAGCGGGTGCAACAGGCAAAGTATCCTCGACGGATAACGGGCGACGAGATTTCATCGTAACAAGGATCGGATCATTTGGAGGGAATCGGGCCCTATATTCGCACTTAAGGCGACCGGCCCATTTGAAGGGCGCAACCTCCTGAGATATTGTGGCGCAATTATTTCCACTTCGGTATGAATCATTTCTTGACTAGCGAATCGCCAAAGGACCCGTAAATGAAGCAACAAGTCTACTCATGATTTCGCTGATTATTCCGGCTTTTAACGAAGAGCAGCGGATCGGCAAAAGTTTGGAGCAAATCTTTCAGTTTTGCAACGCGCAAACGTTGCCGTTCGAGGTGATTGTCGTCGACGATGGCAGCAGCGACGGCACGGTATCGTTCATTCGGCGACGGTTTGGTGACCATTCCCAATTGAAGATCGTCCAACAACCTGGGCGGCGGGGAAAAGGAGCGGCGGTGCAACAAGGCATGCTGCAAGCTCGCGGGGATTACGTTTTTTTCTCCGACGCCGATCTCTCCGTGCCCATCGAAACACTGCCGGGCTTCCTGGTCGAGTTGCAAAGCCGCTGCGACATCGCCATCGGCAGCCGCAGAGCGCCGGGCGCAAAAATTGAAGTGCACCAACCTTTCCTTCGCGAAACCATGGGTCGAGTTTTTACCTCTCTGTCAAACTTCCTCCTCGGCACGCGCTATTTCGACGTGACTTGCGGTTTTAAAGGCTTCAAGCGCGAAGTGGCCCGAGATTTATTTACCCGGCAGCGGTTGCACAACTGGAGCTTCGATTCGGAGATCCTCTTCATTGCCAGGCTCAGAGGATATCAAGTCACGGAAATACCGGTTAGCTGGCGCAACGAACAAGGTACTAAAGTCCGCGTATGGAAAGACGCCGCGGTTTCCTTCCTGGGTCTGCTGCAGATACGGTTGAATCAAATCCTCGGAAAATACGGCTAACCGAACCGGGTCCGATCGCGAGTGGAAGCAAAGTCATTTTCGATCCGGCGCATTGGCTAATTCTGACATTGGACGAATCGCTGACGACTTCGCGCACTTCTCTATGGACGACTGGTTCCCGCCTCGCGGCGCTGCTTGAGAATTCGCAGCGCCTCTTGATAGTGCCGAGCCGCCTCATCGGCTCTGCCCTGTCGAGCGAGTGCTTGGGCCAAGTTTTCGTGGGCCTCGGCAAATTCCGGCTTGACGCGAAGAGCTTCGCGGAAATATTGGGTCGCCTCGTCGGAGCGTCCTTGGGCCGCCAAAACTCGCGCAAGATTACGATAGGCTTCAGCGAAATCGGGCTTGATATTGACCGCTTGCCGGTACTGTATCAGCGCATCATCCGGTTGTCCCAGCCGGACCATGAGGTTTGCTAATTGGAAGTAAGCGTCGGCGTTCGTCGGGTTCAATTTGAGAGATCTCTGCAATAGGGCCATCGCCACATTGAGCATCCCCTTCCGCGCCGCGATCATCGCTCCATCCACGTACATCCGGGAGTCGGCAAGATTGAGCCTATAGATAAGCAACGATTGGCCGACGGACGCGTCCGGTTGACGCGACCTATAAGCACCAAAACGTTCTTCGAGCGCCTCAGGAAGAAATATTTCCCCTCCGTAGAGAAAGTTTGCGCTAATAACCAAATACTCTGGCAATTCGATTTCTTGATTCCCAGACAAGTTCCGTGCGGCCAGGTTCTCCGGCGAATAGAAATCGTCGATTCCATAATACTTGGCGTCTGCCGTGCCAAAGTAGATCAATTGGACTTTCGTGACGCCATTGCGGTCGATCCATTGCTTCAAGCCTTTCAGGTCCTGTCCCCAGTCGAGATTCGAATCCAACAGCACTTTGTGACCGTTTGCGGGCCCTCCAGCAGCCTCATTAAAGTAAGCCAAATAGTGCGGCCACACCGAAAGAGTAGACCACAGACTCCACAGAGCCAGGATCATCAGTCCGCCTCTCGCGATACGTGAACCTTGGCGCCAAAGGTCAGCTACTGCGCCCCCGATCAGCACAAACAAGAATGGGTAGATAGGAAGCAGGTGGCGAACACCGATATTGAAGCGAGAAAAAACCGCAAGAGCGAAATAAACCAAGAGCGGAATAAGCAGCCAAATTTGCGGCTGCCATTTTTTTTTTGAAACACACAAGCCCAACGAAAGCCCGAGCAAAATCAAGGTTGGCAGCGGCGTCTTGACGGCAAATGCAATCGGGAAATAACTCCAAAACCCATCCCCCGAGATCTCGCCCAAGAGATAAGCCGAGTGTTTCCAGATTTTTAGGTTATAAAGATAACCTGCGATCAATGCTTCGGGAAAAGCATGATGCTCGGTGAGAAACGACTGTATCGCGTGAACAATCGGTTTTTGGGCCTGCGGGATTTGGGTCATGAACAACCGCGCGCCGCCACCCGGCACCGCGCTGAAACGAAATCCGTACGCCATCCAAATCAAAAAATAAGCAATCACAACTGCGCCGCCGAGAACTCCGCTCAAAAACAACAGCCTCTGTTTGCGATTCAAGTCGAATTTCGTTCGCTCGAATAGGGTTAGCGCCTGCGGTTCAGACTTAATAACTTTTATCAAACCTAGAATGAGCCAAACCGGCAGAATCGCAACGAAGGAATGCTTCGTAATCGCTGCCAATCCGAACGACAGCGCCGTGAGCGACAGATTGACCCGTGTGGGCTCGCTAAAAGCGCGATAAAGAAAGTACGTCCCAATAAAGAAAATAGCCGCGAAAGGTAAATCCGTGTGAATGATCGCACTGTGAGCCAGAATGTTTGGATCGAGTGAGTACAGGAAAAGAGCGACGAGTCCTGCGGTGATTCCGAAAAGCTCCCGGCTCCAAATATATATGAATATCGCCAGGACGGTGCTCAGCAGCAGCATTTGAAATTTGGCGTAAAAAAAGAGCCGTGCCGCGTCGTTTCGTTTGAAAAACATTTCTTGCGCAAACGGATACACCGGCCCGCCAGGCTCGGTAATAAGGATTTCGTTCCAGGTAGGATTCGATCCTCGCGGATCGTTAACACCAAGCCAGAGAAGCGGCAGCGCGGCCCATATTTTCACCAACGGCGGATGCTCAGGATTGACCCGATAGTCGCCCCACTTGAGATAAGAGTATCCGCCGAGTAGATGAACAGACTCGTCTATCGTGGGGGATTGCCGAACGACGCTGGTGATCGTCAGAATCCCGAATACGCCGCAGCAAATAATGGCACCGATGACGGCTGCAAGCGTGCCTCGATTGCCCGTCATCCGCGACATCTCGTCTCAACGGGTTTCGTCTTTATTCCCATCGGCTTGCAGCAACCGTTTCGCTTCTTTGTATTCATTCAGGGCATCTTGTTTATTTCCTTGCGCGGCGAGTGCGCGCGCTAGACTGAGGCGTGCCTCGGTAAAGTCAGGCTGAATTCCCAGGGCGTGTCGAAAATAGGCGATAGCGCTATCGAACCGGGTTTGATCCGCCAAAATCAGGCCCAAAGCATAATACGGCTCAGCTTGGTCAGGGGCGTATTTTACCGCTTCTTGATAGTGCTCTATCGCTTCCTGGCGATGGCCGGTCTTTATCAAGAGGTTGGCAAAGCCGTAGTGTGCTTTGGCGTGGCCCGGCAGGATTTTCAATACTTCACGATAACTTCGGGCCGCTTCCTCGACCTGGCCGCGCGTGGCCAATATATTTGCTAAATTAAAGTGCGCGTTCGCGTTGAAGGGATCCAATTGTAGCGCCCTGCGAAAATGAAAGATCGCATCGTCCGGTTGACCGCGCCGGGCCAGGGCGTAGCCAAGATTTACGTGCACAAATGCCGCAGACGGCATGCTCTCCAAGACTTTGCGGTATCGCGCGATGGCTCCGTCAAAGTCTCCCTGCATCGCAAGAAGATTGCCCATTCCAAAGAGCGCGCGCGGCAAATTAGCGTCAATCCCGACGGCGCGCTGATACAAACGTCGGGCTTCATCGATCTTGCCGCGTGAGACCAGCAG
>Ga0075421_100014002_pt1 | contig 10007 bp, 9 predicted proteins | sample SoiMetdeltSBSDD5_FD_75292 | JGI IMG/M metagenome (GOLD analysis project Ga0075421, IMG submission 75292) | Bulk soil microbial communities from a Populus tree surrounding site in Tennessee, USA - Soil MetaG P. deltoides SBSDD5 | ecosystem: Environmental > Terrestrial > Soil > Tree plantation... | reverse complement strand
CTCGCCGACGGGTGTGCACTCCTGGAGGAAGCGCTCAGGGAGGATATCCGCACGGGTGCCCTGCACGCGCATGCGGACCATCGCACGCGGTTCAGCGCGGCCTGTCTGCTCGCTGGACGCCACGACGAAGCCAGGCAGCAGGCCTGCCAGGCCCTGGTCCTGGCGCGGCAGTATCAGGAGCGGGGCCATGAGGCGCAGGCGCTGCACCAGCTTGGTGCTGTCCAGGCCGCCGCCGATCCCCCCGCGCTGGCGCCAGCCGCCGTCCACTACCAGCAGGCCCTGGCCCTGGCCGAAGAACTGGGCCTGCGCCCGCTCCAGGCCCACTGCCACCGTGGCCTGGGCCTGCTTGCTGCCACGCTCGGGCAGGGAGAGCGCGCCCGCAGCGAGCTGACGACGGCCATCGCGCTCTACCAGTCGATGGACATGACCTTCTGGCTCCCCCAGACGGAGGCTGTGCTGGTGCAGGTGGAGGGGCGCTAAGCGTGGCATGCGTCATCGAGCCTCATCGTGGTCCCTGTGCCCACAGTGTCTCACGAAGACGTCCCTCTCGCAGAACAATCGGGTGGATCCACATGCGGAGCACGCGGCTCTGACGACCATGGCGGCTGCTGACGCCCCTGTCTATGAGGCTATTGTTGACCAACAGGAACGATGCGGACGTGGTTGGCGCGCGGTGGGCCAAGGCACCACGTGCATCATCCGTCTGCCGCACGCGCAGCCCGGTGGCTCGCCTCCCTCGCCGCCAACCCAGGCGGAGCACTCTAAGAACGTTCTCATGGTCGTCTCACCGTGTTCTTACCAACCGTTGGTAGACTGTGGGCAGAACGCGACGACAGACGTCGTGCACGACAACGCAGACACAACTGTGCGGAGGTGAACCATGCGATTCACGAGGCGGATCGCCATCAGCGTCTTCGTGGGGACGGTGTTCCTGGCTCTCCTAGGTGTTGGTATCTGGCGGATGGTGGATGCCGATGCACGGGGCGAGCGGCGCAGTGAGAGGTACGAGACACTGAGCCCCAATGACAAGGCCGCTCTGACCCCTGACCAGGCGATTGCGGCGGCCCTCGCGGTGCACCCCAATACGGCAGCCGTGCAGACGACGCTCGCAAAAGAGCGGGGCGTCCTGCTCTATAGCGTCAAGCTGCAAACTGGCCAGGAAGTAACAGTGGAAGCCAACACCGGCCACGTCCTCAAGACGGAACGGGAGGGTGATGATGATGACGATTAGCGACGTGACGACACCTGGTGCGTCAACGATCGCCTAGCGCCACAGAGGAGGGCAACGGACGGAGCAAGCTGTTGCCCTCGTAGGCCCCACGTTTCGCCCGGTCATGGTGAGCCCAGACGTGGGGCCCACACGGCTCCCCACCCATCCTCCTATGATCTGTTCTATGCTCTCTTGGCTTTCCCGATTGTGGGCTTCTGGCTCAGCGCCCGCCCGCTGGACACCGCCGCCCAGATGCATCAGCCAGGTGCACGGGGGGAGACGCCTACACAGCGTCCATAGGCCTGCGAAGCCAAACGAGAGCGCATCTGGTACGGTGGACGGCAACAGGGGACCATGGCCATGGCCACACTGACGCCCTTTTTCCCTCGAAGCCCCCCTTCGTGAGCACGGCCTGCACGAACCGCCCGGGGGCGACCACACCGACCTTCTGGCTCAGGCTCTGCTGGACGCACAGGGCGAGAGGTTCCGGCGTTCACGCTTGTCCGTTCGCCTGCCCCCTGTCTGCGCTGGCGAGGTGCAGTGGCAGGCGAACGGTGAAGGTACTCCCCGCATCAACGGTGCTGGTGACACTCACACTCCCCCCCTGGGCTTCCGTGATGGCCCGCACCAGGGCCAGGCCTAAGCCGGCACCGCCCTGGCGCCGCGCACGTGCCGTGTCCACCCGATAGAAGCGCTCGAAGATATGGGGGAGATGGTCCGCCGGAATACCAGGCCCCGTGTCCATGACGTGCACTACCAGGCTGGCGGGCTGCGCAGCATGCGCTCTGGCACTGACCATCCCGCCTGGGTGGTCTGTCGTCGTGGCCTGCAACGTGACCAGGCCGCTCGGCGGCGTATACTGGATGGCATTGTCGAGCAAGTTGCGCACGATCATGCGTATGGCATCGGCATTGGCCAGGACAGCGGGCAGGTGCGCCGGCACGTCCACACGGACGCGCACGCCAGCGGCCTGGGCGAGCGGGGTCAACGCCTCGGCCAGTTCGTGCAGGAGGGGCGCGAGATCCAGGGGGGCCAGTGCGGGCACCACGCCCTCGTCCAGGCTGGCGAGGGCGAGCAAATGATCCACTAACTGCCGCAGACTGTCGACGTCGTGTTCCATCTGCTGCAGATAGCGTTGCGTCAGGTCCGGGTCGCTGGAGCCGTGGCGTTGGAGCATCTCGATGCGGAGGCGGAGGCTGGCGAGCGGTGAGCGGAGTTCATGCGCGGCATGCGCGACAAAGGCTTGCTGGCGCGCGAGCATGCCCTGGACATAGGCCGCCATCCGGTTCAACGTCCGTCCCAGCCGGGCGACCTCGTCCGGCCCCGCCGGCGTCACCCGTTGCTCCAGCTTCCCCCCCGCGATGGCGTCCGTCACCGTGGTGAGATGCCGGATCGGTTCGGTCACCTGGTAGGCGAGTCCCAGGCTCACCAGGCTGGTCACGGCGAGGATCACCCCGCCAGCGGTGAGCAACCACATCCAGGTGCGTCGGATCTCGCGCGTCAGGGGCGCGAGAGGGATGGAGAGCTGGACGATCCCGTCGAAGGCGCGCTCCTCAGGTCTGATGAGGGCCGCGACGAACACCCGCTGCTCCTGCCGCCACACGTCCCACCGGACGTCCTGGCGTGCCTGGCCCGTCCACGCGGCCTCCATCTCTGGCGACGCCTGGACCACGGCCAGTGGCACGGTCTCGTCGGAACTGACGAGCACATGGAGGGCGGGACTGAGGACCGTGACCCGTGCGCCCACACTGTGGGCATAGGAACGGACGAGGGCCTCGAAGGCCGGGCGCTCCATGTTGGTCGTGTCCCGCCATTGTTCGAATGGCTCTGCGAGCGCATTGGCGATCACCAGCGCCTGCACATGCAGGTCGTGGGCAGCACGCTCACGGACCGCCGTCTGGAGGCGCAGCCCCATCCAGACGATCAGGCCGCCGAGCCCCACGCCGGTCAGGACGAGGTAGGTCAGTAGCAGGCGTGCGTGCAGCTTACGGGGAAGCCGTGGGAGGCGCATGGGGATTCACCAGACGGTAACCATAGCCGCGCACAGTCTGGAGGTAACGGGGGGTTGACGGATCCTCCTCCACTTTCTCCCGTAACCACCGGATATGCACATCCAGGGTGCGTGGATCACCCACCCACTCGGGTCCCCAGACCTGATCCAGCAACGCCTGGCGTGTCATCGCGTGACCCGTATGGCCCATCAAGAGCTGCAACAGGTCGAATTCCCGTTGCCGGAGCTCAAGAAGACGACCAGCGCGCCACACCTGACGAGCGGCGACGTCCAGGACAAGGTCCCCCACGATGAGACGATCACGCCGCAGGGCACTCTGGCCGCGCTCCAGGTCGCGGCGCCGCAGCACAGCCCGTATGCGAGCCACGAGTTCGCGGAAGCTGAAGGGCTTGACGATATAGTCATCCGCACCTATTTCCAAGCCCATGACGCGATCCAGCTCCTGACCACGCGCGGTGAGCATGAGGATAGGCACGGCCGAGTGACCACGCAACGCGCGGCACAGCGTGAAGCCGTCCATCTCGGGGAGCATGACATCCAGGAGAATGAGGTCTGGCTGCGCACTCCTCGCCAGCGCAAGCCCTTGTGGACCCGTGCTGGCATGGAGGGCCTCAAACCCTTCCTGGTGCAAGCCAAAGAGCAGGGGCTCGGCAATGCGCTCGTCATCCTCGACGAGCAGCACCTTGATGCGCGCAGCAGGCATTGGCACAGGGACCTCTCGCGTGGAGTTAGAGGGTTCGCCAGCGGTGCCCGGGGACGCTCGCGCCATACTGCCGTCATGGAGAGGTTGCTCAGAGCAGCGCTCTGAGGCCAGGCCACGCATGGAAGGAGCTCCGCAGCACCCCGACCGCCGCCCCGGCACCCATCAGGGTGAGCACACGGGCGCGCCAGGCGAGTAAGGCGAGCAGCGTCCCGATCAGCACCGCCACCGCCATGGGATCAGGCAGTGCGTGCGGCGCCATGCGGATGAGGAACACCGCCAGGACACCCATCACCGCCGGCCCGACGCCCCGCATCGCGGCTTTCGTCCACGCCAGCGTCCGCACGCGTTCAAATACGGGCAGCAGCACTAACATGATCAGGAAGGACGGCAAGAAGCTGGCCGTCGCCGAGACTGCCGCGCCCCCCACTCCCGCCACCTTATAGCCGACGTATGCCGCCACCATCAACACCGGTCCAGGCGTGAACTGGCCGAGCGCGAGCCCATTGAGGAACTCTTGTGGCGTGAGCCAGTGATATTGCTCCACCACCTGTTCCTGGATCAAGGCGATCATCGTCAAGCCGCCGCCGAATGTCAATGCCCCAATCTTCAAAAAGAATGTCCCAATATGTGTGAGGGTCGCCGGGTAGTCCAACGCCGTGGTGGGCGCCGGCTGGACGCTGGGGGACGGTGAGCCCCACAGCGTCACGTACATAACGGCGAGGCAGGCCGTGAACCCAAGGAGGCTCAATACGCCAACCCGCCGCGAATGAAACAGCAGGATGCCCACGCCCGCCGCGAGTCCCAGAATGGGCCCGATCCCTAGAAATGTGCCTGCGGCGGCGGCCGCTGCCGCGAGCGCAATGAGAATCTGGGGCACCGTGGTCACCTCGGATTTACTGAGACGATACACTGCCACCACAAAAATGCCCAATACCACCGGTCCCAGGCCATAGAGCCCGCCGCGGATGAGCGGCATGGCTCCCAGGGACGCGTAGGTGATGGCGAGCGCAAGCATGATGCAAAAGGCGGGCAGCATGAAACACAGTCCGGCGACCACCCCGCCCCACCACCCGCCACGCACATACCCGAGGAAGATGCCAAGCTGCGTGGCCGTCGCCCCAGGCACCATGTTGGCCAACGACAGACCTTCGACGAAACGCGCCTTGGGCAGCCATTGGCGCTTTTCCTGGAACTCCGCCTGCATGAGGCCCATGATCGCGGGTCCGCCATAGGCCGTTGACCCCAGCTTGAGGAACCCTGAAGCAATTTCCTTCCAATGGCTCGCAAATGTTGCACCAGACAGGCCGAGCATGGTCGTCTCCTTGTTTGATGGCTGTGCTTCTCCACCCATGGTCGAGCGTGACTGTAGCATGGCGAGGGCAGGTGGTGGTTAACATGGCTTTATCAAAATGTTAAAGGGAGATTATCCCTGACATCGTGAGAGATCGCCCTTGTCTGCACGCGTGGACGTTGCCTGTGCGGGTCGTGTTGCACAGGTGCAGAGGAGCATGGTTATCCTGCCCGTCACAGGCTTAGCGGTTGACACACACGCCATGGCCGAGGTCGTGCCTCTGTGCCGTTGTGCATGCACCGCTGGCTGGCCCCGTGAGAACGAAGCTGCTCCCAGCGGCAATGTACTCTATTGATCGATACAATAACGGGTTCAGGCCACGATATCCCTGAGCCATGAACGATGGTTTGTGGCATGTCATAAGGAGTCCACGCGTCGTGTGCCGCCTCTGACACGTTCGTGCTCACTGGGCCTGGCTCGGGCACGCATGGTCACACGCGCACGCCGGCGACCGGTGCGCGTGCTGGTCCGTCACAGGCCTCCGGGCGTGTGGGTGTGGGCTTACGGGAGCGGCCGGAGCGCCTTGGCAGCCGCCCACGCGCCAATCTGTTTCCCCATGGCGGTGCCCACCTCCGTCGAGGTGCGGTAATGGACGCCGCCGTAGATGCGCGCCTGGGCGACCTCGTGCATGAACGCCTCGATCGTCGTCCAACTGCGCTCCATCCCGGGCGCGGTGAGACTGGTGGTGCGCAACGTCGGCAGGGGCCCCCCACCGACCTCCGCGTGCAACACGGTCGCGACGGTCGCCGAGAGGATGCAATGGGCACAGGGGTACTCGGGGTGCATCGGCGTGTCGATGAAGGGCACCCAGGTGGCCTCCCGCTCCGTGGCGTCATTGTCATCGCGGTCGCCATTGCGTATGGCGGTGATGGGCCGCCAGAAGTTGTAGTGATACTTCGCGTCGGCGACGGCCATCACCGCGTCATCCATCGCCTGTGCCGCGACCGCGAGTAGGCGGGCGTTTTGGGTGAGCTCGCGTCCGGGGGGCGTGGCGACCGAGTGGACGACTGGCAGGTAAATGGTGGGGCCCCGCACTTCCCAGAAGCGGGCCACCGCCGTTTGTTCAGCCGTGCGCTGGGCGCTCTGCTTCGCGCCCAGGGCCTTCACTTCATTGTAATCGCGCGCCCACACGGCGCTGGTGAGGCTCGGCGGTGGCCCCGGGCGGAACTGATCCACGCGCGCCAGCAGCCAGGGCGTGCGCCCAGGCCATTGGGCGAGGTCCGGCAGGACCGTGGGCATGTAGCCCCCTGGGCTCGTGGGCGGCCGATAGCTGTCGGGCCGGTCGAAGCCATCGGCAGCACACCACGCGAGGATGGCCGTAGCGGCCTGCTCCCCGACCGCCATCCCCGCCGCCTTCGCCGGCCCTTCGGGGAGCAATGCCACCGCCGCCTGATACGCCTGGTCAATGGTGGCCTGGTGCCCGGGCACCAACGCCGATAGCGTCGCGCGGTTGGCCGCCGCCACGGCCGCCTCGACCGCCGCCCCGGGGGCCGCCTGCAGCGGCACGCGCGCCGAGGGATAGCGCTGCGTAATCGCGTTGACCGCTTCGTAGACGGCCGTCTGGACCACCGCCACCACGCGGTAGGCTCCCCCAGCGGGCAAGTGCCCCGCGGCCGCAATCGCGCCCGCGGTGGTGCTCCAGTCGGTGACGACATCGGCGTGGGCCAGCGGGCCAGCGAGCCACGCCATGGCGAGCAGCAGACCGGTCATCCAACGAGGTGTCGTGCAGGTAGGCATGCGACGTTCTCCTTGCAGAGTCGCCCCCAATGGGCTCTGACCATCAGCATACTCAGGCTTGGGGCAGCCGGAGCGTAAAGCCACCAGGCACAATGGCATCGATATGGCCGGTGGCGGGGCTGTCGTGGGCAATGAAATGCAGGTGAATCCTCCTGCCCTGCGGCATGAAGATGCCACTGTGCTTGTCGGAATAGACGCCCAGGATGTCCACGCGTGCATCACGGAGGGTATACTGCTGCTTCGATGTGGCGAAGAGGTCCCGCGTGATCGGCTGGCCTCCGGTGCGATCCACGTTGATGTGCCACACGAGTTCGTGGGGCATCCCCGTCATCAGGAACGGAAAGGGCGCCGCGGTCTCGATGCCGTGCTGTCGCGCGATCGCCTCGACCACGGTCTCCAGGTCGCCGTAACTCGACACCGCGTCCGGCACGGGGATGTCGTGCCACGCCCGTACCTGCGCCCACACCAGGAAGATCGCGCCGTGCTCAAACGTGCGATCGACGCTATACGCGTCGCCACCGTCGCGTACCTGGCTGATGTGCGGCTGGGAGTTGACGATCGTAATCTCGCCGTCCAACCCTGCGACTGGACCGAGGGCGTACAGGGCGGGCAGACCGGCCAAGGCGCGGAGGGAAAGGGCCGCGTTGGCCCGGCCCGTTGTGAAGATGTCTTCCTGGGCGCCGATGTAACTGACCGTGCCCGCGTGGAGGGCGCCCTGGATGGCGTGGCTGGTACGCACGCCCAGAGACGTCATCACTGCGGCCTGCCCAAGCCCCCAGACAAAACGGCGCCGCGTCACCGATGGTGTGATCATATCCCGTGTCCTCCTCGCTGACAGAGTGTCGACGCTGCTGGCCCCGGGTGTGCCACTGCTGGGCGGCTGGCAACCCGTGCGCAGACCTCCAGGGCGCGCCTCTCTCCGAGCGCTCATGCGAGGCATCCATCCCGCGATCGTCGTTGGCGCTCTCGGAGGGACACCGCGTGTTCCGGCCGTGTATTCCGACCACGAGACCTGTCTATCTTCCGGCGTGTACCCCGCGCACGATGAAATCATCAAAGGCGGTGATCGAGTCGCCCTTTGTCCACAGGCCGACCTGGCCCGCGCCATAGCGCGCGTCGCGGTGATCCAGGAGGAGCACCCCATTGAGGGAGGCTTGGATGTGATCACCGACGGCCACTACGCGGAGGGTATGCCACTGGCCGAGCGCCGGCGGTTCGACGGTCGCCGTGGCCAACTGGTGCCGCCCACGGTCGTAGTAATACAGCCGCAAGTTGCTCTCCAAGGCGTTGGCGCGCACGACATAGTAGTGCCCCTCGGCAAAGCGAAACACGAGGCCTCCCGAGGCATCGCCTCGCCCCGCCATGGGCTTGAAACGGACGGAGGCATCGATATCCGTGTAGGGCGCTGACGGTGCCACAATCACGTTGAAGAAGTTCTCCACCGCGCGTTGCACCAGGACCCGCTTACCACTCGGTGCTCCGCTCATCTCTTCGACGGTCCACTGGCCGGCCATGACGTGCCACCCCTCCAGGCTCGGTGGCGTGAAGTCGACGTGCTCCACGGGAGCCTCCGCGGGTACCGTGAGGTCGGCCGCGTGTGCTGGTGCGCCGCCAGCGACCATCACCACCCAGACGGTGAGTGTCGCTGCGAGCACCAGAGCCAGCTGCTGAGGCATGGCGATCCTCCTCCTCTGCCTGCGGTGCATGCTGTCCCTCTGTGCACCGTGTCGAGTGTGAGCATACCATGGAGAGAAGCGGGGTGGGTTAAAGCGGCTTTGAGAAGATGTTAAAGCCCGATTAAATGCCGCGGCGATTGGAAACGGATCCGGCACTGGCCCGGCTGGACACGCTCGTGCATGCGCTGGACGTGGGGGGGGAGCCTGTGCCTGAGGCAGCCGGATTCGAAGCGATTCTCACGGGAGTACGGGCGTCCTGCGCGGACGATGACCAGGTGCTCGCGGCCATGATGCCCGTGCTGGACGCTCTCTATACCGCCTTTAGTCAGGAGATACCGTAAGAGCCCTCATCCCTCCCGTGTGTCGCTGGCGCGAGCAAGCGGACATGGCCGGCAATCTGGATGCAGTAGCGCTGTTGGGGGGGGATGATATCACCGTCCATTTCCACGCCACACGCGGTCTCGGGCAAGAGCTCGACGTGGGTGGCACGCAACGTTGTGGTATGCCGGGAGAGGTCGTATTGTCCGGTGAGGATGATCGTGAATACCAGGGGATACAGCACGCGCGGTGTCGCGCGGATGAGCTTGACATCGAAGAGCCCGTCATCGCTCACAACGTCTGGGGCCATGCGTAGGATGGACCCGTAATGGGAGGTGTTGAGCATGGCGCCGACAATATAGCGCTGCGACGGTAATGTGACCGTATGTCCGGCAGCGTCTGTGTAGCGGATGCGCATCGGCCAGGGCTGAAAGCCAATGTGGCGTATGGCCTCGTAGGTATAGCCCACCAGCGAATTGGTGACACGGCGCGCTAGGAGGTACGGAAACAACCCAAAGCTCACGTTGACGCCATAATACTCCTGGTTGACCAGGCTAATGTCGAGACGCGTCGTATACCCCTGACGAATCGTCACCAATGCCTTTTCGCTGTCGCGCTCCAGGCCAAAAGAGCGCACCAGATTATTGCCGGTCCCGTAAGGAATAACACCGAGGGGGAGGTGGGGCAGCAGCCCGTGGCGCGCTAGCGCTGAGATGACAATGTTGACGGTGCCGTCTCCCCCCACAGCAATCACACAGTGGCTATTGTGGCACTGGCGTGCAAAATCCGCGATGTCATACCGCGTCCCCGGCCCATCAGCCTGTAGCGTCGTATAAGTCACGGCCACGGCGCCGCCCAGGAGCCTCGTTGCTTGCCTGACGAGCTTCGCCTCACTGGCGCGGCTGTAGCGTTTTGCCTTCGGGTTAAACACCAATAGGTATTTCACGACGTCCTCTCTCTACGCCTCTGCTGAGGTTGTTCCATCCCGGCCTTTATGCACG
>Ga0075421_100014001_pt1 | contig 10007 bp, 8 predicted proteins | sample SoiMetdeltSBSDD5_FD_75292 | JGI IMG/M metagenome (GOLD analysis project Ga0075421, IMG submission 75292) | Bulk soil microbial communities from a Populus tree surrounding site in Tennessee, USA - Soil MetaG P. deltoides SBSDD5 | ecosystem: Environmental > Terrestrial > Soil > Tree plantation... | reverse complement strand
AGCGCGATCAGCGCGGCATAGGAGAGGGCGAAGCCCGCGCATCCGGCCGTCCACACCCACTCGCGGCCGATGCGGTCCGACAGGCCGCCGAGGACGATCTGGCCCGGGATGCCGGCCACGCTCACTGCGCCGAGCGCCCAGGCCGCGACCAGCGGCGTGAAGCCGATCTCGACGAGGTACTTCGTCTGGTGCACCTGCACGGCGTACCAGGCGACGACGGCGCAGAAGTAGCCGAGCACGATCCACCAGTAGCGCGCCGTGCGAACGGCCCGGGCCAGCGTCCACTCGACGGCGACCCAGGTCGGATCGACGATGTGCGGGGCATGGCGCGGCACGGATGTGGAGGCCACACGCGCATCGCCGTCCGGCAGCAGCCCGATGTCCTCCGGCCTCTTTCGCACCAGCAGATTGAGCGGCACGACCGCGAGCACCACGAGCACGCCGATCGCCTGGCACGAGGCGCGCCAGCCGTCGCTCAGGATGATCGACTGCAGCCAGGGCAAGAGCACGATGGCCCCCACGCCCACGCCGGAGAAGGCGATGGAGATGGCAAGCCCCCGGCGCCGCAGAAACCAGTAGGGAAGAAACTGCGAGTGCACGGTGTAGGTCATCAGGTTGGCACCGCCGCCGACCAAGACACCGAGCGTCGCATAGAGGTGCCACGGCCGCTCGATATAGGGCGCGAGGAACAGCCCGGAAGACAGCAGCGCCACGCCGGCCATGATGATGACGCGCGGGCCGCGCACGTCCATGACGCGCCCGACGATGGGGCTCAGGACAGCCGAGACGAGGAATCCGAACGAGAACGCTCCGGCCGCGAGCCCCCGGTCCCAGCCGAACTCGTCGATCAGCGGCGGCATCAGCAGCGAGAACGCGGTTCGCGCCGTCACGCCGATCGCCATCGTCACGAAGGCGATGCCGACAATCAGCCAGCCGTAGTAGAACGGCAGTCGCGAGGCCCAATGTCGAGGTGCGTGCTCCATGGCGCCGGCACTATCTGCTTGTCGCTCGCCCCGGGCAACCGCGTGCCGGCGCCCTCACCCAGTCGTGTACGAGACGCGACCGATCGGTCCGCACCCGGGCGGGATGCCTCGCGTTGAGCGTGGCGCAGTTGCGTGTTTGACTGGCGCCGGGCCGCGGCACGCGATCGCGCCAGATGTGATGGCGGGGTTCGGAGACGGCGGATGATGCGAAAAGTAGCGGTGGTTGTGGGCGCTCTTGGTGTCATCGGGCGCTACATTGTCGAGCGGCTGCTGGCCGAGGCGGACTGGCACGTCGTCGGCCTGTCGCGGCGCGCCGCCGCGGAGGGGCCGCGCTATCGCCATATCCCGGTCGATCTGCTCGATGCGGCTGCCTGCGGCGCAAAGCTCAAGGAACTGACGGACGCGACGCACGTCTTCTACGCCGCGTTCCAGCCCGCCCAGGGGGCCGCGGCGGACTTTGCGGCCAACATCGCCCCCAACCGCGACATGCTCGTCAACGCCGTCACGGCCATCGCGGCAGCGTCGCCGGTGCTGCGCCGCGTCGTGCTGGTGACAGGCACCAAGTACTACGGCTCGCATCTGGGGCCGTTCAAGACGCCGGCGCGCGAGAGCGACCCGCGCCATATGCCGCCCGACTACTACTTCGATCAGATCGACTGGCTGACGGGATTCCAGCGCGGCAAGGCCTGGGACTGGGTGGAGCTGCGCCCGCAGACGCTGTGCGGCTTCGCGCCCGGCACGGCGATGAGCATCCTGCCGGCCATCGCCGTCTATGCGGCCATCTCGAAGGAGCTGGGCCTGCCGCTGCGCTTCCCCGGCAAGCCCGGCGCCTACCGCGCCATCTACCAGGTGACGGAGTCCTCCCACCTCGCCAACGCCGCCCTGTGGGCCGCCACCGAGCCCGGCTGCGCGCTCGAGGCCTTCAACATCACCAACGGCGACTATTTCCGCTGGCAAAACGTGTGGTCCCAGATCGCCGACGTGTTCGAGATGCCCGTGGGCGAGCCTCAAACCATCAGCCTCACCCAGCACATGCCCACCATGGCCGGCCTGTGGCGCTCCATGACGGGGAAGTATGGCCTTAAGCCCATCGGCTACCCCGAGCTGGTGGCCTGGCCCTTCGCCGACTACGTGTTCGACTGCGACTGGGATGTGATGTCGGACGTGACCAAGTCCCGCCGCTTCGGCTTCCACGCCGTGGTGGACACGGAAGAGATGTTCTGCCGGCTGCTGCGGCGGTTCCGGGAGGAGCGGATCGTGCCTTAGATTGGGATCTGACCGGCTCATGCTAGCGTAGCTACCCACCGGTTGACAGCCGGGTGAAAGTTGGGCGGGCTCGGCACAGTCATGTGTGTTTGACGTATTGAACTCTTGCCGTTGGAGGGTACGGTTCGGCGCGACATTGAAAGCATCGGGCTCGCAGTGCCCGAAGATGAGGAGCAAGACGCGTGATGAGTGAGATGGGCCCGCGCGAGAGACTGAAGCCGTTCGCAGCGCTGATAGGCGATTGGTCGACCGAGGCAACGCACCCGGCGTTACCTGACACCGTCGTTCCAGGCCGGGTACGGTTCGAGTGGGTCGCCGGCGAGCATTTCCTGATCCAGCGCGCCGCGCACGATCACCCCCAGTTCCCCGACTCGGTCGGCGTGATCGGGATGATGGAGGGCGACGAGGACCTGTCGATGCAGTACTTCGACTCGCGCGGCGTCCATCGCCTCTACCGCATCGCGTTCGACGGTACGGAGCTGCGCATGTGGCGCGATGCGCCGGGGTTCGCGCAGCGCCTCACCGCGAAGCTCAGCGCCGACGGCTCGACCCTGGAGGGAGTTTGGGAGCTCAACCAAGATGACCAGGGCTTTCGCGACGACCTCGCAATCACGTACCGGCGTGGTCATGAGGCTCACAATTGAGTACACGATGTAATCGGAAAGGATCGCTATGGGGTCAGAACCGCAGGGTCTGACGCCAGTCCTCACCCCTTCTTCTCCCCCACGCCCAGCGCCTTCGCCAGGTCCCCCATCGGCAGCGGAAACACGATGGTGTTGCTGCGCTCGCCGGCGATGTTGAGGAGGGTGCCGAGATACCGCAGCTGCATCGCCTCCGGCCGCTTGGACAGGATCTCGCCGGCCTGCGCGAGCCGCTCCGCGGCCTGCAGCTCGCCCTCGGCGTCGATCACCTTGGCACGGCGCAGGCGCTCGGCCTCGGCCTGCTTGGCGATGGCGCGGATCATGGTCTCGTTGAGGTCGATGTGCTTGAGCTCGACGTTGCTGACCTTGACGCCCCAGGCATCGGTTCTCTCGTCCAGGATGCGCTGCACCTCGTTGTTGAGCTTCTCGCGCTCGGCGAGCATCTGATCGAGGTCGTGCTGGCCGAGCACCGAGCGCAGCGTGGTCTGCGCGAACTGGCTGGTCGCCGCCTCGAACTGCTCGACCTGGATGACGGCCTTCTCGGGGTCGAGCACCCGGAAATACACGACGGCGTTGACCTTGACCGACACGTTGTCCTTGGAGATCACATCCTGCGGCGGCACGTCGAGGACGCGAGTGCGCAGGTCCATGCGCACCATCTGCTGGATGAAAGGGACGATGATGACAAGGCCCGGCCCCTTCACCTTCCAGAAGCGCCCGAGCATGAACACCACGCCGCGCTCGTACTCCCGCAGCACCCGGATGGAGTAGGCGAGCAGCAGGGCGATGACCAAAAGAGGGAACAATCCGGAGAACAGTGCTGGCATTGCTTCCTCCCAGGACTTCAGTTTTTCGGTTCAACCGTCAGGACCAGGCCGGTACGGCCCTTCACACGCACCTTCTGGCCCTCGGCCAGGACCAGGGGGGACTCGGCCGACCAGATCTCGCCGAGCACGCGCACGCGGCCCCTGGCGCCGGTCCACTGCACCACCTCGCCGAGGCTGCCGATCATCTCCTCGGCCCCCGTCACCACCGGCCGGCGGCGCGCCCGCATTGCCAGCCCGAGGACACCCAGAAAGAAGGCGGCGCTGAGGGCGGTCAGGCCGGCGATCACCGGCCACGAGGCCTGGATCGGGATGTCCGACTGGTCGGGATCGAACAGGAACAGCGCGCCGATGGCGAAGGCGGCGATGCCGCCCAGCCCGACGATGCCGAAGCTCGGCATGAAGGCCTCGGCCACCATCAGGGCCACGCCGAGGATGAGAAGGGCGAGGCCGGCGTAGTTGACGGGCAGCACCGACAGGGCGGCCAGGCCCACGATCAGGCAGATGCCGCCGATCACGCCGGGCGCCACCACGCCGGGGTTCCAGAACTCGAACAGAATGCCGTAGATGCCGATCGTCAACAGGATGAGCGCGACATTGGGATCGGAGATCACCTGCATGATCTCGGTCTTCCAGTCGGGCTTCAGCTCGACGATGCGGCTGCCCTTGGTCTCGAGGCGCACCTCCCCGGCCTGGGTCTTGACGGCGCGCCCGTCGACCCGGGCCAGCAGGTCGTTCACATCCTGCGCGATCAGGTCGATGACGCGCTCCTTGAGCGCGGCAGAGGCCGTCAGCGTGGCCGCCTCGCGCACCGCCCGCTCGGCCCAGTCGGCGTTGCGGCCCCGGAGCTCGGCGAGGGAGCGGATGTAGGCCACCGCATCGTTGATGGCCTTCCTCTCGGCGGAGGTCTTGCCATCCGCCGGCGCCGTCTCCTTGTCCTTGCCGTCCTTGGCCGGATCCGGCCCTTGCTGCGGCGGCGGGCTGCCCGGGAGCCCGCCGGGCGAGAGCGAGATCGGCGTGGCGGCGCCCAGATGCGTGCTGGGCGCCATGGCGGCCACATGCGCGGCGTACATCAGGTAAGTGCCGGCGCTGGCGGCCCGGCTGCCATCGGGGGCCACGTACATGACGACGGGCACCGGCGAGGCCAGGATGGCGTGGATCATCTCGCGGGTGGAGGAGAGGAGACCGCCAGGCGTGTCCACGCGCACGATCAGGGCCTGGGCTCCGGCGGCTGCGGCGCGCTGCAGCGCCTTGGCCATCTGCCCCGCAGAGACCACGCCGATGGCGCCCTTGATATCCAACAGCAGCACGGGGCGGTCCACCGGGCGGTCCGCAGCGGGCTCACCCGCAGGCTGGGCCGAGAGCCGGGCAGCGTCCGGCGCGAGCAGCAGCAGGCAGGCGCCCAGGGCCAGGACCATCCATGCCGCCCCACGGATGAGCCGGGGGAGGCGCAGGCGGACGGCTGGACGTGTCGGAAGCACCATCCTCAAGCTCCTCTCTCCCCCGCCGGAGCGTCCTTGAGCGTCATGCTTAAGCATCGAGCATATCGGGCCGCCCAGGCGCTTGCACGCGGAAACCTGGGCGCGAGCACCGCCAGCCCCCCAACGCTGCCCGGGCTCCCAACGCCGCAAAGCGCGCCGGAGGCGTTGCACCGCGGAAAAGGGACCGCTATAAGGCCACCCAAATCCAGGCTCACACATCCCGGGGGCCGCCGCCACGGCGACGCGGCCCGTTCCCAATTGGAGTTTTCCGGCTATGGCTCAGGTCAGCGAGATCAAGGCCTCCGCGCGCACGCGCGCCGGCACGGGCGGCGCGCGTGAGGTGCGGCGCGAGGCCAACGTGCCCGCCATCATCTACGGCGATGGTGGCGCCCCGCAGAATATCGCCCTGCCGTCCAATGAGCTGGTGATCCTGATGAATCGCGGCCGGTTCCTCTCCACCGTCATCGAGCTCGATGTGGACGGCGCAAAAACCCGTGTGATCCCGCGCGAGGTGCAGCTGCACCCGGTGAACGGCAAGCTCGTTCACGTAGATTTCCAGCGTGTCAGCCCCGGCTCCCGCATCCGGGTGAACGTGCCGGTGCGGTTCATCAACGAAGCCCTGTCGCCGGGCCTCAAGCGCGGCGGCGTGCTGAACATCGTCCGCCATGAGGTGGAGGTGACCTGCCCGGCCGATGCGATTCCCGAGGTGTTCGAGTTCAGCCTGGACGGCCTCGAGATCGGGCGCTCGATCCACATTTCGGCCGTGACCCTGCCGCCGGGCGTGAAGCCCACCATCCAGGGCCGCGACTTCACGGTCGCCACCATCGCCGGCCACCGCGTCGAGGACGAGGCCGCGGCGGGTGCGCCCGGCGCTCCGGCCGCCGAGGGCGCCGCCCCGGCCGCCGCCGAGGGTGCGGCCGCCCCGGCCGATGCCAAGGCCGCCCCGGGTGCCAAGGCACCTGCCGGCAAGGACGCCGGTGGAGCCAAGCCGGCAGCTGCGGCCAAGGCCGGCGACAAGGGCAAGAAGTAAGGCAAGGTGCCGCCCAAGGGCGTCCCGGGTCCGGCTCCGGCCGGGCCCGCGATTGACGATGGGGCCACGATGGATAGCACCCCATGAAGCTCCTCGTCGGCCTCGGCAATCCGGGCAAGGGCTACGCCCGCCACCGCCACAACGTGGGCTTCATGGCCCTGGAGCGGATCGCCGCCCGGCATGGGCTGGGGCCGTGGAAGAAGCGCTACCACAGCCTCGTCACCGAGGGGCCGATCGGCGGCCGGCGCGTCATGTTGCTGATGCCCCAGACCTACATGAACGACAGCGGCCAGGCCGTGGGCGAGGCCCAGCGCTACCTCAAGATCCCGGAGGCCGACATCTACGTCTTCCACGACGAGATCGACCTGGCCCCCGGCAAGCTCAAGATCAAGGCCGGTGGCGGCAATGCGGGACACAACGGGCTGAGATCCCTCTCCGCTCACGTGGGCAACGAGTACGCGCGGGTGCGCATCGGCGTGGGCCATCCCGGGGCGAAGGAGCTGGTGCACGGCCACGTCCTGCACGACTTCTCCAGGGACGACCAGGCCTGGCTGGAGCCCATGCTGGACGCCATCGCCGAGGCCGCGGGGCGCCTGGCTGCCGGCGACGACGCCCGCTTCCTGACCGACGTGACGCGGCGCCTGCAGGGTGCGCGCACCGCCTCGGCGGGCAAGGGAGCGCCCGCGTCACCGGCCGCCGATGCAGCACCCGCCAAGGCACCGGCCTCGCCACGGGGTGCGGACGCACCGGCAAGGCCCGCAACCGCTCCGGAGCCGACCGACCCCGCCCCGGCGACTCGGCCCCAGCGTGGCGGGTCGCTGGCCGACAGTCTCAAGCGCTGGCTGCGTGGAAAATAAGGGAATAGGGAGTGGGGAATAGGGAGTAGGGACTGAGCCCGTGAGGCGGGCTTCTCTACTCCCTACTCCCTACTCCCTAAACAAGAGAGACCCCCCACGAATGGGCTTCAAATGCGGCATCGTGGGCCTGCCCAACGTGGGCAAGTCCACCCTCTTCAACGCCCTCACCCAGACGGCGGCGGCCGAGGCCGCCAACTACCCGTTCTGCACCATCGAACCCAACGTGGGCGACGTGGGCGTGCCCGATCCGCGCCTCGCCAGGCTGGCCGAGGCCGCCGGCTCCGCCCAGATCATCCCCACGCGCCTCACCTTCGTGGACATCGCCGGCCTGGTGCGCGGCGCCTCCAAGGGCGAGGGCCTGGGCAACCAGTTCCTGGCACACATCCGCGAGGTGGACGCGGTCGCCTACGTGCTGCGCTGCTTCGAGGACGAGGACGTGGCCCATGTCGAGGGCCGCGTGGACCCGATCTCGGACGCCGAGACGGTCGAGACCGAGCTGATGATCGCCGACATGGAGAGCCTGGAAAAGCGGCGCGACCCGCTCGCCAAGAAAGCCACCTCCGGCGACAAGGAGGCCAAGGTGCAGGTGGCGCTGATCGACAAGGCGCTGGAGCTGGTGAGCGCCGGCAAGCCGGCCCGCCTCGCGAAGCTCACGCCCGAGGAGGAGCGGCCCTATCGCCTCCTGCAGCTCCTCACCGCCAAGCCCGTCGTCTACGTGTGCAACGTGGACGAGGGCTCGATCGGCGGCAACGCGCTCTCGGCCGCCGTGGCCGAGCGGGCCAAGGCCGAGGGCGCTGGCTGCGTTATCATCTGCGCCAAGCTGGAGGCTGAGCTGGCCGCCCTGGAGCCCGCCGAGCGCGCGGAGTATCTGGAGCAGCTGGGCTTGAAGGAGCCCGGCCTCAACGCCCTGATCCGCGAGGGCTACCGCGTGCTGGACCTGCTGACGTTCTTCACCGTCGGCCCCAAGGAGACCCGCGCCTGGACCGTTACCGCGGGGGCCAAAGCCCCGCGCGCCGCCGGCAGCATCCACACCGACTTCGAGAAAGGCTTCATCCGCGCCGAGACCATCGCCTACGACGATTACGTCGGCCTGGGCGGCGAGCAGGGCGCCAAGGCGGCAGGGAAGATGCGGCTGGAGGGGAAGGAATACGTGGTGCGGGACGGGGACGTGATGCTGTTCCGGTTTGCGAATTGAAGGTACGCTGCCTGACGGATCGCGGCCCTATCAACTGGCGCCGACGGATCATCCCCTCTCCCCGCAAGCGGGGAGAGGGAGTCCCCTCCTGCCCCACACGGGCATGTCAGTACCCGTAGAGGCAGGCGTTGTAGCGGGCCCACCAGTAGGGGCTGCCGGTGGCTAGCGCGTTTCGCCTCAGCCAGTTGCAGCCGTAGCCGTAGCCGTACCCATAATAGCCGAAGGCTGGGGCGACCACGAAGGCGCGCCGATGATGGCGGAACCGCCTGTCGTGGAAAACCGGACGGTTTGCGAAGCGCGCACCCCTGGGAGCGAAACCGGGGGGCGCACCGACACGGGTTCGACCGATGCCAGGCCCGCCCATGCGAGGCCCGCCGGCGAACCCGCCCATGCGCGGCCCCCCGACAGGCCCGCCCATGCGGGGCGCACCGCCGCCGAACCCGCCCATGCGAGGCCCACCGCCGCCGCCCCCACCGATGTGTCCGCCACCCCCGCCGCCGCCCCCGCCGATGTGTCCGCCACCGCCGTGTCCGCCTCCGCCACCGCCTCCCTGCCTCGCGACCGCGGAGATGGGGTAGATCGAGACGAGAACCACTGCCAGAGCGGCCCCGCTCAAGATGGCCAGTTTGTTCGCCATGGACTTTCTCCCCTGGTTGGAGTGATCCCCGGCCAACAGGTCAATAGCAGTCCAGACGCAAAGGTTCCCCAGCTGCGAATGCCTGCCGTGCGCCTGCGAAACGGTCCGCTCCAACTTCGGCTGCACGCACATGCGGCGCATCAAGCCGGGCAGTCGCTGGGCCGCTTCCACTCGCGAATTGACGTGAGGACAGCTCCATGCGAGCCCTCATCCTCAAGCATCCTCTTTTTACATATCGTCTTTGTACGTTAAATAAACAGCTATCGCCGCCCACGCTCCCGCTTTCCGCAAGTCCCCGCGCCACCCTCACTCTCCCGGCGCCCGCCGCGCAAACACCAGCCGCTGATACACCAGCCCTATCCCGATCAGCACCGCCCCCAGGCAGATCACGGAGAAGGCGCGCCAGAAGCCGCCGAGGCCGGTCACGTCGTAGAGGAACACCTTGAGCACCGACAGCACCACCAGAGCGGCGGAGGCCAGGCGCGCCTCGGTGGAGCCGCGCAGCAGACCGTAGCCCAGGAACGCCAAGCCCAGCGCCAGCCACGCCACCGAGTAGGACCAGACCTCGGGTGCAGTCGCGCCCTGCCAGATCGAGAGACGCTCGCCCTGGAAGGCATGGCGCACCGTGAGCGACACGTAGCCGAATACCAGCATGAGCGCGAGGGCGGCGGCGCCCCGCACGTACCAGGCCGGCCGCACGCCTCGGGCCATGCGCGCCACCACCACGGCGGCCAGCGCCGGCAAGAGATAAGAGATCAGGAGCGTGCTGAAGATCACGGGTCCGCGCACCGACTCAGACGTGTAGAGCGGATTCTGCATGAGCCCGAGCCCTACCACGGTCACGGCGGCCGAGATCACGCCGAAGACCAGCGACGCTGCCCGGAACACCGGGTTGGCGCGGGCCAGATCCATGCGGATCAGCACGCCCGCGAAGCCGAGGCTCATCAGCGCGATAAGCCCCTGCTCGACGTGACCCGAGCCCGGGCTGAGCGGATCGCCGCCGTTGAGTGCGTGGCGGATCTGGAAAAACACGAGCAGGGCGGCGAGCAGCACGCCGAGCGCGTCGCAGGTGCGGGCGGCGAGATCGTCGGCC
>Ga0075421_100013996_pt1 | contig 10008 bp, 7 predicted proteins | sample SoiMetdeltSBSDD5_FD_75292 | JGI IMG/M metagenome (GOLD analysis project Ga0075421, IMG submission 75292) | Bulk soil microbial communities from a Populus tree surrounding site in Tennessee, USA - Soil MetaG P. deltoides SBSDD5 | ecosystem: Environmental > Terrestrial > Soil > Tree plantation... | reverse complement strand
GTCGACGTCGCCTACGGCGGGAACTACTACGCGATCATCGAGCCGCAAGGCCCCTACGTCGGGCTCGACGCTCTCGGGGCGAGCCGCCTCATCGAGCTGAGCGTCAAGGTTCGCCAGCGCGTGCGTGAGCTGATCCAGCCAGTACATCCGCTCGAACCGTCGATCCGCGGCGTCAGTCACGTGCTGTGGGCGGATCGGCCGAAAACCCCGGGCGCCGATGCGCGCAACGCTGTGTTCTACGGCGAGCGTGCGATCGATCGCAGCCCCTGTGGCACCGGCACCAGCGCGCGCATGGCGCAACTCGCAGCCCAAGGCAAGCTGCGGCAAGGCGACCGCTTCGTGCACGAAAGCTATATCGGCAGCCGGTTCATCGGCCGCGTCGAAGAGGAGGTGCAGCTCGCCGGCCAGCCGGCCATCGTTCCGTCGATCGAAGGCTCGGCGCGGGTCACCGGCATGAATACGCTCTGGATCGACGATGCCGATCCGTTCTGGCGCGGTTTTCAAGTAATCTGAGCACACCCGGCCACCGAGGTGAGTTCATGAGCTCCGTCCAGCTTGATATCCGCACGTTGTCCGACCGCTTGGTGGATGTGGTCCGCGACTTCATCCTGTCCGGCGTCATCGCTCCGGACGTGCCGATTCGGCAGGACGCGCTGGCTGCGGAGTTGCGCGTCAGCAAGATCCCATTGCGGGAGGCGCTGGCCAGGCTGGAGCAGGATGGCCTGGTCGTGTCGTACGCGAATCGCGGCTTCTTCGTGCGGCCGATGTCGCCGGAGGAGGCCGAGGAAATCTACGCGTTGCGCATCAAGCTCGAGCCCGACGCCGCAGCGTTCGCATGCCTGAAGGCCGACGATGACGACCGCGAGCGCGCCCGCCAGGCACTCGCACAATTCGACGTCGATGCCGCCGCGCAGAAGCCGACCGTCGGCGGGCTGAATCGCGCATTTCACCTCGCACTGGTGCGGCCGGGCGGCCAGCGAGTGACGACCAACATCGTCGCCCGTCTGCACGTTCTGGCGGATCGCTACGTGCGCAAACACCTGGAACCGAAAGGCCGGTTCTTGAATGCCGAGGCGGAGCATCACGAGATGCTGGATGCCTGGATCAAGCGGCGCGACGCACGGGTCCGCAAGCTCATCACCCAGCATCTCGAGCACACGCTCGCGGATCTGCGCACCGCGCTGCGTCCGGCGGCGGGGCAGGGTAGCGTTGCTCCGGCCAAGAAGCGGGCGCGGCGGTGAGGAGAATTACTCTCGCCAAGGCGCCAAGAACGCCAAGAAGAAAATCCTGAGATTCTGAAATTTTGAAATTCGGACCTTGGCGCTCTTGGCGCCTTGGCGAGAGATCTCCCGGCTTTGCCTTATATAGTATCTCGTATACTATCTATCCAATGATAATCTGGCTGCGCCTGACTCTTGTTGGCTCGATATTGTTGCTCGCCGCGCCGCTCTGGGCTGCCGAGCCGCCGGTCGACGATCCCATTCCGGCGCGCACCGAGGGCACCGGGCCCTATCAGCGCGTTGTTTTGCGCAACGTCACCATCGTCAACGGCACCGGCGCACCGGCGCAGGGACCGTACGATCTCGTGCTGTCGCAGGATCGGATCGCGGAGATCCGCTCCATCGGCAATCCGGGCGCGATCGACGCGAGCAAGCGCGCGGAGCGCGGCGACTATGAGCTCGATCTGACCGGCTACTACGTCCTGCCGGGCTTCGTCGACACTCACGTCCATCTGCACAGCCTCTCGCACGAGCAGCACGTTCCGTCCGAGTACGTGCTGAAGCTGTGGATGGCGCACGGCGTCACATCGGTGCGCGAGCTCGGCAGCCATCGTCCGATCGAATGGATGGTCGGCATCAAGCAGCGCAGCGCGCGCAACGAGATCGTCGCGCCGCGCATCGACGTCTATCCGTTCTTCCACGAGATTCTCGACGGCCCGATCAACGACGTGGATACCGGGCGGCGCGCGATACGCGAAGCGAAACGCCGCGGCGCCGACGGCATCAAGTTCATGATGGGCGAGGAGGATGCGCTGTACGCGGCGCTCGACGAAGCCGAGAAGCTCGGCCTGCGCACCACCATGCATCACTCGCAGGGTGCAGTCGCATACGCCAACGTGCTGCAGACCTCCGCGCACGGCCTCGACTCGATGGAGCATTGGTACGGTCTGCCGGAAGCGATGTTCACCGATCGCAGGATCCAGGACTGGCCGGGCTCCTATGTGAACAACGACGAGCAGATGCGCTTCGGTGAAGCAGGGCGCCTGTGGAAGCAGGCGGCCGCGCCGGGCTCCGAGACCTGGAACAAGGTGATGGACGAACTGCTCGCGCGCCACTTCGTGCTCAGTCCCACGTTCACCGCGTACCTCACGAGCCGCGACTTCATGCGCATGAGCCGTGCGCAATGGCACGAAGAATACACGCTGCCGGCGCTGTGGGACTGGTACCGCCCGAGTCGGGTCAATCACGGCTCGTACTGGTTCGACTGGACCACCGAGCGCGAGATGGCGTGGCGCGAGAACTATCGGCTGTGGATGCAGTTCGTCAACGAGTACAAGAACCGCGGCGGCACAGTCACGGTCGGCAGCGACAGCGGTTACATCTACAACCTCTACGGCTTCGGTTACGTCCAGGAAATGGAGCTGTTGCGCGAAGCTGGCTTCAGTCCGCTCGAAGTCATCCACGCGGCAACGCAGGCGGGCGCACGTACGCTGGGCCACGAAGATCAGGTGGGCACGGTCCGCGTCGGTCGCAAGGCCGATCTGGTCATCGTCAAAGGCAATCCGCTCGAGAATCTCAAGCTGCTGTTCGGCACCGGCACACTCAAGTTGAACGACGCGGGGCAGGTGGAGCGCGTCGGTGGTGTGGCCTATACGGTGAAGGACGGCATCATCTACGACGCCCGCAAGCTGCGCGCAGAGCTGCGCGACATGGTCGCGAAGCAGAAGGCGCAGCGTGGCATCCCTGCCGGCCCCATGAAAATCGAGACTGTCGACCTATCCCGGTGACTCCTATGACGTCCGTCCGCACGATCGTGCTTGCGTTGCTGTTGTCCGCGCCTGCCGCGCTCGTCGCTCAAACACCAGCGACCAACGCAGCCGAGCAGCGTCTCAAGGCGTTGTACGACGCCGAGTGGGAGTGGCGACAGAAGGAAGAAGCGCGCGTGCCCGGTGAATTCGGACGCCATGCGGCCGACGATCATCTGCCGCGCGTCGATGCAGCCACGCAGCAGAAGCGGCTCGAATACTGGCAAAAGACGCTTGCCGAGCTCGACAAGATTCCCCTGGAGCAGTTGTCGCCGCAGCAGAAGATCAATGCGCAGGTGTTCCGCGCCGTGATCGACGAGGAGGTCGTCGACGTTCGCTACAAGACTTACGAGGCGCCGTTCAACGCCGACACGTTCTTCTGGACCGGCTTTACGCCACGCGAAGGCTTCAGTAGCGCGGAAGAGTACCGTCGCTATCTTGGCCGCCTGCGCGACGCGCCGCGCTACTTCGACGAGCAGGTCGTCAACATGCGCGCCGGGCTGAAGCGCGGCTTCACGGTGCCGAAGGTATCCGTGACGGGTCGCGACAAGACCATCGAGCCTTACCTGAAGGCGGATGAGACGAATCCGCTGTACCTGCCAATGACGATGATTCCGTCGTCGATCCCGCAGGACGAGCAGGCGAAGATGCGCGCGGAGGCGCGCGGCCTCATTGCAGCGCTCGTACCCGCGTATTCGAAGCTGCTCGACTTCATGCGCAACGAGTATCTCGTGAAGGCGCGCACGACGCTCGCGGCCGAGAAGCTGCCGGACGGCAAGGCCTATTACCAGGCGATGATCAAGAAGTTCACGACGCTCGATCTGACGGCGGAACAGATTCATCAGATCGGCCTTAGCGAAGTGGCGCGCATCAAGGGCGAGATGCAGACGACGATGCAGAAGACGGGCTTCAAAGGCACGTTGCCCGAGTTCATGACGTTCCTGCGCACCGATCCGCAGTTCTATGCGAAGACACCGCACGAACTGCTCGCCGACGCCACCTACGTGCTCAAGAAGATGGACGGCAAGCTGAAGGACACGATCGGTTTCCTGCCACGCTATCGCCATGGCGTGATCCCCGTGCCGGACTCGCTCGCGCCCATCTACACCGGCGGTCGCGGCGGCCTCGAGAACTGCATGTTCAACACATACAACCTGCCGGCGCGGCCGCTCTACACGCTGCCGGCGCTGGCGTTGCACGAGTGCACGCCGGGTCACAGCTTTCAGGCAGCGCTGGCGCTGGAACAACCTGAGCAGCCGGGGTTCCGCAGGGAGCAGTATTTCTCCGGCTACGGTGAGGGCTGGGGTCTGTACACCGAATGGCTCGGCGGCCACATCGGCATCTACGAGACGCCGTACGAGGAGTTCGGCCAGCTGACGTATGAGATCTGGCGCGCGGTGCGACTCGTCGTCGATACCGGCATCCATCGCGACGGCTGGAGTCGCGAGCAGGCGCTCGCGTACATGAAGGACAACGTGCCGCTCTCCGAGCACGAGATCACGACCGAGGTCGACCGCTACATCGCGTGGCCGGGACAAGCACTCGCGTACAAGCTCGGACAGATGCAGATCCTGCGCCACCGTCGCGAAGCAGAGCAGGCGCTCGGGCCGAAGTTCGACCAGCGCAAGTTCCACGACGCGATCCTCGCGCTCGGCGCAGTACCGCTGCCGGTGCTGGCGGAGCGCATGGCGAAGTTCATAGCCGACGGCGGTGAGAATCCGCCGCCCCAATCCGATGGAGTATCTCCGTGACCCAGTCTTCCATGAGCAAGTCTCTCTGGCAGGGCGTGTATCCCGCCGCGACGACGCAGTTTGCCCCGGACTTTGCGCTCGACCTGCCGGCGTGTCGGCGCACCGTGACTGCACTGGTCGATGACGGCGTCGACGGTCTGGTGCTGCTCGGCACGGTGGGCGAGAACAACTCGTTGCGGCCGGAGGAGAAGCGCACGGCACTCGTCGCGGCGGTCGAGGCTGTCGGTGGGCGCGTGCCGCTGGTCGCGGGTGTTTCGGAGCTTTCGACCGATCGCGCCGCTGAATTCGCGCGCGACGCCGAGAAGATCGGTGTGAACGCGCTGATGGTGTTGCCCGCGATGGTCTACGTGCCGACAGCGGAGGAGCTGTACGCGCATTTCAAGACCGTCGCTGCGGCAACGTCGTTGCCGATCATGCTGTACAACAATCCGCCCGCGTATCGCGTGTCGATCGAGCTGGATACGCTGGAGCAGCTCGCGAAGATTCCCAACATCGTTGCTCTCAAAGAGAGCGCGCCTGATCCACGGCGCTTCACGGACATCATCAACCGCTTCGGCGAGCGCTATGTGCTGATGGCGGGACTCGACGACGTTGCACTCGAAGCCTTGTTGCTCGGCGCGAGCGGCTGGGTGTCGGGGCTGACCAGCGCGTTTCCGCGCGAATCCGTGGCGATGATGCGGGCTGCGCAACGTGGCGACTGGGTCGAAGCGCGACGCATCTATCGCTGGTTCATGCCGCTGCTGCACCTCGACGCCGAGCACGACCTGGTGCAATCGATCAAGCTGGCAGAGCAAGTCATGGGTCGCGGCTCGGAACGGGTCCGCATGCCACGCATGCCGCTCACCGGCGCACGGCGCGCCGATGTGATCGCGAGAGTCGAGCGGTGCGCGAAGATGCGCCCGACCCGGCAGCCAGGTGTCGCAGCGTGACGCACGGCATTTGGGGTCCGCGCAAGCCGCTCGAGATCCGCGGGCCGCACGAGCCCGGTCGAACGCTGAAGAAGACGCTGAGCTGGCCACATCTCGTCGCTCTCGGCGTCGGTGCGATCGTCGGCACGGGAATCTATACGCTGACCGGCGTCGGCGCCGACCGGGCCGGCCCTGCCGTCATCCTCGCCTTCCTCGTTGCCGGCGTGGTGTGCGCATGTGCCGCGCTCGCCTACGCGGAGCTTGCAACACTCATACCGACCGCCGGCAGCGCCTACACGTATACCTATTCCGTGCTCGGCGAAGCGCCGGCGTGGATCGTCGGTTGGAGTCTGATCCTGGAATATTCGCTCGCGTGCAGCACTGTGGCCGTCGGATGGTCCGGCTATCTCGTCGGCTGGCTGCAAGCTGCCGGAATACATCTACCAGCAGCATTGTTATCGGGACCTCATGCTGGTGGCATCGTCAATTTGCCCGCCGTCCTGGTGGCGCTCGCAGTCGCAGGATTGCTGATTGGCGGAACTCGCGAGAGCGCGACGCTCAATATCATTCTCGTTGCCATCAAGATGATTGCGCTGGCGGCGTTCGTGTTGCTCGCGCTGCCGAGCTTCAACGCGGACAACATGGTGCCGTTCGCGCCGCATGGCTTCGGCAGCGTCGCTGATTCGAACGGCGTAACGCGCGGGGTGATGGCGGCTGCGGCGATCGTGTTCTTCGCGTTCTACGGCTTCGACGCGGTCGCAACGTCGGCCGAAGAAGCGAAGAACCCCGGTCGCGATCTCAAGATCGGCATCATCGGCTCGATGGCTGTCTGCACGAGCATCTACATCCTGGTTGCGATCGCTGCAGTCGGTGCAGTGAATCACACACAGATCGCGGCATCGGGCGAGCCGCTGGCGTTCGTGTTGCGCACGCTGGACCATCCCCTGGCAGCCCGCGCGGTCGCGCTCGCTGCACTCATAGCCTTGCCGTCCGTCATCCTCGTCATGATGTATGGGCAGAGCCGCATCTTCTTCGTCATGGCTCGTGACGGACTGCTGCCTCGCAGGCTCAGCGTAGTCTCCTCACGCAAGGGAGCGCCGGTGCTCATCACCGCGATCACCGGGGTCTTCGTCGCTGCCTTCGCCGGATTCCTGCGCCTCGACGAAATCGCCGAGCTCGCAAATGCCGGCACGCTCGCTGCCTTCATCTCCGTCGCGGCGTGCATGATGATTCTGCGCAAGCGCTCGCCGGAGCTGCCGCGCATTTTTCGCTGTCCGTGGCCGACCGTCGTCGGCACGCTCGCCATCGTCGGCTGCATCTACCTGCTGATCAGTCTGCCTTCGAAGACGCTGTACCGCTTCTTGATCTGGAACCTGCTCGGCATCGCCGTGTATGTCTTGTACAGCCGAGCGCGCAGCGTGCTCGTCAACGGAAGCGTTCAAGATCGAACGGCGTGATATCGATGTCGGTCTGCTCGCTGCGTGCCAGCGCTGCGATCAGCTGGCCGGTGATTGCCGAGAGCGTCAGACCGAGATGCTGGTGGCCGAAGGCGTAGAGCAGGTTGGGGGCGAGGCGGCTGCGCCCGAGCGCCGGTAGATAATCGGGCAAAGTCGGTCGCGCCCCGAACCACTCGCTGCACGGTTCGCGAAAGGGCAGGCCGAGCTCGGCGACATGACTTCTCAGCCGCGCCCACTTCTGCGGATCGGGCGGCGAGTCTGCGCGTGCGAACTCGACGAAGCTCGCGGCGCGTAATCCGGAGCGAAACGGCGTGACGATCATCGAACGCTCTTCGAACACGATGGGCGGCAGGCCCGCAGGCCAATCGGCGTTGGCAGACTGAATGTGATAGCCACGCTCAGCGATGAGCGGAACGCGATAGCCGAGCGGACGCAGCAGCGTTCCCGATGCAACGCCTGCAGCTACCACGACGATCTCTGCGCGTACGCGCTCGCCGCTGTCGAGCCTCACTGCAGCGGTCGAGCCATCGACGACGAGGCTCTGCACGAGAGCTGTCCGCTGCGACCCGCCCAAGAGAACAAGGTGCTTGATCAGGCAATCGGCGAGCTCGCCCAGGTCCAGAACCTGGCCAGTGCCGAGAAAGCGAATCGCGCCTGCGATCGGACGCGACATCCGTGCGGACAGCGCCGCGATTTCCTCTGCAGTCGCATCTCGGAAGCTTGCCGTCCCAGTGTCGGTGCCTCGCCATGCTGCGCGCCCGGCCTCCGCGGCAGCCGGCGTTTCCCATACGGCGAAGTGTCCTTCCTCGACTATGAGATGGCCGGCGCTGGCAGTGCCGGCCAACTGCCGCCAAGCAGGAATCGCGCCGCGAAGCAGGGATCGCAGCGCCGACGTGCCGGCTGCGAAGCGATCTGGAGCACTACTGCGGATGAAGCGCAGCGCGAATGGCAGCCAGGCATCGAGATCCCGTGCCGGCAGCGAGAGCGCGCCGCCACGGGAAAAAAGCCGCCGTGGAAAGCTGCGCAGAGTCTTCCGCGACGCGAGCGGTTCTGCCTGCTCGGTGGCGAGGTGACCCGCGTTACCCCACGAGGCGCCGCGCCGTGTCGTCGCAGGATCGATGAGGGTCGTGCGAATGCCGTGCAGCTGGAGGTTCAGCGCGCAGCTCAGCCCGACGAGTCCACCGCCGATGACCAACGCGTCGGACGGCATCGACTATTCCGGCGGGTGACGCTTGAGATGATTGATCAGGTCGTCGCGCACGCCGCTGATGTGGCTCGACAGCAGCTTCAACGCTTTGACGCGGTCAGCGGCTTCGCACAAGTCGATGAGATTGATGTGCTCCCGGTGCGCCCGCTGCCGGTTCTCTTCGGCGAGCGAGAGCTGGATGCGCACGTAGCGGTCGAGGTTGTCGTGAATCTTGCGGATGAACTCGAGCGTGATCGGCCGCCCGGCCGCTGCGTACAGGGCTTCGTGCAGGCTCCAGTTGTACTCGCCCCAGCGCTCCGGCGGCGCGGTGTCCATCTGGGTGACGATCTCGCGGGCACGCGCGATCGCTTGCGGCGTGATCTTGCCGATCGCGCGCCGGAGCAGGTCGACTTCGAGGGTCGCGCGGATGTCGAAGTATTCCTCGATCTCGCTTTCCGACAGGCGCGTGACGACCGCGCCCTTGTAGGGGATGTTGGTGATCAGGCCTTCGGCTTCGAGCAGCTGGAAGGCCTCGCGCACCGGGATGTGGCTGACGCCGAGGCGCTTGGCGAGATCGTCCTGGCGCAGCTGCTGCCCCTGCCGATAGGTGTTCGACATGATGAGCTCGCGCAGCGCGTCGGCCACCTGCGTCGCCAGGGAGCGGCGTTCGATCGGAATGCTTCTGGCCATTGAGCCTCGTGAGGGTCGCTGCGCGGCTATCATATATATGAAGGGCGGTGGCGCGATACGCGCGCCGCCGGCGGCCTCGGTCAATAATTGTAGATCGTATACTAACTACCGTATATTAGACCGCCATGGGGATCGCGGGCGACCCGGCTTTTCTCGGTCGAGCTGTGCGCTCGCTCTGCGCGGCCGCGCTGTGCTTGTGCCCGCATGCAGCTGGGCACTCGGCCGCGCCGCCCGGCGCGATGTGGGTCGAGGAGATCGGCCTCGAGCGGTTGTCGCAGCGCCGCGGCACGCCGCGGGTCGGCCGCACGATTCGTGACAAGCCGATCCGCCTGGGCGGCGTCGAGTTTCCGCACGGCATCGGCACGCGCTCCATCAGCGAGTTCGTCATCGACCTGAAGGGCAACGCCGCCCGTTTCACGTCCACGGTCGGGATCGATGACGAGATCCAGGGCAACGTCGGTTCCGTCGTCTTCGAGGTGTGGGCCGACGACCAGCGCGTCGCGACCAGCGGCCTCATGCGGCCGGGCGATAAACCCAAATTGCTGTCCGCGGATTTGCGCGGCGCGCGCGTTCTCACGCTGCTCGTCGACGACGGCGGCGATACGAGCAACGACGATGAGGTTGCGTGGGGCGGGGCGATGATCGAGTTGCTGCAGCCCAATGGTGAGCGGCCTGCCGCGTACATCCCCCCTGCGGAAGAGCTGCCGCGCATCGCTGCGCCCTCGACATCGCCCCGACCTGCCATTCACGGCGCGCGGGTCACGGGAGCGACGCCCGGACGTCCGTTCCTGTTCCGCGTTCCAGCGACCGGCGCCGCGCCGTTGAGATTTGCTGCCACTGGCCTTCCTGCCGGGCTCGCTATCGATGCAGCGACCGGCATCATCAGCGGCAAGATCGAGCAAGCGGGCGAAAGCGTCGTGCAGCTCGACGTCCGTGGTCCAGGCGGCGCGGCCCGCAGCGAACTGCGCATCGTCGCCGGCAAAGATGCACT
>Ga0075421_100013993_pt1 | contig 10009 bp, 9 predicted proteins | sample SoiMetdeltSBSDD5_FD_75292 | JGI IMG/M metagenome (GOLD analysis project Ga0075421, IMG submission 75292) | Bulk soil microbial communities from a Populus tree surrounding site in Tennessee, USA - Soil MetaG P. deltoides SBSDD5 | ecosystem: Environmental > Terrestrial > Soil > Tree plantation... | reverse complement strand
CTCGACGTGCCGCACTGCTCGACCAGCTCTGGCGTGGAAGCCCTCCGCTGACCGCGGTTGGGCTGTTTATGCTCGCGGTGGCCGGCGCGTCGGCCATTGGCATGTTCGTCGACCCGCGACTCATCACGGGCGCGCCTGCCTGGCTCAAGCCATTCAAGTTTGCGGTCTCGACCGCCATCTACAGCCTCACGCTCGCGTGGACGTTTCAGTGGCTCTCGGACTGGCCACGTGTCCGGCGCATCGTCGGCTGGGCCACGGCGCTCGTGTTCGTGCTCGAGGTCGCGATCATCGACGCTCAGGCGTGGCGCGGAACCACGAGCCACTTCAATGTATCGACGCCGTTGGATATGACGCTGTTTGCCGTGATGGGGACGGCAATTCTGCTGCAGACGCTCGTGAGCGTGGCCGTGGCCGCAGCGCTGTGGCGGCAGCAGTTCGTCGATCGGGCACTCGGATGGGCCCTGCGTGTGGGCATGACGCTGACAATCGTCGGCGCCCTGACCGGTGGCCTGATGACTCGGCCAACCGACGCGCAGCTTGCCGACGCGCGCGCCGGAAATAGGATGACAATTGCAGGCGCCCATACCGTGGGCAGCATTGACGGCGGCCCCGGGCTGCCGGTGACCGGGTGGAGTACGGAGCACGGCGATCTGCGCCTTCCGCATTTCATTGGCCTGCATGCAATCCAGGCGCTTGCGCTGGTTGCAGTCGGTCTGCGGCGTTGGCGCCGACCTGAGGCAGTTCGTGTGCGGACAGTCCTCGCTACCGCGGTAAGCTACGCATCGTTGTTCCTCCTGCTCCTTTGGGGGGCGTTGCGCGGACAAAGCGTGGTCGCATCCGACGCGATGTCACTTGCATCAATCGGATTGTGGGCGGTGTGCACAGTCCTCGTCCTTGGTTGGATTAGCGTCGGTTCGCGCCGCACGTCGCGAGCGGCTCTGGCTGGGATCGCTGCATGACTCCCGAACAGCTTTTCTCGATTCTCAACCTGATGGCCCTGGCAGCGTGGCTGCCTCTGGTGTTCCTGCCGCGGGCACGCTGGGCGACGACACTCGTGCCGGTAGCGATGCCAGTGTTGCTCGCGGTGGTCTACGTGGCGCTCGTGGCATCCACACTGCCATGGCGCGAGGGCGGATTCTCTTCGCTCGCCGCCGTGAGCGCGCTGTTTCGCGATCCGTGGGCGCTGCTGGCCGGGTGGACGCACTACCTGGCGTTCGACTTGTTCATCGGCGGGTGGGAAGTCCGCGACGCGCAGGCATCCGGCATCCCACACCTGCTCGTCGTACCTGCGCTCGTGCTGACGTTTCTCTTTGGGCCGGCGGGGCTCCTGCTTTATCTGGCCGTGCGATGGCTTACGCGTCATAGGCGCGATGGAAACACAGCAACAGTGCGACCTGAGTAAGGGGGTGCGACGGTGTGATAGTGCGACGGTGCGATGGTGCGTCCGACGGTGCGGGGGTGCGACGGTGCGACGGCGCGTTCCCATCGCGCGCGTGCTCGTCACCCTTGCCTATGAGTCCTGACGATTCTCTTCGGACCAGCGGACCTGTTGCTCCATCTTGCGGTCCCCCTTACCTTCGCACTTCGCACGTCGCACCGTCGGACGCACGCTCGCACCCTCGCACGTCGCACCGTCGGACGCACCCTCGTACCCTCGCACCCTCGCACGTCGCACCTTGCACGGCGGCGAATGCTTTCGGTCGTGTAGCGCCTAGCGCGCTGGCGCTCGCACGTAGTTCCGGTCGATCCGCAGCGCAAGGGCGCTGAGGCCGATCAGCAGAAGCCCGAAGATAATGAGCGCGATTGGCCACCCCACGGATTCTGCGAAATGTTCCCCAGTAAACCACGCGGTGTAGGCGAGAATTCCCGCCGTCGCCACAAACAGCAGCGTCCGGCTGTGCAGCGCGACGCTGAGGTACACAAGGCCCGCGGCTGCAAACAGAAACACGATTTCGACGGGAGTGCCCTCGACGATGTCGAACACGCCGTACAGAACGCCGGCAGCGCCGAACAGATACCACACCGGCGTGATGACCTGATGCGGCGTTCGGTCCACACCTACGGCGGTGAGAAGGAGACTCGCACCAAGCACCAGCACTCCCACTCCATCGTCCACGTCCAGGATGTCGAATGTCGTCCAGAAAAACAGCGTCGCGAAGAGGACGCATAAGAAGAGGAGCGCCGACCGGCGGATAGGGCCGAAGACGAATCCGAACTGAAGGGCCATGCAGCCACAGGTTATGAGACTGGCCCATCGCCAGTCGCCACCTGAGCCCAGCTCGTTGAATGCCACCAGCATCCCGGTCGGTTCGAGTGCCGCCGCCATGAGGAACAACGGTGTGGTCGCCTTGTCGAAGCGAGGGTCACGGCTTGATAGCACGGCGAGGACGAACGCGACCACTCCGGAGCCGAGCGTGATGATTATTCGCGCCGCCGCATTCATCGAGTCCCACTGGAGTGCGATGAATACGCCGACACCCGCAAATACGAACGTGCCGCCGATGAACCCCAGCACGCGAACGAGGATCCCGCGTCGTCGATCCTGGGTAGTCGGCGCGCCGCCCTCGCGCAGCGCTTCACTGATCTCGTCAGCCGAGAAACCATGCTGACGCGCGAGTGCGACGATTTCGGCCAGCGCCTGTGTACGGCCGTTCACGTCAGGGCTGCCCCTCCTCGAGCACCCAGCCAACGTGATACACCGGCGACTGATAAGGGTCGCGAAACGGCGCTGGAAGCGTAAGCTGCACGACGCGTCCGTCGTTCACCAGCGCAGCGGTCTGCCGATAGCGTCCCATCCCGAACAGTTCGCCGACGAGCCCGGGACTGTTACCCGTCCGGTTCTGAAGTGCGTACCCGTCTGGTGCTTCAGCCTGCGGCGAAATGCGTCGGCCGGATAGTGCCTCGACCACGATGGTTCGGGGAGGTTCGCCTTCCTCCATGCGAGCCGGCAACTCGAGTGGAATCTCTCGAACCCTCATCGTGTTGTGATCAAACAGCAGGAGTGCCGAGGGCTCTGCGTAAACGTTGGGTGGAGTGGGCGGACGCAACGTCGCCTCGACCCGTCCTCCGCGTACCGCGAAATCCACCACGACGCCGGGACGCGACGCATCATATGGTCGGGTGGTTCGCATCACGAGATCGTAGGAAGGTGGCGGGACCGTCCACCGGGGAATGACGGTAGCGACGAGGAACAATGCGGCGACCGCAACCGGCAATGCGACCGCCGCGACGATGAAGGCGTTGTCCCGCAGGAACCTGGAGAGGCTCCTCGCCATGCGCAGATTCTACGCGAAGCAGAGTGCTACAATCCGTTCGTGGTCGATCTACGCGGCTTGCTTCGCTCATGGCAGCGCCGCTCCGCGGGCGACACCCCTGCCAGCACCAACAAACCACGCGGCGATCCCCGCGTGACTCACTATTTCGAGTGCCGGTGGTTCGGCAAGTGGGGCGCCTTCGACGCAAGACTCAACGATCTCAGCGTGAGCGGATGCTATATCGTCAACCGACGCACTACTCCGTCAGTCGGCGAGGTTGTGGAGATCGATCTGATTCGCACCGCGAAGGAACCGCTGCCTCTATCGGGAGAAGTCGTTAGCACGGAGCCAGGCATCGGATTTGCCGTCCGGTTTGCGGGAGTCGATGACAATCTACGCCAGCAACTCGAGACCCTCATGGCAGAAGGGGACTCGTCCAACCGAAGAGCAGGGCAGTCGTAACCGGTCTGATCCCGACAGTTAAACAGAAACGCGTAAGTCAAGAGTCACGTTTTAACCTTTGCCTTACGAGACACTGTTTAGTTCGCCATATCCGGAAGTACCGGTTCGTGGCACTGTGCTGCGCCGATATCCGCGGGAGCACCCGACTCCGACACGAACCTCCACGTATAACTGTTCGAGCGCAGCACCATCTCCAGCACGCCATGGATGCTCCAGACGACGTCGCTGTTGATGTGTGTGCCAACGGGGGAGGTGAGTGGTGAGCCGCCGGTGCCGACGATGAACTGGCGGATGCCACGCTGCGGATCGGGCCGGCCGTCCGGATTCTGCGCCAGGAACCGTTCGTACAAATGGTCATGGGCGGAAATCACCACGTCGGCATCGAAATCGTACAAGACGCGCCACAGCGATCGAGTCGCAGGGTTGTCGCCATTGCGTCCCGACGTGAACAGCGGATGGTGCCAGTACGCGAGTATGCACGGCGACGGGTTGGAGGAGAGCTCCTGTCGCAGCCATTGCAATTGTGACGAACCCGCGCCCATCGACACGTTGCTGTTGAGCGAGTAGACCTGCCAGTCGCCGAGACGAAACCGGTAGTAGCCCAGGCCGGCTGGCCCTGCGCTTGCGCCGAAGTAGTTGAAATACGGCATAGCGCCCGGCTGCTCGTAGTCGTGGTTGCCCGGGGATGGACGCGTGCGTGCCTTGTGCCGGCCCCAAGCGGGGTCGTAGCAGTCGCGAAAACTCTCCGCACTACCCGAGGGGTACGCGTTATCGCCAAGCGTGATGACGGTGCCGGGTAATCCATCCAGCAGGCGTCCCGTGGCCTGTGTCGCTGCCGATCCACAGACCGCGATGTCGCCAGCGGCAAGCAGCACCGCGGTTTCGCCAGTCATGATGGGGAAGGTTGGCCGCGGCGGGAGCGTCGGCGTGGGCGAAGTGACGGAATCTCCGCCACACCGCGCCAGCCCTGCGACCAGCAGCAGCGGTACGACGCGTATTACGCGCAGTGGCAGGCGACTCTTCCGCACCGCGTTAGCGCCGCCCGCGCTCCTGCGCGACTCCGTGCAGCACGAACGCCGGCCTCTGCCGCGCGAACTGCCTCAGGAATTCCACATCCCTCACACGCGCCTCATCGTCGTACGGCTTGCGGCGGTCTTCCCTCGCCGCACCATCGATCAAGGCCGCGAGGCGCACGATTTCACCTTCAAGCCAGCCGTCAGCCGCCGCCAGGTGCGCGCATCGCTCGAGCACGTCGAGATACAGGGATCGGAGATCGCTGAAAGCCAGAGCGCGGCTGAAAAGGCGATTCTCGTCGGCGCGCTGCAGAATGGACGAGTCGATCGCAGCGAAGGTCCGATCCTTGTCCCACACGATGAGGCGGTGCTGGTCGTGCACCGGTCCGCGGTACAGGTAGAAATTCGCCATGCCCGCGAAGCCAAGGATGCCGTCCGCCTCCGAAAGGAACGTCTCGATGGCGACGTGTGTCACGAACTGCTGCAGGTCAACGTAGCGGCTCACCCGCTCGCGCCAGACCGTGTCGACTGACTGGTTTACTTCATAGAACAGCTCGCGGATAGGAGCGTACAGAACTGAGTCGGCGTCGAGCTCGTGGGTCCGCGGCTCGAAGACGGTTCTGTAGGCTGCCGGATCTTCGCCAAGGTCTTCCCCGTAGTAAGGCTGAAGAAAATGCCGTTCGAACAGGTATCCAGACTTCTGCCCGACGACACGCGCCAGAAAATCGCCGTCCACTGGTTCGACGATGGCGTAGATGCCTTCGTATACGTCGTTAATGAACACTCGTGCGAACACCTCTCGTGGCGCAGGCTGGCCGAGTCGAGCAAACAGCCGCATGCTGACGCGCTCACGGACGAGCGCAGGATCGGTCACGAGGTTGTCGAGCACGAGTGAGGCAAGGCCGAGGAATCGCTGACCGGTTGAGTACCGATTGAAATCAATTCTCAATCCCAGCTTCGTGGCGCTGCGGCTGGCGAGGCCGCGCGATCGCACTCCGACATTACGCACGCGTTCACCGCGCCACTCGAAGTCGGCAGGAAAGTACACGTTCTCGCGGTAACGGTCGCGGAGCTCACGCAGGTCGCGTTCGTTGATTGAGAGTCGTACGTCGTGGACAACGCTGTCGGCGAACAGGTCGTCGAGCGTCGGCCCCGCAGTGGCGACGCCGATTGCCGAGATCCATGCGATCGCCAGAAGCGCGAGCCGCATCACACACCGTGGGGCGAGAGTGCGCATCAGATGGACACCTGAACCCTGAAGAGGCGACTCCAAATCCGGAGGTGCGGCGTCCCTGTGACGGACGGTGCGCCGATCGCTTCGTGGATCAGGTTGCCTTCGATCGCAATCCATCGATTGAGGTGCCACGCCGCCCCGAGCGTCGTGGCCGTCTCGCTGTTGCCGAGCACCGCTTCCGCTCGCGGGCTGGTCGACAGGGCGTCGGTGAGCGTGAGACTTCCCAGCACCAGGCGTTCACGTCGCACCGCCAATTGAAGCGAGCCGAACCCGCCCTGAAAGAGAGGCCGGACCGGTCGCGCGACGCTGGCAGCATCGGCCGCACCTGCAACCACCCACGTGCCGCTCACGTACCAGCCTCGCGCGAGGAACGGCTGCAAATCGGTGCCGGAACGTCCCTGGCCGCGCCGATCGTCGCTGAGGCGTATGACTTCGGACGCAAACGAGAACGGGCCGGGCCGCCATCGAACTTGAATGCCATCGCGGCGGCGCATTCCTTTCACCCAGAGGTCGGAGTCGAAGAACGACACGCCGAGCGCGCTTCGACCGCGTACGGCAGGAAAGCCTTCGGGGAGCGAGCTGCGCGTGAAAGCCACCCCGAACTGCAGATCGGACCACGCTGATTTCGAGTGGCGAAACGGCTCGACGGTGAGCCGCCCTGCGAGCGTACGTCCGCCCGACACGCGGCCGGCATGCTTGGGCCGTGCGTTGTCGCCGTCGTGCGCGAACACCCCGATCTCGTATCCCAGCGTGCGGCTGGCGAGGCGGCCGTGCAGCATCGTGCCGCGATCGCGGCCTGCCGCAAGCCTGGTGGACACAATCGATCGATAAATGAAATCGAGGTTGGAAGAGCTGGTTGTCTCCTCGAGACCGAATGGAATCTTGAATTGACCCGCCTGAAGCTGCAGCCCGCGCGTCGGACGATAGTTGACGTATACGTCACGCCACGGGACCGAGTCCTCGAGCTCACGCTCGATTTGAAACTCCACCATGCCGCCGATCTCGCCGGCGATGCCAACGCGGCGACGGCCGATGTCGAAAGGATCACCGTCGAGGCGTTCGACGGCAGCGCGGGATGCCCGGCTGTCGCCCTGCAAACGCGCTCGGAATTCCACGCGCAATCTGCCTGACCACTCCACCTCAGGATGGTCGTCCCATCGGACATTCCACTCACCCTTGCGTGGTGGGGCAGCTTCCGGCGATTGTTGCGCTGCGGCCGGAATGGCGGCGACCAGCACGACAGCGATGACGGCAGCCGTCCTGGTCATAGCGACAGCTCCTTCTTCGGCGTTTCCCACGACACGGAGCTCAGCCCTGCCGCTCCACCAGCGAGCAGCTGCGCACTGACCACGTCGATCGACGTCTCACGATCCAGGAGCGCGCGGTAGCGCACTGACGCGTGCTTCCCGTGCGAGAACTCCATCGGCTCCGCTGCGATCTGGTGCGCCGCAAAGACCTTCAATACGTGAGTCGATGGAAACTGGCGGCCTTCGGCCACGAGCGCCACCTTCATCGAGCGCGGAGGCTCCCCCTGGCCGTGAGGCAGCACGAGCAGGCATCCGCACACGAACGCCGTGCCGAGTGCGGCTACGGGTATCAGGCCCAGCCCGGCAGCCATGCCGAGCGCCATCAACAGAAACAGCACCGTGATGTCCCGGGGGTCCTCAATCGGCGTCCGGAAACGGATGATGGCCGCGGCTCCCGCGATGCCGAACGCACGCGCTACGGAGTCGCCGACGATGAGCATCATGAGCGCGCCGGCGAGGCACAGGAGGACGTGCGCCTGCTCCATCGACCGTGTGAGGGGTCGGCCGCGCCGGGTCCAGCGCTGAACCGCGACGACCAGGGCGCCGATGGATGCGGCAACCAGAAGCCGGCCGGCCTCCATGAAGCCGTAAATGTGCGTCGGGTTGATGTCGCTCATGACTGACTCGCATCTGATCCAACGACGCCCGGCGCAAAGTTGAACAGAAGGTCAGCAGGCCGCGGGAGCGGACGCGGTCATCGCGGCGGCGTACTTCGAGAAGGAGACGCGCCACGGGGCGAGCTGCTCGATCAGGGTGGCCATCCACGGCTCCGGATCCAGGACGTACTTGAGCTCGAGAAGTCCTGCATTGGGTCCGGACGCATCCGGTAACGGAATCGATCGCCACTCGCCGTTCTGGCCGATGAGATCACCACGACAGGTTGGTTGATACCGCAGATCGCGATCGACCGTGACGGCCGTCCCATCTCTCTGGTCGCGCAGCGATTCCCGCACACAGGCGACCAGCATCGTCGGTATGGCGCCGCAGTGCGATCGATGGCGCATGAATTCCTCGATCGCAGCCGGGTCCAAGAGGACACGGCCTCCCAATTCCCTGGCGCACGCCCATCCCTCGACATTTGTTGAAGGCGCGCCGCTGAGGACGGCGTGCAGAGCATCGGCCGGGAATGCCGCACGGTGTTTGCGGACGATGGATCCCGTCTTTCGTTTGACTTCGGCGTACAGCGTCGGCGCTGGATGATCCCCGTAGCGGCGGATGCGGAGCTTGAAACGATCAACGACGCGCTCGCGATGCCACCGCAGGAACGTCAGATGTGCGGTGTCGAGATAGAGCGACGTGACGAGCTGTTGTGGCCCGAGTGCGAACGCGTCATAACGCAAGTAGCCGCGCGCCACGTGCAGGGCTGCATCCGCGATCGGCCCTGGCACGCTGTACTTCAGTTCGGTGCGCCCCTTGACCAGCAGGTCGGAAGCGTCCGCCAGCGGCGCGGCCGCGCGGTCATTGGTCGCGATTCGAGTCGTAGAGATGTTCGCCATCGCTCGCCCAGTAAAACGTTGAGGAGCGGGGAAGCGAACTAGCCTAGGGCGATCCCCGATATCCCGGTGAATGCCCTTGGCGAGGCGCGAACCGTCGACGCAGGTAGTCCCCCACGCCGGCGAGATCGGTGCCGGCGCATCGGAACGCGACGTGTCCGTCAGGACGTATCAGATATTGCGCGGTGCTATCGACACCGAGCATCGCCAATGCCGTTCTTTCCTCGTCCACCAGCGTTGCGTCGCTAGAACCGGTTTCACGCGCCGCACCAGGCGGGCCGTGAAGGCCCGCCCTACGTAGATGCGTCAGTCCGAGCACACCCTGGAATTCGCGTGCAAGATCACGAAGGGTGTCGCCGTTCCACGCTTCAACAGGTCCGCAGAGCAGAAGCATCATGCACGGCTTCAGGAGCTCCTCCTGCAGATACGCGTCTTGGGCACCGCGCCGCACGCGCGCGTCGGGCAGTCGATCGCCGGCCCTCGGCCCGTGCGCAAGCTGCGGAGTACCTTCCGTCACGACAGGGCTGTTTGCGTATCGAATACCGAGCTGCGAGACGTAGTGAAAGGCGAGTGAGCGAATACGGCGGCGCGATAGAGCTGGCGCAATTACGTGGCGCACGATGAGGCGGCGCAGCGTCGCCGCGTACGATCCGCGTGATACGGATCTCTCAAGGCCGGCAAAGATCCGATCCGTCGCGCGAAGCAACGCGCGGCCGACCGGCCATCGCTCGGCGTTATACGACTCGAGAATTTCTTCGTTCGCCACTCCTCGACTCACCATGGCGAGCTTCCAGCCAAGATTCCAGCTGTCCTGAATGCCGGTATTCATGCCTTGCGCCCCGACAGGGCTGTGAATGTGTGCCGCATCGCCTGCCAAAAAGACATTTCCGTCGCGATATCGCGCAGCCTGTCGGTGGTGCAGCCGAAACCGCGTGAGCCAGACGGGATCGCGCAAGCGCACGGCTCCCCGCGTGGGGTCGTCCACCATCGCCTGCAGTTCCGGCAGCGACAGCTCGTCCATCGAGAACTCGTCCTCGCGCGCTGCAAGGGTCGCCTGCGGTTCGCGGCCTTGAATCGCTATCACCCGCCACGTCGTCGGGTGACCGAGTGGAAAGAAGATCGCCAATCCACGACCGAGAGCGAACACGTTGATCCCGCCCGGCACGAGCGGGCCATCGGCTTCGACGTCCCCGAGCGCAAAATTCTGCAGGTACGCGCCGCCTTCGAAGGGAATATTCGCGGTCTT
>Ga0075421_100013988_pt1 | contig 10011 bp, 11 predicted proteins | sample SoiMetdeltSBSDD5_FD_75292 | JGI IMG/M metagenome (GOLD analysis project Ga0075421, IMG submission 75292) | Bulk soil microbial communities from a Populus tree surrounding site in Tennessee, USA - Soil MetaG P. deltoides SBSDD5 | ecosystem: Environmental > Terrestrial > Soil > Tree plantation... | reverse complement strand
CAGCACATGGCCGGCTACTTCAAGAAATCGCTGGATACCGCGGCGCGCGACGAACTGCGCGCAACGATCGAGGACTATCGGCAGGGGCTCGTGCCGCTCGTCGTGCCGGTCACGCTCGTGCGGCATCACGTCCGCCAGCATGGAGTGCAGTATCTGGCCGAGCAGGTCTACCTGTCGCCGCATCCGAAGGAGCTGATGCTGCGCAACCACGTCTGACGTTCGAGGTTCAAAGGATTCAGGGTTCGGGGGTTCAGCCCTTTACTCGGAATCCCTTCTTTGTCAGCACCTCGCGGACGCGGTCGCGCAGATCGCCCTGCAGCTCGATCGCCCCTTCGTCGACGGCGCCGCCAGTGCCGCAGGTTTTCTTCAACTCCGAGCACAGCTCCTTGAGGAACGCGGCGTTGCGCGGCAGGTCGTAGACGACCGTGACGGTCTTGCCGCCGCGGCCTTTCTTCTCCATGCGGAGCTTGGCGACGATGCGGTCCGGAACCGATTCCGCGGCGGCAGCGCGGCTGCTGCATTTGCAGTCACCCTCCGGCCAGCCGCAGCCGCTGCAGATTTTGCCATCCCCGGTTGAGTAGACCAGCCGAGCCATCGCTCGATCATAGACTCCGGCACGAAGCGCCTGCTACAGATCGCGACGATCAACGCGGAACACGCAGAAACAATCTCTCGAGCGGGTTTCAAAAGTGAATATAGGGCAGCCCGTCAGGGCTGCCGCGGCAGCCAGAGGCAGGCGTGCCTTGCCTGCGCCAAGGCTTCGGCGGTGCGCCGTCCCTTCAGTGAAGGCGGAAGGCCTGCGCTACGGAGAGCGCCGCGAGTCGGACGCACCGGGCCCCTCAACCTGCGAAGCGCAACAACGTCGTTCAGCGAGCTCCGCGGTTCCTGCGTTGACCGTCGCAGACCCAGCGGCAGCGACGCTGCACGGTCTGCGGCCCGGTTTCCGGCACTGGGCGCCCACCGACTCCGGCACCAGGCTACGATGGGCTGTGGCCACGTCCCGCCTCCTCACCGCCGACCGCGGCGACGCCGGCAAGCGTCTCGACCTCGTCGTCCGGCGCCACCTTGCCGACCTCGAGATCGCGACCCGGACGCGCGTTCAGGCGTGGATCGAACGCGGCCACGTCACGGTGAACGGCACCGCCGTGCGGCGAGTCGCGACCCGTGCGGCGCTGGGCGATGTGGTCGCCGTCGCGCTGCCCGCGGACGGCGCCCCGGCACGCGCGCCGATAGCGCCGGAGAACGTCGCCCTTCGAATTCTCTACGAGGACGAACATCTTCTCGTGATCGACAAGCCGGCGGGCATCGTGATGCACCCGACCTACAAGAATGCCGCCGGCACGCTGCTGAATGCGCTGCTCTGGCAGGCGCGCACCTGGCCGCCGGGCTCCCGGCCGTCGCTCGTCGGCCGCCTCGACAAGCTGACGTCGGGAGTCGTCGTCGTCGCCAAGAACGCCGCGATGCACGCCGCGCTGCAGCGCGCGATGGCATCGCAGGACACCGAAAAGGACTACCTGGCGATCGTCTACGGCCGTGTCGGCGTGGCACGAGGCCGGATCGACCTGCGGCTCGCGAAAGATCGCAGCGACCAGCGGCGAGTCGTGGCCTCGACCACCGACGGCGCCCTGAGCCTGACCAGGTTCGAGCGGCTCGCGCGTGCCGCCGCGCCCGCCGCCGGTTTGTCGCTGCTGCGCTGCCGGTTGGTGACTGGCCGCACGCACCAGATCCGCGTGCACCTCGCGGCGCGCGACTGGCCCATTGTCGGCGACCCGGTCTACGGCGAGCCGCGATGGACCGCGGTCGTCGACGAGGCGCTCGCCGACGCACTGCGGACGTTTCCCCGCCAGGCGCTCCACGCGTGGCGCGTCGGCCTCACGCATCCGATCACCCGCGCGCGCCTGACAGTCGAGGCGCCGCTGCCCGGCGACATGCAGGAACTGCTGAGCGTCGCGCGCCTCGCCTCCAGGAACCGCCCGCTGGCGCACCGATTGCTACCTGCATAGCCGCACGCCCCGGTCCGCCGGTGACGCGTGCGGAGTTGCGGGTACGCGTCTGATCACTGTCCTCCTCAACCCGGCAGCCGGCGTCACGAAGAGCGAGGAACGGTGCGCGCGCGTGACCCAGTTGTTCGCGGCCGCCGGGGCAGATGCGCGAATCGTGATGTTGCCTTCGGGCGCCCACGCACCCGGCGCGGCGCGCGAAGCGGCCGCCTCCGGCGCGTGCGCCATCGTCGCGGGTGGCGGCGATGGGACGGTCAGCGCGGTGGCGTCGGTCGTCGCCGGTACGAACACGGCGCTCGGCGTGCTGCCGCTCGGCACCCTCAACCACTTCGCGAGGGATTCGGGCATCCCGATGGATCTGGAATCGGCGGTGGCCACGATTGCCGCCGGCCACATCAAGACAGTGGACAGCGGCGAGGTCAATGGACGGACGTTCGTCAACAACGCCTCGATCGGCATCTACCCCGACATCGTTGTCGAGCGCGAGCGGCTGCGGCAGCTCGGTCACCGCAAGTGGATCGCGTTTGCGCTCGCCAGCGGCCGCATCCTCCGCCGCTACCGCCGGCTGGTTGTCCGGCTTGCCGCGCCTCGACAGGGCTCGGGGCAGGCCGGCGACGCCAGCGAGCGTGCGCGCACGGCGTTTCTCTTCGTCGGCAACAACGAGTATCACGTCGATGGTCTGTCGCTCGGCGCGCGCGACCGGCTCGACGGCGGCCGGCTGTTCGCGTACTTTGCGCCGCGCGTGCACACGCGCGAGCTGCCGAAGCTGTTGGCGCTGGCGCTGGCCGGCCGCGTCCGCGAGCGGCAGGTGCTCGAATCAGTCGCTGCCGGGCAGCTGCACGTCGTGACCCCCGGGCGACGGCGGCTGCGCGTCGCGGTGGATGGCGAGGTGATTGTGATGCGCATGCCGCTTCTCTTTCGCGCGCGGCCGGCGTCGCTGCGCGTGATCGTGCCGGGTGCGTGACCGATGCGCACGATCGTGCACCTCTCGGACCTGCACTTCGGCCGGCTCGATACGCGGCTCGTCCAGCCGCTGCTCGCCGCGATCCGCGACGCGTCGCCCGAGCTCGTCGCGATCTCCGGTGACCTGACGCAGCGCGCCCGACGAAACCAGTTCGCCGACGCACGCGCTTTCATCCAGTCGCTCGAGCACCCGTACCTGGTCGTGCCCGGCAATCACGATGTCCCGCTCTACGACGTCGGACGCCGGTTCCTGCGGCCATTCGGCCGCTACCGGGAATTCGTCGCCGACGATCTCGAGCCGTCGCATATGGACGACGAGATCGTGGTCATCGGGTTGAATAGCGCGCGGTCGCTGACCTTCGGCCGCGGCCGGTTGAACCAACGCCAGATCGGGCGCGCGGCCGAGCGCCTGCGCGGCATCGACCGGCGGGTGATCAAGATCGTCGTCACGCACCATCCGTTCGATCTGCCCGACGCCTACGGCGCCGAGCACCTCGTCGGCCGCGCCAGGAGCGCGATGGCGCAGTTCGCCGAGGTTGGCGCCGATCTCTTTCTCGCCGGCCATCTGCATGTCTCCCACATCGGCCGCACGGCGGAGCGCTACAAGATCGCCGGCCATAGCGCCCTGGTCGTCCAGGCGGGCACGATTTCCGCCCGCCTGCGCGGCGAGCCGAACTCGTTCAACGTCCTGCGCGTGAACCGTCCCGATATCACCATCTCGCGCCATACGTGGGACGAGGCGAAGCAGGAGTTCGTCGCCGAGCCGGCGCGAAGATTCCGCCATCGCGAACAAGGCTGGGCGGAATGCACCGGCCCCAGTCCCTAGCACCCGATCGCATCATCGGCCTGGCAGCACCTTCCGATACTGGACGAACCCGGACCGATCTGCGATCCGGTCGTAGAGCCTGATCGCGTCGGCGTTGGTTTCGTGCGTCAGCCAGTAGACGCGCGGGCTCCCGGCCCGGCGGGCGTCGGCGTAAACGTGCTCGATCAGCGCACGGCCAACGCCTCCCTTTCGCACGCTCGCGTCCACGAACAGGTCCTGCAGATAGCAGTAGTCACCGATCGTCCAGTTCGAGCGATGGAAGATCCAGTGCACCATGCCGACCGCCCGGCCGTTCACGCGCGCGAGCGCGCCCCACATTGGCTCGCCCGCGTCCATGATCCGGCTCCACGCCACGCGCGTCGTCTCCAGCGGAATCTCGGTGCGATAGAACGCCTGGTAGCCTCGCCAGAGCGGCAGCCAGTCCTCGTAGTCCGCAGGTCCGAACGGAGCCACCACCGCTTGATCCGAGTTCGGCATCGTTGGACGTTGAGGCCACCGCGAAGGGCATGAAGGCGCGGACGGCAACCAGTTCGTGCTGTCGACGCCGTAGCGAAGCGGGATCGGATCGCTGAACGATCCGATCCCCGGAGGCGTTCGCCGTTCTACGTTCGCCGTACTGCGTTCGGCGTTCGGCGTTCTAGGTCGAGCGGAGGTTCTTGTTGAAGAAGTCGAGCGTCCGCTGCCACGCCAGCTTGGCGGCCGCTTCGTCGTAACGCGGTGTCGTGTCGTTGTGGAAGCCGTGCTGCGTGTTCTCGTAGGTGAAGATCTGGTACGACTTGTTGTTGGCCTTGAGCGCCGCTTCGTAGGCCGGGATCCCGGCGTTGACGCCCTGATCGTTGGCGGCATAGTGAAGCATCAGCGGCGCCTTGATTTTCGGCACATCGTCGGCCCCCGCCTGGCGGCCGTAGAACGGCGCGCCGGCGCCGAGATCCGGCAGCCGCACCGCGAGCTGGTTGACGATGCCGCCGCCGAAGCAGAATCCGACCGCGCCGAGCTTGCCGTTCGATTCGGCGTGCGACTTCAACCAGCCGGCCGCGGCGACGAAGTCCTCGAGCATCTTCGGGCCGTTGACCGTGCGGAACGCCACGGCGCCCTTTTCGTCGTCGCCCGGATAGCCGCCGACCGAGGTCAGCCCGTCCGGCGCAAAGGCGATGAAGTTGGCGACGGCGAATCGCCGTGCGACATCTTCGATGTAGGGATTCAGCCCGCGGTTCTCGTGGATGACGAGGACCGCCGGCAGCTTGCCCGATGCGCTGGCCGGGCGCGCGAAATAGCCCTTGATGCTGCCGTTGCCCTGCGGCGACTGCACCGTCTCATACCCGGTCTTCAGCCGTTTGTCGTCCTTCGGCACCTGCTGCGCCCAGGCGTAGTTCGGTTTGAGGCCTTCGAAGATCGCGGCCACCGTCAAGCCGCCGACCGCGAACTTCCCGGCGCGGTCCAGGAACGTCCGGCGATCGATGTCGCCGTGCTGGTACTCGTGGAAGAGGTCGAGCAGCTCCTGCGGATAATCCGACGCCTTCTTGCGTTCCATGTCGACGCTCCTTCGCTATGAATGAGACGGCGGGATTGTAGCAGCGAACGCGCACAATCAGAACGCAATCCGGACTTCGATCCACCTCAGCGCCGGGAGCGTGAGGACGCAGACCTGGATGACGGGAGACGATCGCGAGTGTCGCCGATCGGCGACACCCGGACGACCTCAGGGCTGCTTTGAGTGACTTCGAGTTAGCTTTGGGCGGCGCGCGGCTGCTTCATTGCCTGCTGCGCGCGAAGGATGGAACACCAGTCTTTGTGCTCGGCAATGGGCATGCCGCATTCGACGCAGACCCTGATTCGCTGCTTCGGTGGCTCGCTCTTCCCAAACAGACGCTTCAACAGTGACATGACGCCTCCCGGCCGATCTGTTCTAACGGATACGTTAGACGGGCCGGCCGGGTTCCCGGTTGTCTACCTCGGGCCGATTGTCGGCGTCGTGACCGCCATCTTTTTCTTGTCCGCGTCGCTGAACCGGGGCAGGACGGCCGAGTCGATGATCTTGCCCTCCTGGTTGATGGTCTGGAAGTTCATCGCCGTCTTGCCGAGCTCGGCGAGCATGAAGTGGTAGCCGGTGTCGTAGGCCTTGGCGGTCAGGCTGGTCTTCCCGACGTCGCCTTTCCGGAGCTTCCCGGCGCCGCCCGACACGAAGTAGTAGATGCCCTTCTGCGGCTTGATCCGCTCGTAGAAGTGCTCGTGACCCGAGAGCACGACGTCGACGCCATACTTCAGGAACAGGGGTTCGAGCTGCGCCCGCAGCTCCTCGTCGGACCCGTGCGTGCCGCCAGATGAGTAGAGCGGGTGGTGGAAGAACACGACCTTCCAGTCCGAGCCGCTCGCCGCGAGCTCCTTCTCCAGCCAGTCGAGCTGCGAGCGGTCCATGTAGTTGCTGTCGAGGGCAAAGATGCGGAAGCCCGGCCTCGGCTTGAAGGTGTAGAAGCGCTCGCCGTTCATGTTGAACGGCTTGTACATCTTCTCGTTGGCGTTGTCGTGGTTGCCGAGCGCGGCGTAGAACTTCACGCCGCCGTCGAGCAGCGGCTTGTACGGTTCTTCGAACTTCTTGCGGTAGTCCTTCTCCCCGCTGCCGCTGTACAAGTTGTCGCCGAGCATCAGCACGAACTCATACGGAAACGCCGCGCGCGCGGCGATCAGCTGCTTCGCCACTGAGTACTGCGCCGACGATCCCGTGCCGCTGTCGCCGATGATGGCGAACTTCAGCGAGTCGGCCTTGTTCGGCAGCCCGACGTCCTGGGCCATCGGGACAGCAGCGCCGGCAACGAAGAGCGTCAGGGCAACGATCAGTCTCGACATGACATGCCTCTAGGTCTCAGGGAATCGCGTTCGGCACGTAATCGATGATCAGGTTCGCGCGCGCGTCGCGCAGGATCAGGTGCTTCTCGATGAAGCGGTACTCGATGTCCTTGGGCAGCGCGGGCATCGCCGCGAGCACGTTCGGCGGCATCGTGACCACCGGCTGTTTGTCCGGATAGGGCCCGTTGACCTTGAATGCCAGCACCACCGGCTTGTCTTCCTTGAGCACTTCCTTGGTCGTGTGCTGCTTCGCTTCCGGCCGGAGCAGCCGCTTGAACACCGTGGCGATTTCGGGTGTGAAGATGTCCCCCTGCTTGACGCCGGCGCGCGCCGCGCCGATCCGTTCGGCAAGGCCGTGCTGCGCGTCTTTGATCTTGGCGGGGTCGTTCGACTCCTTCAGCGGCGGCGCCGCGTCGTCCGCCTTATTGCGCAGCTGGTCGTACTTCTCGACCCGCGCCTTGAAGTCGCCGAGGACGCGCGCATCAGGGCTGTTCTCGAACTTGTCCTGCGCCCGAACGGTCGAGGCAGGAATGGCGAGGGCGAGCATGACGATGAAAAATCGAATCATGAGTTCTCCGTCCCAGCCCGTGGAGTCGCACGTTCCGTACCAATGTAAAATCCGCCGCATGAAACGCATGCTGAGCTTGGCGGTCTGTGCTGGCGGTGTCGCGGTTGGGTCGGCGATTGGCAACAGTCAGGCGCGCCCGTTCCACATCGTCGAGGCGACAATCGCGGACATGCAGGCGGCGATGGCCTCGAAACGAGTCACCTCGCGCGAGCTCATCAGCCAGTCGCTCATCCGCATCGGGATGTACGAGCATCGGCTCCACGCGGCATTGTCGGTGAATCCTCGAGCGCTCGAAGAGGCCGAGGCGCTCGATCGCGAGCGCGCGGCCGGCAAGCTTCGCGGGCCGCTCCACGGCATCCCGATTGCGCTGAAGGACAACATCCACACCACCGACCTGCCGACGACGGGCGGCGCGCTGGCGTTTGCCGGCTACCGGCCGCCGTACGACGCGACGCTGACGAAGAACCTGCGCGACGCCGGCGCGGTGATCATCGCGAAGACCGGCCTCACTGAGCTGGCCAACTGGGTGGCCGGCGCGCCGACTCCGATGCCGGGGAACTACAACGCCGTCGGCGGCTTCGCCTTCAACCCCTACGATCCGCGGCCCGACCCGCGTGAGGCGAGCTTCGACGGGAGGCCGGTCCTGCAGACCGGCGGATCGAGCTCCGGCATCGGCACCGCCGCGAGCTTCTGGGCGGCGAGCGTCGGCAGCGATACGGGCGGCTCGGTCATCAGCCCGTCGAACGCCAACATGCTGGTCGGCATCAGGCCGACGATCGGCCGCATCAGCCGCTACGGTGTGATTCCGATTACCGCCGATCACGACACCGCGGGTCCGATGGCGCGCACCGTGGCCGACGCGGCGGCGCTCTTCGGCGCGCTCGAGGGCGCTTCGCCGGATCCAAACGATCCGGCGACGGCCACGTGCACGCCACCGCCGGGGCGCGATTACACGGGGGTCCTGCGCGCCGGCGCTCTGCGCGGTGCGCGCATCGGCGTGCCGCGTGCGTTCTACTACGACCGGTTCGACGGCCGCGGCGGGCTCAACGCCGATCAGGCGAAGGCGATGGCCGACGCGATTGCCGTGCTGAAGCGCGAGGGCGCGATCGTCGTCGATCCGGCCGACGTGCCGAGCTTCGCGGAGAAGGACGCGAAGAACAACTTCGCCGCCTGGGACTTCTGTTCGGGCGCCGACCAGGCGAAAGGCAAGGACGAGAACTGCTCGATCGCGTTCAAGTACGGGATGAAGCGCGATTTCAACCTGTGGTTGAAGAGCCTCGGGCCCGCGGCGCCGGTGAAGTCGCTGACGGCGCTGCGGGAATGGAACCTCGCGCACGCGAACGCGGGCGCGATCAGGTTCGGCCAGTCGCGCCTCGACATCTCGGACGAAATCGATCTCGAGGCCGACCGCGCGCGCTATGAAGCGGATCGAGAAAAGGATCTGCTGCTCAGCCGCACGAACGGAATCGATGCCGTGCTGAAGGCGCACCGGCTCGACGCCATCTTCACGCCGGGCGGCGCCGGCGCCGGCCTCGCCGCCCGCGCCGGCTATCCGATCATCGTCGTGCCGTTCGCGCTGGTGCCGAATGCGCCGACCCCGGCGCTGCCCGACGGGTTCAACGCCAAGCCGGGGCCGTTTGGCGTCGGGTTCACCGGCACCGCGTGCACCGAGCCGCGGTTGATCGAGCTCGCGTACGCGTTCGAGCAGGCGACCAAGAAACGTGTTGCGCCACCCCAGATGCCGTAGTCAAGCTGATTGGATGCGTGTACTCAACACAGAGGACACAAAGAGCACAAAGGTTGTGGCTCAAAAAGAGAATTCGCCCTCTGTGTCCTTTGTGTCCTTTGTGTCCGATCCACGTGGCTGGAAGCAAGGTGCGTCGACATCTGGTCAGCAATCCGGACCATAGAACCACGTCGCGGTGATCGAATAGCTCACCGGGCGAGCAGGGTCGCCGACAACGTGGAGCTTGTACTCGTGAAAGTCGGACGGCGCGCCGTTGCCCGGGCCAGTCACGATCAGCGAGGTGTTCACGATCTCGTCAGGTGTCGGCTGGCAGGCGCCGCTTCGCGCGCATTCGCGCGCGTCGGGCGCGAGGTAGCCGCCGCCCGTCGAGATGACCGCACACGGACCGGTCCGCGGCTCGTTGACGGCGGGTACGTGAAAATCAACACACGCGGCGCTGGTCGCGAAGATACGCAGGCGCGGACCGTCGATCTGCCCCTGCCCGCTCCAGCTGATGTTCACGTCGTTCTGGCTGCCGTTCAGGTCGTACGGCATCAGGTGCGAAACCACCTGTCCGGGTTCGGCGCGGCCGGACGCGGTCGCTGCCAGCCCCGTCTTTTGACGCGAGAGGCACGAAGGGCCGACGATGCTGCAGCCAGATCCGGCGAGCCCGGCCGCGACCATCGCAAGAACGACTGAAACGCGCGGCATATCGCATCTCCTGGCGTCGCGGCGCCCGGGTGCCGCGTCACTCGAAGATGCGTGGCCGTTCGCGAATCGGGCTCACCCTTACACCCTTCCCGCCTTCCCTGATTCGAGCCTTCCCGCCTTTCCGCCGTAAGATATCTCCATGCCCTATCCCGAGTTTTTCGTCGCCCCGATGCGCAAGGAACTGACCGATCTCGGCATCAAGGAGCTCCGCACGCCGGCTGAGGTTGACGGCGCCGTGACCAACACCGCCGGCACGCTCATGATCGTTGTGAACTCGGTGTGCGGCTGCGCCGCCGGCAAGGCTCGTCCGGGAGTCGCGATGGCGCTGCGCCACGACTCGCGTCCCGATGTAATCGCCACGGTCTTCGCCGGC
>Ga0075421_100013985_pt1 | contig 10012 bp, 9 predicted proteins | sample SoiMetdeltSBSDD5_FD_75292 | JGI IMG/M metagenome (GOLD analysis project Ga0075421, IMG submission 75292) | Bulk soil microbial communities from a Populus tree surrounding site in Tennessee, USA - Soil MetaG P. deltoides SBSDD5 | ecosystem: Environmental > Terrestrial > Soil > Tree plantation... | reverse complement strand
CCTTTACCGGAAGCGACGTTACAGTTATGCCGGGAGAGTGACGCGGTGCTCTTTGGCTCTGTCGGGGGGCCCAAGTGGGATGCGCTCCCGGCCGACAAGCGCCCGGAGCGGGGTTTACTCCGTCTGCGGCAGACGCTTGATTTATTTGCCAATTTGCGACCGGCCAGGCTCTATACCGCCTTGCTTGACGCCTCATCGCTGCGCCCGGAGGTGGTGCAAGGTATTGATGTGCTGGTCGTGCGTGAACTGGTCAGCGATATTTACTTTGGCGAACCCCGAGGTATTGAATCGCTTGCCGAGGGCGAACGTGGTTTTAACACCATGAGCTATACTTCAGCAGAAATTCGACGCGTGGCCCGGCTCGCTTTTGAACTGGCACGTCAGCGGCGCCGCAGGGTGACCTCGGTCGACAAGGCCAATGTGCTCGAGACGTCGGTCTTGTGGCGGCGAGAGGTGACGGAGTTGGCCGGAGAGTTTCATGATGTCGAGCTGGAACACCTGTATGTTGATAACTGTGCCATGCAACTGGTGCGCGCCCCACGGCAGTTTGACGTGATCGTCACGGGCAATCTGTTTGGTGACATCCTGAGCGATGAGGCCGCGATGCTGACTGGCTCCATTGGCATGCTACCGTCGGCCAGTATCGGTGGGACAGTAGGCGTCTTTGAGCCCGTGCATGGCAGTGCCCCAGACATCGCCGGACAGAATATTGCCAATCCCATTGCTACCATTAACTCCGTGGCCATGATGCTGCAGTATGCCCTGCAGCAACCCCAGGCAGCGAGCGCCATTGAAGCGGCCGTCGAGAGTGTGCTGAATCAGGGTTATCGTACCGCGGACATTATGGAGCCAGGCTGCACCCGTGTTGGTACCACCCAGATGGGCGAGGCAATTTGTACTGCTCTGCGTACGGCGGCTTCAGGGCGGCAGAGGTAAAAGGCTATGGCTGCCTGGCATGTGGCTCTTGTGGGTGCCACGGGTATCGTTGGCGAAGAAATCCTGCGGGTGCTTGAGGAGCGGGATTTCCCGCTGGACCAATTGACCTTGCTGGCTTCGCGACGTTCCGCTGGCACGCGTGTCGAATTCCACAACCAGCGCTACGTGGTGCGTCCGCTCACCAGGGAGGCCTTGCGGGATATCGACTTGGTCCTGTTCGCAGCAGATGCCGAGACCAGTACAACCTATGCCCCCCAGGCCGTGAGTGCTGGTGCTCTCGTGATCGATTGTAGTAGTGCCTTTCGCCTGATGCCTGACGTGCCCCTGTGTGTCCCAGAAATCAATGCTGACGTACTCCAGCAGCATCACGGTATCATCGCCATGCCGCACAGTGTGACGATCCAAGTCAGCCTGGCCCTGGGACCGCTGCATGCGGCGGCAACGCTAAAACGTGTCGTCGTATCAACCTATCAAGCCATCTCTGATGGTGGGCGGCAGGCAGTGCAGGAATTTGATCAGCAGTTACGTGACTTGCTCAATTTCCGACCAGTGCAGGCCGACGTCTTCCCGCATCAGGTTGCTTTCAACTGCTTGCCCCAGTGTGGGGCTTTCCTCGACAACGCCTATACGCAAGATGAGATGGCCCTTATCCTGGAGACACGCAAACTGCTTGGGCTCCCGGACCTCCCCATAACTGCGACAGCGGCCTATGTGCCGCTCGCGCACAGTCATTCAGCCTCTGTGAATCTGGAAACCGTACAGCCATTGAGTGTCGAGACGGCCCGGGCGCTTCTCGAGCAGGCGCCTGGCATCGTGCTCGAGGACGATCGGACGCGTCAGCATTATCCCCAGGCTATCCGCGCTAGTGGCCGCGATGAGGTTTTTGTCGGGCGGCTTCGGGCGGACCTGTCGGTACCTCATGGATTGCATCTCTGGGTGGTTACCGACAATTTGCGTAAAGGCGCCGCCCTTAACGTCGTACAGACCGCCGAACTCCTTGCGCGGCGTTGAGCACGGGAGATTCTACCCCTACTTCGCACAGGGTGATGCATGGGCACTGGCAAGATCGGCGTCATCGGGGGCAGTGGCCTCTACGCGATGGCGGCCTTAGAAAACGTGCATGAGATCGAAGTCACGACCCCCTTTGGTCCGCCCTCCGATGCCTATATCGTTGGGACCTTACACGGACGCGACATGGTGTTTCTGCCGCGCCACGGGCGGGGCCATCGTCTACCACCGTCGGCAATCAATTTTCGCGCCAACATCTATGGCCTCAAGTCCCTCGGGGTGGAATGGGTCATTGCCGTGAGCGCGGTGGGCAGCATGCGGGAGGAGATTCAACCAGGTCATCTGGTCATTCCGGACCAGTTTATTGATCGTACGCGTAGCCGGGTGTCGACCTTTTTCGAGGAATTCACTGTGCATGTGGCGCTCGCCGATCCGGTCTGTGCTGTTGTAGCTGACGCCTTGCATCAGGCCGCCGCCGCTACCGGGGCGACAGTCCACTTGGGTGGTACCTACCTGTGCATGGAGGGACCACAGTTTTCCACCCGTGCTGAGTCGCGGCTCTACCGGCAGTGGGGGGTTGACGTCATTGGCATGACGAACATGCCCGAAGCAAAGCTAGCTCGCGAGGCAGAGTTGTGTTACGCTACCCTGGCGCTGGCCACGGACTATGACTGCTGGCACGTCAGTGCTGCCGACGTGGATATTGGTGCGATTTTGGCCATTTTGCAGCACAATGTTCAGCTTGCGCAAGAAGTGATTACACGCACGGTACCGCAGCTGCAGGGGGCTCGCACCTGTTCGTGCAGTACGGCCCTGCAGACTGCGATCATTACAGATCGGGCGATGATTCCAACGGCGGTGCGGGAGCGACTTGGGCTCCTCATTGAGCGCTATCTCACGGCATAGAGAAGGAACGCCTGTGACGGTCCAGACTGGAAGCAAGTCAGCAGCGCTTTTTCAGCAAGCGCAGCAGCTCATTCCGGGTGGGGTGAACAGCCCGGTACGGGCCTTTAAATCGGTGAATCTCCAGCCTCCCTTCATTCAGCGTGCTGCCGGAGCACGCGTGTATGATGTCGACGGTAATGCCTATATTGACTACGTGGGCTCCTGGGGGCCTCTTATCCTCGGCCACGCGCATCCACAGGTCGTGGCAGCTGTACAGCAGGCTGCTGCCGATGGCTGTAGCTTTGGTGCGCCGACTGAACGTGAGGTACGCCTGGCACACCTGATCGTCGAGGCGTTTCCCGCCATGGACATGGTGCGCATGGTAAACTCCGGCACTGAGGCGACGATGACGGCCATTCGTCTGGCACGGGGGTTTACGGGGCGTGACATGATTGTGAAATTTGCCGGCTGCTATCACGGTCACGCCGATAGCCTGCTGGTGAAAGCCGGCTCGGGCGCCATGACCTTCGGCGTGCCGGATAGCCCAGGGGTGCCAGCGGCGCTGGCCCGCCATACCTTGACCGTGCCGTTCAATAATCTGGCGGCAGTGCGTCAGGCCCTAGAGCAGCACGCAGGGCAGGTCGCTTGCGTCATTGTCGAGCCGGCCGCGGGGAATATGGGTCTGGTGCCGCCCGAGCCGGGTTTTCTAGAAGGGCTGCGCCAGGTCACGCGTGAGCACGGGACCTTGCTCATTTTCGACGAGGTCATCACGGGCTTTCGCGTAGCGTATGGCGGCATGCAGACACTCTACAACATCGAGCCTGACCTGACGGCTCTCGGCAAGGTGATTGGCGGCGGTCTCCCGGTGGGGGCCTATGGAGGCCGGCGCGAGATTATGGAGCGCATGTCGCCGGTTGGGCCAGTGTATCAGGCTGGCACGCTGTCGGGCAATCCACTGGCGATGGCGGCTGGGATTGCCACGCTCGAACTGCTGCGTGCGGCGCCACCGTATGCGGTCCTGGCAGAGCGTACGGCCTACCTGGTGCAGCAGACTGAGCAAGCGGCGCAGCGCTACGGGGTGCCGGTCTATATCACCTCATTAGGTTCGATGTTCACCGTCTTTTTCAATACCAGGCCTATACATAATTACGATGACGCCAGCACCTGTGATATTCCGACCTTTCGGCGTTATTTTGCCGCGATGCTGCAAGCCGGTATCTATCTGGCACCATCACAGTTCGAGACTGGTTTCCTCTCGATGGCCCATACCGATGAGGATATCAACATAACGCTGCGCGCTGGGGCCGCAGCACTGCAAGCGATTGCGGAGAAGGCTTGAGTGCTATGGGGAACATTGCACACGTAGTCGGCCGTGAGATTCTCGATAGCCGTGGCAACCCGACCGTCGAGGTTGAGGTCACCCTGGCCAGCGGTGCCCATGGACGGGCGGCAGTGCCTTCTGGAGCCTCGACCGGCACGCGTGAGGCCGTGGAACTGCGCGATGGTGATCCGCAACGTTATCTGGGACGCGGTGTCCTGCAAGCCGTGCAGCACGTGAATGGCGAGATTGCCCGAGCCCTGCTCGGCATGGAGGCCACGGCACAGGCGCAGATCGATGCCACGCTGATCGCCCTGGATGGCACGGACAATAAGGGACGTCTGGGTGCCAATGCGATCCTTGGGGCTTCTCTGGCAGTAGCGAAAGCGGCGGCGGTAGAGAGTGGCTTGCCGCTGTATGCTTATATTGGTGGTACGCATGCTCGGCTCATGCCAGTCCCTATGATGAATCTCCTCAATGGCGGCGCCCATGCTGATAACAACGTGGATATCCAGGAATTTATGATTTTGCCCGTACGTGCCAGTTGCTTTGCAGAAGCCCTGCGCATGGGCGCAGAAGTTTTCCATCGTCTGCGCGCCGTGCTGCACGAGCATGGCTATCCAACCAACGTTGGGGATGAAGGGGGCTTTGCACCAAATCTTACCTCTAATGAAGAAGCCCTGGAAATGGTCTTGCGTGGTATCGAGCGCGCCGGCTATCGCCCGGGGGAAGACATTTATTTAGGCCTTGATTCTGCGGCCAGTGCCTTTTATGACGATGGCGTATACCGGATGGCGGCTGAGTCCCAGCCAGAGCGCAGCGCTGACGACATGATTGCCTGGTATCAGACGCTGGTGGACAAGTATCCCATTCTCTCCCTGGAGGATGGTCTCGCGGAGCAGGACTGGGAAGGATGGCAAAAACTCACCGCCGCACTGGGAGAGCGCGTGCAACTGGTCGGCGATGATATTTTTGTCACCAATACGCGTATCCTGGAACGCGGTATTCGGGAGGGTGTGTGCAACTCTGTCCTCATTAAACTCAATCAGATCGGTACCCTCACAGAAACGCTCGACGCCATTGAGATGGCCAAACGGGCTGGTTATACCTCGGTCGTGTCGCATCGCTCCGGGGAAACCGAAGATACGACCATTGCCGATGTGGTCGTCGCTGCTAATGCTGGACAGATTAAGACCGGTGCGCTATCCCGCACCGATCGGACTGCAAAATACAATCAGTTGTTACGCATTGAGAGCCGTCTTGGTCCCCAAGCACACTACCCCGGTCTCGCTGCCTTTTACAACATTCCAGCCCTGAGGAAGTAAGCCATGGCCCAGAGAATCCCTGGTGGGCTTCCGTCAGCGCCGTATACTGAGATGCCGAAGCCGAGCCTGGTGCGCCAGATTGTGGCCACGCCCTGGCTAACGCTGGTGCTCATGGGCAGTAGTCTCTTTTTACTCGCGATGATGGCGTTCACGGTCTGGGGTGATCGTGGGCTGCAAGCCCAGTGGCGTACACAGCACGATCTTGAGCGTCTGGTGCGCGAGATTGAGATTATCGAGCAAAAAAATGCCACTCTAGTCCGCGAGGCACAGCGTCTACGCAGCGATCCTGGATACATCGAGAAGATCGCCCGCGAGGAACTCGGGCTGGTGCGCCCTGGCGAGATCGTCTTCGAGTTTGCAGATTAGGTCCTAGGGGGCCCCCGGCTGCGTCGGTGCTTGACAAAGCCCTGGTGAAACAGTATGCTCTCACTACAACTGCGGGGTGGAGCAGTCAGGCAGCTCGTTGGGCTCATAACCCAAAGGTCGCTGGTTCAAATCCGGCCCCCGCTACTCTCCGAAAGGGTTCTAGAATAAAGATGTCTGGAACCCTTTCTTTTTGGCATGAGCGATTTATCTCTGCTATCAGACCTGTTTTAGCTTCCTTATAGTCGTCATAGTCGTCCCCATGATGTGATACTCTAGATTTTCTGATGAGCCTGCGCGGTTATCTTTTCTCTTCCCCTGCCCCATGGCGCAGTGCAGGGACTCTGTGCGCTCGCCCCGGGCACGGAGCCCGGGATGCTCGGCGCTTCAGTTCTAGTTGCTGAGAGCGTACAGGGAGAGCTACTGCGCTGTTTGTGAGTTTTACAAATCGGCACAACCTGTTGCAAAAACTGGAGAAAACTGCTGCAGGATTGGCTTGCACATAGACTGAGGAATGAAATCTATCCATACAACGTTGTAATGGATACAATTTACTCTGTTTATTAGTAAATTGTATGTTAAACCGAAAATAGGTGGAGACAAGGATTCTGTATGGATATGGCATTTGTTCCTGCTGCCTTGGGTAGTGTGCGGTCCATAGATTCATTGGAGAGTCAGTATACATTGCTCGAATTAGAGGGAGGTACAGTCGTATACGCCTTTACGGGCTTCCCTAAGCATTACGCCTGCCCCCATTGTTTTGCGAAACATGTTATTCACGCTCTCCAGTATCGGCGTATTGGCCCAGGGTACTTTGAGTGTCCGGGCTGCAAGACCTCTTTCCCTGTCAAACAATCCACAAGACTGATGCCTCTCGTCTGACACAATGTCCCGTTGAGTGATAATGGGAAGGCCCCCTTGCGCCTGCCGACCCAGTGTCCGTCTGGTATCGTCGAGGAGATCGTCGGCTTGGCACCCATAGAGCTACCACAGTGGTGTGGGGGAGTATTAACCGAGCTCCCCCACACCTGCACGTCACGACACAAATCTAGGAACTCGCCAGCACAATCTGCGGCTGCGCGTCAGACTCAGCAACGCTACAAGGGCTCGCAAGCCGCGCATCGTGCGCGACAGTGCTAAGCCCCATGGTCTGATACAGGGGACACTGCCCCTTCAGACCTCGATACAAGAGGGCGCCTGCCCCACATAGGAGCACGACAGTCCCCAGGGAGCGTCGCAATGTGTATAGGGCCAGCAGCCCACCTCCTAGCAGCGAGAGCCATCGTTCGACGTCGCCCACGTTGACAGAGGCATTAGCCGGCAGGACGTTGGCGTCAGGCCTCGTCCGCGGCTGCGGTATGGAGTGGGTCGATGCTGCCATAAGCAGTTCTCCTTTCTGCACTGCCGCTGTGCATGGGGCTCAGATGGCCACGGGCGCAGGCGGCGTAGTACACCTGTTCCTGTCTCACTCTAAGAGCACACCCTGTGGTGCTACCATTGTATGGCTTGCGAGGGCCAAGCACCCAGAGGCCCCTTCGGCAGGTCTCTGCGCATACTATAGCGCAAGAACCATGCCAGCCCCCAGCCGCGCGTCACCGCCCGTGCTCACCCATGCCGTTGCCCCACGAGGCGCCAGGGACTCCCGCGCCTCACCTCTGTAGCACATGCCATGCCCGTGAGCCGCGGTCCCTACCCCAGCACCTCTCTCAATCTGAGAGCGGCCTCTCAGCTTGTGAGATCACCAGACGTTGACATGTGAAGAGTGGGCATGGCGAGCGGACACGATGTCCACAGCAGGGCTGTGCAACGATGCAGGGGTTCTCGCCCGCAGGGGCATGGCGACGTAGCTGACGCCGCCATCCGTTACATCATTACCCCAACTCGGCCGCGGCGCTATACGAGAGGACCTGTGTCAATTGTGAGGACAGGCGCATTATTGTCGTGGGGGCACCAAGGTTAGCGGATGATGGGTGTGATAGACCCCCTGGACCAGCACTAGCTGTTTGGCCCAGCTATTGGCCCGGTTAATGAGCACTGGGCCTTGTAAATTCACCGTGGGGTAGGGTGTGGTCTCACGTGGTAACGTGACAATAGCAACGAGAAAGAGGTCGGTGGCGGCGTGGGCTCCCACGTCCATGAGATCCAGAGAGGTCAGTTCGACCCGATAGTCGTGCAGCAAGGCAAATGGGTCGGTGATGACAAAAGCCAGATGCACCTCGTCGCGGGCTTGCAACCATTTCACAGGCAGCTCTGGTTCAGGATCAACGATGCGATACTCCTTGACCTCGGGAAAGCCGAGGAGGCCAGCAGGCATGTGTAACTGCATGGTCCAATCATGCTCTACAGCACCGAAACGGCTCAAATCCATGGGCGTTATGCTCTCCCTATTTCACTATGGGACGCGCACGGCCATAAGGTGCGCATAGCTGAAAGGTCTTGTTGACGCGTTGTCGCCGCTTGTTTATTGGCTGCCATAATCTTGGCGTAGACTTCCTGGCGATAGATCTTGGTCTCGGCTGGTGCGTCAATCCCCAGCTTCACCTGATTGCCTTTGAGGGCGATGACCGTAATGGTGATACGATCGTCAATCGCAATGCTTTCGCCCAATTTTCGTGACAAAACCAGCATAGCACCCTCCATGGCGGGTATGCGGTATGGAGTGCGGGCAGCCGTTAGCGCAAAAAGTCGAGCAGGGTCGATTGCATGATACGTGCAGACGTCGCTAAAGCCGCTTGTAAGCCGACGTTGAGCTGGGCTAAACGCGTGAAAACCTCGGCAACATCACTATCCTCCGTCTCCGACAGCCGTGACGTGAGGTACGTGGCGAGATCAGCTTGTATCTCGGCTGTGGACGACACCGTGTTTGTGCGTACCCCAACTTCCGTCCGTAATGCCATAACGCCACGTCCCCCCTCGTCGAGCGAGGTCACCAGGGCACTCAAGGCAGGCCTGTCGTCTTTCTGCAGCGCTTCTTGCAACAGGCTCAACATGTTGAGAGTATCGTATCCTCCCAGACCTAAGACCGCAGCGCTCTGACTACCCCCGACCTCGGTGACCACTGCCACAGTACTGGTGTTTGTCGAGCGTACTTGCAACGCTGTCCCGTCGGCATTGAAGGTCGCCTGCACCCCAGCGCTGGAAGTATTGATGGCGAACAGGACATCCCCCATGGTATGCGCAGACGAGAGGTCGATGTCTGTTTCTTGGGTCCCATTGGTAATATGAATGGTCCCCAAATGGACTCCGCGTCCCTCATAGAGCAAATTCAGTGAGGTGGTAGGCGTCAACCGTGGGTGAAGCGGCGGTCCGACGATGGGGCCAGGCCGATCAACAGCAATGCCCAGATCACGCGCGGTGGGCGTATTGCCGACATCTGCTATGGCCAAATTTCGTACTGGGGCAGCATTGTCGTCAACAATGGTGAGGCCACTCTGCGTACTGTTCACAGTCGCTGTGACGTTGACACCCGAGGCCGCCGAAATCGCATCGATCACATCCCCCACCGTCACAGCTTGCGATAGATCGACAGACGCCGTATTCCCGGCGCGGTCTGTAATGGCGATACTCCCCGGCTGTATCCCCTGTCCCTGACGCAAACTGGCGAGCGGTGTGGAGCGGTCGAGCGCCGGCTGGAGGTCGGCGACCAGGAACTGTGAGGCTACCACGTTGGTGGTCAGCGTTTGTGTGGCTCCAATGGCCTGTGTAATGGCATGATTGTCGCCGCGAAAACGGGCTGTCCGCTGGACCGGTCCCGAGCGCAATCCGGCGTTGCCAGGGTTGAGCCCGGCGAGGGTAAAGGCGTTGTCAGAGGAGAGGGTGACGTCGCCGGTGGTGGTTTCACTCGTAGCGACCCCACCACTCGGGTTAAAGCCCAGGAAGTTTATGCCACTCGCCGCGCTGCCATCGGTGGCAAGCGCAATATTGCGCCCATCAGCGGCGGTCAGGGTAAGATTGTTGGCCGCACTCGATGAGGCAAAGACCCCGGGAATTTGGGCTGCATTGACAGCTGAGACCAGGGAAGCCGCGTCGGTGATAGTCCCCGTGACCGGGACTCCATTCACGGTGAGGGCATTACCAGTGAGAGCGCCAAAGTTGAGCACCGTCAGTGCCCGCGTGGTACTGCCAATTGTGGCCTGCACCCCCGTACTGGGCGTCGCAGCGTTAATGGCTGCGGCTA
>Ga0075421_100013984_pt1 | contig 10012 bp, 7 predicted proteins | sample SoiMetdeltSBSDD5_FD_75292 | JGI IMG/M metagenome (GOLD analysis project Ga0075421, IMG submission 75292) | Bulk soil microbial communities from a Populus tree surrounding site in Tennessee, USA - Soil MetaG P. deltoides SBSDD5 | ecosystem: Environmental > Terrestrial > Soil > Tree plantation... | reverse complement strand
AGTCGATTCGGAATCGCGGGCCTAAAGCACGCCATGGACCTGAACGGATACTATGGCGGTCCGCCTCGATTGCCCTGGTCGACAGTAGGACCGGCGACGCGAATCGAGATAGAGAAGGTGTTCGCCGATCTGAAGCGTGCGCCACCGTCACCGTCACTCTTACTAGCGCGCTGCGAGATGTCCGGCCGCGTTCACCGGAAAGCGTGGCAAGCCACGATTTCGCGTCAGACAAATCTTGATCTCAAACTTATCGTCGCCGCACGTAAAAGGGACCACGACCCACTGCTCTTTGCCGACTGTACGGGCGGAGAAATTGAGGCCGTAGACGACTGTCGGAATACTTAGGCCGAGAGGTCCCAGGTAGGTTTCCGCTTCCGTCTTGAAGCCCCCGACAATCATGTTGGTGATCTCGGAAACAGCGTCGAGCACGTCTTCTCCGATCTCGGTGAACTTGGCGTTCAACATACGCGAGGTTATGTGGCAGGCTACCGACGCTGAGCAGGAGAAGCTCACGGTTCCTACCCATCCCCCGGCGAGTCCGATCACTCCGATGATTCCGTTGCTGGGGCCCGGATCGTCGGTGTCGGTGCAAGGAGTTCCGCTCTCGACTTCCATTCCCAGCATCATCGTAAATACGCCTTCAGTAGCGGAGCGAAGCGCATCGACCACCAGTTTCTGTTCCATCATCTGATCTCTCCTGGAGCTTCGCTAAAACAACCCGCTGAGTTTCTCCTTGATTTGGTCCGCCGTGAACGGTTTCCGGACATAGCCGGCTGCGCCAAGCTGAACCGCCTCCATCACTTTGGCTTCGCCGCCTTCGGTCGTGATCATGATCACGGGCACGTGCCTGTAATCGGCGCTGGCTTTCAGTTCGCTGAGCAGCTGAATGCCATCCATGTTCGGCATATTGATATCCGACAACACCAGATTCACGGAGTGGCTCTTCATCTTTTCGAGCGCCTCTACACCGTCGCCCGCTTCCAGAACCTTGCCAAGTGGAAACCCCGATTGGCCAAGCATCCTCTGAAGAATCTTCCGAATCGCTGCTGAATCGTCGACAATCAGTACGTCAACGGCCATTGATCTCCCTCTGCCTCACTAAAGTAGTATCGGACCCTGACGGGGAAGCTTTAATGAAATGATAGAAGGAGGGTTAACCGCTCACACACTCGCCAGAAAAATAATCCGAACCTTTTCATTAGGATCACTCTTTGCACGCCATCCATCGAAGAAAGTGCGGCTTAGACTAGTGATGTGTCTAGTACGCTCTATCGAAATATTCACCAGGAGCCAATTGGCAGCAAGCTTCTGGTTCAATGTGGGGCAGGCTGGTAGCCTGCCAATTGGCTTTTCAACAAAACTGCTAGTGGCAAAACGTCGGAAAGGTTAGAGCGCTTCGAGCACTGCGTCGGCGGCTTGGGACGTGGAGATGGCTCCACCTAAATCGGCGGTCTGCGCACGCCCGGAGGCGAGCGCTTTGATAATCGCCTGCTCAACGGCCGCGCCCGCTTGGGGCAATTCGAGGTGATCCAGCATCATGGCCGCACTGAAAATTGTCGCCAGCGGATTCACGATGCCGCGGCCGGCGATATCGGGCGCCGACCCATGGACCGGCTCGAACATGGACGGGAAACGCCGCAGCGGATCGAGATTCGCGCTCGGCGCAAGGCCCATGCTCCCCACCAGAATGGCGGATATATCGCTCAGGATGTCGCCGAACAGATTGGATCCCACCACCACGTCGAAGCTCTCCGGCCGACGGATAAAATTCATGCACGCTGCATCCACAAGCAGGGACTCGGTTTCAATGCCCGGGAACTCCTCGGAGACGGCTTTGAAGGTCCGGTCCCAGAGCACCATGCCGAATCCTTGGGCATTCGACTTGGTGATCGACGTCACCCGGCGCTTCTTATTGCGTCGAACTGCCAGCTCGAAGGCGAACCGGATGATGCGCTCGACACCGCGACGGGTGAAGACCGAGGTCTGGATGGCTACCTCTTCAGGCTGATGGTGATACACGAATCCGCCTACCTGGGAATACTCACCCTCGGTGTTCTCGCGCACGATGACCATGTCGATCTCGCCGGCTTTGCGCCCCGCCAGTGGTGAGCGGACTCCCTCATAGAGGACTGCGGGCCGGACATTGGCGTACTGGTCGAACGTGCGGCGGATGGGAAGCAGCAATCCGTTCAGTGTGATGTGGTCGGGGATGTCGGGATGTCCGACAGCTCCGAGCAAGATGGCGTCGGAGGGGCGCAGCAGGTCCAGGGCGTTCTGCGGCATCATGCGGCCGTGGGTGAAATAGTGCTCGGCGCCCCAGTCGAAATCCTGGAATTGGCATGTGAAACCGTGTTTCTGACCGGCCCGGTTCAGAACTCGCTTAGCTTCGGGAACGACTTCCTGGCCGACTCCGTCGCCGGCGATCACCGCAATCTTGAGTTGTCGCAACTAACTAAATTATCAAACGATGGAACGAAATGGCAGACCGTTCGTCAATTTTGTAAGTTGGAAGAAGTCGGACATGGGGATGCGGACCCGGAAAACGATCGCTTGCGCTATGTCTGGCTGCTCAATAATGCCCGTCTCGCCTGGTGGCAGCGGGCCGCGGCGGCAGGCTGAAGCCCGCGCCACGAAAACCCGTGATTGATGGCAATCATAAGCTCCGTGATTTCCGATGCAGTTCTTTAGATCATGGAATCGGAATGCGAAAAAGATTGCGATGCATGGCCGTTTTGACGTAGGCGTAGATGGATGGATCCAGGCCGGGCGCCAAATCGGAGTGTTCGATGGCGGGGCGTCCCGAAAGCGCAAGGCCCTCGACCAGTGACCGGATGCCCAAGGTCGGCAATTCAGGTAGCGTTCTTCCTGGCGGCACAGGAATCGCGACTGTCTTTCCGGGCTGGCCTGTCTCTATGGTCACGTAGAAGTAGCTTCCATCAGGCGCCCACTGTGCGATGCAGTAGCCCGAGCAGATGCGCTTCGCCGCTCCACCCTGCGTGGGGATGGCAATCTCAGCGGCCTTCGCTTGCGCGTCATCTACCGCGGCCATGGCGGCAATCCAAAGCCGATCGGGAGAAACGCTCATCAAATTGAGGATTGGATGGGGTACCACTTTCGCCCGGCTAGACCCATCTCGATTCATTCGGAAGAGATAGTTAGCTTTTCCGTCCGACATCCGAAACAGTATCTGCCCATCAGGTCCAAAATATGGGGAATCTTCTCCGTCAGAGGCGAGCAGGACCGGCGAGGAATGCCGGTCGAGCGAGGCCAGCCAGATTTGGGACTTTCCTTGTACGGGTTTTACGGCAAACACCGCTTCGGATCCGTCGTCCGCGATATCGTATCCGATGATTGGAAACCCGGACACCAGCCGTCCGCTTTTTTCGGCGCGGAGATCGAATCCCCATAGTTCGTTCTCCGAATCAGTGGCCCTGCGGTTCATCAAGTAATAAAACCGATTGCCATCTGCGGAAGCCTTCAGGCGAAATGCGTCACCGACGGAAGAAACCGCCCGGTCCCCGCGCGAGTCATGAATCCAGATAGCGCTCTGCTGCATGCCCAGGGAGGTGATCAGAGACCGACCATCGGGAGCTATGGCGACCCCTTGCGCTTCAGCAGGACCGAAGGTGACCTGCTCCGGGTCGCCTCGCGGGAATCGCTGACGCCAAAGAAACTGGCCATCCGGTGTGGCGACCGTGAAATACATCCACTTGCCATCGGGAGACCAGCCCGCGGAAGTGCAGCGCCCGCTGGGCCCAACCTGCCGGCCGCGTGAACTGCCATCGAGAGGAACCAGCCGGCACGGCTGCCATCCGCCGGTAGGGCCCATTTCGATGATTAATACCCACTGACGATCCGGCGACGGATACGAAAAATGCGCCATCGCTCGTTCGTGCTCTGGAACATAGATATCGCGGGCTTCTGAGCGATTCTCCCCGGCGGTTACTACGGCCATGTGGATACCTTTTTTGATTTCAGAGAACAGCAACTGGCGCTTGCTTATCCAAGTAAGTCCCTCCGCGTTGGCCATGAAGAGGCGGGGTTCACCGCCAAGGACAGGCACGGAAACGGTGTCCCAAGCCGTTCTGGAGGTGTCGACTACGGAATAGGCAACTTGGGAGCCATCGGGAGAGAACGCTGGCGCGAATTTCAGCCGCGGGTCGCGCGTCAGTTGAACCGGTTCCCCGTCTGGTAGAGGCTTCACCCACAATTGGCCGCTGCTTTGGAACCAATCGGTCCCGCGAATGAATGCGACGGTGCGGCCGTCGGGTGAAAGGGCCGGAGCAATAGCCGAATCCGTGAAATCTGTGATCTGGGTATAACCGAGGCCCGACTTCGCCGCCGGGCTGCGGGCCCAAAGGAGCCACACACCCACCAGGATCAGGAGTCCCAACGACGCGCCATAGAGGGCAATTCGGCGCGGCGTCGGACGGTTTGGTAGAACCGTATCGGATCCCGACGCGAGACCATCAGGGGGCGCTGGCGGCTTTTGGACACCGTTCGTCCCGGTCAGAGGTTCGAGGGGGCTCAGAAAACGGTATCCGCGGCGAGCTACTGTTTCAACAAATTTTGGGTTCTCGGCCGAATCCGACAGCGCCTGGCGCAATCGGGTCACCGCCGCATTTAGACCTCGATCGAAGTCAACGAAGGTACCATCCGGCCAAAGACGCCGTACCAAGTCGTCGCGGCTGACCACTTCGCCGGGGCGCTCCAGAAGCGCGGACAAGACTTGATACGGCTGCTCCTGTATTCTGACGCGCAGGCCGTGCTTGCGCAGTTCGGCGTTGGCCAGATCGATTTCAAAGACCCCGAACCGGACGATTCTGGTCGGGTCGACGGGCTCCGGCACTCAACAATTCTCCCGTTTGCGTGATCTTATCACCGCCTAGTATGCTATCGCATCCAGTTTGAACGATGGAAGCGTACGTAGTTCGTGCCGCGATCCCATCGAATTTTCTTTGAGTTAGCTCGTGGCCTTGATTTTCCGAGGCCGCAATTGAGGCACGCGCCGGTGGCGCCTGAGAATCGCTTTCAGGAGATCAAAAAAATGAGAGTGTTTCTTTTGGGTGTCCTCCTCATGAGGGCAGCCTTCGCAGATGTGGTAACAGACTGGAATGAGATTATGCGGGTCACGGTCATCGCCGAGGGCCCCCCGACTCAGGCGCGTTTCGCGGCGATCACCCAACTAGCGGTGTTCGAAGCCGTGAATGCAATCACGCAAGACTACAAACCTTATGTGGGCTCTATAACTGCGGCTCAGGGCGCTTCGCCGGAGGCGGCGGTGGTTGCTGCTGCGCACCAAGTGCTCACGAACTATTTTCCTGGCAGCGCGGCGAATCTGGACGCGAATCGGGCGCGTTCACTTGCACTGATCCCGGATGGCCCGTCCAAGACCGCCGGCATCGCCGTTGGGCAAGCAGCAGCCGCGGCAATGATCGCTCGCCGTGCGAACGATGGGTCGGGAACGCCGATACCGTATACGCCTTTAAGTGGCGTCGGCCTGTGGCAACCTACGCCTCCAGCGCTCGTGGCGGGCGCCTTTTTGCACTGGGGCCGGGTGACGCCATTTGGCATTCTCCGCGGCGACCAGTTTCGCTCAAAGCGACCGCCTAAGCTCACCAGCAGCGAGTACCGGAGGGACTACAACGAGGTGAAGGCGGTTGGGGGTGTGCTCAGCACCGCGCGACCGGACGACCGGGCTGACGTCGCACGATACGCCGCGTCGACCAGTCCCGTGCAATTGTGGAATCCGGTGGCCGTCCAGTTGAGCGCCGCGCAACGCTTGTCGTTGTCCGAGAATGCGCGGATGTTCGCGCTACTCAACATGGCGATCTGCGACGCGTCCATAGCGGTCTTTGAGGCGAAATATTTCTATCACTTCTGGCGGCCGGTAACGGCAATTCGCGCTGGGGATACCGACGGCAATCCCCGAACGGACCTCGATCCCGCCTTTACGCCGTTTATCGCTACACCCGCCTACCCCAGCTATCCGTCCGGTCACGGCTCCCTAAGCAACGCCGCGCGCTATGTCCTCGAAGGGATCTTCGGCGGCGGCCGGCATTCTATTACATTGTCGAATCCGGCCCTGGCGGGTGTGACTCTGCAATACACGAAATTGCGGCACATCACCGACGATATCGCGGACGCGCGCGTGTACGGAGGCATCCACTTCCGCTTTGAACAGGATGAGGCCGAGGTCCTGGGACGCCGCGTCGCGCGCTTCGTGCTGAAGCATAATCTTCGCTGCGTTCGCGCGGATGCATGCGAGGACAGCGACGAGTAGGCCGCAAGAAACCGGCAGCGGGCTCACCGAGCCCGCACGTCGATCACGGTCATAAGGCCACCGCCACCTCGCGTTTCGACGTTGTTATTGGTCGTGTGGTGACCGATGTGACAATGGATCAGCCACTTTCCAGGATTCCGCGCCTTCCAAATGACGTCATATCGCTGACCGGGACCGACGTTGATTGTGTCGGCGTCGTACCTGGCCGAGGGCTGCAGCGTCTGGCCGTCGAGCGCCACTACCTGGAACGGTCCCCCATGAATGTGCATCGGGTGAATGAAACCGTTATTCGAACCGATGAAGCGGACCTTGAGTGTTTCGCCGACTTTCATGGGGATCGTATCCGTCGAGGGATAAGCCCGGCCGTTGATCGTGAAGTAGTTTGGCTGGGCGCCGTCCATCGGCATCGCCGGGTAAGTGAGACCCTCGCGCATCAACCACTCCTGGAGAAGCACCGTGTACTCGTGATCGGCGTCAAGGCTGTGGTCCGGTTCGGCGGGCTCGATAATCATTGCTCCGTACAGGCCGAGGGCCTGCTGGCGGTCGATGTGGTCGTGCGAATGATACAGGTATGTCCCATACTGTACGGCGGTAAATTCGTAGCGATAGAGGCCGCCATTTTCGATCGGTTCCTGTGTAATGTGAGCGGCGCCGTCCATGATGTTTGGCAGAATTAGTCCGTGCCAATGGACGGTGGTGGTTTCGGGGAGACGATTCCTGACGTCGATCCGCACGCGGTCACCCTGGCGGAATCGGATAGCCGGTCCGGGCACCTGACCGTTGAAGGCGTACGCGTCGACCGTGACGCCGGGCAGGATTGTCCAGCGGATAACAGAGGTGTCGAGCTCGAATACCTTGACGCCGTTCTCGACGCGCGGAGGCAATTCGCGGCCTCCGCGGATACTGAGGTCATAGGTGGCGGCGACGTCACGCGGATGGACAGCGGCCATATCAAGCATGGCTTCGGCCGGCGTGTCGCGATCCATGATCATACCCGGCGGCATGATTGTTCCGCCGACATTGCGCGCCGATAACCGCAAGTTCACCCAATTGGCCGGGGCTACCATTCCTAACGCCAGCGTTAATACCGATACGCTCGCGATGGCTGTCAACTGTGCGGGAGTCACATCTGATTTCATAGGGTCACCATGACCGTGATGCGTGTGACTTGCGCCCTTACGCTCGGTCATGAGGCCGTGTTTGAGACCCGCCTTAACCATCCAGACGTTAGCCGGATACGCAGTCGCGAAGCCCACGATGACGCCGAGTGACATCACGCCCCAGAACAAGAGCTCGGTAGGATCCATGGCGCGCATGTCGCGTCCCATCATCAGGAAGCTCATAACCGGCGCCATACCGGCCATCATGAAATTCATGCTGATAAACTCCGGGAGGAACGTGTTGCGGACGTTCTGCCAATAGGTTCCACCCATCACGGACTTCATAAACAGCGACTGGAAAATGAAGAGGCCGAAGGCGAAGCCGGTGGCGTACTCGACGATGAGATCGATCCACATGGGGAGTCCGAGCGCGGCGGTGACGGCAGCCGCGAGGATGATCCCGGTAGCATCTCCGGCGACGCAGTGAATGGTTGAACCCACGCCTTGTTTCCACAAAGGCTTAATGAAGTTTTCGTGCTCGCCGGGTCGTGGCTCTTTGTCGGCAAGAACGTAGAGCAGGGCGCCGAGCGGTCCCATATACAACGTGACCAGGATGAAGCCCCACTTCATCACTGCGGGCTCAGGATTGTTTCGATACTGGTCCCAGGCAACGTAGGCTGTGGATAATCCTGCAAGCGCGAACCAAATCAGCAGGAAGTAATCAATCGGCCGGATTAACACCTGATACTCTCAGCGAAATTGCGATACACAGGATATTATTAGCCATTTCGAGGCGCCCGCGGCCAGTCTTTGTAACCATCCGTGGCGGGAATGCGGGCCCGTCTACGCTTGTCACTTCAGCTATAATCATTGCGCCGCGGAGCATCGACGATATGGCGTATTTCGGGAAGCTACTTTGGTTCGGGTTTGCGGCGACAATGGCCGCCGTTTGGCCGGCGGCTGTCGAGGGGCAATCGCTGTCTGCTTCCTCCAACAACAGGTAGCCGCCTGCAGGAACTGTTGCGGTAAGCACGTGGTTGCGGGAATCGTCGTTGTCCTTGAAGACGTAGCCCGCAAGGTTCGCAGGGCCCGGGCCGGGGTTATAGAGTTCGACCCAATCGCCGGGCGTCCCGCCGTTGGACTCCACTTCGTTGATGCGGATCGTCGTCGCCGCCGGGCAGTCGTCACCGGAACCAGTTGCGATCGTCACCGCGTTGCTGAGGACTCCTCCAGCCCGCACCTGAATATCCACTGCGCAATTGAGCGCTGTGCTGCCCGGCAGTGTAAAGACAATCTGATCGAGCCCGGGATAGCCTTGCGACCGCCCCGCATAGGCCGGCGTCACCTCGGCCCCATTCACCACGACGCGGATCTGAGCGGCTGCCGTCTGATCTCCGGACGTGCCACCGGTATCAGAAGCGACATCGGGGCCGACACCCGTGCCCCACAGATCGACACGCTCCCCCGGACGTGCGGAACGGGTATCGAAATCGCCGATCTTTCCCAGGTTAGAGGCGCGCTGCAGGATCAGCTTTCCGTCCAGAGTCGCTTGCGCGGGTCCGGCTCCATAGCCGCTTGCGGTGACGATGCCAGGTTTGCGCGCCACCACGCTTGTGCGGAATGGAGCGGATGTCGTCGCGCTGTTCTCGACGCGAAGATCATAGGCGCCAATGGCTGCGCTGGAAGGAAGCACCGCAGCCAGTTGGTTCACTCCGCTGAGATTGTACGTGTAGACGATGAGCGGTGTCACGACGCCGCCGCCCGCAACCGGAGTCAAAGAGATCTTCACGTTGTTCAGGGTCGTGGGGTAGATCGGGGCGGTGGCCGTCACGTGGCCCGCCGCGCTTAGCCCTGTTCCCTTCACCACGAAGACCGAACCCTGCGCGATGTTGTTCGTGTATGCGGCGCCGTCCACTACCGCCATGATCGTCGGTTGCGCCATCGCAGCGGTGGACAACGCCAGCAAAGCTAGAATGCTTTTCATGTTTCCTTTTCCGTACGCCCGGACAATGTTTTTCAGAATCCCAGGCTACGGTTAACAAGCAATTACGTTTTGGTGAATTTAGTGTGTCAGGGCGGAGTGTCGTGCCATGATCTAAGACATGGGGACAAGTTCAGCCCAAAACGATCCGGGATGGTTTAACCGCGGACGGGTGCTTACGCTGGCGCTCGGCATAGCCACTTTGCTGGCTCTGTACGTGTGCTACCTCATGATTGATCCTTTTATTCCACCGCTTGCGTTCGCCCTCGCATTCGCAGTGGCGACCAACAAGCCGCATCAGTGGCTGCGCCGCCGTGTAAAAAACAATAGCTTGGCGGCCGCACTCACGCTCCTGTTGGTGGCGCTAACGATCATCGCCCCATTAGTATTGCTCGGCACTTATTTGGTCCAACAGATTCTGGCAAATCTGGACGAGCTGCAGGATCCGTCTGTGTGGACCCATTGGCGTGAGGCGATCTACAGCAAGCCTGTACTCGGCAATGCGCTCCGCTGGGTCGAATCCACATTCGATATTCCAGGACAGCTTGCCGGCATCGCAAAGAATGTCGCGTCGCGAGCCGGGCAACTGTTGGCTGGATCCGTGAATGTGCTCACCCAGCTCGTCGTCATGCTCTTCGTGCTCTTCTT
>Ga0075421_100013983_pt1 | contig 10013 bp, 9 predicted proteins | sample SoiMetdeltSBSDD5_FD_75292 | JGI IMG/M metagenome (GOLD analysis project Ga0075421, IMG submission 75292) | Bulk soil microbial communities from a Populus tree surrounding site in Tennessee, USA - Soil MetaG P. deltoides SBSDD5 | ecosystem: Environmental > Terrestrial > Soil > Tree plantation... | reverse complement strand
CACACCGCGATAGAACTCGATTGCCTGCTGGGCCGGCAGCGCGAAGAAGCTGTGTGCGCCTGCTCCTACGAAGGCAGCGGTATTGGGTCTCCCGGTGTCCAGTTGGCGCAGGGTCGAGTCCACATCCACCGGCCTAGGCAGGGCAACAACGGCCTTCATGAGATCGGTGATCGCCAAGGTCCAGAGCACCAGCTGCGACAGGAGCACCCCGCGCCGCAAGTCCACCCCGAACATGATCACGGCCAGCACGAACAGGTAGAACGGGAAGTAGCCAGTGAGGGTAACGGCCGACAGGAACAATGTCAGCGGCCCATTGGCAAACGACTGGAGAAAGTGATTGGGTGCGGTTTCGAACACTACGATTCGTAAGGATCCGCGCCGCCGCGCACCGCGGGAATCCCGCGCACCGGGACCCGCACCTCCGGTGCAATCCGGCGGCCGAGGCAGGCCTTGAAGAATCCTTCGACGTCCGCGGGACGTTCGCGTCGCGTTGCAGACAGTGCACGGCGGACGTCGTCTTCCCTCCGACCGGCGACCAGATCCCGAATCACGTCGGGATCGATCCGCCGATCGAGCACGCGCAGTTGGCGCGCCACGGCGTCGGCAAAGGGCAGGTCGGTCGCAGGCGGGAAGCGCTCGATTCCATCTCGTCCGCTCATCACGGAGGGCCTGGGGAAGCGGACGAATACCGGCTGAGTAAAATGTGGATGCCGAAGCGAAAGCTCGCCCTTGGGCAGGGTGGCCAGCTTGATCTTGGTGGCCGGTGAGAGTGCGTGGTAGCCCGAGCTGCCGAGCTCATCGGAGTCCATACGTCCGAATATTGTCGTGCCGGCGTTGCCGACCACGCGTCGGATCACCTGGGATCGGAACTGCTGGGCGGAGAACAGGACCAAACCCAGGTAGCGTCCACGTTCGGCCAGGTCCACCAGCATGCGGCGAACATATGTGTCCGGTCCGTCGGCCGGTGCGTACTTGTTGAGCTCGTCCACGAAGACGACGACGTGGTCCACGCCCAGGTCGCGGCGCTCGAGATGCTCACGAAGCTGGGACACGACTCTGGCAAAGACGAGATCCTGTGCCAGCGGATCCAGCCCGGCCACATCGACGACGTACATCCCACGGTCACGGAACCTGCCCCAGGGAAGGTCGTTGACCGATCCGTCGTCGGTGACGAGTCCCTTCGAGCGAGTCGCGATATTGTTGAGCCGATTGCGAACCTTCCGAATGGTCGCAATATGATGGGTGCGCCAGACCTCCCCGCCCCGACCACCCACGCCCTCGAGATAGTCGAAGATCGCCCGGAAGAACTCCTCCAGGTCCGCAAAGCTCTGCACTTCGAACGGTCGGTTCCTCAGTCGCTCCTCGTGGAACTCCCGCCCGACGACTCTCTCGGCGAGGAAATCGATGAACGCGTCCGCCTTGGCGTCGACGTCATCGCGGTTGAGCACCACCTCGGCGTAGTCAACGACCTCCCGAAGACCCCAGATCAGCGGCTCGGTGTTGGCGGCGAGATCTTCGTGGGTACGCAGCGTATTCAGGTTCGCGCCGTCAGGCTTGAGCGGGGCGTAGTAGCGCACGTCGGCGAACGGCTCGGCGCGGAGGCCCAGCCGCGCGTAGAGGCGGAGATCGTCATCGGTGATGACGCCAGGCTGATCGAGAAAGCAGAGATCCGGGCCCTTGACGTTGAGACACAGCGCGGCGACCGATCCTTTGTGAGCCGGAAAGGTCTGGAACACGCTGGTGAGGAGAAACTCGACGGCGCTGGTCTTGGTGGCGAGACCCGAGACCCCACTGATATTGAGGTGAGCCGCTTCAGGCCCGACCAGGAAGTCGGCGTCGAGATACACCGGCGACTCGAGCCCGCCGGCGGCGTAGAGCCCGACCGGGATTCCGGTGGGCCGCTCGCGATCGGTGTAGGCATCCATCCGGAGCGCAAGCCGAACGTCGGCATCCGAGGCGAGGTGCACGGTGCCGAGCGGGACCGGCTGCAGGGGCTCTTCGGGAATCTGGCGCAGCACCGCGCCAAGGAAGAGCCGAACCTCGGGCGCGCTCGAATCAGCCTGGGCTTCGAGCTCGGTCACAGGGGCCGAATAAGCGCTCGCATCGGTGACGACCGCGTATACGGCTCGCCCCGAGCCCTCTACTCGGACCATAGCTCCAATACCGACCGCCGCCTCAGGCTCGGCGCGAAACCAGAACTGATGAGGAGTCGAGGGCTTTAGCTCGGTCGCCACGACGCGACCGATGGGGAGATTAGCGGGCATGCCAAACGGTAAAGCGTGAACGGTGAACAGTAAACAGGGAACAGGGTCTCCGCTGCTCAGCGAGACCCCGTCCACCGTTCACTGTTTACCGTTCAAGCTTTTTCGTAGTCAGAGATCTTCCTCGACGGGGAACGGCGGTACATCGGTGAGCCAGAAGCCGGCCAACGTTCCGGTCCGATCGACTTCGATGAGCAGGTGATCGGCCACCCGGATCGCATCCACTTCTCGTCGCGCGCCGATACAGAGATGGAAAACCGACTCTGCGCGATTGGTAGTGATCGCAAGCGGCGCGTTCACCTCAAGGGACGTCACGCCTCCTTTTGCGCTCTTGGCGGCGAGCAGCACGCGGCCGTCCGTCAGCTTGTCGGGAACCGGCAAATCGGCGACGGTCCCCACTTCCGGCCAGACGACGATGTCGAGCCCGCAAATGACGCCGTTGTGAACGTCCACCACGGCGATCGATCCGACCTCGTCAGTAAGCTCGACCGTGCCGGTCAGGCCGTTGCCGGTGCGGTTGCCCTTGAAGGCGCCCGAGAGAATGTCGGTCTCAGCGTCCCAGCGCCAGGCCAGCGCGGGCAGCGCGCCAACGAGGGGCTCGATGCGCGCTTCCATCGTTTGCGGTCTCTCAGGCCGCGCGGGCCGAGGCGAGGGCTTTTGTGAACCGGACGATGCGGTCGATGGCACGCTCGAGCTCCTGATCCGAGACAGCATAGCTGAGCCTCACCCAGCGATCGTCGCCGAAGGCGGCTCCGGGCACCAGGGCGACACCTTCCTGCTTCATCAATTGCTCGCAGAATTGAGATCCGGTCACCGGTTCGCTCTCCCGGATGCCGTCTACCCGGAAGAAGAAGTAAAAGGCACCATGCGGCTCGACGAACTCGAGCCCTGGCATCTCGGCACGGACCCGCGCCACCAGATAATCGCGCCGGCGCCGGAAGGCCGCAGTCATCCGCTGCACCTCCGCGTCCACGCGGTCGTCCGAGAACGCGGTCACCGCAGCCCATTGGGCCGGATGATTGGCCCCGGTGGTCGTGTGCGACTGCAGCGCGGCCATGGCCTTGGTCACGTGTGCCGGGGCCAGCGCCGCGCCTATGCGCCAGCCGGTCATCGCGTATGCCTTGCTCGCGCCGTAAATCACGACGGTGCGCTCGAGGAGATCGTCAGGCAGATCCAGGAACGAGGCTGCCGGGCCGGTTCCATAGTTGATGCACCGGTAGATCTCGTCGGTAATGATCCAGACCTCGTGCTTCCGGGCCCACTCGGCGATCGACTTGATCTCGGCCGCGGTATAGACCGAGCCCGTCGGATTGCAGGGCGAGCAAATAATAAGGCCCTTGGTCCGCTTGGTGCTGGCCCGATCGAGATCCCGCACGCTCACCTTGAGTCCCCAGTCCAGCGCGCCGGGAACCAGGGTAGGCTCGGCCCGGCAGAGGTGGACGATCTGGGGGTACGACACCCAGGCCGGTGAGGGAATGAGCACCTGATCTTTCGGACCGAACAGCGTAAAGCAGGCATTGAAGATGGACTGCTTCGAGCCCGAGCTTACCACGATGTTGTCCGGATTCACCGAACGTCCGCCGGACAGCAGCGCGAGGCGGCGTCCGATGGCTGCCCGCAGTTCTGCCAGGCCGTTGTTGGGCGGGTATCGGGTCTGACCCCTCTGGATTGCCTGAGTTCCAGCCTGTGCCGCGGGTGCCGGTGTATCGAAATCCGGCTCACCCACGCTCAGATCAAGAACGTCTTCGCCCGCTGCCCGCCGGCGCTTGGTCTCATTGCTGATGGCGACGGTTTCGGAGCCTTTGAGGTGCTGAATATTGGGCGAAAGTGGCTCAGGCATGCCTGTGCATCCGGTGCAAAGGTGAGCTTGGTGAGTTGGGGGAAAGGTTCGTCGGCGATCCGGCTATGTCAACAGTTGGCACCGTCAACGCTGGGGGCTTAGGTTGCCGCCCGGGACTACCAGCGATACGAAGGCACACGCGCATGACCGAGCTTGGGCAACTACAGTTAGCGGATGCAGTCGCCCACGCGCTGACCGAGCTCGGCTGGGCGGCGGACGATCCACGCGTCCGGGAAGCCGCTCCCACTGCTGCACGAGGCCGTAACCTCGCCGTTGTCACACCACCGTCTCCGGCCTTTGCGGCACCCGCACTTGCGGGTCTGGCCAGCCGGCTCGAGCGCCACGAACTCCAGGGCCCCGCCCTCCTGTTGTGCCCCGAAGCCGAATTGGAAGAATGGGGACTGCTCGCCTCTACGCTGCTCGGCGGCAGTACAGTCCGGGTCGAGGTCGCGCGCGGGGCCAGCCGAGGCGGCAAGCGGCTCCAGAGCGGGAACATCGACCTGCTGATCGCGTCTCCGCTCTCCACGGCTGTGCTGATCGCGCGCGGCACACTCAAAGGGGAGCGCGTCGGCGCCATCATGCTCGCGGGACCGGAACGCTGGCCCGATGCGGAATGGCTCGTCTCGCTCATGGCCGACATCCCTCAGGAACGCCAGCGGATCGTCGTGGCCAGCGCGCCGGAGCGCGCGGCAGATCTGGTCGATCGTTATGCCCGGAAGGCGCTGGTTCTTGGCGCACCCGCGGACGTTCCAGCCAAGCCGTTAGGACCGGTGCGCACCGTGACGGTGGCCTGGAATCGGCGGATCGGAGCATTGGGCGAGTTGCTCGAGCTGCTCGATCCAGGCTCGGTCGTGGTGTGGACTGCGGATCGGAGCCGGCATGGAGCGATCCGGGCAGTGCTTCCCCGCGATGGGTCGGTCCAGGTGATGACCGGCGACGCTCCGCGCGCCGAAATCGTAATCGCCTTCGACCCTCCCGATGCCCCCAGGCTGGGGCAGCTGTTGCAGGCAGGCGAAGTCGTGCTGCTGGTACCACCAGGAACCGAATCGTACCTGGCCCGCATCGCGTCTCCGCGCCGCCCGCTGCGGCTTCCCGGGCCGCTCGATGCCGCAGCCGACTCGGCCGCGCAGCGTCGCAGCGCGATCTCGCGGGAGATCGAGGCGGGTCGGCTCGACCAGGCCCTCCTCACGCTGGCTCCGCTTTTCGAGCGATACGACGCGACTGCTGTGGCGGCAGCGGTTTATGATCTATGGGTAGGGGCCGGCAGCTCGGCAGCACCGGCAGTGATCCAGGTAGCTGCCGCGTCTACGCCCGCCACTTCCAAGGTGTTCGTGGGCGTGGGAAAGAGTGACGGCGCAACGCCGAACGACCTCGTCGCCGTGCTGACCAGGGAAGTGCGGGTGCCCCGCGAAAAGATCGGGCGGATCGAGCTGCGCGATGCCTACAGCCTGGTGGAGCTACCGGCCCAGGAGGCAGAGCGAATCGCCAGTGCGTTAAACGGCGCAACGATTCGCAGAAAACGCGTCGTGGCACGAATCGATCGGGGGCGGGCTCGGCCCGTAGCCCGGACGCCAGGACAAAGACGGTAGATCAGGAGAGAGCGATGATGACTCGGATGCTTGCGGCGCTTGGCCTGTTGAGCGCGTTGCTCACCACTAACGCCCGAGCGCAGGATGAAGCCAAGATCAAGCAAGGAGGCACCGGTCCGGTGCCTATGAGTACGCTGCTGGCGGACCTCAAGTCTGCAGCGCCACAGACGCGCAATGCAGCGGCCTACCAGCTTGCCGGGATGGGGCCGGCCGCGGCCCCGGCAGTTCCCGCGTTGATCGAGGCGCTCCAGGATCCGTCGCCGGCGGTACGATACCCGGTGACGATTGCCCTGCGCGAGATCGGCCCCAAGGCAAAAGCGGCGATCCCGGCACTTAAGAAGGTGGCGGACGAAGACATCAGCGACGAAGTCGCCGCTTCCGCCCGTCGGGCCATCCGGGCCATTGATCCCACGGCGCTGGACGACGAAAAGAAGGCCGACAAGGATTAGCGGCGGCGAGCTACCAGCTCCTTGAGGGCCTTGCCGGCCCGGAAGGCCGGCACCATCGATGCCTTGATGGCGATCTCGGTGCCGGTTCGCGGGTCCCGCCCACGCCTCGCGGCGCGCTTGCGAATCTCGAAGTTGCCGAATCCGGCGATCTGAATCCGCCCGCCCTTCTTCAGTTCCGCAGCAATGATGCCGTCCCGGGCAAACAACGCGTCGACGGCTGCTGCCGCCTGAGCGCGGGAGAGGCCCAGCCGGTGCGCGAGTGCCTGCACGATCTCCTGCTTGGTCACGCGAGGCTCCTTCAGTAGGCGCGCGGGTGGCTGTCGGGGCGACAATATGCCGGAATGCGGGGAGCCATTGCAAGGTGGCCGGCGCCGCGCTGGAAGGCCGCAGCGGAAACGCTACATTTGGTCGCCTCGGGGATGGGAGAAGGAATGGATAGGGACTGGCGGCCCGGATCGATCGAAGTCATCGCGGGCGTCATGTTTGCAGGGAAAAGTGAAGAACTGATCCGACGCGTGCGACGCGCCATAATCGCACGGCGCCGGGTGCAGGTCTTCAAGTCACACCTGGACAGCCGCTACGCGGGTCTCTACAGCGTCGCCAGTCATGACGGCAGGGAAGTCGATGCCAACCCCGTCGATTCGTCGTCCGAGATCTTTCGGCTGGTGCGCCCCGACACTCAACTAGTCGCGGTAGACGAAGCGCAGTTTCTCGACTACGGCATTGTCAGGGTTGCATCCGAGCTTGCGGCCCGCAGCGTTCGGGTGGTCCTCGCAGGCACCGACACTGACTTCCGCGGTGAGCCGTTCGGCGCCATGGGCGCTCTGATGGCGGTGGCGGAGCGAGTGGACAAGCTCCAGGCCATTTGTGTCGTATGCGGCGACTTGGCCTGCCGCAACCAGCGCCTGGTCGACGGCCGCCCCGCGCGTTACGACGCCCCAACCATCATGATCGGCGGGCAGGAGAGCTACGAGGCACGGTGCCGACGGTGCCATCAGGTGCCGAGGGTGGATGAAGACCAGCTACTCCTTGTAAACAGCGTGAACAGTTTGAACAGCGTGAACGGTGAACAGTGAACGGTGAACGGGGTTGTTCCGGCCAGGGCAACTTACCGTTTACCGTTTACCGTTCACCGTTCACGCTTTTCCCCTCGTGCTTTCCGTCGCCCTAACCGGCAACATCGCCTCAGGTAAATCCACCGTGACCGAGCTGTTTCGGCGCTGGGGGGCGACGATCATTGACGCCGATGTGCTCGTGCGCGAGGCGCAAATGCCGGGCACGCCGGTTCTGGCAGCCATCGCGCAGCGGTTCGGAGCCCGCATTCTGCATGCTGATGGAACACTCGATCGGCCCGCGCTTCGCAGTATCGTCCTGAACGATCCTGCAGCGCTGGCTCAGCTCAACGCAATCGTCCACCCCGAAGTGCAGCGCCGCCGAGGCGAGCTGATGCAGCGTGCCGCTGAGCGGGGTGACCGGATCGTGGTGAGCGACATTCCATTGCTGTTCGAGGCTGCGGATCCTGCCGCGTTTGACGCAGTGGTGTTGGTCGACGCGCCGCTCCCGATACGACGGCAGCGCTTGCTGGCATCCAGAGATTTGACCCCGGACGAGGCGGACCGCCTGCTCGCGGCGCAGCTTCCGGCGGACGCCAAGCGACCCCGCAGCGACTACGTTATCGACAATGGCGGCGATATGGCGGCGCTCGAGCGCGTGGCACGGGGGGTGTGGGATGTGCTGGACGCCAGGGCGCGTGCTTAGAGAGCTATCAGCTATCAGCTATCAGCTATCAGCTATGGCTTATGACTCTCCCCTATTACTTTCCTACGTCCTTCTGATAGCTGATAGCTGATAGCTCTTAACCATGTCCTCTATCCCATCCGACCTCCGCTACACCAAAGATCACGAATACGTCCGGGCCGCGTCCGACGGCGTGGTGACCGTGGGGATTACCGACTACGCGCAGGGTGAGCTGGGAGACATCGTGTTCCTGAGCCTTCCCAAGCCCGGCGACGCGGTGACGGCGCATCAGCCGTTCGGCACGATCGAAGCGGTGAAAGCCGTGTCCGAGCTGTTCAGCCCGGTGACCGGCGAAGTGGTCGAGGTCAACGCTGCCCTGGACGGCGACCCTGCCGCGGTGAATCGCGATCCTTATGGCGAAGGCTGGATGGTTCGGCTTCGCCCGGGGAACGCCACCGACTTGAAGGATCTGCTCGATGCCGCGGGATACAAGGCCCATATCGGAGAATAAGACGCTTGAAGGTCACCTTACCTCAGCCTGAACGATTCACCTCCCGCCACATCGGCCCGCGCCCGCAAGACATCGAGGACATGGTACAGACGTTGGGCTACGACTCGCTCGACGACTTCATCGACGCGGTCGTGCCCGAGGATATCCGCCTCCGTCGTCCGCTCGCGCTTCCGAAAGGCAAGAGTGAGCGCGAGGTGTTGCGGGCGCTCAGGGCACTCGGCGGCCAGAACCAGCTCTTCCGCTCGTACCTGGGGATGGGGTACTATGGCACGTTCACCCCTCAGGTGGTACAGCGGAACATTCTGGAGAACCCCGGCTGGTACACGGCCTACACGCCGTATCAGCCCGAGATCAGCCAGGGACGGCTCGAGGCGCTGCTCAACTATCAGACGCTGGTGTCCGATCTCACGGGCCTCGAGATCGCGAATGCCTCGCTCCTCGATGAAGCGACTGCGGCATCCGAGGCGGTGTGGTTGACCGAATCGGTGACCGCAAAGAAGACTGGTGCACCGGTGTACCTGGTAGACCAGGCCTGCCATCCGCAGACCATCGCGGTAGTTCGAACCCGCGCCCGCGCCCGCAATATCTCCATCCGCATCGGCCCCGCCGATCGGTTCGAATTCGGTCCCGATGTGATCGGCGCGCTGGTCCAGTATCCGGCCACCGACGGCCTCGTGGCCGACTATCGCGACCTGTGCGCGCAGGCGCATGCAGCAGGGGCACTGGTGACGGCCGCGACCGACCTTCTCGCGCTGACCCTGCTGGTGCCGCCCGGCGAGTGGGGGGCCGACATCGCGGTGGGCAGCTCGCAGCGGTTCGGGGTGCCGATGGGATACGGCGGCCCTCATGCCGCTTTTTTTGCGACCAAGGATCAATACAAGCGGCACATGCCGGGGCGAATCATCGGCGTCAGCAAGGACGTTTCCGGCCGACCTGCGCTCCGCATGGCGCTCCAGACTCGCGAGCAGCACATCCGGCGTGACAAGGCGACCAGCAATATCTGCACGGCTCAGGTGCTGCTCGCGGTCATGGCGAGCATGTACGCCGTCTACCACGGCCCCGACGGAATCCGGCGCATCGCCGAACGGGTGCACGGGTTTACCCTCCTGCTCGCGACCGCGCTCCGCCGGCTCGGTCATCGCCTGGTGCACGAGCACTTCTTCGATACGCTCTGCATTGAAGTCGAGCGCTGGGCTCAGCCCGGCATCATGGACGCGGCCCGGGCCCGCCGGGTCAACCTGCGCGTCCTGTCGCCCACTCACATCTGCGTGGCGCTCGACGAAACCGTCACCTTGAACGACGTAGCCGACCTGATCGCGGTCTTCGCGCTCGACGAGGCTTTGCCGTTCATGCTGGACCAGACGGCACCGGTTGTCGAGTCCGTGATCCCCGAATCGCTGCGTCGCACCTCGGCCTACCTCGCCCATCCCGTATTCCACCTGCACCACTCGGAAACGGAGATGCTCAGGTATATCCGGCGGCTGGAGGGGCGCGATCTCTCGCTTACCGAAGCGATGATCCCGCTCGGCTCATGCACCATGAAACTCAATGCGACGACCGAAATGATGCCGGTGAGCTGGCGCGAGTTCAATCGCCTGCACCCATTCGCTCCTCGGGATCAGACCG
>Ga0075421_100013982_pt1 | contig 10013 bp, 10 predicted proteins | sample SoiMetdeltSBSDD5_FD_75292 | JGI IMG/M metagenome (GOLD analysis project Ga0075421, IMG submission 75292) | Bulk soil microbial communities from a Populus tree surrounding site in Tennessee, USA - Soil MetaG P. deltoides SBSDD5 | ecosystem: Environmental > Terrestrial > Soil > Tree plantation... | reverse complement strand
GCATGCAGTTCAACGCCGTCGTCGAGACGAACGTGCGAGCGGTAAAACTCTGGCAGTCACTGGGTTTCGACATCCTCACCACGGTGCCGGAGGCCTTCCACCACCCCACCCGGGGCTATGTCGGCCTCCACGTGATGTTCAAGCACCTCTAAAAGGACTGGCACCCACACCAACGTGTCCAGCTCGGGGATGTCACGCGGGTCGACAAAGACCATCGCTTGACCCTCGCCCAGCACCACATCGTCCTGCGTGGCCGTGGTCGTGCCGTAGAAGGCGTGGAGCATGACAGGCTTGGGGATGTCTTGTCCGCCTGGGCGCGGCCCGCTCCAAAACGGGCGCAGGTTGGGGACGACCAGGCCGGTCTCCTCGAAAAGCTCCCGGTGCGCGGCATCCAAAGGGCTTTCCCCGGCGTCGATCTGACCACCCGGCATACCCCACTTGTTCGCGCCACCCGGCGCATGCTCATCCCGATGCTGCATAAGGAGGAAGCCGCGTGAGTCCTTGACGAAGGCAAGCGCCACACCAAAGTCCGTCATGAAGGAGATCATCCCACCAAACCACATATGATCTTGTCGTGACTGGGTAACTTACTTACTGACGAGAGGCCCGGCGCCCTGACCAACGAGGTCAAGGCCACCCGGGACGGAGGGCGGGTGGCGAGAGCGCGGGTGGGGCGGCGGCGTGGGAAGGGGTGGCGCGGGGCGGGGTGGCCGAGCGGGGTGGGACGGCGGCTGAGGGCGGCGCGGCGTGGGGCGACGCAGGCGACGGCGGTGCAGAGCCGGCGGGCCGATCAAACGGCCAGTGGGTTGTCGCTGTGGCGCAGGTCGCAGACGTACTCCAGCTGCCGGGTCATCACGCCTTCGATCTCGCCCAGGCGACTCTGTCCACTCTGGACCCAGCCGTCACGCTCATAAAACCGGCAAGCCCGCTCATTGTCCGCGAGCACCCACAACGACGCCCGCTCAAAACCCAACTCCCGCAACGAGCGCCGAGCCACCCGCATCAGCGCCATCCCCACGCCCCGGCCGATCCAGTCCGGGTGGACGTGTATGGCATGCAGCCAGCCATCTCCTACATACGCGAATCCGACGAGCATCCCCGAATCCGAAGTGGCGAGATGCATTCGGTGGTTGTCGTGCTCCGACTCGAATCTGGCGCGCCAGTGGGCGGCGTAAAGCTCAGGACGGTACCCGTCGAGGAAGTTGTAGGTTTTCAATCTGCTCAAGGCATGCAGCGATCCGACCGCGTCGAGGTCGGCCGCACCCCCGCGAGCGATGACGAAGCTCATCGTGGCATGTCCCAGTTTGACGGCAGCGTGGTCGGTGTCCAATCCGGATCGGGTATGAAGTCTACCCACGTCCCATCAAAGGGATACGTACCCGCCTCGGCCAGGGCGATGACGCGCTTGCCCTCGGCCCAGATCGCGGGAACCTCGTCGGCCCGCCAGTAGCTGGGATGGCCGGTCCGGTCCGCCAGCTCGTCCTCGTCCTTCCACTGCCACATCCGGTCCCGGTTGATCCAGACGTCGAGGGCGTGGTCCTGCAGGTCGATCCCGCCCCGCCAGCGGATCGCCGGCGCCTCGAGGTTGATGTACCACCGGCGGAACTGCCCGTTTTCGGAAAAGAACCACCACACGGAGTGCGCGGCGTCAGGAGGCGTGAGAATGAGCACACTGCCGCCGTCCCAAGGGCGGGCACTGAGGATCGTGGGCACCGCCATCTTCTGGGCCAGAGTCATCTTGCGCACCGAAGCGCCATCGATGGTCGTGCGCCGCACGACGGTGGAACCCGTGGCCACCCAAAGTAAAAGGCCGCGTTCATCGTCGCTGATGACCCGGCCCGATTCGACGGCGACCAGACGCCCGTCGCGCAAGAGACACCGCCGCACCACCGTTTGCCCCACAGCGAAACGGTCACCCTCGAACTGTTCACCGTCAAATCGACGGCCCTGGAACTGCCCACCGCCCACGTGCACAGCCGAGACAGTAACAGCGTTACCCAAGTGTGACTGGGGCCGGACACCGCCGGTTGCCGCCAAGCCGCACACTGTGACGGTGAGCAAACGGCACGTGCCTCAGATTGCCCTGCTTAGCGCCCTGATAGTGACCCTGGCGGCAGGTGTGGCGCTGGTCTGGCGGGGCGGCAGGGAGGCCCTTTTTCAAGGCTCGGGTCCAGCCGGTCAACCGGCCGCGTCGAGTGTGCCCGCGCAGCCCGCGTTCGTCGGCTGGTCCAACCCGGCCCTGGTAGGAAAACCGTACGGCAGCAAGGTTAACGGCGTTCTAACGTTCCGAGGCAACCCGACGCGAACCTACTACGGCACCGGCCCGATCCCGCGCACGACCCCCACCGAGCTTTGGCGTTTCCCGAAGTCGGGTGGGCTCTGCGCGATATCGTCGGATGCTGATGGGCCGCGGGAGTGGTGCGGCAACGGGTGGACGGGTCAGCCGGCCGTCTTCGAGCGCAATGGTCGCACGTGGGTGGTGGTCGGCGCATACGACCGTAACGTGCATTTCCTCGACGCGAAGACGGGCGAGCGGATCCTGCCGGACTTCCCCACCGGCGACATCATCAAGGGTTCGGTAACCGTCGATCCGGATGGATTCCCGTTGGTGTACACCGGCTCCCGCGACAATTACTATCGCGTCCTGGCTATCGACGGCGACAAGCCGCGCGAGCTTTGGAAACTTTCCGCCAAGGCGGTCTCTCCCACATTGTGGAACGACGACTGGGACGGGTCGGGCCTCATCGTCGACGATTATCTCTTCGAGGGCGGCGAGAACAGCCAGTTTCACATCGTCAAGCTCAACCGCGGCTACGACTCCAACGGCAAGGTCACCGTCAGCCCCAAGCTCGTCTTCAACGCCCCGGGCTGGGATGCCCAACTGCTCAAGGACTTGGGCGACAACAACGTTTCCATCGAAAGCTCCGTCACCATGGTGGGCAACGTCGTCTATTTCGCCAACTCGGGCGGGCTGGTGCAGGGATGGGACATCAGCGGCCTCAAGGAAGGCAAGACGCCGCAACGGGTTTTCCGTTTCTGGACCGGCGATGACACCGACGGCACCATCGCCGCCGACGAGACCGGCGCGCTCTACGTCGGGGCGGAGTACGAGCGGCTTACGGCGGCCTCGAAACGCAACGGCCAGATGATGAAGCTCGACCCGAAGCGCCCAGACAACCCCCTGGTCTGGAAGGTCGACGACCAGATCAAGATCGGCGAGAAGGGCGGGATCTATGGGTCAGCAGGCATATATAAAGATTTAGTGATATGGGGGACCAACAAGGGTGACGTGATCGGGGTGGACCGCGGAACCGGCGCCGTGCGCTGGCGCATCAGCATGCATCGCGTCCACATGTCACCGGTCGTCATCGATGGAATCATGGTGGTCGGGGACTGCGACGGGCAGCTCAACGCCTACGACATCACCGACACCAAGGCGCAACCCAAACAGCTGTGGTCGATAAAGCCGAGCGCCTGCATCGAATCGACGCCGTCGGTGTGGAACGGCACCCTCTACTTTGGAACCCGAGGCGGCGCGATCCACGCCATAGGACTCAAGTAGCGCGCTGCGCCAGCAGGTGGCAGCGCCGGGTCGGTTGCTCCCCGGCCGGCCACGGCCGCCGCCGCGTTACAGCCATGACCTTAAATCCCTGCTGCTCCAGCTCGTCGGAGATGACATCCGGATCGAGGAAGTGAAAGTCCAGATCGACCAACTCACCCCACCACTGCGTCACATGCTCGGCCTGGCCCGCCGCGTGATCATCGTCACTGATGTGGAACGACAGCAACAACCACCCGCCGGGCGCGATCGCCCTCGCCAGCTCGGCGAAGGCCGCGGGCCGCTGCTCCGCGGCCAGATGAAGGATCGAATAGGGGCAGACCGCCCCGGCCCATTGCGCATCGTCGACCGGCAATGCCAGCAAAGAGCCAATTTCAAAACCTATCCGGGGGTACCGGGAGGAAGCGACCGAGATCATGCCAGGAGAGATATCGATCCCGACCACCGTGGCCCCCTGCTCGGCTAGGTAGGCGGTGACGTGGCCCGGTCCGCACCCCACGTCGGCGATGGTCCCGTCCCCGGCCAGTTCCACGAGGCAGTTCAGCCACGCGCGGTCGACCGGCTTGTCCTTCAGCTCGTCGCCGATCTCCTCGGCGTACCTTTCGGCCACGGCGTCATAGCTGGCGGCGATCGGATCATTCGTCATGTCAGTACCATAGTGGGGTGATCTTTCGCGCCGCCGGTTTCCACGAGCTCGACTCCGCGACGCTCTACGCCCTGCTGAAGCTGCGCGTCGAAGTCTTCGTGGTCGAGCAGCAGTGCGCATACCCGGAGCTCGACGGGCGCGACACTGAGCCTGGCACGCGTCACCTGTGGTACGAGCGCGATCGTGTCCCGGTCGCGTACCTGCGCATCCTGGACTACGACGGCCCAGTGGCGCGCATCGGCCGCGTCGTTACGGCAAAGGACTCCCGCGGCCTCGGCCTTGCCAACCAGCTGATGGCGGCGGCGCTGACGGTCATCGGCAACCGGCCGATCGCCCTGGACGCGCAGTCCGATGTGGTCAACCTTTATGAGCGTTACGGCTTCCGGGCGACCGGTCCGGAGTTCGTCGAGGACGGCATCCCGCACATTCCCATGCGCCGCGAGCAGGCCGTCTAGCGCTTCTTGGAGGCAGGCGGCTGGGTCGAGGCCCGCACCACCAGCTCCGGGTCGAAGAAGTACTCGTCCGCGGCGACCTCCCCGCCCTCGATCTGGGTGACCAGCAGCGCCACCGCCGTCTGGGCCATGTCGCCGATGGGCTGCCGCACGGTGGTGAGCGGAGGATCGGTGCACGCCATGAACATCGAGTCGTCGAACCCGATGACCGAGACGTCGTCGGGCACGCTGAGCCCCATGCGCCGCGCGCCCCGGATCGCGCCCAGCGCCATGATGTCGCTGGCGCAGATCAGCCCGGTCACGCCCTGCTTGATGAGCCTTGTCGCGGCCGCCTGGGCGCCCTCCATCGAGTAGAGCGTGCGTGCCACGGGCAGGTCGGGGAACTCGGCGACCTTCCGCCCAGAGGGCACGTGGTCGCTCGGACCGACCAGCAGCCCGATTTTGTTATGACCCAACGATTTCAGGTGGCCGTGCGCCTGCCTGACCGCGACCCGGTCATCGGCGGACACGACCGGAAAGCCCAGCCCCTCTATCGCGGCGTTGACCAGGACCACCGGCAGCCCCCGCTCCTTGAGCCTGAGATAGTGCCCGTGCTCCGCATCCGCCTGCGCGTAGTTGCCGCCCGCGAAGATCACACCCGACACCTGCTGTTCGAGCAGGATGTCCACGTATGCCCCTTCCGAGACGCCGTCCTCCGTTCGGGTACACAGCACCGGCGTGAACCCGCGCTGCGCCAGCGCGCCCGCCACGACCTCCGCGAACGCCGGGAAGATCGGGTTCTGCAGCTCAGGCAGCACCAGCCCGACCAGCCGTGCCCGCTCGCCGCGCAGCTTCACCGGGCGCTCGTAGCCAAGCACGTCGAGCGCGGTCAGAACCGCCATGCGGGTGGATTCGGAAATGCCCGGCTTGCCGTTGAGCACGCGGCTCACCGTCGCTTCGCTCACCCCGACATACTTGGCAACCTCGGCCAGTCTCCTAGTCACGCACCCAGCTTACGTAAGCAGCCGCAGCGCCGCCGCCAGTGTCTGGACTGAGCGATCTTGCGAGCGCGCTTTTTGCTTGCAAGATCACAAGGGAAGACACAGGCTCCTTTGGGCGGCGATGCCGCGACGCCGGAGGCGGCGCCATAAACAGGGCTCAGTCCAGACACCGGCGGCGGCGATGCGTGAATGTCAGGGCACCAGCAGCCAGGTGGCCGTGTCGGGCGCGAGCTTGCCGTCCTTCAGCGCATGGCTGGCGAGCAGGACGCTCTCGTAGGGGGGCAGCACGGCGTCCTCATTGGACAGATTAACGACGCACACATGCTTGCCGCGCTTGAACGTCAGCACCCCCGGCTCGGAGGACATCCAGGCGAACGGCTCGTCGCAGAACGCGCGCCGCAGCCGCAGCGCCGCCCGGTACAGCTCAAGCATTGAGTGCGGATCCCCGGTCTGCGCTTCGACCGTGTAAGCCTTCCAGGCCCCGGGCTGCGGCAGCCATGGCTTGGCGGCGCTGTCGGGGCTGAAGCCGAACGGGGGTTCGTCGCCGGACCACGGGATCGGTACCCGGCACCCGTCCCGTCCGGGATCGGTGCGTTCAGAGCGGTGCCACATGGGGTCCTGCCGCAGGGACGCGGGGATGTCCTCGACCTCCCACAGGCCCAGCTCCTCGCCCTGATAGATATACGCCGACCCGGGCAGGGCCAGCGCGAGCAGTGCCGCGGCGCGGGCACGCCGGGTGCCCAGGTCGAGGTCGGTGGCGGGACGGTCATCGCGCCGTTTGGCCGCGAAGCTGAACGACGTGTCCGAGCGACCGTATCGCGTGACAACCCGCGTCACGTCATGGTTGGACAGCAGCCAGGTCGCCGGGGCGTCGACAGGCGCGTGGTAGGCCAGGGTGCTGTCGATCACCGCTCGCAGCCGGGCCGCATCCCAAGGGCAGCAAAGGAATTCTAGGTTGAATGCGGTGTGCAGCTCGTCGGGGCGCAGGTAGTTGGCGAAGCGCACCGGGTCGGGCATCCACACCTCGCCGACGAACGCCCGCCCCCCATAGGAGTCCCCGATCCGCCGCCACGACCGGTAGATCTCATGCACCTCATCACGGTCGATGTATGGATGCACATTGACCGCGTCGACATCTCGAAGCTGCGGGTCCTTGCACAGCAATCCGGCCGAGTCGATGCGGATTCCGTCGGCGCCGCGATCGAACCAGAACCTGAGCACGGACTCGAACTCGCCGCGCACCTCGGGATGGTCCCAGTTGAGATCCGGCTGGGACGGGTCGAACAGGTGCAGGTACCACTGGCCGTCCGCCACCTGCGTCCACGTGTTGCCTGGCGTGCCGCCGAACTCCGACACCCAGTTGTTGGCGGGTTCGTCCCGAAACCAGAAGCGGTCTCTGCCGGTACCCGTCAAAGCCTCCTGAAACCAAGGATGCTCGCTAGAGACATGATTGGGCACGACATCGACGATGATCCGCAGTCCCAGCCCGTGCGCCTCCGCGATCAACTGCTCGGCCTCTTCCAGCGTCCCGAATATCGGATCGATGTCCCGGTAGTCAGACACGTCGTAGCCGCCATCGGCCTGTGGTGACGCGTACCAGGGGTTGAACCAGATCGCGTCCACCCCCAGCTGTCTGAGGTAGGGCAGCCGCGCGCGCACCCCGGCAAGGTCGCCGATGCCGTCGGCGTTGCCGTCGGCGAAGCTGCGCGGGTACACCTGGTAAATCACGGCCGTGCGCCACCAGTCAGTAGTCATGTCAACCTTTCATGCTTCCGGCCGCGAGGCCGCTGAGGATGTGCCGCTGGAAAACGAGGAACACCACCACCATCGGGATGCTGGCGAACACCAGGCCGGCCAGAAGCTGGGTGAAGGGTGTGACCCCGCTCGTGGCGCCCATCCGGCTCAGGGCGACGCTGAGGTTTTGCACGCTTGGGTCCTGCAGCACGAGCAGCGGCCACAGGAAGTCTTTCCAGGCACCGACGAGCGCGAAGATGGAGGTCACGGCGAGCACGGGGCGGGACAGCGGAAGGACGATGCTCCAGAGCAAGCGGAACTTTCCGGCGCCGTCGATCGCGGCGGCGTCGAGGATGTCCACCGGGATCTGGTCGAAGAAGCGTTTAAGCACATAGATGTTGAAGGCGTTCGCCGCGGCTGGCAGCCACAAGGCCCACGGCGTATTGATCAGATTCCAGCCGAATATCGGCACATCACTGACCGTGAGATAGGCCGGCACAAGCAGCGCGGTCATCGGGAGCATGAGGCTGGCCAGCATCGCGCCCAGGATCACGCCGCCGAACACCGGCCGCAGCTTGGACAGCGCATAGGCGGCCGCCACGTCGATGATGATCTGGAAGAGCCACGAGCCCAGGGCGTAGAACGCGGTGTTGAGGAAGAAGTGCCCGATCTTGAGGTTGTTCCACGCCTTGGCGTAGGTCTCGGGGTGGAAGCTTTGCGGGATAAGGGTCGGCGTCGGCTGGATCACCTCCTGTGGATCCTTCAGCGCGCTCGTGATCATCCAGTAGAACGGGAAGACGAAGACGATGGCGAACACGGTGATCATCAGGATCAGCACGGTGAAGTAGGCCACCCGGTGCCGCTTGAGAAACATCGGCGAGATCAGAGTTCGTTCCATCGATCATTCCCTTTCCCGAGTGACGCGCAGATAAAGGGCGGTGAATATGCCGAGGATGACGAAGAGCAGCACGCTCATGGCCGCGGCCATACCGAAGTCGTGGTTGATGGTGAATGCGTAGCGGAAGATGAGCACCATCACCGTGATCGTGTCGGGGTTCGTCGTCCCGGTGAGCTGATAGGGCTCGATGAAGACCTGCATCGTGGCGACGATCTGCAGGAGCAGCAGCACGAGCAGGATGAAGCGCATGTGCGGGATGGTCACGTGCCGCAGCCGCTGCCAGACGCTCGCGCCCTCCAGCTCGGCCGCCTCGTAGAGCTCGCCGGGGATGTTCTGCAGCGCGGCCAGGTACATGATGAGCGCACCGCCCATGTTGGACCACGTGGCGATGAGCACGAGCGACAGCATCGCCGTCGAAGACGACTGGTGCCATTGGGATTCGGGCAGGTGCAGTCCACGTAGGACGGTATTGAACAGGCCGTTGCCGGGATCGTAGAAGTACTGCCAGAGGATGACCACGACGATTGGCGGGAGCATGAGCGGCAGGTAGACCGTGACCCGGAAGAACCCCTTGGCGTGGCGGACCTCGTTGATGAGCACGGCCAGAAAGAACGGCACCGCATAGCCCAGCAGCAGGGCGAGGCCGGTGAACTTCAGCGTGTTCTTCCAGGCCGTCCAGAAAAGTGGATCCTCGAAGATGGTCTGGTAGTTCTCCATCCCGACCCAGTAGGGGTCGGTCACGAAGTTCACCTGCTGGAAGCTGAGGATGATGCCGCGGATGAGCGGGTACCAGGAGAACAGCGCGAACACCGCGATCCCGGCCGCCATGAACCCGTAGGCCGTCAGGTTGTCCTTAACCTGTTGTACCCCAACCCGTTGCACGCCACACCCCACTCCTGGTTTGGGCCGCCGCCACTTGGTCGGCGGCGGCCCGAGAGACAGCTGGTTACTTCACGGTGGCTTACTTCACGGTGGCTTACTTCACGGTGGCAAGGAGGGTGTTGACCTGCTTCTCCGCGTCCGACAGCAGCGTGTCGATGTTGGCGTTCTTGTCGGTGAGCACCTTCGCCATCACGGTGTCGATGACGGCGTAGATCTCCTGCGCCTTGGGCGGCTCCACCTTCAGCGGCACCGGCTTGGCGACGAACAGCTTGTAGTTGTCGGCCGGGACGTTGCCGTACTTCTGGCGCGCCGCAAGGGTTTTCTCCTGCGCGGCGCCGCTTGACCACAGGTTCGGCTCGGGCAGGCCCACGACCTCCTTGGCGGCGGCCGCGTTCTTGTGCGAATCCTCGATGCGGTCCGGGTTGGTGAACTTGAAGGTCAGCCACTTCAGCCCGGCCCGGATCTTCTCCGGGGTCGCCTTGGCGTTGATCATGTAGCCGGCGCCGCCCGCCAGGGTCCCCTTGCCGCCCGGGATCGGCGCGATGCCGTACTCATTGATCTTCCCGTTGTAGGACGTGATCATCGGGTTGATGCTGTCGGGCGCGCCGACGTTCATGCCCAGCTTGCCGCTGGCCATCATCTGCACCAGGTCGACCCACTCCAGCAGCTGCTTCTGCCCCATGCTGTTGTCGACCCAGCGCATGTTGTACAGGTCCTGCAGCAGCGCCTTACCGGTGGCGTTGTTGAACGCCGCCTTCCAGGTGTCGCCCTCCTTGGCGGCGACCTCGCCGCCGCGGGAGAACATCTCGGCGGTGAAGTGCCAGCCACCGGTGTTGTTCTTGCTGTACTCGCCGTAGCCGAC
>Ga0075421_100013981_pt1 | contig 10013 bp, 9 predicted proteins | sample SoiMetdeltSBSDD5_FD_75292 | JGI IMG/M metagenome (GOLD analysis project Ga0075421, IMG submission 75292) | Bulk soil microbial communities from a Populus tree surrounding site in Tennessee, USA - Soil MetaG P. deltoides SBSDD5 | ecosystem: Environmental > Terrestrial > Soil > Tree plantation... | reverse complement strand
CGAGCGCGGACAACCACGCATAAGCCTTCACGCCCACGGCCATGCAGCCTACGGCGAGCAAACCGACACCCGCCGTGCCGAGTGAGATCACACCCACGCTGAGCGTACCGACGGCAAGGAGGCCGATGGCAATCGCACCGATACTGAACGGCGCAACCGCATAGCCGCCCCACGCGAACAGAAGCCCGTAAGCGCGATCCCCGCCGGCGAGCCAACCAAACACTGGGCGCTCGCCCTCGTCGGGCGACGAAAACCGTATGTGAACCAGTGGCACCCCGAGCAACTTCAACCGGCTCCGGTACTCACCCGCAGACGATCCGACTTGATCCCTGGGATCACGGAACAACTCAGGATGCCGCTGTCGCTCGGCGGACCTCAGAGCGCGCATTCTCCGCATCAACCGCAGCAACACGACCGGCCAACCCACGACGAACGCCAAAACCAACGCCTGGGTGATCCAGGCAAAGATCGCGCGACTTTCCCACCACTCAAACGCGGCGGAACGAAGCAGGTACATGACTCCCAGCAATCCAAGCGCACCAAAGAACACCGCTAGTGTGGTCTTTACGACGGCGCGACGTTCCCGCGGCGTCCGCGACTGATCGAGATTGGCGCGTAGCGTCAACACCGCGGAGACCGCACCCGAGATGGAAGCAAGCAGTGCCGCGAGTCCCGTGGACTTGGCCATCAAGCTGCCGTGCGCCGCTGCCGCCGCGCCGATCCCCGCAGCCTTGGCCGGTGTGGCCATCGCCGGCAGCGCCGCCAGCACGCCGAGCGTAAAGACGCGGCCAGGCGTGCTCCGGGAGAGTGCGCCTTCCACGAAGGAAAGCACCCGCTCCTGCAAAATCTTGCGACCGCGCGCGAGCCGCTGCTTGACTGCGTCCTCGGTGAGGTCGAGCGCGACCGCCACGTGTTCCACCGAACGATGCTCGCGGTAGTAGAGAACCAGCGGTTCGCGATACAACTCGGGCACCCGCTCCAGTGCGCTCCACAAGATTGCCTGCTCCTCCTTGTCCATCGCGAGGTCCGCTGCGGGCTTCTCGCCCGACGGCATCTCCTCCGCCAGCTCAAGCGCTTCCGCCTGTCGCACGGGCTCATGTCCCTCGGAACGCCGCAACCGGCCGACCTTGTGACGCAGAATCCCGAACAACCAAGGGCGCAGTTTTTCCGGTTCGCGCAACGTGCGCAGCTGGCGCCACCCCTCAACGAACGCCTCCTGCGCCAGGTCCTCGCTCTCGCTCAGGCTTCCGGTCGCCGAATACGCCAGCGAGCAGAGGAGACGCTGGTAACGCTCCACAATCCGGCCGAAGACTTCTCGATCGCCTGCCACGCAGGCGGCCACCAGCTCCGCATCCGTGAGGAGTTCGATTGAGGTCATGGTTTTCGCAACACGCATGATGCTTCACCCGTAAGTGCCCGAAAAGGTTGAATTGGTGACAAGATTTTTGGTGTATCACGAGTTTCTGGTGAACGCCAACGGCGTTCCGTCATTCAGCCCAAGGTTGCCCGCGGTAGCGGGCAACCTTGGGACAGTCGCCAACATCCCTCACTACCCCCAACGGGGTTGTGTCCGTCGCTACGATCCGGATGGCCGCAACCCCGTCGGGGTTGATGGATTGGTCCGGCTACCCAGGGTAGTCGCTTCGCTCCAACCCTGGCCTGATTGACTCAACGCCGTTGGCGTTGCCCCTCGTCATCTACCACGGAATCCGCGAAGAACATTTTCTCCTGCCACCGACCAGCCGCGCATGAAGTTGTCGAAAGGCTTGAAAATCACACCATTTCGCCGGCGCCGAAGAAATTTTGTCACCGGAAGCACTGGTTCGGCCACTTATGAGCGAAATGTCGTGCGACCACTCGATCATGCCTCCTACCGAAGCCGCGGTTCACGACCAAACAACTCAAGCAATCCGACATGACTCACCGTGAAAACAAAACTGATTCCATCCTCCCCGATAGCCCGCCGTACACTGATGACGACCCCTTGGATCATCGCGCTGTTCGCGCTTGGCTCGATTGCGGCGCAGGCCGCCGCCGATACCATGTTGCTCGACGACTACTCGGATCCTACGCGCAACAAGAACGGAGTCGAAAGACTCTTGATCGACGACAAGGCCGCCGGCAGCAAATCGCAAGCGACCCAAAAGTGCGAGAACGGGGTGCTCGCGGTCAAAGGTGACCTGGTGCCAGGGCGCGGAGTCCCTGCGTTCATCAGCCAGGTGTCACTCCTTTCGGCTAACGGGAAACCGAAAGACTTGACCGGCTACCAGGGCGTTCGCCTTCGCGTGAAGGTCACCAAAGGCATTCTGTGCGTTCAAGTGGGCAGTTCCGAGATCGCCAACTTCGACTACCACACCGGCGCGCCGATCGCAGGCAAGCGCGGAGAGTTTCAAGAGGTGCGGATTCCGTTCAAGGAGATGAAGCGCGCCTGGTCGGAGCAGATTGTGCTCAACCTGAAATCCATCACGAGCGTCAACCTGGTCTCGTTCGGCATGGCCAAGGATGCGTTCGCCTACGAAGTGGATGAAATCGGTTTCTATTGATCTGTGCCGGCCAACCCCATTTCCATTATGACAACATCCACCGCCCAAACCCCCTTTGCCGCGTCGCCAAACGCGGATGGCTCCCGCCTGGATTATCTCGATGCGACCCGCGCCTTCGCGCTCGTGCTCGGCATCGTGTTCCACGCGTGCTTGTCGTTCATGCCGGTCTTCATGGGCTGGGCGGTGCAGGACGTCTCGACCAGCCCGTTGGTGACGATGTTCATGACGGTCAGCCATTCGTTCCGCATGGAAGCGTTCTTCCTGCTCGCGGGCTTTTTCAGTCACCTGACCTTTCATCGCAAAGGCGCCGGCGAATTCGTGCGCTCGCGCATGCTCCGGATCGTGGTGCCGTTTGTCATAGGCTGGTTCATCCTGCGCCCGTTGGTCATCTCCGGCTGGATCATGGGTTACGCCAGCCTGCGCGGGGACGTCGATGTCTGGGTCGGTCTGCTGGGAGGCTTTCAAACCCTCTCGACTCTTCCGGCCGGGATCTTCGCGGGATCGCATTTGTGGTTCCTGTACTACGTGGCGTTGATCACCACCCTGGTCCTCGCCGTGCGGGGATTGCTGACCGCAACCGGTTCGTGGAAGGACCCGCTGATCCGCCGGGCCGACGCCGTCGTCGCGTGGCTGGCCAACTCCCCGGTTTCCCTGGTGATCCTCGCGGTTCCGACGGCGGCTGCGCTGTGGTTCATGCGCTTCTGGAGCATGGATACGCCGGACCAGTCGCTGCTGCCGCACTTCCCGGCGCTCGCCATCTACGGCGGCTTCTTCGTCCTCGGGTGGATGCTGAGTCGGCAACGCGAGCTGATCTCCCGATTCGCGCGGCTCACACCGCAGCGCTGGATTCTGACGGGCCTCGGCATCATCGCCATCCTCTTGCTGGGCAAAATCGAACGCGACCCTGGCCATCCCCAATACCTTGCCGCGCATGTGGCTTACGCGATGAGTTACGCGCTGACGATGTGGTCGCTCGTGTTTCTGACCATCGGCGTCTTCAAGAAACTGTGCCCGCGACGCAACGCCTTCGTTCGCTACGTCGCCGATTCGTCCTACTGGATGTACCTGATCCACCTGCCGATTGTGGTCTGGCTGCAGGTAGCGGTCGCCGAGCTGCCGCTGCATTGGTCACTCAAGCTCGCGTTCATCTCTACGACGACCATCGCCATTTCATTGCTCACCTACGGCCTCTTTGTGCGTTCGACTTTCATCGGCTGGGTGCTGAACGGGCGTCGCCGCGACCGAGTGATGGCTTCCTGGATTCTCGGCAGCGCCCGTCAACTGTGGCCCGGCAAACCATTGAGACGATTGGCCAAACTCTGAACAGCGGGTTGAGCTCGAACGCCATTACGAAACTTTTCCACGTCCAGCGGGCGTGAACCAGGGCGTTGCCGCCTGTTTGCTTTTCATTGATCAGCATTAAGCTACCTTCCATCCTCAAGCCATGAAACCTCCACAATTCCTGTCCGCCGCCCTGATTTGCTGGGCGTTGCTCGCTGCTGGTGCATCCGCAGCCCAAGCGCAGACTGCCACGAGTTCGCCGCCCAAGAGCATCACTCTGGAGCTGGGCAACGACACAAAAATGGACTTCGTCCTCATCCCTGCCGGGACTTTCATGATGGGCGCGGAAGACAGCAAGGCAGACGAAAAGCCTGTCACCAAAGTCACCATCACCCAGCCGTTCTACTTCGGGAAATACGAGGTCACCCAGGGACAATGGCAGGCGGTGATGGGAAGCAATCCCTCGTACTACAAGGGCGCCCATCTGCCCGTGGAACAGGTGAGCTGGAATGCGGCCCAGGGTTTCCTGACGAATCTCAATGAACGGGTGAGCGGCTACCGCTTCCGCCTGCCCTCCGAGGCGGAATGGGAGTACGCCTGCCGCGCCGGCACCACCACGCAATACAGCTTTGGCGACGGCGATACTGCGCTGCCGGAATACGGCTGGTTCACCGGCAACGGCGAACGCAAAACCCATACGGTGGGAGAGAAGAAGCCCAACCCATGGGGCCTGTACGATATTCACGGCAACGTTTGGGAATGGTGCCAGGACTGGTATGCGCCGTATCCCGGCGGCGAGGTGACCGATCCCACGGGTCCTGCCACCGGCACCACCATCGTGATGCGCGGCGGCTCCTGGAGTCACGGTTCCCGCGATCTTTGGTCTTCGTTCCGCTTTGGGCGATTCAACCGCGACTTTCCGTTTCGCAGCGTGGGTTTCCGCGTCGTGGCGCTGGCGGCGGCTAAGTAAATTCATGGCTCGGGATGGCTCGGGAATGGGTTCAACCGCAGGTCTCGAACTCGTGAAGCTGGCAGGGATCAATCACGTAGCGCAGGTAGCAGGTAATCATCGTCGTGTTTGGTTGTTGTCGTTGGATGCACTTGAGCGCAGGTGTTTCAAACGCAGTGAAACCCGTTTGGTTCCCGTCTCGGTCCTTAGCGTGCCGACTTCCTGGAAATCCTGCCGGTTGTGGAACTTCAGTGATGGCGGATTCTCCGGCTCAAGATTCACCTCACACGTCAGCAGGGGAATCTGGCATTCGCGCGCGAACTTTTCGGCGTCCGCATACAAACGGGATGCGACCCCGCATCTCTGAAACTCTGGAGAGACACAGATGCGATCAATGTAGAGAAAGCTCGGGTATCGCCGCGCGAACCAGAGATAATTCTCGCTCCGATAATTTGACCCCGGCCGCAACGCAATCAGGAACCCGACACAGGCACCGTTGGCCGAGGCGATGTGAAACCACGCCGCATCGTCGAACAAGGTTCGCAGACTGTCTGGCGTCAAACTGCTGACGTGAGGAAGCGCAGACTGATTCAGGTGAAGAACTTCAGGCAGGTCGCGGACGGTCGCGGCTCGAATTTCCAGACTCGCATTCATCATGACCTCACAGGTAATCGGCCTGAGCCAGATATTCCGCCACCAGGACTGCGCCTTTGGCCGCGCCCATTTTTGTGTTGTGAGACACGAGCACGTATTTGAATCCGTTCGCCAGCGCCGGATCAGCGCGGAGCCTTCCGACGGTGGTAACCATGCCGTCCTCGGAGTTTCGATCGAGGCGTGGTTGCGGACGGAACGGGTCATCGCTCACTTCAATCAACCGCGACGGACAAGTCGGAAGCCGCAACCCGACGAACTCGCGAGCGAAGGTCCGCCAGCACGCTTTCACCTCCTCCGCCGTGGCGGCCTTTTGCAGCGAGACGTACACGGCTTCAGTGTGCGCCTCCAGTACGGGGACGCGCATACAAGTCGCTGAGACTGGAAACGAAGCGGGCTGAATGATTCCATCGTGCAATCGCCCTAGAATCTTCTGCGTCTCGCGCTGAACCTTTTCCTCCTCCTTGGGAATGTAAGGAATGACGTTGTCGATGATGTCCAGCGACAACACCCCGGAAGCGCGGCCGGCGCCGGAACACGACTGCAATGAAGTCATGAAGACACGCTCGATACCGAACATGTCGTCGAGCGGCTTGAGCGTCATCGCCAGACCCATCGTGGTGCAGTTCGGCACCGGGGTGATGAATCCCTTCCAGCCGCGATTGCGCTGCTGTATTGGAATCAAACCCGCGTGATCCAGATTCACGCCCGGGATGAAGATGGGCACATCGGCTTCGTAACGAAACGCGGATGCGGTGGAGATGACAGGCCTGGTAACCGCGTAGCGTGGTTCCAGTTCCTTGGCCGCATCCGATTCGACAGCGGTGAATACCACGTCCACCCTGCGCGCATCGAACACCGCGGCATCCTGTACTTCCATGCGCGCGAAATCAGGCGCGAGCGGCTCCGTGCAGAACCATTGCATCGCACCGCTCTCGGTGGTGATCGCCTTTTGGTATTTCTTCCCTGCGGAACGCGGCGATGCCGCCAGCGCCGTCACTTCAAAGAACGGATGAGCGGCCAGCGAGGCCAGAAACTGTTGTCCCGCCACTCCCGTGGCGCCGATGACGGCTGCTTTTCTGATTTTCATGATGGGTTGGATTTTGTCCGAGTGAGAAAACAAAAAACCCTGCTTCCTTTCGGTAGCAGGGTTCTGAAATCTCTGTTGAGTTGGTTAAGTCATTTCAGCCTGCAACCCGAAGACGGTAGTCGTCTTCTTTACAGGCGTGTTTTTATTCGTCTGGGTCAGAGTGGTGAATTCAGCAGCAACGAACGGCGACCGACTGCTCGGAAAACCGAGCAGGAAGCAAAACGGCGCCGCTGACCAATTCAACTGCATTTCGTGCGGTGATTGTATGGAAGAGGAGTTCGAAGTCAACGCGCGTTGCGGAAGAAAACACTCCTTGACATGCAACCATTCGGTTGCATATTCTTCCACGAGATGGATGCGGTGTTCAAAGCGTTGGCTGACGAAAGTCGTCGAAAGTTGCTCGATCAGTTGCACAAGAGCAACGGGCAGACGCTCGGCGAGTTGTGCGCGCACCTCGACATGACGCGGCAGGCGGTGACCAAACATCTCCTGTTGCTGGAAGCGGCAAATCTGGTTGCCGTCGTCTGGCGCGGGCGCGAGAAACTGCATTATCTCAATCCAGTGCCGATTCAAGAGATCGCCGAGCGCTGGATTGGCAAATACGAACGCCATCGCCTTCAAGCGTTGAGCGATTTGAAAAAAGGTCTCGAAGAAAACAAAAACAAGAAAAGCTGACACTATGCAAAAACCAAAGCAGGTTTACACGACATTCATTCGCACCACGCCGAAAAAGCTGTGGGCGGCCATCACCAAACCCGAATTCACCCGCCAATACTGGGCCGGGCTCGCGAATGTCTCCGACTGGAAGAAAGGATCGCCCTGGCAGCATATGACGGGCGGCGAGAAACCTGAAGCCTGGATCGTGGGCAAAGTGTTGGAAAGCAACCCGCCCAAACGTCTCGTGCTGACTTGGGCCGACCCGGACGATCTCGCCGACAAGTCACGTGTCACTTTTGAAATCGAGGCAATTAAAGACCAGGTGTGCCTGACGGTAACTCACGGGAACTTCAAGGCTGGCTCGAAGATGGCTGGCAAAGTTTCCTGGGGCTGGCCGCGTGTGCTTTCGAGCATGAAATCCTATCTGGAAACCGGCAAGGGACTCAACGTCTTCGCTCGTTGATCAAAGTGGAGTTTCCAAACAAATAATATATGGCCGCAATAACCACGCCCTTCTTAGGCGGATGCGCGTGCGGCGCGATTCGCTACGAATCCACGGCCGCACCGGTGATGATGCTTCACTGTCACTGTCGAGATTGCCAACGATCCAGCGGAGGACCGTTTTCGTCCTTCGTCATCGTGCCGACGGAAGCTTTCAAACTCTTGCAAGGCTCACCCCGCTTCCATGCTTCGCCCAGTGAGATGGGCGGCAAGACCCATCGGGGCTTTTGTCCTGAATGCGGCTCGCCGATCGTGGTCAGGCCCGACGCCGTCCCTCAGTTTGCCGCGATCAGAACAACGAGCCTGGATGATCCGAGTGGGTTCAACCCGCAAGTCGATGTGTGGACGTCGGACGCGCACCCGTGGGATCAAATGAATCCCGCGTTGCCCAAGTTTGAAAAGTATCCTCCGTCTTGAGATTCGGCAGACCCGGCCGCACTTTAACATGCCGGCAAATTCCGTTTGAAAATCTAAACTAAGAACGTAACAAAAATAGAACAAAGGAGAACACTATGCCGACAATTAAGTTGGCCTTTCGGCCGGGCGTCGCGTCCTTTTGTCGGTGAACCCTCCGTTGAGATTCTCGGACGACACGAAGGCATGACAGGTTGGACGGCGGAGCAGTGGTTTATTCTTTCGGTTGGAACAGTTCGACGAGGTTGTCGGACGGATCTACCACCCAAATTTGAGAGCCGCCCGGGCCACCCACGATGTCATCACGACGGAACTTTACTCCGGCAGCGCGAAGTCGTGCCATCTCGACTTTGATGTCTGCCACCTCCAATTGAATGCGATTCCAACCGCCGGGGATCGGCTTCGTCCCGTCGGGCATGGGCCGCCGCCCGGAGCTCTTTTCACCGCTGAGCAGCAGTCTCAGATTACCCCGGGTGACCGCAGCGAAGGCCGGGGCAGAATCTACATCAAGAGTGAAGCCGAAGTAGTTCGTGTAAAAGGCGACAGCGGCGTCCACATCGTCAATCATGTAACGAACGTTGACGGTCGTTGAAGGTGTATTCGTCATGGGAGCTTTCTTTGTGGTTTTGGCAGCGTTTGGGATTCCGTCGGCCGCAACCAAAGCCAGGCAGCCGAGGCCGGTGGCGACGGAAATGAGAATCATATTCTGTTTCATAATTTCACGCCCCATTATCCACCAGAGAGCGATTTGCGTATTGGAAAAAATTGACCTGCCCGGACAGGGGCACGTGATTTTGCATCACACGTTCGCTCCGCTGGCGAGCGTATTCCGTCGGACTGAGGTCTGCGAAAAGCCGGAAGTCGTGAATCAGATGCGACTGATCGAAATACCCGCAATCCAATGCCAGTTGCGCCCAGTTCGGCGAAGTGGTTTGGCTCAACAGCGAGAGCGCCTGCTGAAAGCGCCGCACACGGCAAAACAGTTTGGGCGAAACGCCGACTTCCCGCGCGAATACTTGAATGAAATGCCGCTGGCTGAGACCGGCCTGTTGCGCGACTTCGCAGACCGTCAGACTGGACTCTGCTCGCGCGAAAGCGTCGAGTGCGAAGCCCACGGCAGGATGATGCTCCAGCGGGCGGAAGAGTTGGGCGGCGAGCGCGTTCTCCAGCAACCGAAATCGCGCCGCCGGCGTGGCCGCCGCGCAGAGTCGTTCGCGAAGTTCAATGGCCGAAGTTCCCCAGAGCGATTCCAAATCAACGTGTGAGTCGGCCAACTCGCTGGCCGCTGCGCCCAGAAATGGAAACGCGCCGCCGGGCTTGAAATGGACGCCCATGACCGACACGTGCTCCCGCGTATCAATCACGAACGGTTTTCCGTAAGCGCCGGAAATCACCACCCCGGAAAACCGTTTGCAGCAATCCGTCCGGCTCGCGTCGTAAATCCGCAACTCATCTTCGTGGAGATTGATGACCAACTCCATCGTCCCGCTCGGCACAATCCGCTCCTGAAAATGCGGCGGCGCATCATTCAAGTGCCACAACCGCTCGACGAAGCCGGCCAGCGGATGGGCTGGCGTAGTGCAGAGATAATTCACGGCAAGAACAAGATATTCGAGGAATATGGGCGCTTCAACTCTGTGGCCTAAAATCGCGCGCTCAGTCCGCGGAAACAGCAGGACATCCCGCGCGTGAGGAGATTGGAAAGAAATACGCGTTGGAAATCCTGCCGCCGCCTGATGCATGAGCGACGGGCTTGGCACGCAGCGTGACTCTGAGCGCAACCGCGTTATGACGATCCCCATGGAAATCTCTGCAAAAGCCGCCCGTGCATCGGAGCGCGGAGCATTGCTCCGCGAGAACTCGAGGACGATCGCGCAGAGCAATGCTCTGCGCTCCGCTTCTCACACGCTTTTGCTGAGATTTCCAA
>Ga0075421_100013980_pt1 | contig 10013 bp, 10 predicted proteins | sample SoiMetdeltSBSDD5_FD_75292 | JGI IMG/M metagenome (GOLD analysis project Ga0075421, IMG submission 75292) | Bulk soil microbial communities from a Populus tree surrounding site in Tennessee, USA - Soil MetaG P. deltoides SBSDD5 | ecosystem: Environmental > Terrestrial > Soil > Tree plantation... | reverse complement strand
CTGCCGGTGACGTCGCACGGCGCGCACGACGTCACCGTCCACCTGCTGGCCGCGGCGCCGAACCGCTCGTATCTCGAGGCGCACGGCTTCGGTCTCGATCGCTTCATTGCCGAGCCGCTGCGGCTCGAGGAGGGCGCCGCGGTGGCGCCCGAGCGTCCCGGCCACGGCGTCGAGTTCGACTGGAAGGGGCTCGACGCCGTGCGCGCCAAGGAGGTGTAGCATCCCGCCATGACCACGCCACGCCTGACTCGCCGCCGGTTCGTCGTCGGAAGCGGTGCGCTCCTGGGCGCGACCGCCATGCGTCCTCGCGCCGCGCGCGCTCAGGCGCGCCGCGGCCAGATCATTGCCGGCCTGTCCGAGCGGATGCTCACGCTGGACCCGGCCAACCACTATTCGATCTCGAGCACGTCGGTCCTGCGACACGTCTACGACCCGCTGCTCGACGTGACGAACGACGACAAGTTCGTGCCCGCGCTGGCCGAGTCGTGGAAGGCGCTCAACAACACGACGTGGCGCTTCGTGCTGCGCAAGGGCGTGCGCTTCCACGACGGAACGCCGTTCACCGCCGACAGCGTCGTCTTCACGCTCAAGCGGGTACGCGACAACACCAAGCTGATCAAGTCGTTCGTCTATCAGGACATCGACGACGTCCGCAAGGAGGACGACGTCACCGTCACCGTGACGACCAAGCGGCCGTTCGGCTCGCTGCCCGCGCACCTCACGATGCTCGGCATGCTGCCGCCGTCGGCTGGCGGCAACGAAGACGGGTTCTTTACCAAACCGGTCGGCACGGGGCCGTTCCGGTTCACATCGTGGACGCACGGCGATCACGTCGAGCTCGAGGCCAACGCGGGGTACTGGAGATCATCGGCGCCGAAGGTCGACAGGCTGACGTTCCGGTTCATCCCGGAGCTGTCCACGCGCGCGGCGGCGCTGCGCGCGGGCGAGATCCACGTGATCGATCGCGTCTGGCCGGACATGGTGTCCACCCTCAAGGGAACCTCCGGCATCAAGGTGCACGACGTCCCGGCCGTCGAGGCGCAGCGGTGGCACTTCCAGCTCGCGCGCGAGGCGGGCAAGGACCCGCGCGTGCGCAAGGCGGTCTCGCTCGCCATCGACCGCAACACGATCATCAAGGAGCTGCTGCTCGGCTACGCGCGCCCGGTCGTGAGCCCCGTTCCGCCTGGGCTCATTGGCCACACCAACCTCGGCCAGAAGCCCTACGACCCGGACCGCGCGCGGGCCATCCTCAAGCAGGCCGGCCACCAGAACCTCACGCTCGACTTCGTGCTGATGAAGGACCTCTATCCCAAGCAGCTCGAGATTGCGCAGGCGGTGGCCGCGATGCTCGGCGACGTCGGCGTCAAGGTGAACATCCGCAACCTCGAGATCGCGACGGCGCGCGAGCAGCGCAGCGCGGGCAACTACGATCTGTTCTTCTCCGGCTGGGCGCACATGCCGCACGACCCCGACTGGTATTTCGGTCAGTGGTTCACCAAGGCCGGCGCGGAGAAGATGACGCGGTTCAACGACCCGCGCGTCGAGCAGCTGATCGCCGAGGGCCGCGTGCCCGATCCGAAGGTGCGCCAGCAGAAGTACGAGGAGATCCAGAAGATCCTCTGGGAGGACGAGCCGGAGATCTGGCCGTACTACAGCGTGGCGATCTATGCGGTGAGCGACAAGCTTCGCAACTTCGAGGCGCGGCGCGACTACTACGTGCTGCTGCACGAGGTCGCTATCGCGTAGCCGCGGTGCGCGCCTACCTGCTGCGGCGGCTCTGGCAGTCGGCGGTGACGCTCGTCGGCGTCTCCATCCTCGTCTTCGTCATCCTGCGCGTGATCCCCGGCGATCCCGCCAAGATGCTGCTGCCGGAGGGCGCGCCGCCGTCCGCCGTCGAGGCGCTCAATCGTCACCTGGGCCTGCGCGAGCCGCTGTGGGTGCAGTACGCGATCTTCCTGCGTAGCGTCGTTCGCGGCGACTTCGGCCAGTCCTTCCAGTACCGCTCCCCGGCGCTGCGGGTCGTGGTCGAGCGGGTCCCCGCCACCATCCAGCTCACGCTGGCGGCGATGGCCCTGACGGTGCTCGCCGGCGTCCCCCTCGGTATCGTGGCCGCCGTGCGCCAGCGCAGCGCCTGGGACTATGCGAGCACGGTCGTCGCCGTGCTCGGCCAGTCGCTGCCGAATTTCTGGCTCGGCATCATGCTGGTGCTCCTCTTCGGCGTGACGCTGCGCTGGCTGCCCACGTCGGGGTTCGGCGGCTGGCTCTCGCTGGTCTTGCCGAGCGTCACGCTCGCGGCGTTTCCGACGGCGCTGGTGGCCCGGCTCACGCGCTCGAGCCTGCTCGAGATCCTCGGCCAGGAGTACATTCGCACGGGCCGTGCCAAGGGCCTCGGCGAGCCGCGCGTGGTGCTGCGCCATGCCCTGCGCAACGCGATGATCCCGCTCCTGACCGTGCTCGGCCTGCAAATCGGGACGCTGCTCGGCGGCGCCGTCATCACCGAGTCGATCTTCGCGTGGCCGGGCATGGGCAAGCTCGTCGTGGACGCGATCTTCTTTCGCGATTTTCCGGTGGTGCAGACCATTCTGATCCTGTCGGCGACGATCTTCGTGGTGATCAACCTCGTCGTGGATCTGCTGTACACCGTGCTCGATCCCCGGATCCGTTACGGATGACCCGCCTCGCGCGACATCCCATGATTCTGCTCGGCGGACTGATCCTCGCCGTGGTCGTCATCGCGAGCGCGGCGGCGCCGTGGCTCACGTCCGCCGATCCGCTGAAGCCCTCGTTCGCCCGACGGCTCACGCCGCCTCAGGGGCTCGGCGGCGCCGCACACCCGCTCGGTACCGACAACCTCGGGCGCGACATCCTGGCGCGCGTGCTCCACGGCGGACGGCTCTCGCTCGTGCTCGCCGCCAGCGCGGTGGCGCTCGCCGCCGGCGTCGGCGTGCTCGTCGGTCTCGCCGCCGGACTCATCGGCGGTCGGCTCGACGACCTCGTCATGCGGCTGGCGGACGTGCAGCTGGCGTTTCCGGTCATCATGCTCGCGATCGCCATCGTCGCGGTCGTGGGGACGAGCGCGACGGCGCTCGTCGGCGTGCTGGCGCTGTCGGGATGGGTTCTCTATGCGCGCACCGTCCGCGCCGCCGTGCTGACGATCCGCGAGACGGATTACGTCGAGGCTGCGCGGACACTGGGCGCGGGCAATGTGCGTCTGATCGCGCGTCATATCCTGCCCAACACGCTCGCCCCGATTCTCGTCCTCGCGTCGAGCCAGTTCGCGACGATGGTGTTGCTCGAATCCGGGCTGTCGTTCCTCGGGCTGGGGCTGCAGCCGCCGCAGCCCTCGTGGGGGCTGATGCTCGCCGAAGGGCGGGACTACCTCTCGAACGCGTGGTGGCTCGCGACCGTGCCCGGCCTCGCGATCTCGCTCGTGGTGCTGGGCGCCAATCTGCTCGGCGACGGCTTGCGCGACCTGCTCGATCCGCGACTGCGCCAGTAGCAGGCCACGCGCCGAGACGTCGCGCGGCGTACGAAACAAACCCACGGTTGCCGACGTCTACCCCGGCATCGGACACCTCGACCGCACCCGAACGCATTCATTCTCACCTCAACGCATTCATTCACGGACGGAGGGTAAGCGCGCATGATCAAAGCTCTCGCGGTCATCGGTACGGCGCTGACTCTCGGCGGCTGCATCGTCGCGACGCCGCCGCCTCCGCGGCGCGCGGTGATCGTTACACCCCCGCCGCCGGCGCCCGCTGCGCCCGCGGAGGTCGTGCCGCCGGCGCCCGGCCCAGGCGTCGTATGGGTACCGGGGCATTACGCGTGGAACGGTGCGGCCTACGTGTGGCGTCCGGGTTTCTGGGCGACGCCCGCACGTCCCGGCCACGTGTGGGTCCCTGGTCACTGGCAGGCCGTCCCCGGCGGCTATGCGTGGGTAGAGGGCCACTGGCGCCGATAGTCGGCGCTCGCCTGACGCCGGCCCATTGACAGCGGCCGGTCCCGGGGTTCAGAGTCGCGGCGTTTCCGGAGGGGCGTATGAACGGGACGCGCCGCCGCTTTCTCGAGTGGAGCATCGGGGTGCTCGCTGCCACGGGTGTGCTGACGCGCGCGAGGGAGGCTGCCGCCGCCGACCCGCCCGACGTCCCGCCGTGGATGAAGTCACCGGGTGCCGGGTTCAACGAGTACGGGGCACCGGCCAAGTACGAGAACAAGGTCACGCGGACCTTTGCTCGCTCGCAGGCCGGCACCACCGGCAGCGGCGCGATTCGCACGCCGCTCGAAGCGCTCGAAGGCACCATCACGCCGAGCGGGCTGCACTTCGAGCGAAGTCACAGCGGCGTGCCGGACATCGATCCCGCCAAGCATCGGCTGCTGATTCACGGCATGGTCAAGCGGCCGCTCATCTTCACGCTCGATGCCCTGCTGCGCTACCCGATGGTTTCGCGCGTTCACTTTCTCGAGTGCGCCGGCAACAGTCAGCTGCTCTATCAGCCGACACCACCCACGCTCACCGCGGGGCAGACACACGGGCTCGTATCGTGTAGCGAGTGGACCGGCGTCCCGCTGCGGCTGCTGCTGGAGGAGGCGGGCGTGGATCCGCGTGCGCCCTGGCTGCTCGCGGAAGGCGCCGATGCCGCCGCCATGAGCCGCAGCATCCCGATGGCCAAGGCGATGGACGACGCGATGCTCGCGCTGTTTCAAAACGGCGAGCGCCTGCGCCCGGAGAACGGCTACCCGATACGTCTGTTTCTGCCCGGCTGGGAAGGGAACATGAGCGTGAAGTGGCTTCGTCGACTCAAGGTGGTGCCGGCGCCGATCATGACCAAGGACGAGACGTCGCGTTATACGGATCTGCAGGGCGATGGCAAGTCGCTGATGTTCACGTATCCGATGGAAGTGAAGTCAGTCATCACGCGGCCCTCGCATGGCATGAGCCTCGCGGGGGCGGGCCTCTATCAGATCTCTGGCCTCGCGTGGTCCGGCGAGGGCAGGATCCGCAAGGTCGAGGTCACCACCGATGGTGGCCGCACCTGGATCAATGCGGCGCTCACCGAGCCGGTACTCCCGCGCGCGCTGACGCGATTCCGTTTACCGTGGCGATGGGACGGCGCGGCCACCGTGCTGAAGTCGCGCGCCGTCGACGACGCGGGCAACGTGCAGCCCGAGCGCGATCGGTTCATCGCCGAGCATGGCAGCAACGCGATCTTCCACTGCAATGCGATCCAGGCGTGGAGCGTGGCGGCGAGCGGCGAGGTCAAACATGTCTATGCGTGAGCTCGCATGCGCGGCGCTCGCGCTGGCGGTGACGGGTTGCGCGGCCGCGGCCGGTCGCGTCGAGACGCCGAACCTTGGCCGACCCGCGACAGCCGCAGAGATCGCCGGCTGGGACATCAGTGTGGGACCCGACGGCGTGGGGCTACCGCCTGGCGGTGGGACGGCGACAAAAGGCGCGATCGTGTACGAGCAAAAGTGTCAGGCCTGCCACGGCGCAAAAGGCGCCGGCCAGCCGAACGATCGGCTCGTCGGCGGCCACGGCACGCTGGCCAGCAAGACTCCCGTGCGCACGATCGGCAGTTACTGGCCCTATGCGACGACGGTCTTCGACTACGTGCGGCGCGCCATGCCGTACGTTCAGCCGCAGTCGCTGACGGACGACGACGTCTATGCGGTGACCGCCTATCTGCTCAATCTGAACGGCATCATCGGCGAGAACGACGAGATGAACGCGCAGACCCTGCCGAAGGTCCGGATGCCGAACCAGGCGAACTTCATCGTCATCTACCCGCGTCGCGAACGCTAGCGCTCAGACCTGCTCGAACGTCCCGCGCGACTGCCCTTCCATGTTGCGGCCCTCGATGCGGATGAGCCGCGTGGGACCATCGCGGCGTGGCGAATGGATGTCGCCCTCGTTGTAGAGCTTCGCCATGCCGGGCTTGAGGGGATAGGCGCGGAGGTGCCGCACCTTGCCCGGCTTGCCGTCCCGCGCGGGCTCGACGAGCTGCCAGTCGCTCATGATCGTCTCGCCCCGCGCCTGCCCATAGATCGCCCAGTACTTGCCGTGATCGTGCGGCTGGCTCTCCTTGGCTCCGTGGTTGACGTGAGCGAGGATGCAGAATCCGAGGTCGGGATCTTCGTAGAGGATCTTGCGCTCCGGCACGTCGTCGCCGAGGTGCTTGGCGACGAAGGCCTGGTCGGTGAGGACTTCGCGCAGCAGCGCGCAGACCTTCTCGCGTCCCTGCGGCGTGTTGTCGGCGGCGAGGATGCGATGCGCGGCAGCGGCAAACTGCTCGAGGGTATGGGTCACGGCAGGCCTCCTTTCGCGGAAGGATAGCAGGCCCGCAGTCACGGGTCGATCGTGAGCGCCGGCCTCGGGACGGGACTCAGTCGATGGTGATGAAGATGTGAAACGACTCACGCAGCGCCTGCTCGACGTCGCGGCGCCGGCGGCGCTCGTCGTCTCGCGGGGGCGCCGAGCCGTTGCCGGTGCGGCTCCGGCGGTCCATGAACACCTCGACGCTGGCCTCGTCGCGGAACTGCTCCCGCATGTAGTCGACGAGATAAGGCGTTTCGCGCGAGATGATGAGCAGGTGGCGTGGCATCGCGGCGTCCCAGGTGCAGCGGGTATGCCAGACGCCATCCATAAGTGTTTTCGACGGTTTGTGCGACAGCGTCTCATCCCTCGATGGAATATGACAAATCGGCCGACGGCGCGGCTCGGCGGCAGGTAGCGGTTGACAATTCTCGTCACGGCATGCCAGTGTCGGGGCCCGGCTCCCTTATGTGGCCGCCCACGTCATGAATTCGATTCTCAAGGCGGTGCTCGACCGCCTCGAGCTCCGAAAACGCGCGCAAGACGCCACCGGTCCGTCCGCCGACGCCAACGATCCGGCCGCCGACGAACAGGCGCAAGACGGGACCGATCCGGTCGCGGATGGCGTTGCGGCCGCCGGTCGGCAGAGGACCCGCCGCTTCGCCTTGGCTTCGGTGACCGCCGCCGTCGTCGCCGTCGCGATCGGCGGTCTGGTCTTCGTACACCCCGGCTTCGACTGGCGGGGCGACGAGGCGCACGTCGTTCAGGGGCGGCCCATTCTCGAGGCGATCGGCCGGGTGACGAGCGTCGAGGCCGGGTCGGTCGTCGGGTCGCCGACGCTGCTCGGTTTCAATCGTCGGCGATTCCTGCTCGAGCCGGAGACGCGCGTTCTCGTGGGCGAGCGTGAGGGAGGCGTTGGCGACCTGCGGATCGGCGCGAACATCGCCATCATCTACGAGGCGCGTCCCGACGGCCTGGTTGCGCGATGGCTCGGCCTCAACCTCGATCGTGACGCGTTCCGGGTCAATGCGCTTCGCCTGGACGCCAGGCCCGCGAGCCGGGAGCCAGCGCCGGCCGCGAGCCCGGAGCCAGCGCCGGCCGCGAACCCGGAGCCAGCGCCGCCCGCGAGCCGCGAGCCAGCGCCGCCCGCCCGCCTCGAGCCCGCGCCGTCACGCGCGCGCGTGGAGCGCGACACGCCTCCGCCGGCGGCGGCACCGCGGCCGCCGGCAGCCACGCCGGACGGCCGCGAGAGCGACGATTCCGCGGCCATCATCGACTGGCTTCTCAAGGGCAGCGGACGCAACTAGCGAACGTCCGTCGAGCGGTTGCTGTCATGCTGGTGGTGGGACTCGTCGTCGGCTGCGCGGCGCCGGTACGGCGTTTCGCCACCCGTGACGCCACCGATGACGAGCGACGGGTGGTGGCCGAAGCCGTACGGCCGCTGCTGCTCGAGCTCGACTATCCGCTGCCCCGGCGTGCCGACGATTGTCGCGTCGGCATCGTGATCCTCGTGTCACCGGTCATCAACGCCGCGGCCGGTCCCGGCAAAACCTCCCCATGTCTGTTCTTCACGCTCGGCGTCACGGAGCCGGCGCTACGGCGACTGTCGGTGCCGATGCTGCGCGCGATGCTGGCCCACGAGCTCGGGCACGTGCAACTCGGTCATTTCGAGGCGAAGACGACCAGCGGGGGGATGCCGATCGTCCTGCAGCGGCTGACGCGCTCTTTTGACCGGGCCCAGGAGGAGGAGGCCGACCGGTTCGCCGTGCGGCTGCTGCGGAAGATCGACAGGCAGCATCCGGGCGCGTGTCTCGCCCTCGTACACGTCTTCGCGTTGCTGGCGGAGCAACCGCCCGCACAGGCGGTGTGGCTGTCGACGCATCCGTCACCGGAGCGGCGCGCCGAGAGCGCGCTGGCGGGCTGTCAGCGCAGCGAGTCGAGCAGCTTCTGAGCCTCCGCCCGCTCGGCAAACTTCGGACCCTTGAGCGCTTGCTCGAGCGCTTGACGCGCCTCGGTGCGCTTGCCGAGCTCGGCGTACACCACCCCGAGGTGGTACTGCACCTGCGGGTGTTCGGGCAGCGCGGACGCGGCCTGCTCGAGGAGCTGCGCCGCGCGCGGCAGCGAGCGCTGTCGATACAAGATCCAGCCGAACGTATCGGCGATCGAGCCGTTGCGCGGACGCTTCTGGTACGCACGCTCGGCAAGGCTGCCGGCTTCGGCAAGCGTCGCCGGATCCGCCGCGAGGAGATACGCCAGGTTGTTCAGCAGCCCGGGATCGTCCGGCGCCCGCCGCAGCGCCTCGCGATACGCGGTCACCGCGGTCTGCGGATTGCCGCTCCGCTCCGCGATCTGCGCGACCTCCATGAGCGGCACCGGTGAGCGGGGATGCGCCTTCGCCGCGTCGAGCAACAGCTTCATGGCGTCGGCCGTGCGGCCCTCCCGCGCCAACAGCGCGGCCGTCACACTGACCACGGGCAGGTTGTTCGGAGACTTGTCGAGAAACTTTCGATACGTGGCGAGCGCGTCGGTTCCGCGCCCCAGACGCTCGAAGACCGAGCCGAGGAGTAGGTAGGAGCTCGCATCGTCGGGACGCATGGCCACGACCTGCTCCGCCACGGCGACCGCCTGAGCGGGTTCGCCGAGCGCCAGATGCGCCTCGGCCTTTGCCGCCAGCGGCTCGGGCGCGTCGGGTCGGGCGCGCCCGGCCCGATCGAACTGCGCCAGCGCATCGCGTGCGCGTCCGCGCTCCAGCAGGAACCGCCCGAACTGCAGGCGCGCGGTCACGTCGTTCGGATCGGCGTCGACCGCCTCCCGCAGCACACGCTCGGCGGCCTCTGGGGCACGCCGGGACATCTCGGCCTGCACGATCAGCGTCCGTGCCGCCTGCGCGACCGAGGAGCGGAGCAGGGGCCGCGCCCGATCGACCGCGAGCGCAGGCTCATTCGCCGCGAGGAGCACCCGCGCGGTTCTGAGGCGGATCTCCGGCGAGCCTCCGCCCGTACGCTCGGCGGCGTCGAACGCCGTGAGTGCAGCCTGAGGCTGCTTCTTCACGAGTCGTGTCACCCCGAGCTGAAAGTGCGCGAGGCTCCAGTCGGGCTTGTCCGCGACGAGCTTGGCGAGCGCCGCTTCCGCGTCGTCGGCGCGTCCGCGGGCACGCATCAGGACCGCCAGCCCCAGGCGGGCCCACGGCTGGCTGGCGTCGCCCCGCGCCGCCTCGGTCAGCGCCGGCTCGGCCTCGTCGAAGTTGCCGAGGTCGAGCTTCACGAGGCCCTGCAGGAGCAGGGCCGAGCGCTCGGAGGGCTGGGCCGCGACGATCCTGTCCACCAAGTGTTCGGCGTCGGACAGGCGCCCGAGCTCGTAATAGAGTGCGGCCAGCGTATAGGCCGCGGCGCCATCGCGCCCTCCGGAGAGCCGAAACGCCTCCTCCGCCGCCACCACGGCCTCGGAGAGCTTTCCCTGGGCCGCCAGCGACGCGGCGAGCTCCCGCTTCTTTACGATCTCGGACTGGGCGTCTGCCGGTTGATCGCCCCCGGCGGCATACACGGGAGCAATGGCGGCGAGGAGCAGCCCCGTGACGGCTCCAAGGCGTGCGAACATCATGCGAAACCGTACCACGAAGCCGCCGACGACCGGGCGAACACGGCTTAACACCCGTTTGGGGGCCGCGACCTTGACGACGGAGGCGGCGGGCCGGTAGGGT
>Ga0075421_100013979_pt1 | contig 10014 bp, 9 predicted proteins | sample SoiMetdeltSBSDD5_FD_75292 | JGI IMG/M metagenome (GOLD analysis project Ga0075421, IMG submission 75292) | Bulk soil microbial communities from a Populus tree surrounding site in Tennessee, USA - Soil MetaG P. deltoides SBSDD5 | ecosystem: Environmental > Terrestrial > Soil > Tree plantation... | reverse complement strand
GCGGAAGTGGCCCGGCTCGATGATGCCAGCGTGCACGGGCCCCACCGGGATCTGATGCAGCGGCGGGCCCTCGGCCGGGTGAAAGGCGTAGGCGTCGCCCATGGCCGGCGCCTTGTAGGTGTCGCCCAGCGGATGCCTGAACCCCCACCGGCCGTGGTCGAGCCAGCGGCGCCGGTCCGGGCCGTTCTGCGGCTCCACCCCGTAGAGGTCGATCAGCGCCCGCTCCAGGCGCAGCGCCGGCGGATGCGCGCGGGCGACCGAGGGAAAGCGCTGCCCGGCCAGCGTGACAACGGCAACGTAGCCCTCGCTCTCGAGGGCCATATGCACGGCATCGGGCTCGCCCCAGAGGCTGAGCAAGGTGCAATGGCCCTCGGAGAGATGGCCCAGGAGGCGCCGCCACGCGGCGACATCGGCGGCAAAGCGCGGGTGCGGCCGCTGCGTGCCGGCGGCCGGCAGCTCCCTCAGCAACTCCTCGAGCCACGCCATATGGATCACCCCAACAGCCGCGCCACGCTCTGGAACCAGGCCACGAGCGGCGCCGGCAGATAGATGCCCGCCGTCAGAACCAGCAGAAGATGGGCGTAGAGCGGCAGGTAGGACGCTTTTACTTTGTCCAGGTTGCCCGTCGGCTCGCCGAACGCCACCTCGCTCAGGCGCAGCATTAGCGCGCCGAACGCCACCAGCAGGCCGAACACCACCAGCACGGCGAGCAGCGGCTGGCGCGCGAAGGTCGAGCTGACGATCAGGAACTCGCTCATGAATAGGCCCATGGGCGGCAGGCCGGCAATCGCCACCACGCCCAGCACCAGCCCCCAGCCCAGCATCGGGTGGCTCTGGGTGAGCCCGCGGATCTCGGCGATGCGCTGTGTGCCCTTGGCCTGCGCGATGTGGCCGACGGCAAAGAAGATCGCCGACTTGGTCAGCGAATGCATGGTCATGTGCAGGAGGCCCGCAAAGTTGGCGAGCGCGCCCCCCATGCCGAACGCGAAGGTGATGAGCCCCATGTGCTCGATCGAAGAGTAGGCGAACATGCGCTTGATGTCGCGGCGCTTGTAGAGCATGAAGCCCGCGAAGATCAGCGACACGAGCCCCAAGGCCATCATCAGCGGGCCCGGCGCGATGGCGGCCGGATTGGCGGCGAGCATCATCTTGAAGCGCAGCACCGCGTAGAGCGCGACATTGAGCAGGAGCCCCGACAGGACCGCGGAGATCGGGGTGGGGCCCTCGGCATGCGCGTCTGGCAGCCACGCGTGCAGCGGCGCCAGGCCCACTTTGGTGCCGTAGCCCAGCATCAGGAAGATGAAGGCGACGTTGAGGATCTCGGGGCTGAGCTGCCCGGCCCTGGCGATCAGGGCCGTCCACATCATGGCGTCCTGGCCTTCGCCCAGTACGGGCCGCGCCGCCATGTAGACCAGGATGGTGCCGAACAGCGCCAGCGCGATGCCGACGCTGCCGAGGATGAAATACTTCCACGCCGCCTCCAGCGCCTCGTGCGTGCGGTAGACGCCCACCATCAGCACCGTGGTGAGCGTGGCGAGCTCGATGGCGACCCACATCAGGCCGATGTTGTTGGCGACGAGCCCGAGGTTCATGGCGAACATCAGGGTCTGGTACATGGCGTGGTAGAAGCGCAGGTAGCGCGGCGTGAGCCGGCCGATCTCGATCTCGTGGCCGATGTAGCTGGCCGAGAAGGCGCTGCTCGTGAAGCCGACGAAGGTGGAGAGCACCACGAACACGATGTTGAGGTCGTCGACGAACAGGTGGCTGCCCGGCACCGGTCGCTCGACGAGCAGCGACAGCGCCGCCAGCAGGCTCAGAAACGACGCCAGCACGTTGAGGCGCGCGGAGAGCCAGTAGCCCGGCAGCAGCACGAGCAGCGCGGCGGCGCCGGCAGGAATGGCGAGCACCGCGGTGAGCGCGTCGATCGGCATGGCGGACCAGAATGCACTCACCGCCGCTCTCCCCGGAACGCGTCGAGCGCCTGCACGTCGACCGTGTCGAAGCGCTCGCGGATGCGGAACAGGAACACGCCGATCACGATGAAGGCGACGAGCACGGAGAACGCCACGCTCATCTCCACCACCAGCGGCATGCCCTTGGCGCCCGCTGCCGCCAGGATCAGGCCGTTCTCCAGCGACATGAAGCCCACCACCTGGCTCACGGCGTTGCGGCGCGTCACCATCATCATCAGGCTGAGCAGCACGACCGACAGCGCGAACGCGAGGTCCTCGCGCGCGAGCGGATCGGCATCCGTCGCGGTCGTCGCCTTGAGCATCACCACCATGGAGAGCGCCACGAGCCCGATGCCGGCGAGCATGGTCGGGCCGATGCCGACCACCGTCTCGATCGCGCGGTGGATGCCGAGGCGCACGACGATGCGGTGCAGCGCGATCGGGATGATGAACGCCTTGAGGCCGAGGGCGATGGCAGCGGTGATGTAGAGGTGCGGCGCCTCCTGCACCAGGCCCTGCCAGGCCACCGAGGCGGAGAGCACGACGGCGTGCAGCGCGAACACCTTGAGGAGGGCCAAGATGCGCTCCTGGTAAAGCAGCACGAAGCTCACCAGCACTAGGCCGCCGGCCAGCATGTGCGCGACATCGAAGGAGATGCCCTGCATCTACTGCTCCGTCTCCGACGCATCGTCGTGCTTGTCATACAGGGCTTGCCTGCACCGGCGAAGGCCGGTGTCCCCGGTATCCAGCGAACCAGGTACGCCAGCGCAAGTGGCGCGATGGATTCCGGCGACAAGCGCCGGAATGACATGTGTACGGTCCCTCAGAGACATCGCGCTAAAAGCTCCGCGACACGAACAGGAGGAGCGTGCCGAGCAGGCCCAGCATCAGCGCGATGCCGAGGAACTCGGGCACCCGGAACACCCGCATCTTGGCCACCGAGGTCTCGGCCAGCACCAGGAGGAAACCGCCGGCGAAGAGCTTGCCGAGATAGGCGAGGAGCCCGATCGCCATCGCGCCGATGCCGGCACCGGTGGGCGCGATGCCCCAGGGCACGAAGACGCAGATGACGAGCGAGACGTAGAGGAGGAGCTTGAGGGCAGCCGCGAACTCGATCACGGCGAGGTGCCGGCCGGAGTACTCGAGCACCATCGCCTCGTGCACCATGGTGAGCTCGAGGTGGGTGGCCGGGTTGTCGACGGGAATGCGCGCGTTCTCGGCGACCGCGACGATGACGAGGCCGATGCAGGCGAGGCCCAGCGAGACGCGGAGCGTGGCGTGATCGAGCATGAAGTTGGCGATTGCCGAGAGCTGGGTGGAGCCTGCAACCAGCGCCACGGTGAAGACGATCATGATCATGGCGGGCTCGGCCAGCGAGGCGAACAGCATCTCGCGGCTGGAGCCGATGCCGCCGAAGCTGGTGCCCACGTCCATGCCGGCGAGAGCGAGCAGGAAGCGGGCCGAGCCGACGAGGGCGGCGACGGCGATGAGGTCGGCGGCCCAGTTGAAGCTGAGCCCCGTGGCGAAGGTGGGGACCAGTGCTGCGGCAACCCAGGTGGCGGCGAAGATCAGGTAGGGGGCGGTGCGGAACAGCCAGGAAGCGTTCTGCGCCAGCACCGCCTCCTTGCGGATGAGCTTCAGGAGGTCGCGGTAGGGCTGCAGCAGGGGCGGGCCGCGGCGGCGCAGGAGGCGCGCCTTGACCTTGCGCGTGAAGCCCAGGAGCAGGGGCGCCAAGGCCAGCACCAGCACCATCTGCAGGCCCTGCACCACGAGCCCGAGGACGAGGTCGAGGATCACGACCATATCGACAGCACCAGCAACAGGCCGACGAGGGCCGCGAACACGAGGCTCAGGTATTGTCGGATGGTCAGGAACTGCAGGCGGTTGAGCTTCTCGGCCGCGAGCGCGGTGGCACGGGCCAGGGGCGCGTAGAGGGTGTCCCAGATCAGATCGCGCAGCGTGACCGTGAGGCGCGCCGGGTTGGCATCGCCGGGCGCCGGCAGCTCGAGGCGCTCCCCGGCGCGGAACACGGTGGTGCCGAACACGCGCCGGATCGGCTGGGCGAAGCTGTCGGCGGTGTATTGCGTGGCGGGATCGGGATCGGGGTAGCCGCAGTCCCAGGGCGGGCTGCGCCGCACCGCCTTGGAGGCGTAGCGGTGGATCGCCTGCACGGCGGCCAGCGCCGCGATGCCGATGAAGGCGAACACCAGGAGGCCGTTGTAGGAGCTGCGGCTCTCGGCGACCGGCACGATCGACAGCCAGGGGTTCGTGCTCTGGACGGGCATGCGGGCCCCGACCAGGCTTTGTGTCACCGGCGCCAGCGCATCGATGAGGAGGCCGGGCAGGATGCCGGCGATGAGGCACAGCCCCGCGAAGCCGAACATGGCAGCGAGCGAGTAGCGGTCCGTCTCGGCTGCCGCTTGCGCCGCCACCGTGCGCGGCCGGCCCAGGAAGGTGACCCCGAAGGCCTTGACGAAGCAGGCGGCCGCCAGGGCCGCCGACAGGGCGAGCAGCGCGCCGACGGCGGGCACGATCAGCTTGAGCCCCCACGCCGGCAGCGTGGGGCTGAACAGGATCGCCTGGAACGTCAGCCATTCCGAGACGAAGCCGTTGAGCGGCGGCAGGGCCGAGATCGCCGCGCAGCCCACCAGGAAGGCGAAAGCCGTGCGCGGCATGGTGTGGATGAGGCCGCCCAGGCGCTCCATGTCGCGCTGGCCGGTGGCGTTGAGGACGGCGCCGGCGCCGAAGAACAGCAGGCTCTTGAACAGGCTGTGGTTGAGGACGTGCAGCAGGCCTGCTGTGAGTGCCATCGCGGCGAGCTCCTTCGAGCCGTAGGCCGCAAAAGCCAGGGCGAGCCCGATGCCGATGAAGATGATGCCGATGTTCTCCACCGTGTGATAGGCGAGCAGCCGCTTGAGGTCGTGCTGCATGAGGGCGCTGAGCACGCCCAGCGCGCACGTGATGCCGGCGAGCGAGACGATGAGGACGCTCCACCACTCGGCCGGCGCCCCGTTGAGGTCGAGCACGATGCGGATGAAGCCGTAGACCGCGACCTTGGTCATGACGCCCGACATCAGCGCCGACACGTGGCTGGGTGCCGCCGGGTGCGCCAGCGGCAGCCACACGTGCAGGGGCACGAGACCCGCCTTGGAGCCGGCACCCAGCAGCGCCAGGATCAGCACCAGCCCCGGCAGCATGCGGGCGCCTTCGCGCATCTGGTCGAAGGCGTAGCCGCCGCTGCCGCCGGCGAGCAGGCCGAAGGCGAGCAGAAGGGCGAGCGTGCCGAAGCTCGCCATGACGATGTAGACGTAGCCGGCGTGGCGGTTGTCGGCGTCCTGGTGGTGGGCCATCACCAGCCCCCAGGAGGTGAGCGACATGAGCTCCCAGGCGAACAGGAACGAGAAGGCGTCATGGGCGAGGACGACGAGGTTCATGCCGGCGAGGAACGCGGGGTAGAAGGGGAGCACGCGCTCGGGCGCGGTCTCGTGCTCGCCGTAGCCCATGGCGAACAGGCTGGCGCCGGCGGCACCCAGGTTGACCACGATCAGGAAGAACGCGGCGAGCGCGTCAAGGCGGAATTGCGCCCCGACCCAGGGCAGGCCGATGGGTAGAACGAGGGCGGGCGCGGGTGCCTGTACGACCAGCAGCTGCGCGCATCCGGCCAGGAGCAGGACGACCGCGACCCCCAGGCAGACGCCATAGACGAGGCGGCTCGTGACGCCGCCACGGCCCCTCGCAACGAGGGCCAGGGCGGCGGCTCCGAGCAGGACGGCAACCCCGCACAATGCCAGCGCAGTCGGCACTCGAATCCGGCCCCTCTTCAGCTCCCTCCCGCAGCTCGCCGGCAGCCGCCGTGGCGCCCCGCCGCGGGATCACACTTGCTATTGCATGTACGCCCTTTTGCCCCGGCCTGCCAATTGCGTGCGCGCCCTGCTCGCGGCGCCGGCATTCGCAGCGCACCGGGGAGACGGGCTTGGGCAGATCAGGCGGGCTTTCGCGCAAATCGAACTGGACGCACAGGTTTCGCTCAAGCCGGGCATTATCGCGGACCAGGTGCCGCCGCTGAATGCGACCCTGTGGCGCCCGCCGCGTGGGCCGGCCGGATGATCGGCGCCGCCCGAACCGGCAGGCGCCGGCGCAAAAAAAGCCGGCGCACGCTGCGGGCGTGCGCCGGTCTCGCGCAAGGGCGAGCCTCGAGCCTGCCGCGTCTAGGGCAGGGTGCGGTCCTGCCGCGTCCAGAAATCGCGCGGGAAATCCTCGTCCGCAGCGAGCACGCTGCCGCCGGCGCCGGCCAGCACCGACAGCGCAAGCACCGCGGCGAGGGTGGTTTTCAGGCGTCTCATGATCGTCTCTTCTCTTTGTGGACCCCGGGCGCACGGGAGAAGGTGCGTGAGAGCCCGTGGGCTACGCCGCAATATGGTGCCACTCGCCGAGGCTGGAAGGCGGGTGTCACACACGCGTGAAAACGATTGATCCCAAAGGTGTTTTGACGCACTCCTGCCGGCAGAGGGCATTCGGGCAATGGCTTGCGGGACGGATGGCGGCGCGCGCAGCCGCGCGCTGGACCGTGCTTCGACCAGCCCTGGGAGGAGGCAGTGATGCACAAGGGTGCAACATGGGTGGTGGCGGCGGCCGTCCTGGTTGCGGCCCTGCTCCCCGGCGGGAGCGGAGCCGCACGCGCCGACGGGGCGCTCGCCGTCGGCTCCACCGGCGATGTGGTCAAGTACGGCGTTGCCTTCGGCATGGTGGTCAACCTGCCGAAGGACAAGGCGGCTGCCAAAGCCCTCCAGCACTGCCGGACATTCAAGGCGCGCGAGGCCGCCGAGCGCTGCAGCGTGGTGGCGACCTTCAGCAAAGGCGAGTGCTTCGCCGTCGCCCTGGACCCCAAATCGGGGACGCCGGGGGCGGGCTGGGCGGTGGGTCCCGATCAGGCCACCGCGAACAGCAAGGCGCTGGCCATGTGCGAGGCATCGGCCGGGTCCGGCCGAAAAGGGAGCTGCCGGGTGGCGAGCGCCGGCTGCGACACCTCGGGACCCGCCGGCGCCAAGGAGGGTAGCCAGGAAGCCCAATCGGAGGACTGGAGCGACTGGCGCGAGCGGCTCCGCGGCCCTCCATCGGAAGAGTCCGGCTGGGATATCCCGTTCCCGGTCCTGCTGCTCCTCGTCGTCGCGCTCGCGGGCGTCGGCTACATCCTCACCCGCACCCTCAAAGGAAGCGCGGCCCCGGCTGGCACCTCTGCAACCGCCGCGAGGAGCAAGGCCCCGCCCGCGAAGGCCGCCAGGTCCGGCAAGGGAAAGACAAAGCGCGCGTCGTGACAGGCAGGGCCGCAGGCCGCGGGGCGGCCGAGTGGCATTCAGGCAACATCGGCGCGCCGCGACGGCGTGCGGTGCACTATTATCGGTTCGCGCCGGGCCGATAACGCACTATGCTTCGCGCCGATTTGGTTTCGGGTCTACCGCTTGCACAAATGCTCGTGGGGGCAAAAGAATCATGAGCCGCAGAACCTGGGCTTCCGCCGTAGCCATCGCGGCCTTATGCCTGTGCCCGCTCCCGGCATCCGCCGAGACGCAGCTCAGCTTCTTCGGCGGCGTAAACTGGAATTTCAGCAGCGACGTGCGGCTCGACGCTCCTGGCAAGCACGACGAGCGCTCGGTCGACTGGGATGGCGCGTCGTTCCAGATGCCGCCCTACTGGGGCGTGCGAGGCACCTACTGGCTGGGCAGGAATTGGGGCCTGGCCGTCGAGTACCACCACTCCAAGGCCGTGGCCGATATCGACTTCACCGCTGATAAGACCTACGACCGCCTCGAGTTCACCGATGGCAACAACCTCGTCCTCTTCGAGGTGCTCTATCGCTTCAGCCCGACCTTCAATGGAACCCTGGTGCCCTACGTCGGGCTGGGCGCCGGAGTGACCGTCCCGCATGTGGAGGTGACCCTCGACGGCGGCAGCAAGACCTACGAGTACCAGCTGGCCGGCGCTGCGGCGCAGATCATGGCCGGGCTCGAGTACAAGCTGGACGAGAGGTGGTCGGTCTTCACCGAGCTCAAGCTCAGCTATTCGAGCATCTCCGCCGATTTGAAGGGTGGAGGCTCGCTCGATACGGATCTGTGGTCGCCGCAGCTCGCGATCGGCGTGACCTATCGGTTTGGCCAATAGCGGAGCGTCAGGCTCCGTTCGCAATCGCCGCATTCGCCACGGTCGCGCCGGCTCGGAAGGTCGGTACCCGCTGGCGTCTTTCGATCTTCCATGCCGGGATACCGGCCGGCGTTGACGGCGGCGGTTGCATCTCGAACGGTCTGCTCCAATCTTGCAGATTGCGGACTTGCGACCCATTTGAGCCTTAAGCAACCCGAGTTTTCATGTTCAATTTCACCGAACATGCGCTAGGGTGGGGTCCATGTCGGATCCCAAGCTGATTATCAAAAAGCGCCCGCGTGGCGAATACGAGATCGGGACGTTCACAGAGGACGGCTCCATCGTCGCCCATGTCTCGGTCTGGAATGGCAGATCGCTGGATACCCGGACGGAGGAAGAGCGGCAGGACGCGGCTCTTGCGCAGGCCAAGCGGCTCCTGAAGGCGCTGGAGGCGACTCTCGCCCAAAGTTGAGGAGAGTTGAGGCTCGTTTATCGTGCGTCCGGCGCCGCCTGCAGCACGATCCGGCGAGGTCTGTCGTAGACGCAAAGCAGCAACAGGAGCCGCGTGCATCGTGCGGGCGGCGATAGCGGTTGCGCAGGGGTCAGTCGGCTTTCGCCCCGCAATACTTCCCCCGCAGGACTCTGCCAGGATCCGACGTTGTGTGCGGGGCGCTACAGATGCGGCGCCTCCGGGTCGTCCGGCTGCCAATGGCGGGCGAAACGGCGTACCATGTCGCCGGCTGGGGGAAATCGAGGGAGACGAGGGATGCGCTGGCGAGCCAAGGTCCTTACGCTGGTGCTGTTCGGGCTGGTTGCGGGCAGTGTCGAGGTTGCCGCCCAGTCGTGGCGCAAGCACGTCTACAGGGCTGACGGTTTCGAGACGGAGTTTTCCGGGGATATCTCGATCCGTCCCTCGCAGATCAGCGAGTCGGCGAAGGCGCGCATCGTCCGCTCCACGAAGTACATCCAGGAGGGGCCGAACTACAAGTACACGGTCGTGGCCACACTGACCAAGAAGGGCGTCGAGTTCGACAAGGGCCTCGAGGCGGGCTTTAACTTCTTCAAATGCCAGACGGTCCAGGGCCAGACGGCATTGACCGTGCCCAAGGGCCAAGGCCGTGAGATGCGCGGCGCGGACTGCGCGGAGGCTCTGCAGGTCGAAGCGCGCTACTACGAGAAGGGCAACTGGTTCTATCAGGTGATTGCGGAATACAAGGTGGCGGACGGCGAAAAAGCCGCGCGGCACTTCGTCGAATCCTTCAAGATCATCGGGCCTTAGCGGCCGGAAGCGATCGCGCCCTTGCCGGGGCTTGCCGGGTGCATTGCCTTGTGGCTCGGTCCGTCTCACGTCCGGGCTTCACTGGCCATCGCCCGAATGGCTTCGGAAACGCATCGGCACGTTCCGTTCTCGTCACACAAGGGCCGCGTCTCCGCTAGACTCATGCATGGCCACGGCGGCCGCGCGAAAGCGGCGGCTCTGGCTATGCGGGGGCGGCGATAGTGCCGCGGGACTGGTGCAAGCTCACTCGGAGAAAGGGACTCTCATGCCTCGAATGACCGGGATCCTCGCCACGACAACGGCTCTGATCGGTGCACTCGCGCTGACGCCTGCGGGCGCGGCAGAACGCGAGCAGGTGCGTGCCGTCATCAATCTCATCGCCGCCGTGAAAATGCCGTTTCCGGAGAAGCTCCGGAACAACCTGTCGCGGACAGAAGTGGTTGTGCTCGACACCAATGCCTCAACCACCGCGTGCCTGCGTCTCGATGACAAGATGAAGTGGTGCTACGAGCACATTGCCGCCGTCGGTGCACGCGCCGAGATGCTGCGCATCCGCGCCGAGCCGATCCCCGGCATCGTGCCGGGACAAGCTTTTCAATACGCTGTCGATTTCGATCTCGACGGGCAGGCCGACCTCGGCAGCAC
>Ga0075421_100013977_pt1 | contig 10017 bp, 10 predicted proteins | sample SoiMetdeltSBSDD5_FD_75292 | JGI IMG/M metagenome (GOLD analysis project Ga0075421, IMG submission 75292) | Bulk soil microbial communities from a Populus tree surrounding site in Tennessee, USA - Soil MetaG P. deltoides SBSDD5 | ecosystem: Environmental > Terrestrial > Soil > Tree plantation... | reverse complement strand
CGAAGATCAGATCCTGCTTGCGCATGCCGGCGGCGTTCTCGACCGAGAGCTCGTCGGCCATCGCGGCGAGCTCCGCGACCGACTTCTCCTTGAGCTCGACGACGTTCACGCTGGGGCCGCCGTCCTCGTCGTCAGCGTAGCCTTCGAGGTCGTACGACTCCTCCTCGGCGTACTCCTCGTCGGCGGCGCGGCGCGGATCGCGCGGATCGCGCGGGTCGCCGCCGTCGCGGCGCCGTCCGCGGCCACGCCGCATGCGGCTGGCGGGGCCCTGATCGTCGCCTGCGCGGAAGTTGGACATGAGGTGCTCTTCGCCGCCCGCAGCGACGCTTCACCGCGTCGCGACAGCGAGCCGCTGCGAACTCGGCAGCCCCTGGGGCCGCCTGGACTTTGGACGAGGCCGGCGCGGCTAGCGCGCCGCGGAGGAGGTCACTCGCTGGGTTGGGGGATTGGCGCTCCGAAGGGAGCGCCGGGGGAGGCTACCCATGGGCTCCGGGACGGTCAACCCTGGCGGCGATGTGATGCACGAGTCGACCCGCACGCGCGCCGTCCCGGCGATACGAATGGAAGCGCTGCGCATCGCAGCGCGTGCAGCTGGAAGGCAACCGGCCGATGCGTGCGCGCGCCACGCCAGACGTCTCGAGCGCGTGGGCGGCCAGCGCGCCGAGATCGATGCGCCGATGCCCGGGGCGCGTCGCGACCGAGCTCGCGAGCACCGCGTCACCGAGCTGTTGGCGCAGTGCGTCGAGTACCGGCTCGTCGACCTCGTAGCAGCACAGCCCGATGTGCGGGCCGATCGCGGCCGTCCAGACCGCGTCGGCATCCAGATGCCGCAGTGCGTCGAGGCTCGAAGCCACCACGCCCTGCGCGAGGCCGCGCCAGCCCGCATGGATCGCGGCGACGATATCGCCCGACGCCGAGGCGCACAGGATCGGCACGCAGTCGGCGGTCGCGACACCGACCGGCACGCCGGGCTCGCGCGAGAAGACCGCGTCGGCGTTCGGCGCGGGCTTCGCGCGACAGGCCTCGGCGCTGACGACCTCGCGCCCGTGGACCTGCTTCGGCCGCAGCAGGCCGGCAGGCTCGGACACGCCGCGCAATCCGAAGCCGTGCTCGACGCCGAGTGCCTCGAGCAGCGGGTGTCGGAGGCTCAAGCGCTGGCCTCGCGCCGCTCGAGCTCGCGCAGCAGCTCGGCCATGTCCGCGGGCAGCGCCGCGCGGAAGTCGAGACGCGCGCCGCTGCGCGGATGCGTGAAGGCGAGCCGCTCCGCGTGGAGCGCCGGCCGCGCGATCTCCGCGTCCAGCTGCGTCTTCCCGCGGCGACCGTAGACGGGATCCCCCGCGATCGGCAGCCCGATGGCGGCGAGATGCACGCGGATCTGATGGGTGCGGCCCGTGCGGGGGCGCAGCTCGAGCAGGCTGCGCGCACTGCGCGGGAAGCGTCGCGCGACACGCCACAGCGTCGCGGCCGTGCGGCCGCCGCGCGAGCGCACGCTCATGCGCTTGCGGTCGTGCTCGTGTCTGCCGATCGGCAGGTCGATCTCGCCGCCCTCCGTCCCGGGCACGCCGCGCACGACGGCCAGGTAGACGCGCTCGACGCTGTGCTCGCGGAACTGGTCCGAGAGGTGGCGGTGCGCGAGGTCGCTCTTTGCGACGACGAGCACGCCGGAGGTGCCGCGGTCGAGGCGGTGCACGATTCCCGGCCGCAACACGTCGCCAACGCCAGCGAGGTCGTCGCAGTGGTGCAGCAGCGCGTTGACGAGTGTCCCGCCGCGGTGTCCCGGAGCCGGATGCACGACGATTCCCGCGGCCTTGTCGAGCACGATCAGGTCCTCGTCCTCGTGAAGGACGGCGAGCGGGATGGCCTCCGGCTCCGCACTCGACGGCTCCGGGTCGGGAGGAATCGCCTCGACGAGATCGCCCACACGCACGCGCAGGCTCGCGGCCACCGCGCGCTCGTTGACGCGTACACGTCCCTGCTCGATCCAGCGCCGGGCCTGCGAGCGCGAGCAATCCGCCAGGGCTGCCAGCGCGAGGTCGAGGCGCGCGCCCGCCTCGGATTCGCCGACGAGGAAGTTCACGCGGCTAGGTTAGCCGCGTCGCGAGAACAGACCCCGCTTGCGCTTGCTCGAGCGCTCTTCGTAGCGGCGCATGTAGCTGCGCGCGACGCGATCCGGATCGAGGCCGAGGCAGCGCGCGTAGCACTTGACGAAGCCGCGCACGTAGACGGCCGCGGGCAGGTCGTCGAAGCGCTCCTGCTCGATGAAGAGCAGGTAGCTCGGGTTCACCTTCGTGACCCCGGCGACCTCGTCGAGCTCGATGCCTCGGCGCTCTCGCACGCGCGCGAGACGCGCGCCGTCGAACTCGCCCTCCTCCTCTTCGCTGATCTCCTCTTCGTCGAGCTCCGTGTGGAAGGCCAGCGGCGGAGGCAGCAGGGTCGGCGCGATGTCGAGCGGCCGCGGCGGCTCGACGGCGGGAAGCGGGGGGAAATCCTCGACCGGCTCGCCGCGCAGATGCGCCACCGGCCGGTTGATCTCCTCGTCGTAGGCGCGGCGCGCGTCCTGGTCGGAGAGGGTGCGGTATGCGTGCTCGAGCCGTTCGCGCAGCAGCGGGAGCTCGCCCTCCTGGAAGACGGAGTAGCCGGCCAGCGAGTCGTCCGCGTAGGTGGCCTTGGCGAGGTGGTAGGCGCGCTCGATCTCCTCGCGCGTCGCGCTGGGGGAGACGTCGAGTGCCTCGTAGTGGTCCTGCTCTCCGGGCGGCTTCATGCGCTGCGCTCTCCTCCGACGGCGGGCGTGCGCGGCTCCAGCAGCTTGCGAGCGATGCGCCCGAAATAGACGGCGGCGTCGGAGCGCGGGTGCGCATCGACGAGTGGACGCAGCGCGCGCAACGAGCGGCGCGCGTCGTCGGTGTGGTTCAGATAGCCCATGTACTCCGCCTCGATGGCGAAGTAGCGGCGGCACACGCTGCACACGGAGAAGCCGAGCCGGATGTCCTCGGCGCTGCGCGCGCCGTTCACGACCAGCCGCGGCCGGAAGGCGCGCATCACGCGACTGAAACGGACGCCCTCGCCCGGGTCGATGTGCTCGACCTCGCGCAGCAGGTCGAGGGGCGTGCGGATGCCGCGCTCGTTGCGCTCGTCCATCGCCAGCGCGACGAGGGCGCGCACTTCGTCGGAGAGCATGGCGAGGCGCAGGCGCCGGTAGAAGGCTGCGCGCATGAATGCGTAGGCGTTCTCGACGGAGGTCGGCTCCGGGGTCAGGACGACGATGCCGTCGTCGCAGACCATGAAGTAGTCCATCACCGAGCGGTCGGTGCCGGCGGCGAGATCGAGCAGCACGAAGTCCGCGTCGAGCTGGCGCAACGCGCGCACGAATTCGATGCGGCGCGCGTGACCCGGCTGCGGCGAGCCGAGATTCGGTCGCGTGGCCGCGACGAGCTGGAGGTTCTCGATGCTCGTCTCTTCGAGGAGCTTCGGGATGTCCTCTTCGCGCTCGGCGACGTAGTCGGCGAGGCTGCGGCGCGGGCGCCTGACGCCGAGCGCCGTGTGGAGATTGGCGCCTTCGAGGTCGACGTCGACGGCGACGACGCGGTAGCCGCCACGAGCAAGTGTCGCCGCGAGGTTGGCCGCGACGAACGTCTTGCCGACGCCGCCCTTCCCGCCGCCGACGGGAATCAGCTGCGGTCCTTCCGATCGGCCGAAGCCCGGGCGCCTCGTGCGGCCGGGCTCTACCCCGAATCGCCCGCCACCCACTGTGGTCCCCCCCGGTCCCAAGGACACCGTACCGGCTTCCCGCCATCGCCCGCCATGGGCGCGGCGAGTTCATTTCACTTCATTCGCTCCCGACGGCCCTCCGATACCCCGTGCCTCTGCCGTCTACGACGTGCAGGAAGGGTTGCCACTCTTCGTAGCGCGCAGAGGCCGCGGTGTGGTGCACGAGCGGCGTCCAGCGCGGTCGCATCGGCTGACGCAGCAGACGCAAGCGTGCCTGCGCAGGCGTCCGGCCGCCCTTGCGCCGATTGCAGTCGACGCAGCTCGCGACGACGTTCTCCCAGGTCGTGCGGCCGCCGAGCGAGCGCGGGATCACGTGATCGAGGTTGAGCTCGGCGCGCAGCGGCTTCCGCCCGCAGTACTGACACGTGAACTTGTCCCGCGCGAAGATGTTCAGCCGGCTGTAGCGGACGTGGCGCCGCGGCACGCGGTCGAAGTGCTGGAGCACGATCACTCTTGGGACGCGCAGGCGCCCGCTCGTCGTGCCCACCTGCTCACCGCCGTCGGGACCGAGTCGTCTCCAGGCGTCGAAGTCGAAGGTCTCGTAGGCGTGGTTCACTGCCAGCGCGCTGCCCGAGAAGATCAGCGAGAAGGCCCTGCGTGCCGTCGTCACGTGGACCGGCAGATACGACCGATTGAGCACGAGCACACTGGAATTCAGCATGTCTGACGGCGACTTATCGTAAGGGAAGGTCCCCCTTCGATCAAACGTTGGACGGATCGCGATGCGCGCGACACGAGCGAAGGTCGGAAGGCGACCACCGGACTCGATGATTCGCTGCGATCGAGGCGCACTGCGGCACGGGCTTGACCGGGCGATTGGAATTCATGATTTTCCGGTCACGTTTTTGATGCGGCCGAAGGCGGCCGTCCCACGGGGAAATCAACCGGACCGCGGCTCTCGAAATGCTCCTCGCAGAGGTGGACGCGAAGAGGGGCGAACTGGATGAGGCTGCGGACGGAACCCCCGAGCTCCGGACGGTTCGCTGGAGGGGTCCGATCGAGAAGGATGGGCGGCGGGGCGCTGCACGGTCTCGAAGCACGGATTCCCGAGGGTCGCACCGATTGGAATCTTCCTGTGCGAGTCAACGTTTTAATTAGCGATTTCGGGACATTAGAGAGAGGTCCCGTCCGTCCGGCGGTGCGTCCCAGCCCGCCGGATCCGAGCTGACCCCGCCAACGCCGGAAACGGCGAACGAAATCTCCCTCGCCCGAAGGGCTCGCCAACGCCGAGGCAGGCGGATGGCGTCACGGACGGGACAGCGTTCTGGCAACGGTCGCGCGGCGACCGCTTCCAACGAGATCATCATCAACGTCGGGGCCGGGGAGACGCGCGTTGCGATCCTCGAGCAGCAGACGTTTGCCGAGCTGCACATCGAGCGTGAACGCGAGCGCAGCGTCGCGGGCATGGTCGTGAAGGGCCGCGTCTCGCGCGTTCTGCCCGGCATGCAGGCGGCCTTCGTGGACATCGGCCTCGAGAAGGCCGCATTCCTCTACGTCGGCGACTACCTCGACGACGAGGGACACCTCGATCCCGATGCCGACGACGAGGACGGTGCGCGGCCCCGCCGCGGGCGCGGCCGTCACGCCAATCGGCCGATGCCGAACATCGAGGCGGTGCTGCGCGAGGGTCAGGAGATCATCGTGCAGGTCGCCAAGGAGCCGATCGGCACGAAGGGCGCCCGCATCACCTCCCACGTCTCGATCGCGGGGCGCCACCTCGTGCTGACGCCGTGGGCGAAGCGCGTCGGCGTCTCCCGCCGCATCGACTCGGACCGCGAGCGTCGACGGTTGCGCGAGGTCGTGACGCGCCTGTCGGGCGGCAAGCTCGGCTTCATCATCCGCACGGCCGGCGAGGGCACGAGCGAGGCCGATCTCGAAGCCGACGTGAACTACCTGAGCTCGGTGTGGGAGCAGATCCAGGATCGGCGCGATCTCGTCTCCGCGCCGATCGTGCTCTTCGAGGAGCTCGCGCTGCCGCTGCGCGCGATCCGCGACTTCGCGAACTCGCGCACGCGGCGCATCGCGATCGACGATCCCGACACGTTCCGCACGATGCAGGAGTTCCTGGCGAAGTTCGTCGCCGATCCGAAGCCGCAGCTCGAGCTCTACAACGGCACGCTGCCGATCTTCGATCACTTCGGCATCGAGGTGAACATCGACGAGAACCTCGGTCGCAAGGTCTGGCTGCGCTCGGGTGGCTACCTGATCATCGACCAGAGTGAGGCGCTCACGTCGATCGACGTGAACACGGGCCGCTACGTCGGCAAGCGCGACCTCGAGGAGACGGTCCTCAAGACCAACCTCGAAGCGGTCCAGGAAGTCGTCCACCAGCTGCGCTTCCGCAACATCGGCGGCCTCATCATCATCGACCTGATCGACATGGAGAGCGCCGAGAACCGCGAGAAGGTGTATCGCGCGCTCCAGGAGGCGTTGCGCGAGGACAAGGCCAAGACGAACCTGCTGAAGATCTCCGAGCTCGGGCTCGTCGAGATGACGCGCAAGCGCACGCGCGAGAACCTGGTGCAGCAGCTCTGCGAGCCGTGCAGTTACTGCGACGGCCGCGGCTACGTGATCTCGGCCGAGAGCGTCGCGTACAAGGTGCTGCGCGAGATTCGCAAGGACCTGCCGCGCTTCTGCGGACGCCAGATCGCCGTGTCGGTGAACCCGCGCGTCGCGGAGATGCTGCTCGGACCGGCGCGCCGGGCGACGCATCGGCTCTCCGGAGAGCTCGGCCGCGAGATCGAGATCCGCGCCCGTCCGGGCCTGCACCAGGAGCAGTTCGAGGTCGCGGCGCTCGACCAGGGTCCGCCCGTCGAGATTCCGCTCGGCTGGCTGGGGGACCGGCAGCGCAAGGAGAAGGCGCCGGAGCGTCCGGCGCTCGCAGCGGACGCGGAGACGGCGTCCCCCGAGGTGGACGGGGTGCCGGTCGCACCCCGCAGCGACGGAGACGGCGCCCTGCGCGAAGCGCCGGGCGAGGGCCTGGCCGAGCCGGACGACGAGGCCGCCGAGGTGCCCGACGGACCCGAGGTCGCCGTTGACGCCGAAGGCGAAAACCGGATAATCCCGCGCCTCCAGATTGGCGAGGACTCGTGATGTACGCCGTCGTGCGCACCGGCAACAAGCAATACCGCGTCGAACCCGGACAGCGGGTGCGCGTGGAGCGCCTGTCCGGAGCGGTGGGGGACGCCGTGGAACTCGGCGAGGTCCTGCTGATTGGCGGAGAGGGCTCGGCGCGGGTCGGCACTCCGCTCGTCGCCGGCGCGAAGGCGCTCGGGAAGATCGTCGGCCAGGGCCGCTCGCCCAAGGTGATGCTCTTCAAGGCGAAGCGCCGCAAGAACTACCGGCGCAAGCAGGGACATCGACAGGCCTATACGGAAATCCTGGTCGATCGCATCGAGGGCTAGTCGATGGCACACAAGAAAGGCCAGGGCTCCTCGCGCAACGGGCGCGACAGCAACTCGCAGCGCCGGGGCGTCAAGGTCTACGCCGGGCAGCGCGTCCACGCGGGCAGCATCCTCGTGCGCCAGGTCGGCACGCGCATCCATCCCGGTGTCAATGTCGGCGTCGGCAAGGACTTCACCCTGTTCGCGCTACGCGACGGCGTCGTGCAGTACGCGCGCTCGGGTGGCCGCATCGTCGCACGCGTCCAGGAGTAGGCGAGCCTCCTCTCGCTGCGCACGCCCGCTTCATCCGGCACTGCCTACACTTTCGGCCCCGAGTCATGAGGCGAGACGATTCGTTCATCGACGAGGCGACCATTCGCGTCGCCTCGGGTCGCGGCGGCGACGGTTGCGTCAGCTTCCGGCGCGAGAAGTACGTGCCGCGAGGCGGCCCGGACGGCGGTGACGGCGGCCGCGGTGGCGACGTCGTGCTGCGGGCCGATCGCAACCTCGCAACGCTGATCGACCAACGCCTGCGGCGCGAGTACGCCGCCGAGAACGGCCAGTCCGGCGCCGGCAGGAACCGCAAGGGGACGAGCGGCGCCGACCTGGTGATCTCGCTGCCGGTCGGGACCATCGTCTACGACGCGGACGCGCCCGAGGCATCGCCCCTCGCCGACTTGATCGAGAACGGCCAGCAGTTCGTGCTCGCGCGCGGCGGCCGGGGCGGACAGGGCAACGCGCGCTTCAGCACGCCGACTCGCCAGACACCGGACTTCGCCACGCCCGGCCGTCCGGGCGAGAGCCGGCGCCTGCGGCTCTCGCTGAAGCTGCTCGCGGACGTCGGCCTCGTCGGCTTCCCGAACGCAGGCAAGTCGACCCTCCTGCGCCGCATCTCGGCGGCGCGGCCGCGCGTCGCCGAGTACCCGTTCACCACTCTCTTTCCGCATCTCGGCGTCGTCGAGGTCGGCGAGCGCCGCTTCGTCGTCGCCGACATCCCCGGCCTGATCGAGGGCGCTAGCGAAGGCGCTGGGCTCGGCGACCGCTTCCTGCGTCACGTCGAGCGCACGCGTGTGATCGTCCATCTCGTCGACGCGGGCAACGCGCTGCTCGAGGAGCGGGACCCTCTCGTGGACTACGAGGCCATCCGCAAGGAGCTGGCTGCCTACGGTGCGGCATTGGCCTCGCGCACCGAGATCGTCGCGCTCAACAAGATCGATTTGATCGCGGAGCGCGATGCGTTGCGCCCCGTCGAGGCGGCGCTGCGCGAACGCTGTCTCTCCGTGCACCGTATCTCCTCGGCCACGGGCGAGGGGATTCCCGGCCTGCTCGGCGCCGTCGCGCGCTGCCTCGAAGCGGCGGAGGAGGCAGCGTGAGCACGGGACGCGCGGGGCTTCGCCGCGCACGACGAATCGTCGTCAAGTTCGGCAGCAGCATCCTGACGCGCGACGGTGTCCTGCGCCCGCGCCGTGTCTCCGACCTCGCACGCCAGGTGGCGACGCTGTGCGACGAGGGCAAGGAGGTCGTGGTCGTCTCTTCCGGCGCCATCGCGCTCGGCAGCCGCAAGCTCGGCTGGACGCACCCGGGGCGCTCGATCCCGGAGAAGCAGGCCGCCGCGGCCGTGGGCCAGATCGACCTCTCGGAGCTGTATCGCCGGCACTTTGCCCGCCACGGGCGCAACGCCGCGCAGATTTTGCTGACCCGCACCGGGCTGGCGCAGCACGAGCGCTTCCTGAACGCGCGCCACACGCTGCAGACCTTGCTCCGCCTCGGCGTCGTGCCGGTCGTGAACGAAAACGACACGGTCGCCACGGAGGAGATCCGCTTCGGCGACAACGACAATCTCTCGGCGACGGTCGCGAACCTGGTCGGAGCCGAGCTGCTGGTGATCGCGACGGACGTCGAAGGACTCTACGCGAGCCCGCCCGAGGGGGGCCGCCCGCTGCCGCCGCTGCTCGACGTGGTCGAGGACATCACGCCGGAGATCGCGCGCTCGGCGGGCGGCTCGGCCAGCGCGTTCGGCCGCGGCGGCATGACGACCAAGCTGGAGGCGGCGCGCGCAGCAGCGCGCTGCGGAGCCGCCACCGTCCTGTGCAACGGACACGCAAAAGACGTGGTACTGCGCGTCGCGCACGGCGAGCAGGTCGGCACCGTGTTCCTGACCCGCAGCCGGCTGGCAAGCCGCAAGCACTGGCTCGCCTTCACGACGCATACGCGCGGCCAGATCGTGCTCGACGACGGCGCGGTGCGCGCGCTCGTCGAGCGCGGCAAGAGCCTCCTGCCTGCCGGCATCCGCGCGGTGCGCGGCCAGTTCGGCATCGGAGATCCGGTTGGCTGCGTGCGCGCGGACGGTGGCGAGTTCGCGCGCGGCCTGGTGGCCTACACGTCCGAGGCGATCACGCGCATCGCCGGCATCGCGACGCCCAAGATCCCCGAGGTGCTAGGGTACTCGAACGGCAACGAGGTCATTCACCGCGACGACCTCGTGCTGCTCGAGCCGGGTGACGGATGAACCTCGAAGCCGCGATCGAAGACATCGCGCGCCGCGCTCGCGACGCCTCCCGGCGCTGCGGCGAGCTCGACACGCGGCGCAAGGACGCCTGGCTGCTCCGCGCGGCCGAGCGGCTCGCCGACGCGCGCGAGCGGATCCGCACCGCAAACGCCGAGGACATGCAGCGCGCGCGAGAGAAGGGGGTCGCGGCGCCGCTCGTCGCACGCCTGGAGCTCTCCGAGTCGAAGTGGCGCGACATGCTCGCCGGGCTGCGCGACGTGGCGCGGCTGCCCGATCCCGTCGGGCGCATCGAGGAGACGCGCGTGCGTCCCAACGGCCTCGAGGTCGGCCGCATGCGCATCCCGCTCGGCGTGATCG
>Ga0075421_100013976_pt1 | contig 10018 bp, 9 predicted proteins | sample SoiMetdeltSBSDD5_FD_75292 | JGI IMG/M metagenome (GOLD analysis project Ga0075421, IMG submission 75292) | Bulk soil microbial communities from a Populus tree surrounding site in Tennessee, USA - Soil MetaG P. deltoides SBSDD5 | ecosystem: Environmental > Terrestrial > Soil > Tree plantation... | reverse complement strand
GCCTCGTCGGCAGTCTGGACGTAGGGCACCAGGAGATTCTGTCCGCCGGCGTCGAGGACTCGTTTGATCAGCACGAGGTCATTCCAGGCCGGGCGAACCACCGGCGCCGCAGTTCCGCCGGTCATTGCCTGGAGTTGACTCACCAACATCGGCACTTCGTTGGGGGCATGTTCCATGTCGAGCAACAACCAGTCGAAGCCAGCACCGGCGAGGATTTCGACGCTGAGATTGCTGCACAGACTGCTCCAAAAGCCGATAAGGGGCCGACCTTCACGAAGTGCGCGCTTGAAGGAGTTTTCGGGCAGTGAGATTTGCATCGTTCAAGCGTCATTCCCGCGAGTCCGCGCCGCAAGGAAATTTCCGAATCGGCGACGCACCCCGGAAGGCGCCGGGCCGGATGCCAGATTTTCGGATCCTCCGCGTCCGGGCTTTGAACTTTGAACTTTGAACTTTGAACTTTGTAAAGCGGTCTCTATCCTCCGCGCGTGTCCGAAGCCGGTCCAAGCGAGATCGACGCCTCTACGCGCTACTGCGCTGTCTTGGGCCATCCGATTGGACACTCGGCATCTCCTTCCATGCACAATGCCGCCCTCGCCGCGCTGGGTCTGAACTGGCGTTACCTTGCTTTCGACGTGCCGCCCGACCGCCTGCGTGGCGCCATTGAAGGCGCGAAGTCGATGAGCTTCATCGGCCTCAATCTCACCGTGCCGCACAAACTGCTGGCGCTGGAAATCGTGGACGAACTCGACGAGTCCGCTCGTACCTGGGGTGCGGTGAACACGATTTGCTTCGAAGCGCGCGATAGAGAAGGTGAATGGCAGCCGCTCGCCCGATTTAACGACGAAGTCCCGGACGGCATCCGCGCGCGAGGATTCAACACCGATGCGGATGCTATCATCCGCGCGCTACGCGAGGATCTCGACCTGCAACTCTTGCGCGGCGCCGGGGTTTTGTTGTTAGGCACCGGTGGCGCGGGGCGCGTCGCCGCTCTCAGGCTCGCTGGTGAAGGTGTCGGCGCGCTTTTTCTGGTGAACCGTACGCGGGAGAAGGCGGAGGAACTTTCCGCGGAGATTCGGCGGTTATATCCGGGCCGGCAAGTCACCGTGGGCTATCCGAAAGAATCGGTCGATTTGGTTGTCAACGCCACTTCGCTGGGTTTGAAATCCAGCGATCCGCTGCCTTTCGACGAAGCTCAATTCCGGCTCAGCCATGCGCGGGCCGCTTACGATACGATTTATCGCCCGGCCCGAACGCCGTTTTTAAGCCGAGCCGAAGCCGCAGGCTGCCGGACGGCCAACGGACTCGGCATGCTGCTTTACCAGGGTGCTAAAGCCCTCGAAATCTGGACCGGGAAAACGGCGCCGGTCGATGTCATGCGGCGCGCGTTGGAAACGAATGTCTATGGGTACTGACGCGATCTTCGACGCCTACTATTGGTCCAAGATCCCGTTCCATTTCTGGTCGGCCGTTTTCTTCGTCTTTGGCTCGATGGTCGGCAGCTTTCTGAATGTCTGCATCTATCGCATGCCGCGCGGCGAAAGTGTCATCTCGCCACCGTCGCATTGTCCGCACTGCAAGTACTCGATCCCATGGTATCTCAACGTCCCGCTCCTGACGTGGATTCTGCTGCGCGGCAAGTGCAGGAACTGCGGCGCGCCCATCGCCGCCCGATACTTCTTCGTGGAACTGCTGACCGGGCTGGCCTTCCTCAGTTGCTGGCTTGGGTTCGGAAGGTCGTCCGCCGCGCTCTCCCTGATTTATTGCCTGGTGCTGGCCGGGTTCATCGTTGCCACCTTTATCGACTTCGAGCATTTCATCATTCCCGACGAAGTCACCCTGGGTGGAATCGCGGCGGGCTTCATTTGTTCCTTTCTGGTGCCGTCGTTGCACCAGGCCGGGACCGCCCGCGTCGCGTTGGAACGCTGCTTTGTCGGCATCGTGGTCGGAGCCGGACTGGTGTACGGCATCTTGCGGTTGGGGAAGCTGCTTTACGGCCGGCTGAGGTTTGAACTCGCGCCGAATACACGGGTTTTCCTCACGGAGACGAGCGTAAAGTTGCCAGACAAGGAAATCCCTTACGAAGAAATCTTTTACCGGAAGTCCGATACCGTCGTCCTCCAGGCCCGGACCGCGGAGATGGTGGACCGATGCTACGTGGACGTGCCCGTGCGCCTTTCGCCGGTCGCACTCAGGATCGGGGAAGACCGCTTCAAGCCGGACGACGTGCCATATCTCGAAGTTGTCACCGACGAGATCGTGGTTCCGCGCGAAGCGATGGGTCTTGGCGACGTGAAATTTATGGCGGCCATCGGTGCCTTTCTCGGATGGCAAGCCGTGATCTTCTCGCTGACGGTGAGTGCCATCATTGGCGCCACGGTGGGCATTACGCTGATCGCCCTGAAGAAGGGCGAATGGTCAAGTAAACTGCCGTACGGTCCCTATATCGCGCTGGCCGCTACCATCTGGATTTTCGCGGGCCGCCAGCTCGCGGCCTGGTGGCTGACGCGGTAACCCGCCCGTCGGACGCATCTTTCCCTTTGGCCTTCCATCATACCCTGATATGCCCGTGCTTTTGGTGCAACTTCACGGCGCGGTTCCGGGTATTGCCAGCAGCAGGGGACATCAACCCGCGATGAACCAGAAACCATTAACATCCGCAAAGCTTATGAAAAACGTGATCCGCAATGCCGCCGGCGTGACTCTCCTGATCGCAACCCTCAACGTCGGCGTTTGCGCCGAGAATCCGTCTCCCGGCTGGGTGGACTTTGGAAAGCTGTCTCCCTCCGCCTCGGGTGGTGAATTCGTCGAGGTCCACATCAAAAGCAACCTGATTTCGATGGTTGCGCGGCTGACCGAGAAGCATGAACCGGAAGTCGCCGAGTTGCTCCGTGGCCTGCAACTCGTGCGAGTTAACGTCATCGGGCTCGGCGACGATAATCGCGCCGAAGTCGAGAAACGCGTAAAAACGATCCGCGGCGAGTTGGATCGGAAAGGCTGGGAACGCATCGTGACCGCCCAAAAGCAGGACGAGGACGTCGGTGTTTATGTCAAGACCCGCGGCGACGAAGCGGTGGAAGGTATTGTCGTCACCGTCCTCGAAGGCAACAAGGAAGCGGTGCTGGTGAATATCGTCGGCGATTTGAAGCCCGAGAAGATCGCCCTCATCGGCGAACGCCTCAATATCGAACCACTCAAGAAAGTCGGCGATTCCCTCAAGCGGCAATGAGCTGTCTCCCCGGCCCCGGCGTCTGCGGCGCTGTTCCGCAACGGCGCTGCGGATGTTTCGATGTGTGCTGCCCGGATCCGGAATGTAAAAGACTGCCGTAACTGTGACAACTTCGATGACACCATACGAAACGTCGCCCCGTCGGCCGCGCAACCCTCTCGCAAGAGTCGTAGGAATCGTGGGGATCGCGGGGATCTTTTTTGCCGCGGGGGTGGTGTCGGTTGGATTGCTCGTTGCCGCGGTGGCGGGGCATCTGGGAGTGAAGCGCGACGCCGGCACCCTGCGCAACACCCTGATGGAATCCTCCGCCGGCGACTGGGACAGAACAATTGAGGTCAACGTCGGCGCGTTCACGTTGAATCTCGCCCGCGCCGCCCTTGCGTTTGTCGATCTCGATCCCGACGTGCGGACCGCCTTGCGCGCCGTGCGCGGGGCAGAGGTGGGTGTTTACCAACTGCGCGGCGATGCGAAGAAGCACCCCGATCGCGCGGCGATGCTGCTGGCTGCGGACAAGGCCATGGCCGCGCGCGGCTGGGATCGCGTGGTTGGGGTGGTGGACGGCGACGAGCTGGTGGCCGTCTATCTGCCCGCGCAAATCCGTTCCCCGCGGGATGTCAAGGTGTGCATCTGTGTTCTCGACAATGAGCAGCTGGTCGTCGCCGCCGCCCGGAGCAACGTCGAGCCCTTGGTCGAGCTGGCTGTCCGTCGCGCGGGATGGCGACAGGTAGTCGGAACGCCGGTCCATTTCTGAACAGACGCTGGCAGGGCGGGGGCACCCGGCAATCGAACGCAAAGACCTTCGACCGGCGGCGCAAAACGGAAAATTACTCTCGGCTGCGCGCCGCGCGCCTCACGGCATCCGTGCTGCTGTCTTCGCTGGCATGTTCATTCAAGTCACCAATCCTGTTTCGGGGCGTCGCGGCCGAATCCATGCCCGGGCGCTTGCCAAAGTGTTGCACCTGGCCACATTTCACGGTTGGCGCCCCGAGCGCATTGGTTGGCGAGCGCCGATCGCCTCCTGGGATACAAGGATTGTGATGCCTTATGTCACGCCATATTTGTCGGGCGTTGTCTCGAATTCAGACGCAGCCGGTTTGGTGATCGCCCTCAAGGATGTAATTGCCTCCGAAGGTTCCGGTCTGGCGTCCGATATCTATCTCGCCGTCCTCGGCGTTGTTGCCATCGCGGAAGGCGGTGGATTTGAGTTGAACGCCGAAATCGCATCCCCAGAAAAGGACGAAAAGCCTTCGGCTTCCACCCGTGCGGGAGGTCCGGCTGCTCCTTCCCCGATCCGCGGCCGATAGGTCGCGATGACGGATCGGTCCGCGGGCGGCAACGCAGATCCGGTGCGAAGCCCTGGCGAAGAGCGTTTTATAGGAGACCGTTTTGAGCGGTCGGCTTGCCGGCATGTTCAGACGCTCGGCCATGCTGGAAAACTCCAAAGGAGGAATCCACCGACGCAATGGCGGCCGGAGCCGGCTCACCAGACCGGGTTTCATTCGGGCGACCCGTGCTCTTGCCAAGGCTGCACAGACCGGCCAGATTCCCGATGATGTCCCCCGGTAGCTGCCGGCCTTCGGCCGGGATTGCCGCCCTGGTAGCTGCATTATCGATGCTCCCGTCCGCGCAGTGCGCCGACACAGGCGCTGGCTCAGACGCCGGGAGTGCGCCCGCCCCAACCGCCGCGGGAAGATGGGCAATGGGAGTACCTCGTGGACGTTTGGGGAACGGGTTCGGCGTTCGATGGATGTTCGATGTTTCCGATGGATGACGAAGCCCGATTTAGGGTCCCGACGCGCCGGAACGGGGCGGTTCTGCCAAAGCGATGAATTACGTTGCGTCGAACAGCGCCCGCAACACAATCCGGCCATGCACCTCTTGAGATCAGGCGTCACTTTGGCGCTCCTTGCCGTCGCCGTGGCCAATGCAGCCAACCGCGAGTCATCGAAACGAATTGAAGAACGCGAATTCGGCAGAATGCCGGACGGCACGGTCGTCAGGCAGTTCACACTGCGCAACACCAACGGGATGGTCGCGAAAGTCATTTCCTACGGGGCGACGATCACCGAACTTCAGACACGCGATCGCAACGGCGCATTGACGAATGTGGTGCTGGGCGCGAGCACGCTGGACGAATACGTCAAAGGAGTCAATGCAGCGGCTGTCATCGGACGGGTGGCCAATCGCATCGCCGGAGCGAAGTTTACGCTCGACGGCGTCGAATACAAACTCGCCGCCAACAACGGGCCGAACCATATTCACGGCGGGCGCCTCGGATTCGCCAAAGTCGCATGGCAGGCCGAAGCGCTTCCGATCGGCGAACGCGCCGCCTCCGTCCGGTTTACCTATCTCAGCAAGGATGGCGAGGAAGGTTATCCGGGCAATCTCACGGTCAAAGTCACCTACACGCTCAGCGACGACAATGCACTGCGGATCGACTATGAAGCGACGACCGACAAGGCCACGCCGGTCAACCTGACCAATCACGCGTACTTCAACCTCGCCGGCACCAGTGACGTGCTCGACCACGAGTTGTGGCTGGCCGCCGACCGATACACACCGGCGGACGATCAATTGATTCCAACGGGCAAGATCGCCAGCGTCAAGGACACCCTGCTTGACTTCACGACGCCGACTCGCATTGGCGCGCGCATCGAACAGCTCAAGCCCAAACCGAACGGCTACGACCACAACTTTGTGATCAACGGCGGCGGCGAGTCGCTTGTGTTGGCCGCTCGCGCCACAGAGCCGAAGAGCGGGCGCGTGATGGAAGTCCGCACGACGGAACCAGGCGTGCAGCTTTACACGGGCAATCATCTGAAACACAGCGCCCTGTGCCTGGAAACTCAGCACTATCCCGACTCTGTCAACAAACCGGATTTTCCGTCCACGATCCTCCGGCCCGGGGAAACGTTCAAGAGCACGACGGTGTTCGCATTCTCCGCAAGATGAAGCGTACAGACCTTTTTTTGTCCGCTGCCGCTTTCGTGACGACAGTCTGCTTTTCAGAAGGCGGGTTTGCTGCAGACGGAACGCCAAAGCAGACGGAGTTAGGGTCTGGCTCCCAAGATTTGCCGCGCGTTTTTCTCCTCGACGTAAAATACCTTCAAGCAGCGCGGCGGCGCATTCGAGACGGCGACAAAAGCCTTGCGCCAGCTTTGGCTGGACTGGATCGCGACGCTCAACGAGCGCTCAACGCCGGCCCGTTTTCTGTCGTCCACAAACAGGCCACGCCGCCGAGCGGAGACAAACACGATTACATGAGCCAGGCGCCCTATTTCTGGCCGAACCCGGACACGACGAACGGGCTACCCTACATCCGGCGTGACGGGGAGCGGAACCCGGAGATCAACAGGTTTCCCGATCATCGGGTGATGGACGAGATGGTCGAGGCGGTCGAAACACTCGCGCTCTCTTACTATCTCGACGGCAACAATGCCTATGCTTCAAAGGCCGCGGAACTCCTTCGCGCCTGGTTTCTCGATCCGGCGACACGGATGAATCCGCATCTGCAATACGCCCAGGCGATTCCCGGCATAAACACCGGACGCGGGATCGGTCTGATTGAAACGCGCGGACTGACTCGCGTTGTGGATGCCATCGGGCTGCTGACCGGCTCGAAAGCCTTGACGGAGGCGGATCAGCGCGGCCTGCAAGAGTGGTTCGACAAGTTTCTCCGGTGGATGCGCGAAAGCCAGAATGGACGCGACGAAGCCGCGGCAAAAAACAATCACGGGACCTACTACGACGTGCAGGCCGCATCGTTCGCGCTGTTCGTGGACAGGCAGGACCTGGCCAGAGAGGTCCTCCAAATGGCAAAACAGAAGCGCATCGCCGTGCAGATCGAACCGGATGGCCGCCAACCTTTGGAGCTGGCTCGCACCAAAGCCTGGAGTTACAGCATCGGGAACTTGCAGGGACTCATGTTGCTGGCGCGACTCGGCGAAAATGTCGGCGTGGACTTGTGGCAATTCGAGACCGCAGACGGACGGAGTATTCGCAGGGCATTCGACTATCTGGCGCCCTTCGCCGCCGGCGAAGAGAAGTGGCCTTACCGGCAGCTCGGTGGATTCTCCCCGCGGGCCCTGGCGCCGGTGGTCCGTCGCCTGGCCGGTAAATTCCCGAACGATCGGTATCGGGCGCTGTTATTGAAATTCCAGGAGGAAGATCCGGCAAGCCGCACTCATCTGCTCCGACCTGGAGTCGCCGAAAAAGGGCAGGCCACCGAATGAGGCCGAACGCGTGATGCGGCTCAGCACGAGAACCCAGCTCCAGGCTATTTCGCGATGAAGCAAAGGCGCTAAATCAAGCCTGAAAAAGCTCTCCCTCTCCTCCCGGACGAGGAGAGCGTCGGGGGGAGTCGAAACAAACCGCGGAATACGCGGATGACGCAAACAGGTGTGTGAAAAAGCGGGTCAGCGGCGGTCGGGCAACGCGCTTCTGGCGTCCTTGCCGGACTTCACATGCACGGCTTCGAAGACACCCTCCCTCTCGCGCTCTGATCGTTTATCAACGATGTGGACACGGAGTTTGACCGTGCCGAAGGCGGCTTTGGAATTCCGCCAGAGTGTGATGTCGGCGGGCAGATTGTCGCTTGAAGACATGGGCAGATCGTGTTTGCCCGTGGTCTTTTCACAAATCAGTGGCCCGAGGCCTTCCACATGGACTTCCTCTTTCTCGGGCTCCTGCGAGCCGGAGGATGACCCGCTGAGCAGCATCGCCAGCGGGCCGATCCCTAGGCGCGGGCGGTCCTTGTCCAATTCAGTGGCCTCTTCATCGGCTGGCTTGCGCCAGCCGCGGACCAGGTTGGTGGCGGTCACCTTGCCGCTTTTGATCGATTCCTCCGGAACGAGTATTTTGGCAACCTCATCCGGCTTTGGCGGCTCGGTCCGCGACACCTGCAGCTCAACCCACCGGCATTTGGCACCTTGATGTTCGACTTGGCCGACGGAACTCAGCCTCAGATAGGCGCTGTGCTCGCGCTTCTGGCCGTCCTCGGTAAGGGTCAGTTTGAGTTCGAACTCGGCCCAACTGCCGTCGTCGGGCAGTTGGGTGATCAGCCCGTCTGCCGTGACGTTCGAGGTGGCCGCTAGCGGGAGGATGAGGCAGGCAAGGAGGATGGATTGGATGGAGTGCATAATGTGTTTTGGATGTTTGAGCGTGGAACAGTTTGCGAAGCGATGCCATCGCCTCAGCCACCCAGACAACACATGAGGTTGCGGCAAAGTTGCAGGCGATGTCCTTTTTACAGAAGGGAACGAAGGAAACGAAGCATTACGAGATTTCATCTTCGTTCCCTTCGTTTGCTTTTGTAAGATCTCTTAAAGAACAAACTCACACCTCGATGACCTCAGGCGTCAATCAGCCAGCGATCCGGTCCCGCGCCAGTCACTACCGCTGGGTCATTTGCGCGCTGCTCTTCTTTGCCGCCACCATCAACTACATCGACCGGCAGGTCATCGGCATCCTGAAGCCCACGCTCGTCAAGGAGTTCCAGTGGCAGGACGAACGGGTCTATGCCGCCATCGTCTTCAGTTTCCAGCTCGCCTACGCCATCGGCCTCCTGCTCGCCGGGCGCGTCATGGACAGAATTGGGACGCGGATCGGCTTCACGCTGGCCGTCGTGCTCTGGAGCTTCGCCGCGGTCGGCCACGCCGTCGCCGACTGGTTCCCGTGGTTGAAGTTGCCGACGTTGAACCTCGATGCTGCCACGGGCCTTTCCGTCGTTACGCTATCGGGCGCCGCCGCGGGTTTTGCGCTGGCGCGTTTTGCCCTCGGCATCGGCGAGGCGGGCAACTTTCCAGCGTCCATCAAGACCGTGGCCGAGTGGTTCCCGAAGAAAGAGCGCGCGTTCGCAACTGGCATCTTCAATTCAGGCACCAACGTCGGTGCGCTGGTTACGCCGCTGGCCGTGCCTTGGATCACGCTGCACTGGGGCTGGCAATGGGCCTTCATCGCCACGGGTCTCACGGGTTTTGTCTGGGTGGCGTGGTGGCTGTGGGTTTATCGCGCGCCGGAGGAACACCCGCGCCTTTCCGCCAGGGAGCTCGCCTATATTCGCAGCGATGCCGTCGAGCAAACGACGCCGATTGCCTGGGCCGCGCTATTCCCTCATCGCCAGACGTGGGCATTCGCCATCGGAAAATTCATGACCGACCCGATCTGGTGGTTGTACCTCTTCTGGATTCCCGACTTTCTCAATCGCAACCACGGTCTCGACCTCAAGTCCATCGGTCTCCCGCTCGTCGTCATCTACCTGGTGGCCGACGTCGGCAGCATCGGCGGCGGATGGATTTCCTCGGCGCTCATCAAGCGCGGCTGGACCCTTAACGCGGCGCGCAAGACCGCCATGCTCGTCTGCGCCCTGTCGGTCGTGCCGATCATGTTCGCGGCAAAGGCAACCAGCCTCTGGACGGCGGTTGGGCTGGTTTCGCTGGCCGCAGCCGCGCACCAGGGTTGGTCGGCCAACCTCTTCACGCTCACCTCCGACATGTTTCCGCGGCGAGCCGTCGGGTCCGTCGTCGGCATCGGCGGCATGGCCGGCGCCATCGGCGGAATGCTCATCGCGCTTGTTGTTGGCGAGATTCTGCAGCGGACGGGCAGCTACGTTTCCATCTTCATCATCGCCGGCTCAGCCTATCTGGTGGCGCTGACGGTGATTCATTTGCTCGCGCCGAAATTGGAACCGGCGAATCTGGCCGCCGAGACTCCAGTGAAACCAAGCGTGTGAATTATCTCGAACGAATGGACGATAGCCGCTAGAACCGCGAACGATATTATGGCTGCTCGTGA